>OGPJ01001504.1_pt1 | contig 16122 bp, 18 predicted proteins | sample 1552831 | NCBI WGS metagenome assembly OGPJ01 (sample SAMEA2579914, study PRJEB22360) | human gut metagenome | biome: human gut; feature: human-associated habitat; material: faeces | place: Denmark | collected 2008/2010
AAACAGGGTGTTTAAAGGACTGGCTGGTTGAAGTATCTGAAGAATCCGATATAGGCAGCGATGTTATAACTGCCCGTTCTTTACTTTCCCGTCTGGAGGACGCAGAGAGATTTTCTATCTTTGACAAACAGCCAGAGCAGGAACAGCCAGAAGCCACGATCAGTTTTTATGTCGCAGAGTGCATGGAGTTTCCGGTCATGGGAGAGTACCATAATAACCTCACTTTAGAAGAAGCCATTAAAATATATGAGAGTATCCCAGCAGAGAGACTGCATGGGATTAAAGGAATCGGATTTGATCTGCAAGATGGTGATGAAGATTATTCCGGGGAATATGGACTCATGAGTGGAGACAGGATAGACAGGGATCTGATTGATATGATTCCACATTATAAGGAGAGTCCATTGGTACAGAAAGCAATCAACGATATGGAAAAGTATCTGAATGAGAAACATGGAAAAGTGCAGGAAGCAGAACAGACTGTGGAAGTGAAACAGGAAGTTCCAGAAGCACCAGTCAAGAAAGAATCTGTATCAGTAGAACCAAACCGGGAACAAAACAAAGAGCCTGCAAAGGGTGGAAAAGGAGAACTGAAAAAATCCGTGCTGCAGTCATTGAAAGAGTTTCAGGTAAGAGCAAAAGCACAGGAGCAGAAAGAAACGGCAACTGAAAAATCTAAAGCACGTAAGAAGGGGGAGGTAGAATTATGATGGATCTGGCAATGAACTTTGATACAGACGAATGTTTAGTAACTGCGATGTTTGATAAAGGCAACCGAAATGATACGATGGAAGCCATCGACAATATTATTCCATTTCTGAAAGGGGATGCGGATATGATCGTGCTTGTCTGCAATACCCTAAGAAAGCTGTTCTGCATGAGTGATGAAGGCTATGAGACTTTTCTTATGGACTTGGAAGATTATAAATCGGAACTGGAAGAGAGGGAATGAATTCAAGCCAGAGTGCAGTATAGCAGGTGAAAGATGAGAAGCGAAGGAAAAAGTGTCAGCATTGAGAAGTGTTAACAGGTATATATTGGAAGAATTCAGCCAGGGGAACTCTGGCTGATATAAAAACACATCTGCAGAAATAGTGACTGAAGAAATTTTGAGTAGTGGAATTGGGAAGAAGTATTTAGATACTATAATAAAGAGATTAGCTGGCTTGTATACTAACAGAGAGGACATAGTAAACAGATTTGCGTTATTATCAGGGATTGTAGGGAGATTCCGAAGAGCTTTTGTTCAGATGATGAAACAATAGGATTGGTACAGGAAATATATGGAACAAAAGTTAATAAAGGGATTTGTTGCGTTTTCTGCTATAATAATCTGCCAGCAAAGAATGTGTTGTCTGAATATGTTTGTGATTATAAGAAACGAGCAGGGTTATTTCAAAGATCAGCAGATTTAGAGTAGTTCTTTTTTTCTGAGAGAAAAATTAAAAATCGTTTTTGGTTCTTCTGGAGAGTGATTATAGCGTTTGGGAAACATCCGGAGAAACCATTACCTCAGAGTGTCGTAAAGTTCTTTATCAAAGAAGGCTTTGAGATGCCCTTTCTTTTTTATGCAAATCTTTTCTCTTGTCTACATATATAAACCTAAGAAAAAGCTTGACGTTTAAATATTACAAGTGTAATATTTAAGAAAATATGAAAAAAGGAGAAATAAAACTATATGAGAAAAAAGAAAAGAAAAAAACACACGAAGATTATTACAAAAATAGTTTTATTTAGCGGTATATTGATTGGTGGTGGAATCGGTATTGTAACAATAATGAATTGTAATGTTCCTGAAAAAAGACTAATGGAATATATGAAATATATTGAAAAAGGGGAATATGAGCAAATGTATGCCATGCTGGATCAGAAAAAAAGCAGCATGAACAGTAAGGAAGAATTTATAGAACGAAATTCTAAAATATATGAAGGCATTGAGATGTCTGATCTGTCCATAACCGATATTACAGTAAAAAGACAAGAAAACGGAAATGCGGCAGTTTCCTATACAACAAATATGCAGACTGCTGCAGGAAATGTAGAATTTACCAACGATGCGGTATTTTCACATGATTGGACAGGATATCATTTAATCTGGCAGGATCAGTTGATTTTTCCAGAGTTATCTGCAACGGATAAAGTTCAGGTAACGTCAGAAGAGGCAAAGAGAGGAGATATTTTAGACAGAAATGGTCGTCAGTTGGCTGGAGAGGGAACTGCATCTTCGGTAGGAATTGTTCCGGGCAGGATGGAGAACAGAGAAGATACAATAAAAAAACTGGCAGAGTATCTTGGAATTGGAGCAGACGAAATTGAGGATAAGTTAAAAGCCGGTTGGGTAAAAGCAGATTCTTTTGTACCAGTAGCAACAATTCCTAAAATACAAGAGGTCGATCTTTTGACAGTGAATCCGGATAAAACTGTTCTGGAAGAAAAAGAAAAGCAGGACACATTATTGAAGATTCCAGGTATTATGTTATCTGATGTAAAAGTACGAACTTATTATCTAAAAGAAGCTGCCTCTCATCTGGTAGGGTATGTACAGGCGGTTACAGCCGAAGATTTGCAGGAACATAAAGGGGAAGGGTATCGTACAAACAGTGTGATTGGAAAGACTGGACTGGAAACGCTTTATGAAAAAGAACTAAAAGGAACAGATGGGTGTGAAATCTGTATTGTAGATGCAAATGGAAATAAAAAAAGTGTTATTGCATATGAGCCTAGAAAAGATGGAGAAGATATCCATACTACGATTGATGGTGATCTTCAAAGTACTCTTTATGAACAATTTAAAGAAGACAGAGGATGTTCTGTAGCTTTGAATCCTTATACAGGGGAAGTATTGGCGTTGGTAAGTACGCCATCTTATGATAATAATGATTTTGTACGTGGAATGGACAACAGCCAGTGGAGTGCATTAAATGAAAATGAAGACAGGCCTTTATACAACCGCTTTCGCCAGACATGGTGTCCTGGCTCAACTTTTAAACCTGTAATTGCTGCAATTGGATTAAAAGTGGGGGCATTTACTGCAAATGACGATTTTGGAAATGAGGGTCTGGCGTGGCAGAAAGATTCCTCGTGGGGAGATTATACAGTGACTACACTTCATGATTATGAACCTGTGATCTTGAAAAATGCGCTTATTTATTCAGATAATATTTATTTTGCAAAAGCAGCATTAAAAATTGGTGCGGATCAACTGATGCAGTCTCTAAATCAAATAGGATTTAATCAGGAACTTCCATTTGATATTAAAATGTCAGAGTCCCAATATTCTAATATGGACAAGATAGAAACAGAAATCCAGCTTGCTGACAGTGGGTATGGACAGGGACAGATTCTGGTAAATCCTTTGCATCTTGCAAGCATTTATACGGCTTTTCTAAATGATGGAAATATGATAAAGCCATATCTTCACGCGGATGGTGGAAGCACTTCCAGTGAAATCTGGATAAAAGATGCTTTTTCACCACAAATTGTTTCGGAGGTTATGGAGGGGTTAGAGGGTGTAGTGAATAACCCGGAAGGAACTGGTTATGGAGCATGCCGGGAAGACATTAGATTAGCAGGAAAAACCGGAACAGCGGAACTGAAAGCTACAAAAGAAGATACATCTGGAACAGAAATTGGCTGGTTTACAGTTTTTACTACAGATAGAGATACAAAGAATCCTATTTTGCTCATCAGTATGGTAGAGAATGTGAAAGATATTGGAGGAAGCGGTTATGTGGTGGAAAAGGATAAGGCGATACTGGATGAATATCTTGGTAATGAATAATTTTTACCTTTAAATATTACAAATGTAAGAGGAAAATGATATGAAAAAAATTTGGAAAATATTTGTGGGAGTTATTTTTCTTGCTGTCTGTAGTGGATGTGGCATAAAGAAAGAGCAGAAAAAGACAATTGAAGATACGAAAGAAAAAATTTACAGAGAGTGTGAAATGCTAGCAGAAGGCTATCGGAACATATATGAGAATGCTGTGAAAGAAAATGCACTATATGAGCTGAGTACAATACAAAAAAGTATGGATTATTTTGGAAAATATGGATATGCAGTAATTGATTCCTACAATCAGCTGGATATGGTTCAAAGTATTAAAGTAGATGATTTTTTGAAAAAAGCAGAAAAAGAGAAGAATGGAAAAACTACTATATTTCAAGTTATAGCAGGGGATCATTTTATCCGGTATGATCTGAAAACCAAACAGGGGAAAATAGACGTTGAAGTAAGCTCTTTTAAATGGAAAGAGGACACTTGGCAGGAAACATATTATCATGAGTTTAGAGCTAATTCATGGAAATATACAGAAAACGGGCATTTCTTTATAGAAGAATATCATCCGGCAGGATATGATGGACCGTCTGGATATCGGGACTTTCGGGTAGCACCGTTAAATAAAAAATGTCGGGAGTTGAATCGAAAATATATACTTCCTTTTGGATATACACTTAATAAATTGTTTACTTCTAATTGGAGTGAAAAAAATTATGATGGAATAAATTTTTATGATGTTTTTGATCGTTTACTTTCAATGGAAGAAAAAACTGATGAATTTAAGGAAGGAAAGACTTATGAAATCCCAAAAGAATCATTTGAAACGATATTTCAAAAATATTTTAATATAAGCGCAGAGATACTGCAGACAGGAACGGTATTTCACACAGAAATACAGACATATCGGTATCGAACCAGAGGAATCGTATATGATTTTGCTCCCACACCATATATTCCATATCCGGAAGTTGTTTCCTACATAGAAAATCAAGATGGAACAATAACACTGGAAGTAAATGCGGTATGGCCACAAAAAGAATTAGATCAGGCGTTTTGTCATAGCGTAACCATTCGGCTGTTAGATAAAGATAGATTTCAATATGTATCCAATTATGTATCAAGGTCAGAAATAGAGGTTACCTGGTATACGGAAAGATTATTAGACGAAAAGTGGGAGGAATGTTATGGAGATAATTGATATGATTACAAAAAGAAAACTGAAAAAGATGATGAGCGTTTTATTTATTTCGGGATGCTTTTTCATAGGAAATACAAAATGTAAAGGGGCTGATTTAGAATATATTTCACAGGAAACTGCGAATTATGCTGTACAAGAAAGAGGATATGATTTGCCAGTAGATGAAGTCGTGAAAGAAGAAGCTATTGAAGATTGTAAGAATGTTATGAATCAGATGAAAGTCATTTATCAAAAGGCGGATAAAGGGACTTCATCGAATATAGTAGTTTCTGAGACAGTAATGGAAGAAATGCAGGAAGTATTAAAGGAAAAAAATGTCCCCGTTATTACATCAGCACCGTATTCAAATATGGCTAATTATTCTAAAATGGAAGAATTTCTTTTCAGGGCAGAACAGGATCTGACAGGAGATATCGTCTTATATAGGATTAACAGGGATGGTGGGATAGAAAGACTCAAATTCAATTATGATGGGACAGATATGTATTTGCTGGCTGTGAAAGCTGTTTGGGGTATGAACGACAATCCATCTATTGTATATGTTTCGTATACAAGGATAGAAGAATGGAAATATACAGAAAAAGGCTGGTTTGGTTATACGCTATGCGTTCCAAAGTATCCGGAAGTATCAGAAGCGGTTGATGGCAGTTCTATGATAAGAATTAAACCTTTAAGTGATGAATGCAGGGAAGTTTCAAAGAGGTGTGTGTATTTGCTTGGATATCAGGGGAATAATCTTTTATGTTCTGATTGGGATAGATCTGATATGGAAGGGTTAGATTATAATGGTTTATATGAATATTTATATCGAATGAAATACGGGGAGAGATATGAGTTTTCAGGTAACTCAAGTGGAATTCCGGCAGAAGAGTTTGAAAATCTGATAATGGAGTTTTTGCCGATAACAGCAGATCAAATTAAAAAATGGGCAGTATTTGATTCGGAACATCAAACTTATGACTGGGAACGATTAGGCTGTTTAAATTATAGCCCTACTTATTTTGGAACATCTTTACCGGAGGTCGTTGAAATAAGAGATAGCGGAGAGGGAAACAGTGTGTTGGTTGTTGATGCTGTATGTGATACATTTATATGTAATGATGCCGTTATTACAAGTGAGCTGACTGTTAAGTTCAACGATGATAAGAGTTTTAAATATATGGGGAATAAAATTCTGAATAATGGTACGAAAGAAGTTCCCAAATATCAATATAGAATAAAAAGAAAGAACTGATAACAACTATCAGCCCTTTCATATTTGTTAATTCCATATATGTAATTTTTTTAAGATATCAGAAGTGATTTCAAATGCTTTTTTGCCAGTTGCATTAGAATCACTTTGGATATTGGTTGCAAAATAATAGCTGTTATCGGAAGTTTCTACATATCCGATAAACCAGCCGTTGATATCCTGTCCGTTGACACGACCGGTTCCAGTTTTTCCGTAGAAATTACCATTAGGTGTACTGGCAATTTTTATAGCATTTTTAACAGAAAATACATTTTGGAAATTTAGATGGAATTCATTTGTGTTAAATTTTTTTAATAATGTTACTTGCTCTAAAGGCGAGATTTTTAATGAAAAATCGGACCAGTATAAATCCAGATTTGAACTGGTTGTTTGGTTTCCATATTCTATTTTATTCAAAAATTCCTGGACTCTGTTAATTCCGAGCTGCGAATCAATTGCCTGGAAATACCAGTTAACGGAATTTTGCATAGCAGAGTTTAAATCCTGATCAGCTTCCCAGGATGGAAAAGGAAAGGCATCACCATTCCATGTCATGGAAGAGTGTTCTGGTGTGATGATTCCGGATTCCAACCCTAATAATGCATCGTATATTTTGTAGGTAGACTCTGGCGGAATACGTTTGGTGGCTTCTTCAAGATCGTATATTTTCCAGGAATCCAAATTATTGTCATACAAAACAAATGATCCATCATATGTTCCAAATGTTTCGGATATATCTAACAGGGAGATATTTTTGTCTGTATCACTAAAATGATATACGTTTTGAGTAGAGGCATCAATGGATAAAATGGGTGTACATCCAATAAAAACAGCACTAATGACCAGATAAATTATCAATGCTCTCATTTTTTGATAAAGAGTTTCTTTCCTAAAAACGGCGATGTTGAGAATACGTCGTTTCATCTGCCTGAAATTTCCGGACATTCCAACTGCCAGTGGAGAGGAAAAAGAGGATATTTTTTCTGCAAAATTAATCAGTGTAGTTCCATAAGCTTGGTATTCATCAGCAGAAATCATCTGCAATACAGCAGAATCACAGGCTATTTCACGGTCACAGAGAATTTCTTTTAAAGTGTACCAAACAAAAGGGTTAAACCAGTAGAGTATATTACTTATGACCATGAGGAAGCCAATAAATGTATCTTTGTGACGGTAATGCTGTAATTCGTGTAGCAGCATAAAACGCATATCATCAGGATTCAGTTCGGAAATTAAATGGATGGGAATGTAAATTCTGGGATGTATTATTCCGATTAAAACTGGTGATTTTAAAAATGCAGTACTGTAGACTGATACTGGGTGAGAGATTTTAAGTTCCTTTAAACAATTGTAATAAATAGTTTTTACCTGCTGATTTTGAAGCGGGAGAGCAGATCTTTTTATGGAACGTACATAGTTTAATGAATGAAGGGTGAGGACTGACATAATCATAACACCCGTTATCCATATTAGAAAGAGTATGGTATTCAAGCCTCCAGAAAATTGACTACTGATGGAAACTGAAAAATCATTCACCTGGTTTAACAAAATATTTTGTGTATTACTGGTAAGTTCGGATAGCGTGTCGGTACCAGAGTTAAGTCCTGAGTCAGTTTGAAAAAAATGTAACCATGAAAAAAGTTGTGAGCCATGAATCTGTACAGGAAAAAATGGCACGGCAAGTAATAAAAATAAAAGAAAACAGAGATGGTACTGTGTAGTCGCAGATAAATATTTTTTCAGAAGTTTTTTTGTTCCGATTATTACAAGTGTAAAAATACATATGAAGATATTACTGATTAAAAAGTGGATGATCCAGTTGCTCATTCAAAACCTCCTATTTCTGATGTTTTGATAATAAATGGCGTAAGTTATCAATTTCTGTTGAAGAGAGCTTATCGTCTTCAAGGTAAGAAGCCAGCATAGAAGAAAGATTTCCATTATAATATCGCTTTAAAAAAGAATTGCTTTCCTGGCGTATATATTCATCTTCTTGGACTAATGGAGTATAGACAAATACCCGGCTTTGTTTTTCGTAGGAAAGAGCTTTTTTGGAAACAAGTCTCTTGATAAGAGTTTGAATTGTTTTTGGACTCCAGCTGGTAGTTAGAGTAAGTTTTTCTGTAATTTCATTTGTATTGATGGGAGCATATTTCCATACAATTTTCATAACTTCAAATTCGGCTTCTGAAATTTGGGGTAGTGACATAATAAAATCCTCCTGCTAAATCCTACATATGTAATAAATATATTATATTACTTGTAGAAGAAAAAAGTCAAATGGCAGATGATATATAGAATATAAAATTAATAATGTAGAGGCAATAAAGGTGAAAAAGATAGAAATTATTGAGAGAATCACAGATGCTAATGGAAGCATAAGTGAAAACATATTGACTAGCTGGGAACATAAAAACCAATTCATACCGGAAATTATAAGGTTTGGAGAATTAAAAATATATCTACAGGAACGAATTGTTAAAAAGAATGATAGTGATGTTCATCTTTCAAAATATGAATATGATATTTTACTTCTTTTAGCGAAAAGTCCAGGTAGAATGCATATTGCGAAGCTAAACGGCCGTCTTTGCGGAGCAAAACGGCCGCATTCCGTTTCTGAACAGCCGAATTTCTACCAGTCTCTGCAATCCAATCCTTATAATGATAGTAGCCATCCCAGTGGTGGTGAATAGATCATTTTAAGGAGGATAATGTATGCAGTTGGATTACAAGGACATCATTATCAAACACTACGCGCTATCAATGTCCGGTAGCGAAATAGCTCGTCAGGCTGGTTTCAGCAAGTCTGGTGTTAATGACTTCTTGAGAGCATTCAAGAAGTGCGAAGATCTGAGCTATCCATTACCAGCAGGCATCACTAACTATGGTATTGCCCTGAAGGTGTATGGAGCTGTACCTGGATCAGGAGGACGAAATGAGAACATCGAGTTACCTGATTATGAAGATGCTGCCAAGCTTATGGCTACCCGTAAAAACATGACACTCATGTTTCTTTGGAACCGCTATAAGAAAAAGTGCGAAGAAGAAGGCGCTCGTTTCTATCAGTACAGTCAGTATTGTGAGCTCTACAACAAGTGGTGCGAAGAGAATTATGAGACCGCCCACTTTGATGCCATTATCGCACAAAAAATGGAAGTTGACTTTGCTGGTCAGACCTTCTCAATGACAGATCCTCTTACCGGCGAGATCATGGCCATCGTTGTATTTGTAGCCATCCTTCCTTATTCGCAGTATATCTATGCAGAAGGAATGCTCTCAACGAAGGAACCACAGTGGATCGAGGTCAACAATCACGCACTGGATTACTTTGGTGGAGTTCCTGCTTTAGTAGTCTGTGACAACTGTAAACAGGCTGTTATCGTTAATCAGGACTGGATCGAGCCGGAACTGAACAAGGATTATGCTGACTGGGCTGACCACTATGGCACCGTTATTCTTCCAGCGAAGGTTCGTAAGCCGAAGTTCAAAAGTTCTGTAGAAAACGCAGTAGGCATTCTCGAGAAGGGCTTCTTCCACAAACTTGAAGAACGTCAGTATTTCTCACTGGAACAGTTTAATAAGGATCTCTGGAAGGAACTGGAGGCTCTGAATAAAGAGCCATTCAAGAAGAAAGAACACAATAGATACTACTATTGGGAAGAAGAGAAACTTGAATTGATGCCGCTCCCCTCCATGCATTACGAGTACATAGAGAGAAAAACGGCAAAGGTGTCAAGTGACTTCCACGTACGCTTTGACAATGCTTATTATAGCGTAGATAAAGCATTTCTGCACAAGAAAGTATCTATTAAGGCTTCTTCAACCGTAGTTCGTATTTATTCCCTTGCCGGAGAGTTTCTTTGTGAATGGCCCAGAGCTACTCGTAAGGGGCAGTGGTCAACCAATCCTGAACACCTGCCAGATCACTATAAAGGATTTACTCAGTGGAATGGTCCTTACTTTATTCAGAAAGCGCAACTCATTGGCAAGAATACAGAGACTGTTATCCGGACGATCCTCAAATCCAGACCATACGAAGTACAGACCTATCGTATGTGTCTGGGTATTCTGGACTTTACAAAGAAGTACAGCAATAAGACTCTGGAAGAGTGCTGTAAGCAGGCGGTTGCTCTGAATAAGCAGAAATATACCTTTATCAAGAATACGATAGCTGTTGTAGCAGATGATCTCGGAGAAGCAGGCTATCATCATCCCACATCGGCAAAGAAAGAACCGGTACGCGGAGGGTATGTAATGCCACCGGAAGCTTCCAGTATCGACACTCTTTTATCACGCAGCAAGGCTCTTGCTGATCAGATACGAGAGGGGGCCGATGAATAATGCTTACAGGAACTGTACTGATAAATGAACTCGTTGATGAACTGAACGAACTTAAGCTTTCAACTATGGCAGCTACATTGGATGATCTGTATCACAAACCCGGATTTCTGGAAATGGATCGGCTTACGCTTATTGCAGAACTGATTGGACCACAGTTTCAGGAAAAGGTCAGCACGACATTAAAGAATCGCTTAACAGCGGCACATCTGAAGGGCTCACCTGAAGAATTGTCAGACTGTGTGGACTCTGACAAGCGGGAGTATCTGCCTGCTGGTATAACAGAGGTGCTTTCCTCTTTTGACTTTATTGAAAGAGGCTACAATCTCTGTATTCTCGGAGAATCAGATGCCGGAAAGTCTTACCTTGCAAAAGCTATCGGCATAAAGGCCTGCAACCGATATAACGTCGGTTACTTTCACAGCGAGGAACTTTTGGAAAGCATGGTAGCTCTTAAAGAGCAGGATTACGATAAATATGCTCGCAAGATGAAGAAGTATCTCAAATGGGAACTGATCATCCTGGATGACTTCCTGCTTCACACAATCACTGACGAAAGAGAGATTAAAATCCTCTTTGAGCTTCTGGAGAAGCGGAACGAGCAGAGGAAAAGCACCATCGTATGCTCACAGCGTGATCCGGATAACTGGAAAGCGATGATCCTCAACGATGAGGTATCTGCCAATTCCATCATGAAGAGAGCTACAAAGCACTACACGGTTAAGATCAACACACGATAAGCGGTGGTCTTCTAACTAAAAAATAGGCGGCCGTTGACTTCGGAAAGCGGCCGTTCTAAAACAGAATGGCGACCGCTGGATGCCGTAAACTGCAGTAGAATATTTGGAAAAGAAATGGTTTATGATCTGGTATGGAATGAACCTTATTCCGGTGATTATAATGTGGTTATGCGACATATCTGCAATATCAGAGAAAAAATAGAAGATGATCCTGGACAACCATTATATATACAAACAGTACGAGGTGTAGGATATCGGTTTAATGGGAATTTAGGCAGCGAGTGAAATCGCTGCCTATTATTATGGTTTTACAAAGAAGGGAGTTGGTTATGAGAAGATCTTTGTATTTCAGGAGCATCCTGTTTGAGATATTTGGACAGGTTTTGATGTATCAATTCCAACTCTTTTATTTCTTGCTTAAAAGAAACGTATTGAGTATTTAGTGATTCCTTTCTGGAAATAAGATCTGCAATTTGCTCTTGTAACTTATTGGAATTAAGATGCTTCAGATCCATGCCATTTTCCTGTAAAATATGTTCAGCACCCGCGAAAAGAATAATTTGAGATTCATATTTACGGAAATAACGATCTGGATCTTTGGAGCTTTTATAATGGTCGTCGTAAATTTTATTTTTCTGATATTGTTCGGCATATTTTAGCATTTCTCGAAGATGGCGTATCTGAGACTCGAGAGAAACAACAGAGGTATTTACCTCTTTTTGCTGCATATGTAACAAGGCTATGCGGTCTTCAAGTTCTGAAAAATTATGTAGATTATGTGTGAGCATCTTGTTATATTCAGCAGAGACAATTTTTAAATTTTCCTTATTTGCCCATTTCTGAAGTCCAATGTTTCCTGCTATATTGGGAGTGTTGGTGTCTATTAACTTATTACGAACAGAAGGAACAGTAGTTCTGTGAAGCTTATTATTAATGCGTTCTTTGATACGTTCCTTAGTAAAGTTTTTTCCTAAAGATTTAGCACTTCCACGCACTGGACGGGACATATCGGGAGAACGAAAGGTAATGTATTTTCTGCTGTTTTCGCCAAATTCTGCGTTTTTTATTTCATATCCTTTAGCTTCCATAAATGTAAGAAATTCTGAATAAGTGGAAACGATCCGGATTGTCTGGTTGATATCTTTTCGCAGCTGCGCTTTTTTACTGGATTCAGATTTATTTGCAGCCCATTCATTGTATTTCATTCCCTTTTTACCATTTGGCATAATTGTGGACAGGTTATGTTCCAGGCATAAAGTGTCGCTGAGATTTCGTATTTTCCAGTAATTCTTTTTACAGTCATGGTAATGAGAAAAAGTGATGTTATCTGCAGAACAGAAAATTAAATGGTTATGTACATGACCTTTATCAGTGTGTGTTGTCAGAACATAGGAGTATTTTCCCTCCAGTAAGCGATCCGCAAGTTCTTTGCCAATTTGATGGGCTTCTTCATAGGAAACTTCACCAGGGGAAAATGCCTGAATCAGATGAAATGCCTTATTTGTATTGTGCGGATCTCTGCAGTCATGTGTATGATCCAAAGTGTATTTAAAGTCAAGAACTGCTGTTTCAGGAGAGCAGGCAAAGGAAGAAATATATAGTTTCTGGTCTGTTTTATCTGGATTGCAGATGTATTCTATTGCTTTATCAACGGTTGTTTTGATACCATGGATTTTTGTAACTGCCATATTTTTTCCATTAACTCCTTTATATCGTCCAGGTCCTTTGGGTAAACTGTATTGGTACTGTTTATACGATGGGTGATCTGATTCAAATTGCTGCTGATATTGCCCAACAGGGTATTCATTTTTCGGATATGAGAGTAGTCTACTTCATATACAAATCCATATAAGATCATTTTCCGTAGAAAGGCAGATTTGCTTTTCATCCTGGAAAGACGATATTTTTCTTCTAAAATGTATTGTTCGTCATCATTCAAATAAAATTGTACGGGATGAATTCTGGTACGTTTGCTCATTGAAATCCTCCAATTCGTTTTTTTCTATAAAAAAGAGTACAAAAAAACTGTCTAACCAGTTCGGCTATGACAGTTATGGTACTTGGTTTTTTGTTGGTTTGGACAGATGTATCTGTAAGTTATTTTAACAGGACTGGGTGAAAGCGTCAAATTAAGAAATTATAAAATATGAGAGGGCCAGGGATACTCCCTGATACATTTTGGTAGAATGAACCGGAAAGGGAATTTGACAAAATGAGCCAGTTGTCATGACACTGGCAGTGCTTGCTTCTTTTGGGGTGTAGCCTGCAAAGCAGGCTATGCAAAAGCTATAAAACATAAATGGAACTGTGAGAAGTGGTTGAGAATATAATCCTGATAGCGTATAATCAGAGCAAGAAATCGTAAGTGAGGGATAAATTTGAAACGTGAGGAAATTTTTCAATATGTGAAAGAGCAATATGGAACGGAACCGGAATATTTATGGAAAAAAGATCCTGATTCTGCGGTGCTTCGACATAAAAATGGAAAATGGTATGCTATAATTATGGCAGTGGAAAAGAAAACACTGGGATTAGAAGAAGATGGAAAAATTAATATCCTGGATGTAAAATGTGACCCTGATCTGGTTGGGATGTTAATTCAAACGTATGGATTTTTACCGGGGTATCATATGAATAAGCGACACTGGATTACGATTCTTTTGGATGAATCTGTCAGTGAAGCTAAGACGCTAGATTTTCTGGATATGAGTTATGATTTAATTGACAGTGGGAAGTAATTAAAATTAAAAAGGAAGCCTTTCAGAAAAATCTCTGATCGGCTCCCAGGTATTCATTCTGGATATGTATAAGTTGATCTTTGCAACAGGATATTTTCCCAATCTCGTTCATGGCGCAACACTCGGAGAATATGAATCTCTTTTGTTTCTTCCATTATAATATAAAAAATAATAGATGGCGGAAAAGATCTTTTATGTATGGAATATCCTCTGTACAGAATTTGAGTTCGGGGAAAGGCAGTACTGAACTGGCCTAAATTCTGCATTTGTTCTTTCAGATCAGATTGAAAACGGTCAGCACGTTGCTGGCCGAATTCTTCTTCAATATAATCTGCAATGTCTGTGACATCGTAAATTGCTTCCCAGGTTAAAATAATTTTATATTCTTGCATTTCTTCGTGCATCCCTTAATTCTGTGATTTTGCGAAAAGCATCTTCCAGTGGCAATTCACGACCAGCTTCCATATCATCAATTCCCCGGTCTAACATGCGGAGAAGATGATTGTTTTCCTGGTTTTTATCGGTTGTAGGGACTTTTTTTGTTAATTCCATGAAATCACTCCAATCATACGGTTTATAAATAGTGTATGTTGTTCAGAAGTATCTATCCATAGTTTAGCATAGAATGGGCAGCAATACAATTGAATTATTTTGCAGGAGCGTCCGTCAGACCAAGAAGATATTCGCAGGAAACATTAAATACTTCGGCCAGTGCGACAACTTCGTAGTCGGGAACGAAACGTGTGCCTTGTTCAATTCGCAGGATTGCCAGATCATTAAAATCATATCCTGCAAGTTGTAATTTGGCAGCGAGTGTTTTCTGAGTAAGATTATGAGCCTTTCGTAATTCTTTTACCCGTTGTCCTATTCTGTTTTTACTGTTCGTTTTTTTATCCCAATAAATAATCATTCTGATCCTCAAAAGTTTCTAAAGATGAAGTATTATTATTGATTTTAAGGAAAAATATTGTTACTATACTTCTAAAGATGAAGTTTTGGAAAGTTTATTTGATTTTTGAAATAAGAAAATGATAATGCTGCCTGTAATGAGAAATAATTCTAGTGAGAGGTGGAAAGAAGATGAATGAATTTTATGAAGCAGTATCGAATTTATTTGAGGAATTGCGCTGTGACTCCGGAGAAAGAGAATATACAGTACAGCCGGAAGAATGGAAAGAAGCAGAGAAGAATTTGAAACAAATACAAAAGAAGCTGCCACTACATCTGGAAAAAATCCCAGAGCGTGAGCAGAATTTCTGGAATAAATATCTGGATCAGTTAGAACATTTCCATTATGAAGAGGAGCAGCGGGCTTATTACCAGGGAATGATGGATGTAGTTGAGTTTCTTATTAATATAGGGGCAATAAAGAAATCCACGAATGTTAAGAGAATGATAGAAAAATATGCACGTTAAGAGTGGCGGTATGGGAAACCATACCGCTTCTTCAGAATAATTCAGATAGAATTCAAATGAATTTCAGGGATCTTGTTTATCGTGGTCTGTAGGAATTTTGTATGTGCGCAGGTATGCTTCTACGATGGCAAGGATAGCGGTAATTTGCTCATCGTTGCATTTTGACAGGTACATGAGCAGGCGTTGATAATCAAGATTATCTGTATGATTGTTTGGATAAAACAATGGTTCAGGAGGAACATTTAAAGCGCGTACCAGTTTTCTGATTTTATGAAAACTGGGAACTCGGCCCCCATTTTCAATTTCCTTTAAATATCGGCTGGACATTTCTGCTTTTTCAGCTAATTCTTCATAAGTCAATTTTTGCTCGTGTCGGGCGTTCTTAAAAAACAATCCCAGTTCTTTATCTGTTTGTTTTGGCATATGATACACCTCCATGTTTAGTGTATAGTTCCCTTTCTTGAAAGAAAATGAACTAATATTTCACTAAAAAAGAGGGTGATATTTCACTTTTTAAAAGACATATAAAATTCTGAATTTCCGTAAAACAGATCCGGAGGTATAGGAAAGATTAAGAATTTTATTGTCTGGTATCATATCCGTCATTACGTGACGGATGAAATAGATAAATAGTTCAAAAAAGCAAATAAATTTCTTTACCTCAAAAAGTGAATTATATG
>OGPJ01001513.1_pt1 | contig 16072 bp, 10 predicted proteins | sample 1552831 | NCBI WGS metagenome assembly OGPJ01 (sample SAMEA2579914, study PRJEB22360) | human gut metagenome | biome: human gut; feature: human-associated habitat; material: faeces | place: Denmark | collected 2008/2010
TCTGCCGCACCTCGCTCGCCGTATCGGCACTTAGAATTATGCGGTATTGCCTTAACACACCGCAGCTGCTGTTGAAAGGAAACCATCTTTTATGAAAACTCGCATCATTACCGCCGTAGTCGGGCTGGCTGTTCTTGCCGTGGTTCTGGCTTTCTTTGACACGATCCTGTTTGACCTGGTGCTGGCGGCTATCTGCCTGCTTGCCATTCATGAAGTGTTTACCGCAATAGGCTTTGGCAAAAAGCAGTGGTACCTGTATGCGGCAGCGGTGCCGTTTACCATGCTGCTCATGCTCAGCTCCAGCGGCGCGGCGCGCGCAGCGCTGCTGGCTGTGGGCTTTTTGACGGTGCTATTTTATAATGTGGTGCTCATCACCCATGATAAAACGCTGGATTTTGGCAAGCTGAGCGGCTTTATCTACTTCAGCGGTGTGATTCTGTTCTGCTTTTACTCTCTCATCCACCTCAAGCGCTGCCTGCCGATGGATATGTACGGCTATGATGCCATCTACTTCATCCTGCTGATCCTGTGCTTTGCCTGGGGCGGCGATACCTGCGCCTACTTTGCGGGCCGCGCGTTCGGCAAGCACAAGCTGGCTCCGGTGGTAAGCCCCAACAAAACGGTGGAAGGCGCCATCGGCGGTGTGATCGGTAGCGTGGTCATCGGGCTGCTGGCAACCATTATTTACAGCGCGCTTTCCGGTCGGTTCGCCAGCCTGACGGTGGCTGTCACCGCGCGGCACTATATCATCATTGCCGCCATGGGCGCCGTGGCGTCGGTGCTGGGCATTTTGGGCGATCTCTTCGCCTCTGCCGTCAAGCGTCAGGTGGGTATCAAAGATTACGGCACCATTTTCCCCGGCCACGGCGGTATTTTGGACCGGTTTGACAGCGTGATGTTTATCGCGCCGCTGGTGTCCATCGTGGTGCGTTACTTCTTTTATGTGTTCCAGTAAAGCGTAAACAGAGGGGCCGTCGTATCAACAGGCCGGGTCCCGAAAACCAGAACAACAACCGGCACTGCACTTTTGGGGCAGTGCCTTTCCATAAGGGGATGTCAACATGCCAAAAACCATTACTCTGCTTGGCTCCACCGGTTCCATCGGTACCCAGAGCCTTGATGTTGCCCGGATGCACGGCTACCGCATCTTTGGCCTTGCAGCGAACTCCCGCGTGGAGATCCTGCAAAAGCAGATCGAAGAGTTCCACCCGGAATATGTGGCCGTGGTGGACCCTGCCGCCTGTGAGAAACTGGATACTGCCCTTGCCGGTACCGCCAACGCACCCAAACTGCTGAAAGGCCCGGAGGGGCTGCGCACTTTGGCTGCCATGGATGGCCCCGACGTTGTATTGAACGCGGTAGTCGGTATTGCCGGTTTGCCGGCCTCTCTGGCTGCAATCGAAAGCGGACATGATCTGGCCCTCGCCAACAAGGAAAGCCTTGTGACAGGCGGCCACCTGGTAACGGACGCGGTAAAGAAATACGGCGTCAAGCTGCTGCCGGTGGACAGCGAGCATTCCGCCATCTTCCAGTGCCTGCAGGATCAGCATTCTGCCAAACGGCTGGAAAAGATTCTGCTCACTGCGTCAGGCGGACCTTTCTTTGGTATGACGACCGAGCAGCTGCGCGGCAAAACCAAGTCTGATGCCCTCAAGCACCCCAACTGGAATATGGGCGCTAAGATCACGATCGATTCCGCCACCCTGATGAACAAAGGTCTGGAGCTGATTGAGGCTGTCTGGCTGTTTGGCTTGCCGGAGGATAAGATTCAGATTGTTGTCCAGCGCGAAAGCATTGTGCACTCTGCTGTGCAGTTTGCCGACCATTCTGTTATCGCTCAGCTGGGCGTGCCGGATATGCGCATTCCTATCCAGTATGCCCTGACCTGGCCGGACCGTCTGCCCAGCCCGGTGCCGGAGCTGGATTTTGCTGCCCTCAAGCATCTGAGCTTTGATGTGGCGGATGATGAAACGTTCCGCTGCCTGGCAGCCGCCAAAAAGGCGATCCGCAAGGGCGGCCTTGGCCCCTGCGCCGCAAACGGTGCCAACGAGGAAGCTGTGCGCCTGTTCCTGCAGGATAAGATCGGCTTTTTGGATATTGGCCGCCTGGTGGAAGGCATGGTGGACAGCGACAGCTTTGGCGGGGATTATACCCTGCAGGATGTGTATGACTGCGACCGCATGGCGCGCGATTATGTAAAAGCCCATGTGTAACCCTTCTGTGCCGGGCATTTGGCGGCCCGGCTGTCAAAGTTCCCTGTAAGCGAGGTGCTTATGAATTTTCTGCTGACCGCGATTGTGGCAGTTTTGGTATTTGGCACGGTGGTGCTGGTGCATGAGGCCGGGCATTTTTTTGCCGCCCGGCACTGCGGCATCCATGTGGAGGAATTTTCCATCGGGTTCGGCCCGGCGCTGTGGAGCACCGTCAGGGGCGGCACCCGTTATTCCGTGCGTCTGCTGCCGCTGGGCGGTTACAATAACCTTGCCGGTGAAACCCCGGAAGAATCTGAGGACCCGGACGAGCAGGAGCGGGCAGAACCTGCGAAAAAGCAGGATGCTGCCGCTGCTTCTGTGCATACCTATGATCCGCATGCTCCCTTGTTCCCCCTGACGGTGGATGGCAAAAGCTTTGTGGAAGCAAGCCCCTGGCAGCGCTTTTTTGTGATTGCCGCCGGTGCCCTGATGAATTTTGTGCTGGGCTTTATCCTGTTGCTGGTACTTGTGGCCAGCGGCAGCGCTGTGACCAGCAAGATCATTTATGACTTCCAGGGTGAAAACCCAAAAAGCCAGGCATCTGGCCTGCAGGTGAACGATGAGATCATGTCGGTCAACAGGCATTTCTGCTTTACGGCTGAAGATGTCATGTACGAACTGCAGCGTACCGAAAATGATACCGCAACCATCACGGTTCTGCGGGACGGCAAGCTGGTCACACTGCCCCAGGTGCAGTTTGATTCCACTACCAATGCGGACGGCACAACCTCCATGGTACTGGATTTCCGGGTGTATGGTATTGAAAAAACGCCGCGCAGCGTGGTGCATGGGGCGGCACGGTATTTCTGCTATTATGCGCGGGTCATCCTGCGCGGATTTCTGGACCTTTTCACCGGGCGTGTGGGCGTCAATGAGCTTTCCGGTCCGGTCGGTATAGTCAATGCGGTCAATGAAGCCGTCAAATATGGCTGGCGGGATGTGCTCAGCCTGGCCGCTGTCATCACGGTAAATCTTGGCGTGTTTAACCTGCTGCCCATCCCCGGGCTGGACGGCTGCAAGCTGCTGTTCCTTGCCGCAGAAGGCATTACCCGGCGGGAACTGCCGCTGCGCTTCCAGACAGCCATCAACGCGGCAGGCATGATCCTGCTTTTAATGCTGGTGGTGCTGACCACGATGCAGGATGTGGCAAAATATATTCTTTGATTTGAAACGAAAGCCGCAGCAACCCAGATAAAAGGGGAACAGTAGGCTTTGCGAAGTAACATACAGGAGGCGTTTTTCCATGCGTCAGCTAAAACGGACGGTCAAAATCGGCAACATTACCATTGGCGGCACCAACCCCATTGCAGTGCAGACCATGCTCAATGTGCCCGTTAAGGATATTGCGGGCAACGTGGAGCAGGCAAAACGCGTGGCAAAAGCGGGCTGCCAGATCGTGCGCGTCACGGTGCCCACCCCGGCAGATGCCGCGGTGGTATCGGCCATTAAGGAGGCAGTGGATATCCCCGTTGTGGCCGATATCCACTTTGATTATCGCGCCGCCCTTGCCGCCATCGATGCCGGTGCCGATAAGATTCGCATCAACCCCGGCAACATCGGTGATGATGACCGTGTAAAAGCGGTCGCGGATGCCTGCAACGCCAAAAACATCCCCATCCGCATTGGCGTGAACGGCGGCAGCCTGGAAAAGCATATCCTGGCCCGTTACGGTGCCCCTGTGCCGGAAGCCATGGTGGAAAGTGCCATGTACCATGTGCGCCTGCTGGAAAAGCATGACTTTAATAATATCGTCATCTCCATAAAATCCTCCAACGTGCCGCGCATGATGGCCGCTTACCGGCTGCTGGCCTCCCAGACAGATTACCCCCTGCATGTGGGTGTGACCGAAGCCGGCGGCAACCGCATGGGCTTGATCAAATCCGGCATGGGGATTGGCGGTCTGTTGCTGGAAGGCATCGGCGATACGCTGCGCGTCTCTCTGACCGGCGACCCGGAGGATGAAGTGTACGCCGGTTACGATATCCTGCGTGCGGTTGGCTACGCCGTGGCCGGGCCGGAGATCATCAGCTGCCCCACCTGCGGCCGCACCCAGTACCCCATGATCGACATTGCCAACGAGGTGGAGCGCCGCCTGAAAGAAGAGGGCTTCAAAAAGCCGGTAAAAATCGCCATTATGGGCTGTATTGTCAATGGTCCCGGCGAAGCCAGCGATGCGGACATCGGCATTGCAGGCGGCAAGGACTGTGCTGTGCTGTTTGAGCATGGCGAGAAGATCCGCACCCTGAAAGGCGATATCGTCAGCCAGTTCGTTGAGGAAATCCATAAACTGTAATGGTACGGAACACCCCAAAAAACGCAGAACCGACCGCTAAAGCCAAGCTCCCGCCGTTTGTGCGGGGGCTGCTTTGCATTGGCACGGTGCTGCTGGTGTGCTTTGTGGTCAGTATTGTGCTGGAAGTCTGGTACTGCAAAAGTACTCCCAACGCCGCAATCAAGCTGGCCGCCTGCCTGGTGCTGGATGCCTTTGCCTTTTTGCTGCCCGGCGTGGTGGCCACCATCACCGCGATGCATGTCATCCGCAAAGATAAAAACAAGTTCCGAAAACAAGTCCGAAAAACGATGCCAAAGCGATGAAAATGTTGCGTGAAAGCGGCACGGCACCGCATGGGAAAACTGCGCTGTTTACCCCATAGTGACCATAGGGGCGCACGTTGTGCGCCCGTCACCTTGCGGAGCCTGCTGTGGAGGAATCTGCGGCAAAGCCCACCATTGCGGGACGATGCAAGCATCGTCCCCTACAAATCATGTGCAACGTTCGCAGCATACGGCAAGGCAGAATTCCTCTGCGGTGGCGTTCACCCCTATCCTCTACAAGGGAAAATGCGCTTTTCAACACGCTGAGAAAAAGTCTGATTTATATTTCCCGGTAAATAGAGCATTGCACTTCTATGTGATGCTGACAAAGCCTGCGAAAACAGGGGAGCTTAACGCCAGCTGCCGGGCTGCCTTTGAATCCAACATAATATTGTTATAATATTACTGCAATTTATCATATTAAGGCAATACCGCATAATTCTAAGTGCCGATACGGCGAGCGAGGTACGGCAGATGCTAAGCCAAAAGCGCAGATAATACTGGATGTCTTATCGAGCATTTTGGCAACGCAGATGCCGTGCCGCAGCCGCCGGAGCGGTGCTTGAGCCGTTAGGCGGGAATTGTGCGGTGATGCCTTAAAGTTTTTTGCCAGGCCTTTTTTCAAAAAAGGCCGTCCGTAACTCTCAAGAGGTGCTATGTTAAAACCACTTGTTACCCAGGTTTGGCCGCAGTTCACGGCCGATGAACAGTTTACCGCCAGCTTCAGCAATGTGTTTGTGGAGCGGGTAGAACTGTTCCGTTCCGCACGCAAAGTTATCATCTGCCTGCGCAGCACAGAGCCGCTGGACTCTGCCCTGTGCGGGCGTCTTTTGGCGTCATTGGAGCGGATTTTTGCCGGTTATGAGTTGACCATGCGCAACTACTTCAACTATAACGCCATCACGCCGGAAGCCGTCAAGGCTATGATCGAAGAGCTCAAACAGCAGGGGATGCCGGTCAACGGCTTTCTGGATAAAACCCAGCCGGTTGCTTTTGCTCAGGACGGTCTTGTGGTGCGGGTCAACGCGGGTCTGCCGATTCTGGAAAGCGTGGAGCTGCCCAGGCATCTGGCAGAACTCATCCAGGAGCGCACCGGTGCTTTGCCCATTGTGCGCATGGAGCTGGTCGGCAAACAGATGGATGCGGACGAACTTGACCGCCGCGTGGCAGAAAAGGTGCCCGCCGTGCAGTTCAAGGCCAAAGAAGAAGTGGCACCCTTTACCATTGAGGGGCTGGAGCTCACCTCCAAGCCGGCTAAGGTGTTCTATGGCAAGTCTTTCAAGCCTGCCGACCTGCGCCCGCTGAACGATCTGGGCGATGGCGGCAAGGTGACCGTGTGGGGCGACGTATTCTTTACCGAGGTAAAGGGCAACCGCCGCAAAATCTACTTTACCTCCATCACCGACTATAACGGTTCCATCAACCTCAAAGTCCTCGGCGATGAAAACGAAGATATGTCTAAGTGGGAGGGCCTCAAATCCGGCACAACCCTCATCGTGCGCGGCAACTATACCTACGATAAGTACGAGCACGACTATGTCCTGCTGCCCTATGATGTATTGCAGGTGGAGCGTATGCCCCGCCATGATGATGCCCCCGAGGGGCAAAAGCGCGTGGAACTGCATCTGCATACCAAGTCCAGCAGCATGGACGGCTTCTGCGATTCCGGCAAGATCGTGCGCCTGGCCCACCGCATGGGTCACCGCGCCATTGCCATTACCGACCACGGCGTGTGCCAGGGCTACCCGGAAGCCATGCTTGCCACTGACGAGATCCACCAGGACGACCCCAACTTCAAGCTGATCTATGGGTGTGAAGCCTACTTTGTGGACGATATGATCCCCGCTGTGTATGGCACCAAAACCATGCCCATCACCGGCTCCTTTGTGGTGTTTGATACCGAGACCACCGGCCTGGACTCCAACGTGGAAGCTTTGACCGAGATCGGCGCCGTGTACGTGGAAAACGGCAAGATCAACCCGGATAAGAGTTTCTGTACCTTCGTCAACCCCGGCAAACCCATCCCGCAAAAGGTGGTGGAGCTGACCGGCATCAACGACAGCATGGTGGCCGATGCCCCCACACCGGCCGAGGCCATCCGCCAATTCAAGGAATTCTGCGGCGATAACATCCTGGTTGCCCACAACGCCAACAGCTTTGATATGCTGTTCATCCGTAAAGCAGGGGATAAGGCGGGGGTGGATTTTTCCAACACCTATATTGACACCCTGCCCATGGCGCAGGCGTTGTTCCCCGGCCTGCATAACTATAAACTGGATACCATCAACAAACATCTGGAAATCCAGCCCTTTAACCACCACCGCGCCGTGGATGACGCCATGGCGCTGGCCCGCATCTTTGAGGTTATGCTCTCCGATTTGAAGGAGAAGGACATGACCACCGTGGAGGCTATCAACACCGGCCTTGGCGGCAACAAAGAGGTGCTGAAAAAGAAGTATTACCACCTGATCATTCTGGTGCAGAACCAGACAGGACTCAAAAACCTGTACCGCATTGTCAGTGCGGCGCACACCAAGTATTTCTTCAAAAAGCCGCGCGTGCCCCGCAGCCTGCTGAATCAATACCGCGAGGGCCTGCTGCTTTCACCTGCGTGCGAAGCAGGCGAGCTGTACCGCGCCGTAGTGGCAGGCAAGGCCCATGATGAACTGCTGCGTATTGCCCGGTATTATGACTATCTGGAAGTGCAGCCTCTTGGCAACAACGAGTTCATGGTCCGCAATGGGCAGGTAGATTCCATCGAAGCCATCAAGAACTTCAACCGCACCATCATCCAGCTGGGCGAAGAACTGCATATCCCCGTGGTTGCCACCGGTGACGTTCACTTCCAGGAGCCGGAGGACCGCATTTACCGCGCGGTCCTGCAGGCAGGCAACGGCTTTAAGGATGCTGACAACCAGGCCCCGCTGTTCTACCGCACCACGCCGGATATGCTGGAGCAGTTCAGCTATCTCCCGCAGGAAAAAGCCTTTGAAATCTGCGTGACCAACCCCAACAAGATTGCCGCTACCATTGATAACAATCTGCGCGCCATCCCCAAGGGAACCTACCCGCCTTCCATTGAGGGTGCTGAGGATCAGCTGCGCTCCGGCACCTGGCAGCACGCCCGCCGTGATTACGGCAACCCCCTGCCGGATGTGCTGCAAAAGCGCCTGAAAAAAGAGCTGGATTCCATCTGCGGCCATGGTTACGCTGTTTTGTATGTCATTGCGGTCAAGCTGGTGGCGTTTTCCAACGCAGGCGGCTACCAGGTGGGCAGCCGTGGCTCTGTCGGCTCCAGCGCTGTGGCGCACTTTTCCGGCATTTCGGAGGTCAACTCCATGCCGCCGCACTACCTGTGCACTAAGTGCAAGCACAGCGAGTGGATTGATGATGGCGTGACGATGGACGGCTTTGACCTGCCGGATAAAAAATGCCCTGTCTGCGGCGAACCCATGATCATGGACGGCCACGATATCCCGTTTGAAACCTTCTTGGGCTTTTACGGCGATAAGGAGCCGGATATCGACCTGAACTTCTCCGGCATGTACCAGTCCAACGTTCACCGCTATACGGAGGAGCTGTTCGGCAAGGAGAATGTGTTCAAGGCGGGCACTGTATCCGGCCTGCAGGATAAAACGGCTTACGGTTATGTGAAAAAATATCTGGAAGAGCGTGGCAAAACCGTGAACCGTGCTGAGGAAAACCGCCTGTGCCTGGGCTGCACCGGTGTCAAGCGCACCACGGGCCAGCACCCCGGCGGCATGGTTGTTGTGCCTTCCACCTTTGATATTTATGATTTCTGTGCCATTCAGCACCCGGCGGACGATGTGAAGGGCGGCCTGCTGACCACCCACTTTGAATTTAAGTACCTGCATGATACGCTGCTCAAGCTGGACGAGCTGGGTCATGATGTTCCGACTTTCTATAAGTTCTTTGAAGAGTATTCCGGCATCCCCATTGACAGCGTGCCGATGAACGATCCCAAGGTCTACAGCCTGCTGACCTCCACCGAAGCACTGGGCGTTACCCCGGAGCAAATCGGCAGCCAGACCGGTACCTTCGGCATCCCGGAAATGGGCACCAACTTTGTGCGCGGCATGCTGCTGGATGCAAAGCCGAAAAACTTCTCGGAGCTGATCCAAATCTCCGGCCTGTCCCACGGCACGGATGTGTGGACCGGCAACGCGGACGAACTGATCCGCTCCGGTACCTGCACCATTGCCGAGGTGATCGGCTGCCGTGACAGCATCATGCTCTACCTGCTGCGCAAGGGGCTGGAACCCAAAATGTCATTTGACATTATGGAGGCCGTGCGTAAAGGCAAGGTGGCCAAGGGCGGCTTTAAGCCCGGCTGGGAAGAAGCCATGAAAGAGCATGATGTGCCGGATTGGTACATCGAATCCTGCCGCAAGATCAAGTATATGTTCCCCAAGGCTCACGCTGTTGCCTACCTGATGGCGGCCATCCGCCTGATGTGGTTCAAGGTGTACCACCCGGCTATCTTCTATGCTGTGTACTTTACCGTTCGCGGCGCGGATATCGACTATGAAGCAGCTGTTGGCGGTGTGCGCGTGGCCAAGGAGCACCTGCGGGATAACGAAAAGATCCCCAAGGATGAGCGTACCGCTAAGGACGATGATGCCCTTGTCAGCCTGCAGCTGGTCAATGAAATGCTGCAGCGCGGCTGCCAGTTCCTGCCCATTGAGCTGGGCAAGAGCTATGCCAGCAAGTATGTGGTGGAGGACGGCAAAGTGCGCCTGCCCTTTACCGCCATCCGCGGCCTGGGCGAAGCTGCCGCTGTGGCGTTGGAACAGGCTACCATCCATGGGCAGGAATATATCTCGGTGGAAGAACTGCAGCAAGCCTCCGGCGTGGCGCAGTCGGTATTCGACAAATTGCACGAAGTCGGCGCTTTGGGAAATCTGCCGGAAACCAGCCAGGTTGACCTGTTCAGCTTAATGTAATGGCAATCCCCCGAAATCCCGCCTGCCGCAGCGCAGGCAGATCAGCATACGAATATACGATGATGTACCGGACCTGCAGTAGCGCTGCGGGGACGGTACTTTTTGTTTTGCGGGATTCGCTTTGATTCGTTGATTGAACTTACAGCCAGGCAGGGGAAAACACCCCCAAAAATGCCCGCGCCCCATTCCAGCAAAATTTTCCGGGGCAGGTGTAGAAATTGCGTATTTGACGATGGAAAATTGATTTATCATGGAGAACATGATAGACTATAGGATACATGTAGAATCTACAAGGAACTATACGATGCCCAACAGTAAAGATAAACAAATTTAAAGAAGTCTATGATAAATTAAAGCGATTGGAGAGGCAACCGATCATGAAAAGCAGAAGAAAGCATGGCTTCCAGTTTATGACGATACTATATTTTTTGATAGTATTTTGTATGTGTGTGTCGCGTTTTAACGTGATTATGACAATTATGGGTGGTCAACTAACGCGGGTGGAAGAAATTAATCTACTGCCGTTCCATAGTATTAGAGAAAACTTGAAATATGGTCGCAGCCCTGTTTCATGGGATATGCTTTATAATATGGTAATGTTTGTGCCTTTTGGAGTAATTTACTGCTATTATCAAAAGAATTTCCGCATATATAAAGCAGTTGGAATGTCATGCTTGACAACATTCTTCATAGAAAGCGCGCAGCTCGTTTTAAAAACTGGTGTCGTAGATATAGATGACCTTATTGTAAACACATTGGGAAGTTTGACGGGAATTGTGGTGTATGTTATTCTGCAGCAGATATCCTTCAAAAATCAAAAGTTTGAGATTCACGAATTGATTGATATCAGTGCGACAATGCTTCCACCGATGTTTATTGCCTTCATTGCGGAAGTGTTCCTGGGAGATGGTTCGCTAAAATTGCTGCCAGTTCACTGTGTAGTGTTACTGTGCTATGGAATTTTTGTCTATGTATTTTTAATAAGGGATTTTACTCGCAAAGCAAAAGTTTATTATCTGGCATGTTATGTGGGAGCCTTTTATCTGAGTCGTGTGCTACTGTAGAAATAATGGCATAATATAATTTTAACCAAATCACAAAACCGTAAATAGAAAAAATGAACGCCTATAGTGAGAAAATATTCGTATCATCGTTACTGTCTTGCGTCTTTTCAAGAACATTTTTAAGTGGTGGAATAGGAGCACCCATCTTTTCGGCATTTTCGAGAATACTGCCTAGAGTGTATCTGAAAAGTCGAAACTATCGTCTATTTCTACAAGCACAGCCGGATTATGCGTTAAAAATCCTTGGAATCCTGCTTGTGTTTGCGAAATATCCGTCATTTTCTTTGTTTTCAGATACACCTAAAATACTTCCGCCTTTATGCCACACCCCCTGCCTAACTTTATGAGAATTCCAAATCCGGTGAGAGTTCTCGACACCAGAAAATTTTCTGAGCAAAATTTTCTGAGCAAAATTTTCTGGGGACAGGCATCTTGTACTTTGCCGTGCGTTGCGGTATACTTAAGTGTCAGATTCTAATTTTTTGTGCTCTCCCAGACGTTAGCTGGGACAAACTGCACCCGTCAGGAGCAATATCTTGGAAAAACTAACCTATACCCATAACGCGGATGCCGCCGCCGTCATCGCCCAGACTTATGATACCCCGCCCCTTGCCTATGTGCGCAGCTATGGCTGCCAGCAGAACGTGAACGATGGTGAGAAGATACGCGGCGTGCTGATGGACATCGGCTTCGGCGTCTGTGATTCCGTTGAGCAGGCAGATTTGATCCTGTTCAATACCTGCGCTGTGCGCGAACATGCGGAACAGCGCGTGTTCGGCAATGTCGGCGCGCTGAAAAAGCTGAAGGAAAAGAACCCCCGCCTGATCATCGGGGTATGCGGCTGCATGGCGCAGCAAAAGCATATTGTGGATAAGCTGCGTGCCAGCTATCCTTATGTGGATCTGGTGTTCGGCGTGGACGGCATTGACCGCCTGCCCGCCATGCTGGTGGAGCGCCTGCACCGCGGCAAGCGCTACCTGGAAACCCCGGTCGAGCGCAACGCCGTGGTGGAGGAGCTGCCCATCCGGCGTGATTCCGGCTTCCGCGCCTGGCTGCCCATCATGTATGGGTGCGATAATTTCTGCACCTACTGCATTGTGCCCTATGTGCGCGGGCGCGAGCGCAGCCGCACCCCGGCGGATGTTCTGGCAGAGTTCAAAGCGCTGGTAGAGCAGGGCTATAAAGAAATCACTCTGCTGGGCCAGAACGTAAACAGCTATGGCAAAGGTCTGGAAGAAAAGACGGATTTTGCCGATCTGCTCAACCTGCTGTGCACCGTTCCGGGCGATTACCAGATCCGCTTTATGACCAGCCACCCCAAGGATGCCAGCCGTAAGCTGATCGATACCATTGCCGCGCAGGATCACCTGTGCAAGCATATCCATCTGCCGGTGCAGTCCGGCAGTGACCGTATCCTGAAAGAAATGAACCGCCACTATACGGTTGCCCAGTATATGGACCTGGTCAATTATGCTAAGGAGAAAATCCCCGGTGTAACTTTCTCCAGTGATATCATTGTCGGCTTCCCCGGCGAGACGGAAGAGGATTTCCAGGCAACGCTTGATTTGATCCAGCGGGTCAAATACATGCAGCTGTTTACCTTTATCTATTCCAAGCGCACGGGTACCATCGCTGCCAAGCTGCCGGACCCGGCCACCCATGCCGAAAAGGCAGCCCGCATGGACCGCCTGCTGAAACTGCAGGATTCCATTGCTTTCCCGATGATCGCCGCTATGGCGGGGCAGACCGTGAAAGTGTTGGTGGAGGCTGCTGGCCGCACCCCCGGCACCCTGAACGGGCGGCTGGATAACAACCTGGTCGTCGAGTTCCCCGCCGAGGAAAGCCTGATCGGCCAGTACGCCAATGTGCGCCTGACCGGTTCCCGCGCCGCACTGCTGGTGGGGGAACTGGCAGAATAAAGCCAGTTCCAATAAAATATCGTAGCTAACATTTGCTGAATACAGCGTAATCATAAGGAGTAACCAAAATGGATTGCATTGATCTTTTCAAAAAAGCCGCCGCTGCCATGCAGACTGACCCCCGTTACCTGGAACTGGATGCAGCCCGCCGTGAAAACGATAACGACCAGGAGCTGCAGGGCCTGATCGGCGAGTTCAACCTCAAGCGCCTGGACCTGAACAACGAAAGCGCCAAGCCGGAACCGGATGCCGCCCATGTGGCCGAACTGAACCAGCAGGTGAACGACCTGTACACCCAGATCATGTCCAGTGAGGGCATGGTGCGCTACAACACCGCAAAAAAAGAGTGCGAAGCTATGGTCAGCCATATTGATGCCATCATCAACACGGCCATGAACGGCGGCGACCCCATGACCGTTCAGGCCCCCACCGGCGGGCTGAACCGGCGGGGGCGCCCCCGCTGCCGTCAGGTCCAGGCGCTGCGCCCCCCGCGGGGGCGCCTGCCACTAAGGCGGCACAGCAGCCAATTTGTTCATGAACAGAATCAGGAGTGTGAAAAATGGCAGCAAACATTGTGCCCCAAAAAGTTGAGGATGTTGATACACAGGCGCTTTCGCCCATGATGCAGCAATATCTGGAAATCAAGCGCCAGCACCCCAACGAGATTCTGTTTTACCGCGTGGGTGACTTTTACGAGATGTTCTTTGACGATGCCCTGACGGCATCGCGGGAGCTGGAACTGACCCTGACCGGCAAAGCCTGCGGCCTGCCGGACCGTGCGCCGATGTGCGGCGTGCCGTTCCATTCGTATGAAATTTACGCCGCCCGCCTGATTGCCAAGGGCTACAAAGTCGCTATCTGTGAACAGATGGAAGACCCGGCGCTGGCCAAAGGGCTGGTCAAGCGGGATATCATCCGCGTAATTACGCCGGGTACTGTGATCGAAAGCAGCATGCTGGCAGACGATAAAAACAACTATATCTGCAGCATTTATACCCGCAAGGTGCGCAGCCGCTGGAAAGCCGGCATCTGCTTTGCGGATATTTCCACCGGCGAGGCCTATGCCACCGAGCTGACCGCGGAAAAAATGGGCCCGGCCATCATCACCGAGCTCTGCCGCTATATGCCCAGTGAAATTCTGATCAACCCGGCACTGCTGGACTTAAAAGAAGTAACCAACTATGTCCGCCAGCATACCCATGCGCTGGTGGAACTGCGCGAGGATGCCTGCTACCAGCAGCGGGTGATGGAGGACGCCATGACCGCTCAGTTTGGGGCGGATTGGCGCAATACCTGCGGTTTTGCGCAGGACGGCCTGGTGCCCTATGCCTTTGGGGCACTGCTTGGCTACCTGCATGAGACCCAGAAGCACGGCATCGACCGCATCAAGTCAGTGCAGAACTATGCCGATGCCCAGTATATGCGGCTTTCCCCGGTCACACGCGCTAACCTGGAACTGACCGAAACCATGCGTGGCCGCGAAAAGCGTGGTACGCTGCTGTGGGTGCTGGATAAAACCGAAACCTCGATGGGCAAACGCCAGCTGCGCGCCTGGATCGAGCAGCCGCTGGTGGACAGCAGTGTCATCAACCAGCGTCTGGACGCTGTGGAAGCACTGTACAATGCCAACGTGACCCGTGCAGACTTAAAAGAAGCGCTCTCCCATGTTTATGACATTGAACGCCTGACCACCCGCATTCTGTATGGCTCCGCCACCCCCAAGGAGGTCAAAGCCCTGGGGGATACCTGTGTTTATCTGCCGCAGGTACGCCAGCTGGCCCGGCAGTGTACCACCCCACTGCTGCAGGAGCTTTCGGGCGCTGTGGACCCACTGGAAGATTTGCTGGACCTCATCAACCGTGCCCTGGTGGAAGATCCCCCGGCAAACCTTAAGGACGGTGGTGCTATCCGCGCAGGGTTCAACGCCGAAGTGGACGAGCTGCGGGATATCATGCACGGCGGCAAGGGCTTCCTTTCCCAGTTGGAAGCCAAGCTGAAAGAAGAGACCGGTATCCCCAAGCTGAAAATAGGTTTCAATAAAGTGTTCGGCTACTATATTGAGGTCAGCCGCAGCTATGCGGCCAGCGTACCGGATACCTTTATCCGCAAGCAGACCCTGACAACAGGGGAGCGCTACATTACCCCGGAACTGAAAGAGCTGGAAAACAAGATCCTTGGCGCAAACGAGCGCCTGTTGGTATTGGAACACCAGCTGTTTGCCGACCTGCTGGAAGCCATCTCCGCCCAGCTGCTGCGCATCCAGCGCACGGCCCTTGCGGTAGCCCAGCTGGATGTTCTGGCTTCCTTTGCGGAAGCGGCGGTGCAGAACAACTATGTAAAACCCACGGTGGATGACAGCGATGTGCTTTCTATTACCGAGGGCCGCCACCCGGTGATTGAGCAGATGCTGAAAGGCAGTCTGTTTGTGCCAAACGATACTACGCTGGACGAAACCGAAAACCGCATGCTCATCATCACCGGCCCCAACATGGCGGGCAAATCTACCTACATGCGCCAGAATGCGCTGATTGCCCTGATGGCGCAGATCGGCAGCTTTGTTCCGGCATCCAGCTGCCATGTCGGTGTGGTGGATGCTATCTTTACCCGCGTGGGCGCATCGGATGACCTTGCCGCCGGTCAGTCCACCTTCATGGTGGAAATGACCGAAGTGGCCGAAATTTTGCAGCGGGCCACCAAAAGCAGCCTGGTCATTCTGGATGAGATCGGCCGTGGCACATCCACCTTTGACGGCATGAGCATTGCCCGCGCCGTGGTGGAGTATATCTGCGATAACATCGGCTGCAAAACCTTGTTCGCTACCCATTACCATGAGCTGACCCGCATGGACCAGGATGTGGACGGCATTAAAAACTATAACATCGCCGTCAAAAAGCGCGGGGAGGATATCACCTTCCTGCGGCGCATTGTGCAGGGCCCGGCGGATGACAGTTATGGCATTGAAGTCGCCAAACTGGCCGGTCTGCCGGAGGCCGTGATCAAGCGTGCACACGCCGTGCTGCGCCAGCTGGAAGCCACAGCTCCCGGCGCCAACAAGGCCATGCAGCTGGATTTTGAAACAGTGGAAGCCTATAACAACCCCGCCGTGCCCAGCGAGGTTGTGGACAAGCTGAACAGCCTGGATATTGAGACCCTGACCCCCATCGAAGCGCTGAACTTCTTGTATGAACTGAAACAGGCGCTGAAGTAAATACATTGTTCAAACGCTAAGGCAATACCGCATAATTCTAAGTGCCGATACGGCGAGCGAGGTGCGGCAG
>OGPJ01001524.1_pt1 | contig 15994 bp, 9 predicted proteins | sample 1552831 | NCBI WGS metagenome assembly OGPJ01 (sample SAMEA2579914, study PRJEB22360) | human gut metagenome | biome: human gut; feature: human-associated habitat; material: faeces | place: Denmark | collected 2008/2010
AGGAAGAACTTTACCGTAATTCCAACTTTGTTCATCCGAGAAATACACGTGTTTTATACTACGACTGTACGAATTATTATTTTGAGATTGAAGAAGAAAATGGAAGCAAAAAATATGGAAAAAGTAAAGAACACAGACCAAATCCGCTTGTCACCATGGGACTTTTCATGGATGCGGACGGAATCCCTCTCGCCTTCGATCTTTTTCCGGGAAATCAGAACGAACAGGTCACTCTCAAACCGCTGGAAACAAAAGTGATCCGCGACTTTGAATGCAGCGACTTTATCTTTTGTTCCGATGCCGGTCTGGGAAGCAAAAACAATCGTTTCTTTAACAGTTTTGGAAACCGTTCTTACGTGATCACCTATTCATTAAAAAAGATGAAAAAAGAAGAACGTGACATTGCGATGAAACCGACGCAGTTCCGCATTCCGGGCTCCAATAAAATGATCGATCTGCGAACGCTGGACGAAACCGATGAGACTGTATTCAATACCGTATATTATAAAGAGGTTCCCCTTGTTACGGGAGATATGGACGAGACAGTCATTGTCACCTATTCTCCGAAATACAAAAAATATCAGCAGAAAATACGCAGCCGCCAGATTGAACGTGCGCAAAAAATGCTTCAAAATACAGGCAGTATACGGCGCGGAAAAACACAGAACGACCCTGCCCGTTTTATTCATAAAACATCCGTTACCGGCGACGGAGAAATAGCCGAAAAAAATGTGTATGAATTAGACGAAGAACGGATCCGGGAAGAAGCTGCGTATGACGGTTTTTATGCCGTTGTCACAAATCTGGAAGGGGATGTCCGCGAGATCATCAACATCAACAAACGTCGCTGGGAGATCGAGGAAAACTTCCGTATCATGAAAACGGAGTTTGAAGCAAGACCGGTTTATGTACAGCGTGACGACCGCATAAAAGCGCATTTTTTAACCTGTTATATCAGTCTGTTGGTTTACCGTCTCCTGGAGAAAAAACTGGGAGAAGGATTTACCTGCAGCCAGATCTTAGAGACACTCCGTGGAATGAACATGACGCTTTTAAGCAAAAACAGCGGTTATATTCCTTCGTATAAACGCACTCTGTTAACAGATGCTCTGCACGATGTTTTCGGCTTTCGGACGGATTATGAATTTATTTCAAAATCATCCATGCGGAACATCATAAAAGAAACAAAATCGAAAAAAAGCACAAAAGCAAAAATATAGTACATATCAATACAAAAGCAAAACGGTCACAAACCTCGTGTTTACAGGAGGTGTGGCCGTTTTATAGTCTAACAAGTGTCAAAGATGGGATTTTATAACGGTATCTGTCAACAAAGAGATACGGAAAACACCGGCAATCTGCGCTTTTTATTTCCGAAGGATTCGGGCTTTTTTTGCAATTCCTTTAAAAGCCTGTTTTCCAATGTATTTGTTCTTCAATTTCTTATTCTTTATAACAATCTTCTTCAGATTCAAGCATTTGAAAAATGCTTTCTTTCCAATCTTTTTCACGTATTTTCCTATTTTAACCTGTTTTATCTTTTGATTTTTATAAAATGCTTTTGCAGCGATCGAAGTCACTTTATATTTTACGCCATCCTGAATGACATATGCCGGAATAACCAGCTTCCCGGTTTTATTTATTTTCGCGCTTACGAGTTCTGCCGCAGCATTTTTTCCGTTTTTTGTAATACGGTATACTGCTCCGGAAGCAGTTTCAAACTGTTCGCCTTTGTTTCTCTTTTTTACAGAAACGTTGTCTGTTTGCTGTGAAGAGCTGTTTCCGGAATCTCCGAAACCGGTCGTCTCTGTCTTAGTGGACGAAGGATGCGAAGCATTACTCTCTGGTGTAGAAACTGGTGTCTGGGAAACCTTTGGGATTTCCGGCATGATCTGGAAATCATAGGTTGCACTTCCGGTATAATTTCCTATTCCGCTAAGTGTAACAGTCGCATTGCCCGGTGCATTATTTCTTTCGTAATGTGTCGTATAATCTGCGGAATTTAATGTCGTTCCGTTTACCGTTACTACGATCCGTAGTTCAACCGTTTTTCCCTCGTATGTCTGATTCTCCAAACCGGATATTTTTATATTTTCTTTTGTAATTTCAAGCGGTGCCACCTGTATTTGGATGTTCAGATCATTGGTATCCGCGTAATCGGCATTATCACTGCGATAATATACCGGAAAAATACGTGTTCCGGCATCTCCTACCGGTGTCGCCCCGGTATTTTTAAAATAATATCCCTGTGGCAGATTCAATTGCTCTAACGTCTGTCCGTATACTGCCTGTATTGCTGGTGGATTTCCTTTTTGTACCGGATTTACCTTGAATTTCAGTGTTCCATATGTCGGCATATAATCACTGTCATCGGGAGTAAAGACCCATACGGCTTCATGGGTTCCTACATGAAATCCCGAATCCGGCTCACGCCAGGAGATTGTCCCCGACACTGCCTGCTGGGTATTGTCGTTTTTCAAAAAGCTGATCGACGACTGGTTGAATTCCAGTTTTTCCAGTGTATCTCCATATACCAGTTCATTTTCCTTTAAAGAAACTTTAGAACCGCTTTTCAGCCCATATTGGTTGGCGATACTTACATGAAGATTAAATTCTGCCTGTTTTCCATTTTTACCTGTTACAATAATTTCCATATCATAATCGACCAATGGATTACAGTCCTTGTCTGCCATAATCTGACTTTTGTTCGTTTCATCGAAAAAATATCCCCAGCGGTTAAGCCGTTCTGCATTTTTAAATTCATAGGTTACTTCTCCGGTGTCTCCCGTATCGTTTGCAATCTCGATCGTGCTCATATCAAAAACAAGAAACTCTCCCTGCTGTGAAGTAGTATTTTTTTCCACGGATGAAGATGCCGGCACAAGCTGCAACTCATTAATCTTTTTTCCCAGCACAATGTGAAGGACTGTCTCTTGTCTGGTTTCTTCCGGTATTTGGAAATTATACTGATAATTATATCGTCCTATTGCGACATTTGCCAGTTCTTTTTCTTCATATTTTACTGCGCTTACTTCGTATTGTGATTCCGTAAAAGACAATTTCAGATCTGCTCCCGGATTTGCATAGTATATTGTCTTTTTTGTCTCATCCTGTGTAGAGAGAAAACGTTCTCCGGAAATCTCGATTTTCACATCATTGGAAACATCTATCCCCAGCGGATAATATACCGCGTTCGCAGGAAGCTTTTTCGAACCGGATATTTCCCCGTGGTTTGCAATAATTCCATTAAAGGTAATTCCGGCAAAACCAGCATCATCCGAGATGGAAATCGTTCCCTGATTATAAAAGACTACATCTTTCGCAATGGTTCCTCCTAAGGAAGGATTGTTGATATTAAAATGGATTCCATACGGAATCGTAAAGGAAGTAGTCTCTCCTATGGAAATATATTTTGTCACTTCCACATCGCGTTCCAGGGTATAATTTCCGTAAGCATAAGCGATTCCGCCGCAATTCATAAAAACGCCACCACCATTTTGAACACGCAGCTGTCCTGCCCAGTTCCGCAATACCGATAACTGGCTAAAAGACGCGGAATTTACTGTAGCTTCATCGACAAATAAAGAAAACTGTTTTTTCAGGGAAAGGCGATCTGTTTCACTAAGATCCAGAGATGCTTTTGACAGATCACATTGTTCCATGTCAATGGTAATCTTTCCATTTGCTGTCTGCGTTGGCTTTGAAGTCAGTTTTTTTACAATCTTTATTTTACTGTCCGGCAAAAATACAAGGTTCTTTAATGTCAGATCTCCCTGACCAATATTAGCCACACCAATCAGTGTAATATTTCCACCCCAGGTTCCTCCCCGAATATCTGCCTTTACACCGCCGTTTACCGTTGTTTTTGCATCATCCTGTCTGCCGTCTGCCAGACCGGAATTTCCGGAAAAAGTTCCTCCGGATATCGAGATTTCCAGATTTCCCTCCACTTGATTTTCTCCGGTCAAGTCGTAAAAATCACCGGAAACACTTCCTGCTGTCATCGTTATGTCCACATTTCCGAGGATTTTTGTGGCAGTGCCGGTTTCCCCGCATCCATATAAATTTTTAAATGTTCCACCTAAAATCGTCATCTTAACAGACGAATATACCGCTTCTTCGCCATCGCCATAAACAGAGATCTGGCGAAGATCTACATTTTCCCAAAGTTTTACATCCTGTGCATCCAGAATACCATCCGAATTTTCATCGGAATACACCGTTGTCATACCGCTTTGCGTTCCTTCGGTAAACAACAATGCCTGCCCATTCGCATATAAATGGTCTCCGGACATGACCGCTTCCTGCTGACCGGCTTTTGTCTGTTCCCCATAATTTCCAATATTCCACACAAGCGCTAACGTCAGTGCCGCAAACCCTAATAAACCCAAAACTTTTTTCATATCATCTATCCTTTCATTCTGTTACTGTAATGGTTAATTTTTTCTTAATTCCATTCTGTGTGACAACATAAATCTCACAGTTTCCTTTCTGTTTTGCACGAACCACTCCGGAACGTGAAACCGACGCAATAAGTGGATTTAATGCGATATAGCGTATTTTTTCGATGTGCCACTTTGTTTTCTTTCCCTTTGGCAGGAGCACTTTTGCTTTTATATTTCCTTTTTCTCCTGCTTTTAAGTTTATATTTTTCTGAGATACGGAAATACCTGACGGATTTGTAATTTTCTTACTTCCCTTTGTCAGAATATGCAATTCCATCGCTTCTGCAAAGACCACTTTCTTTCCGTTCACAACACGGTAGGCTTTTATACGATATTTGTACCATGTATTTTTGGCACACTTACGATGCACAAAACGCACTTGTGATCCGGAAGAAATTTCCTTTATTCTTTTAAATTTTGTTTTCTTTTCGTTTCGATTGCATTTGGCAGCATAGATCAAATATCCCTCTGCTCCGTCTATCTCCTGCCATTGCAGTGTCACCTTATGTTTTGCAGCTTTTACTTCTCCCGTCAATGCCAATGAAGCATCCTGCTTTTCCGGTATCAAAGATACCGTTGGAACGATGGTGCCTTCCGATTCCTTTGTTGTATCCGGTGTGGCAGTTTTATCCCACATCGGAATCGTTGCAGCGGCGGTCGGTATTGGTGCTGCGGTTATTGTCGGTATTGGAGATTCCGTTATATGTGCCGGCGTTGCCTCTGGTGTCGCTGTCGGTGTCAGAGAAGGTGTTACCGGCATTTTCTGAATCGAAAAAGCAATGGTAACTTCCCCCTGATAATGAGGGTTCTCACTTGGAACCGCAGCTGTCACTTCATATTCACCCACTTCACTTGGCATTCCGGATAACAGACTTCCATCTGCTTTACGATATGTGATTTTATAGCGGTTTCCCCCATAACCACCGGTGGATACTTTCGGTTCTCCGACATACCCTTTATGCGGAAGCCCATCATAAAAGATATCCTTTTCCGGGGTAAGAGTAAGCTCGACTTTTTCTTTATCTACAACAACAAGTGTTCCCTGTTCATAGATGACCGGATTGTAATTTTTCTCCCAGCCATCTTTCAAAACCGCACCGGATATATGAATTGCATTCGAATACGTTCCCGGCTGACGGGTGTCAATTTCCTTTGAAATCTGCAATTGTAGCGCATCGGTGTTTACCATATTTTCAAAATCGCCAAGGATACTGTACGACAGTTTCGGAATGCTGGCACCAACGGTCATTCTCTTTTTATCCGCTTTTACCGTTATCGTCGCTTTGTCAATGGAAAATTCTGCATGGGAACTTCCCAGATAATACTTATTATCGTCGGGAACAGAAACGGTAACCGTATACTTTCCGGCATCAATCGGTGCCGAATCCAATTGCTCGCCCTCTGCGTTCGTATAGCTGACCGTATACTCTCCGGACGTATAATTTCCACTCATAACCTCCGGTGTCCCCACATAGCCTTTCTTTTCTGTTCCATCATACACAAGCCCTGTTTCCGGTTCAATACGAAACTCCACCATTTCACGTACTATGATTTGGATAATTTTACCAGCTTGTAAGGCGCCGGTTTCTTTTTTTCTTATCTCATACGTACCGGCTGCCGGTACCTCAGTGCTTCCCTGCGTACAGGAAAGCCACGATCCCTGCGTCGTTTCCTCTGTCACAAAACGATACTCCATCGCCTCCGTTGTTCCCATGATCTTCTTAATTCCTCCAGCCACATTTTGCGGGCTTTCCTGCTCGGCCTTCTGCGTTGCCGGTGCAAGTGAAATTACCGTTCCCTGTGTTGGTTTTCCGGAAATTGTCAATTTGGTGTAACTATCTCTGGAAACCGTAATTCCGTTGATGGTTCCATTGGATAATCCTTCCAGTTTTTGGATATAATCTTCCGGGAAATAGTACCCTTCTTCTGCCTGATACACAATATCTTTTAATACTGTATTCGCAGGAAGATACTGGGATTCTGCTCCGTTTTGCTCACTTGCTTCATATACGATATGGCTATCATAAGGGTTCGATACAATAATTCCCTGTGTTGGTATAAAATTAACAGAAACAGAGACGGAATTACTGGCAAAATCAACAAGATTTTGCGTTGCTGTTGAATTCACTTCTTCCGCAAAAAGTTTCAGGGTAAAATGTCCTCCCTTTTTAAGTTCCTCACTTCCCGGAAATGTAATCGGAATATCGGTAAGGGCAGTTCCGTCTTTTTGAATTGTTCCGTCTACAATATCTGCCACTTTTCCATAGGCAGCTACCGTTCCGTTTTTGTCCAGCAGCATGGCGGAAAGCTGATTGTAGGCAATGTCTTTATTTATATTTTTACCAAGAGATTTGACATTTACATAGATGGTATCTCCTGCGTGCAGCCCTAAGGTCTTTTGTCCTGCTTTCAATGAAGCGGAAAAACCACTTCCTCCCTTCATCGTGACATTCCAATTCTGATTATTTTCAGCAGACTCTGTCTGGATAAAAGAATCTGCTTTTTTCTGATTACTTGCTGAAGTAAATGCAACCGAAGAAAGTTTCAGATTACACGCCGGTACGGTTCCTGTTCCTGTTTTCAAAGTATTCATCGCCCCATAATCTTTAAATCCCTCATAGCAGCCTCCATACTTGATACAATAATACCCTATTCTGTCCGAATTGCATATCCGTCTTGTACGTACCCAAAAAAACGCATAATATTTTCCGGTATCTTTTACTTGATTTTTATTCCAGCATTGTTTTTCACATCCGTATGCTGTCGCGGTTTTATTGGCAGCCATTACAGCAGAAGTCTTGCTTCCCCAGTCTTCTCCAAATAGGGCCTTCATATACTCTTCGATACTGAAGATAAATATTTTATCTCCCTGTAAACGGGTATGATCATAGGTAACCGTTCCCGGATACGTATCATAATTTCTGCGCGTATGTATGAGAGCATCCTTTTTGCTGTCCAAAAGTCCCAGCTGCTCTTCGCTTGAAAATGCGGTATCCAGAAACCCACCTTCGGTACTTTCCCCTTCCCATGCGTCGGTTCCATCCGGATTTTTCATGGAATTAAGCCAGTACCGCATATCACTGTACTGATAGTCATTCGCAAGGTGATCGGTATCCTGTCCTTTCTCACGTTTCAGATAGGTAGTTCCGAAAACAGACGATCCATCGGATTCTGTGACGCTGTAATTAAGTTTCTTTGCATAATCATTGATATAGACCACGTTATCCAGTACCGCGTCGGACTGCAATAACATCGAATAATCTCCGTATTCTGTCGTTGAAGCATCGACTACACACCATTTGATGGGATCCTTTTTCTTTCCACTGCGGTCGCTTTGGTAATAATTTCCATAATACACATAGGATCCTCTGCCGTTAGACCACTCTACATACGGATTTTTGACGTCTTCATCTGCGATATGCTCTGCATCATGTATGCCGGCAATCTGATACTTTTTCCCGGCACCAAGATTGGCATTGACTGTACGGATCTCTGCCGTTTTTGTCTCTGCTTTCACAACATCTGCTCTCTTTCCCTCATTTGTCTGTCCCTGTGGAAACGGAATCCCACATACAATCATGGACATTGTTATCAGGATTGTTAATCCTTTTCCCATTTTTCTTTTCATATATCAAAAATTCCTTTCTGTGATAATATTATCTGCCATTGTAACACATCATTATAAAAAATGCATTAATTTTTCATGAAAGAACAATATATCACACGAAAGGAAATTTTTCACTTACTTTTTAAATTTTAAATTCGTTATCGCTTTACAGTTTCAAAGCCCGTGTTGCGTTGAGAACCGCCAGTACCATAACACCGACGTCAGCAAAGATGGCAAGCCACATGCCGGCGATACCAAGTGCGCCTAAGATCAGGCAGATTGCCTTTATAGCAAGGGCAAATACGATGTTTTCTTTGACAATTTTCAATGTTTTTAAGGAAATTTTCATTGCCAGAGAAATCTTGGCAGGGTCATCATCCATCAGAACGATATCCGCTGCTTCAATCGCCGCATCGGAACCAAGAGCTCCCATAGCGATACCAATATCTGCACGGGAAAGAACCGGTGCATCGTTGATTCCGTCTCCGACAAAGGCCAGTTTTTCTTTTGCATTTTTCTGAGCAAGAAGTTTCTCGACTTCATTTACTTTATCCGCCGGAAGAAGTTCGCTGCACACCTTATCCATTCCGATTTCTTTTGCTACTTTTTCCGCCGTCTTCTTTGCATCTCCGGTCAGCATGACGGTCTGTTTTATACCATGTTTTTTCAATCCGGAAATGGCATCTTTCGATGTCTCTTTGATCACATCTGAAATCGTGATACAACCGGCATAACTGTTATCAACGGCTACGTATACCATCGTTCCTTCGTCATATTCACGGCTGACAGAAATCCCTATTTTATTCATCAATCGAAGATTTCCGGCATATACCGTCTTTCCGTCTACAACGGCTTTCACACCATGTCCTGCAATTTCCTCGATGTCATAGACGCGTTCCAGACTCATTTCTTTGCCGTACGCCTTTTTCAGACTCACACTGATCGGATGGCTGGAACCACTCTCCGCATACGCAGCGTATTCGATCAGCTGCTCTTTGCTTGTACCCTGTTCCGGATAAATACCGCTTACCTCAAAAACACCTTTCGTCAGTGTACCGGTTTTATCAAATACAATATATTTTGTGTCTGCCAGCGCTTCCAGATAATTGGATCCCTTTACAAGGATTCCGTTTGTCGAAGCACAGCCGATTCCACCGAAAAAGCTAAGCGGAATGGAAATCACAAGAGCACATGGACAGCTGATTACAAGGAACGTAAGTGCACGCACGATCCATTGCTGCCATGCCGGTGAAATTCCCATCAGTAGGGAAATGAGTGGCGGCAAAATTGCCAATGCCAGCGCACTGTAGCATACTGCCGGCGTGTAGTATTTGGCAAATTTTGTAATAAAATTTTCGGATCGGGACTTTTTCATGCTTGAATTTTCAACCAAATCCAAAATCTTAGATACCGTCGAATCTCCAAATTCTTTTGTCGTTTTCAATGTAATCGTACCAGTGAGATTGATACATCCACTGATGACTTCTTCTCCGCATTTTGCATTTCTTGGAACACTTTCTCCTGTCAATGCACTTGTATTTAATGTTGTATTTCCCTCTGTGATCACACCGTCAATCGGCACTTTCTCGCCGGGATTTACAACTATTTCTGTGCCTATTTCCACATCATCCGGATCTACCTGTTCCAATTTTCCATCCACGATAATATTGGCATAATCGGGACGAATATCCATCAAAGCCGTGATGTTTTTACGGCTCTTTCCAACCGCAAAACTCTGGAACAACTCGCCGATCTGATAAAAAAGCATAACGGCACTGCCTTCCCGGAAATCGCCGAGAAGAATCGCTCCTACTGTCGCCACCGCCATCAGGAAATTTTCATCAAAAACCTGTCGGTTCAAAATTCCTTTTCCTGCTTTTCTCAAAATGTCATATCCGATGATAAAATACGGAATCAGATACAGGATTACCTGCGCGATCATCGGCAGTTCCACCAACGTATCAATAATCGATACGGCGATAAGAAGTACGAGGGATATAATAATCCGGTATAATACTTTTTTTTGCTTCTTTGTCATAAACTCTCTCCTTTACAGGAAGATTTCACAATCGTCCTCTACTTTTTTACAGTTTTTGTAAGCTTCCTGCATAACGGCATCCACATCGGCGCCTTCTTCAAATTCCACTTTCAATTTCAATGTCATAAAACTCAAGGCTGCATCTTTTACACCTGTTGTATTTTTTACTGCTTCTTCCATCTTTGCTGCACAGTTTGCGCAATCTACGTCTACTTTGTATGTCTTTTTCATGATAATAACCTCCATTTTTTCAATAACTTACTTTTATTCTTCTTCCACATGTTCTACGCCCATACTCAATATGTTTCTCACATGTTCATCATCCAATGCATAAAAGATAATCTTTCCTTCTCTTCGGAATCGAACAAGTTTCGCGTCTTTCAAAATTTTGAGCTGGTGGCTGACTGCGGATTGGGACAGATTCAATATCTGCGCCATATCGCCTACACACAATTCGGTTTCCAGCAAAGCATGCAGGATACGGATGCGGGTCGAATCTCCAAATACTTTAAAAAGTTCTGCGAGATCGTACAATTCTTCTTCTGCCGGCTGCTTGTCTAACACTCGTTTTACCACATCCTCATGTACTGCCAGAAAATCACTGTTTGTTTCTTGCTGTTTCATAAGTTCTGCTCCTTTCTCAAAATTTTATCATATGAACATTTATTCATATTTACATATTTAATTATATTCATATGTTCTGTATTTGTCAATACTTAAATGCAATTTTTTTCATAAAAGAAGCCGGACATCTCATTGGGAGAAGTCCGGCTTCTATCGCAATCATTATTCTATTTCTTATTTTACAGAGATATTCTCGCCTTTCAAACCATTGAATGCGCCTTCGATCTTCGCATCCGGATGAGCGATCAACCATTTATTGCGGGCTACCAAAAGTTTGTCTTCTTTTGCTCCTTCCGGTTTTACAACCAGATCAAGGTTCGTGTCTTTCGGAAGAACAACTACACAGCGGAAGTTTGCGCCGTCTACGCTGCATGGAGCATAGTGAAGTGTCGTCGCATATACGTCGATCACAGTTCCCTTTGGTACTAAAAACGCCTCGATCTTAGAAGTATCATAGGTATCATCTTCTTCGATATCTTGCTCACTTCCGATCAAAAGGATCAAATCTGTAGCTGCAACATTGATTTCAGAAGAACGATGATATTCTACTGCATTCAAAAGATGGTTGTTACCATTGCAATAACCAATCTGAATTGGAAGTCCGCCATACAAACTATCTGTAAAATCTTTCATCACCGGCAGTGCCTCCAATGCACTTTCCGATGGCACATAAACAACTTCGTCATCCGGACAAGGCATCTCCTGCATTTTCTCGATCAATGCATCTACGTCGTACTCTCCTGTCAGAACACGTCCATATTTTTTGAAAGATGCATCGGTTACTTTTTGAATCTGAATACTCATAATTAAAATACCCTCCTATAATATATAATATTTAGTAACTATTCAGTCTCCCCATACACTAGATCCTGAATAGTTACGTTACTTATATTATACAATGAGTTCTGCAATTTCACAAGATGAAATTACCAGTTCTTCACGATCCATTTTCCGGTTTTGGACAAATGGCTTTTCTTTATATTCGTTGTCGTTTTGCACGATGGTTTCAAAAGTGCTGACGTCTCATTTTTGTTACAGAGACTCCATGCCACTCTGCCGATATTGTACTTCTTCAAAAGGCTCATCCACTTCTTAGCCTCTTTTTTATTGATGGCACCGTTGCCGGAAGCATCACAGATTGAAAATTCACTTACGATGACCGGAAGATTTTTCTTGTGTGCCCGGATCAATTTATTGCGGATACCGTCGCCATGTGTCGCCGCATAAAAATGAAGAGCATATAAAATATTTTTCTGGCCCCGGATCGGATCGTCTGCCACGACGTCTACATCCTGTGACCACGTCGGTGTGCCGACAATGATCAGCGCATCCTTATCATTCTTTCGGATCAGGGAGATCATTGACTCCGCATATGGTTTGATATCTTTTTTCCATGTTACATTTCCGTTCGGCTCATTGCAAATTTCATAGATCACATTTGTCTGTGCCGCATATTTTTTCGAAAAATAGGTGAAAAATTCTTTTGCTTTTGACTGATTTGTCTTGGGATTTCCATCTGACAAAATATGCCAGTCAAGAATTACATACATTCCAAGATCCGTCGCTGCCTTAACCCCCTCTTCTACTTTGCTGTAAAGCGATTTTTGGTATCCTGCACCCGGATCACTGTACAACGCAAGACGTATGGTATTGGCCCCCATTTTCCGGAAACTGTGAAATGCTTTTTTATTTACATATTGTGGAAACCAAGCAATTCCGTGTGTACTCACGCCGCGAAGATTAACGGTTTTTCCTTTGGAATTCACAATTTTCGTTCCCTGCACCCGAAGCAGTTCGCATTTTTTTGCCGCCTGACTTGCATCCGCATGGAAGATCAATCCCAGAAAAGCCCCTATGATCAAACTACACCTTATCCATTTTTTCATTTTTGCAACACTCCTATGCTTTTTTATTGTAACTATTCAGGATTAAATGTACGGAAATCAATGAATCGTCGTGCTTGCACGTAAGAGACTTTGATTTCTGGACATTTAAATCCTAATAGTTACGTTTCATTATAACTTTTTTTATTCTTTTTTTCAATTCTTTTCAAAAAATTATTGAAGATTTAATCCAAATATTGTATACTGTTATTGCACTATAATTATGAAAAAGAGGATTGAAACTTATGACGACACAACAGATTCAATACATCATTGCGATCACAGAAGAAGGCAGTTTTTCTGCGGCTGCAAAGAAACTGGTTGTTACTCAGCCATCCATAAGCCAGCTGGTCAAAAATATTGAATACACAATCGGCGCTCCCCTGTTCGACCGAACAACGCAGCCGATCAAATTAACACCGGTAGGAATCGCCTACTATGAAGCGGCCAAAAAAATCGAAAATGTAAACCGCGAACTGCAAAATCGCGTATCCGAGATCAATGATCTCCAGTTTGGAACATTGACAATTGGAACCTCACCGTTCCGCGCTGCCTGCATGCTTCCAAAAAGCATCGCCTATTTCAAAGAAAAATATCCGGGAATTTCGATCAATATCATCTCTGAACCAATCGAAATTTTGAAACAATATCTTTTGGATGGCAACATTGACATCTGTATTGAAAATGATGTCTTCCAGCCGCAATTTTTTACGTCCGAAAGTTTGTCAACGGAAACATTTTATCTGGCAGTAAATCCTTCCAATCCTTGGAATGAGGGTAAAGAAAAAAATGTGCTGACGGCGGATGATATTTTACAGGACAGTGAGAAATTATATGATGACTGCACTGTCAGTGCCGCAGAAGCAGAAAAGCTTCCGTTTATTCTATTGGATTCCAAAAACGAATACCAGGATTTATCGGCAAATATTTTTGAAAATCTCAACATGAAACCGGATATCACACTCCGTGCTTCTAACATTGAGACAAAATTCCACTGGGTGACTTCCAATCTCGGTGCCGGCTTTATTCCGGACACGCTGATCCGTTTTGGAAATTTCAAAGAACATCCAAATTATTATAAGATTCGTGAACCAAAACGTTCCGACCAGCTTTTTCAAGAAGAAATTGTTGTCGCTTACAACAAACACCACTTCCTGACAAAAGCGGCCAAAGAATATATTATCGAACTGAAGAAATTGATCGGATTAGGAACCTGGCTGACTGCTTAACGCGTCAATCTTCCAACAGACAACCAATTCCTAATTTAATATCGAATTGTTTTAACAATTCCTGATCATTTTGTTTTCCACCGGCTGGTCGTATTTCAATCGTGTGCCAGCCGGCTTTTGGTTCCACAAAGATCATTCGTACAAGGCGGTTATCCCATGCAAACTCCCAATGCAATTCCACACATTCTTTCACTTCACCGTCTACCAGAATTTCCACTTTGCAGTCATTTTCCTGTGCCGTCTGAAAATATTCTGCGACAACGATAGAACAATATTTATCTACCGTAAATACCTGATCGTCATCGTAAGACAGGTTCTCCAACTTTTCAAGTTTCCAAAAAGATCCATCAAAACAAGGATTTTCCGGAATTATGTAAGAATTTGTTTCTTCTTTTTCCATCGCATATTGAAAACAATGCATAATATTATCAGCGATAAATTCATGTCCTTCGATACGCGGGTGCACATAATCACTTGCATAATCCTGCCATAAAAATCGATTTTCCCGAATATTTTCCATCACAACACTTCCGATATCCAAAAGAGGAATATGATAATAATGTGCGATTCTGGTCATCGCCCCTCGGGTGCAGTTCCCATTTTGATTACAAAACAAAAGGACACAGACATACGTTCCGTTTTCCAAAAAATGGTGTACCAGTCCTTCAAATGCCTCCTGAAAATAATACTGTCCCGGGTCATTGACACTGTAATCCAAAAAAACAAGATCCGGTTTCTTTTGCAGCAACTCATCCATAGCAAATAACGCATTTGCTGAAAATGTTCCCGATACACTGGCATTGATAAATTCCGGCACTGTACTCCCCGGAAAATAACTCTCCCATTTTTGCTCCATTTTATTTAAAAAGGCGTTCCCCTTTTTTACTGCTTCCCCTTTTGATACAGAAGCTCCCAACGCCGCAATTTTTTTCTTTTCTCCCCGCATTCCAGCCTCTATGATTTCCCGAATTGGCTGAAGATTTGCTCCTTCCATTGCTTCCGGCTGTATATAACTACACTGCTCCATCTCATTCCTCCTTATCTTTGCATCAACAATTCAAGACGTCATAATCTTAAATCATGTTATTTTTGTAAAAAAAAGTAAGTGGCACTATATCGCTATAGTACCACCAGAAAAAAGTATGAAAAAGGATTATCAAAAATACCTTGCTAACGTTATTTATCTTACTGAAATACATTGTAACACAGTTTTTCGAAAAAGGCAAATTAGAATTTGTTATAAACACTATAACTTCTACGTTATATGTATATTTTTTACAATTCTATGATGTCGCCCGAATCTATTGACTTTGCCACATTATCAACCTCCAGCCAAATGGTGGTATCTGTTGGATTGTAGATTTTTTTCCCGTTTTGCGAAAAAATTAATTGTTTATATTTTTGATGATAATTGCAAATTTCTCCATTTGTTGCATACCAGACATCCTCTTTATTCGCCACTTTTTCAAACAAGTCATCAACAATATGCCAGTTATCCTGCTCATCAAATTCAAAGGTATGTCCCCAAACATAAAACAGATAGGAATCATCTGCTACCGTATCATTCAAAAATTTCTCTGCCAGTTCCATTAATTCCGGTTCCGCATGGTGACAAGTCGGATTAAGGATCAGCCAGTCTTCCGGCAAATGAAATTCATAAGTACTCTCTACCGTACGAGCATAACTGATTCCGGCATTTTTTAATATCTGAATCAACGTTTCATTATATAAACCATACGGATAGGCATATCCGGTAATGATTCTGTCATACATGTTTTCCAGTTCCCGGCGGCATTTGATAATATCTTCCATCAGCTGCATCGTTGGAACAGTCGTGGATTTTTGATGGTCATATCCATGATTTGCCACTTCAACAAGTGAATTATCATACAAATCTTTTGCTTTTTTTTCTGTTACATTAATATACGTTTCTCCTTCCGGAAATACCGCATCTTCCTTGGAAAACCAGCCGGGAATGATATTGAACGTTCCCTTGATATGGTATTGTTCCATTTTTTTGATCAGGCGCTCATCCTGCGTAATATTATCATCATAACTGATGGTAAATGCTTTTTTCTTTCCTCCCGGAAATCTCATATAACATTGTTTCATAGTTATAATCCGCCTTTCTGCTTCGCGAAAGTCACCAATAGAATCATGAAAATATT
>OGPJ01001532.1_pt1 | contig 15904 bp, 7 predicted proteins | sample 1552831 | NCBI WGS metagenome assembly OGPJ01 (sample SAMEA2579914, study PRJEB22360) | human gut metagenome | biome: human gut; feature: human-associated habitat; material: faeces | place: Denmark | collected 2008/2010
CTGCCGCACCTCGCTCGCCGTATCGGCACTTAGAATTATGCGGTATTGCCTTTACAACTTCACAAGTATCTCCCCCGCACCGGAATCCGATTGCCCTTCTCCCCTATCCCCCAACCGCGCGTACCGTTCATCTTCATCCGCTCCCCCACCCCAAAACAAAAGGCATGTGCCCCCTTATCTCTATCATAAGGTGGGCACATGCCGTTACATTATCATGATTTTATCACGCCAAAGTCATCAGGCAATGCAGCCATCGGCAAAGCTGTTGCGCTTGGCTTTCTCTTTCTGCTGGTTGCGCTTGGCGATGATTTCTTTGCTCAGGCCAATACGGTTGGTCTTGAAGTGGAAGAACGGGCGTTCCGGTACGGTGAAAATCTCCACCGGACGCATGTAACGTTCCGGCAGGCAGGCATTGATCTTATCGCGCACATCGTCCAAGGTGTAGCCATCTTTGAGCTGGACGTACAGGTACGGCAGGAAGCAGCCCTCGTGCTCATCATCCGGCACGATAACAAAGAACTCGTCCTTGATGCCCTTGATGTCGGCATCGGCCACGATGTTCTCCAGCGGCTGCACCATCAGGTCGCCGCCGCCAAAGCGCGGGGATGCGCCGCGGGTCATCGTGTAGAGCACACCGTCCTCGGACATATAGCCAATATCGCCGGTGTGCAGCCAGGTCTTGCCGTCTGCGTGGACCTGCAGTGCCTTGGCGGTTGCTTCGGGGCGGTCATAGCCCAGCATCACGCCGGGGCCCGTCATGCAGATCTCACCGGGGGTATTGTAGGTCAGCTCTTCCTGGGTGCCGGGCTTGAAGATGCTGATGACGCTGTGGATCATCGGCACACCAACGTTGCCGTCACGCACCGGGAACGGAGCCATGGGCAGAGTGGCGTTGGAGCCGGCCTCGCTGCTGCCGTAGCCGGCAGTAAAGCGCAGGTTGCAGTTATGCTGCTTGAGGAACTCCTCAACATTGCGCAGCTGCTTGTTGTTGAATGCCTCGCAGCCGGCGCCGATGGCCAGCATGTGGGACATATCATAGTCAGCCGGAAGACGCTTGCTGCGGCGGATAACCTCCACAAACATGGGGATCAGGGGCCAGTTGTTGGGGCGGTAGCGCATCATTTCCAGGTCAACATCGTACACATCCACAAACGGATCCAGAATGAGCAGCATACCGCCGGCCAGGGGCAGCAGCATCATGGAAACCACAACAGCGATCAGAGCCGGGGGCAGGATGGTCAGCAGCCAGGTGGGGCGGAATTTATCCGAAGAGCCATAAAAGTTCATCTGGGCCAGCACGCCGATGATGCTGTGTGCAGAATGGATGACCTGCTTGGAAGGGCCGGTGGAACCGCTGGTGTAGGCGCGCAGCAGCGGGCGGTCAATGTTGACAGGAGCGGGCACAAAGCCGCGAAAACGCTGGCCCATGTTACAGAAATCAGCCCACATCATGGTATCAGAGCCACGGGCGGGAACATCCGGATACAGGGCATCCAGGGAATGCTGCAGGTAAACCGGCATAGCGGCGCGGTCGCCGCTTTCCAGAGCGGGAACGATAACATAGGTATTCACGTTGGTCTGCTCACGGTAGGCTTCGATTTCGGCCTTGGAGAAGAAGTCGTGAACAAAAATCACCTTGGCATTGGCTTTCTGAACAGCTTCAATGTTTTCTTCCAGGGTGTTGTCACGGCACAGCAGCGAAGCTCCGATGCGCTCGGCTGCCAGCAGCAGATAAATGAATTCCGGCACAGAACGCAGGAACACGGGGATCTGGTCCCCCTGCTTGATGCCAAGCACCTGCAGAGCGCGGGCGGTGGCGTCCACCTTACGGAACACGGTACCCCAGGTGATATCCACGCCATAGTAGTGCATGGCAATCACGTTAGGGTCTGCAGCGCGCACGGAGAGGTACTGCTCCACGGTGCAGGCCGGAACCTGGATACCGCGCAGAACTTCTGGATAGAACTTCATCCAGGGGCGGTCAATGCTGGGCTTGCCAGTCAACATCGCGTTTTCATTCATTGCAATTTCCTCCAAATGTCTTTTCCTTATAGTTGCAGGGAATTAAATTATCCAAATCACGCCAAACCTTTATGGCGCTTTCCCCTGCTGTGCACATCGTTGCACAGCGTCACCGAACCATAATGCTACAATTATCTTCGGTGCTGAATATAGTATACCATTCCTGTTTACGGAAAGCACGAGAATCCCATGGCACAAATTTCCAGAAATTGATTCCGCATGATTCACTTTTTTCACATGGATTTTCACGCTTTGGCATGGAGTTTTCTTGCAATTTCATTTTCCTCGGTGCAACAAAAGCCCCAGCTACCGCAGCAGCCAGGGCTTTATGTTTATGCGTATGTATGTTGTATTTTTAGATTTTGTTCATCCAGCTCTCTTGCAGTTCTTCCATTTCATCACTTTTGGCGCGGGTAATCAGATGGATTCCCTGCAGGACATGATGGATGTGCTCCGCAATGGCGTTGCGCTCTTTTGTCACGTTCTGCTCATCCAAATTCCAGACCTGATCAAAATATTCACTCAGGCGGTCTTCCATCACACTGTTGTTGACCATTGCAATCCGGTTGACGGGGCAGTTGTTATCCAGCCGAAGATACGATGCAGCGCCAGAAAGAAACATATTGGGGTCCGCCACATACTGGAAATCGTTCACAATGCGGCCGCTGATCAAGCGGAATTCAAGTTTTTCACGCTGCTTGCAAAGCTGCAGCACATAGCTGATGCACCGGCTGCGCTGATCCGGGGTAAGGTTGACCTTGTAACTGAAAAAGTCCAGCTCGCCGGAAACCGCCATGGAGGAAAATGCAGCTTCATAAATCAGGATGCGGATGTTTGTTTCCTCCACCACACCTTTGGCAAGGTTGTGTACGCTACGCAGCTCCGCAGGGGTAGCCCCCAAAAAATCTTTCAGCTCGGCCTCGTGGGCGGTCAGGATCTCTTCAAACAAGTCATCCGGCAGCAGAAGCTCATTCAGGTGGCCGAACATCCACCGCAGATTGGAGGCCAGCAGCGTGTGCATATAGTCGTACTGGCTGATCAGCTGGCGCATGCTGGTATCGCGGAAAAGCTGGTCATCCCGCACGTAGAGCTTGGAGAAGTTATCATACAGGCTTTCGCAGTTCTGCGGGTCCTCGGTGGCGGTAACGGCGGCGCAGCGGCTGTGGCTGACCAGCAGGCCGGTAATGGCAAAATCGCCCTTGACCACAAACACCGCGCGCCCGGCAGCCGCGGTGCTGCCAAACAGCTTGAAATGAATATGGCTGAAGTTGGTCAGCACGTTGATAATGAGCGCGGCATCATAGATGGGGTCCCATTTTTCGCGGCTGATATCAATCATCAGCTTGAAATAGACGTTATCATAGCTGCGCTGGTCCACCAGCTGGCCGTTTTGCAGGTTGGCAACTTTCAGGCGGTATTCGCGCGCCATTTCCATCAGGTCCATCACAGCCACAATGTCCAGCTGGCTGACGCGGCGCAGCACGGGGTGCGCCATTTTGGTCAGGTATTGCAGCATGTTCAGCTCGGCCCAAAAGTCCGTATAGGGGCCAATGCGCGCCTCGCCGCTGTCCAGCTCCTCTTGCAAATAATCATATTCAGCAATCAGGTTATCATAAATGGCGGCTTTCAGGTCACTGGGGATGCTAACGCTGTATTCCCGCAGCAGCAGGTTACGGCCATCATCGGTGGCTTCATCCACCACGCAGGCACTGATGCCCTCCATCACGCGCTTTTCAGTCTTTTTGGCAGGCAGCATGCGGCCGCTGACCCATTTGCTGATATAGGAAACATCGTATTGCAGGCGCTTGGCCAGGGTATAGTTCTTGACCTCCGCAACTTCCAGCAAATGCTCCAGCAGAATGCTGAATCTATTTTTATCTTCCATTGCACCAAATCCTCTTCGCCCATTTAGTTTGCACTTTTCTTTTATTCTATTATACAAGTTCCATATTTCGATTGCAAATTCAAATGATAACAGGTAAGGAGAAAACGAAGAAAATATATTAAAATCTTTCACAATTCGCGGCCGCATTCTTTGGCATTCATGCCAGTTTGTTGTTTTTTTGTTGTTTGAACTGACAAAGTTTGTTTGTTCTGCTTGTGATATCCTCCAAAAATTATACTTCGCGCGCCATATTTGCCAAATTTAGCCGCAGCTTTTTGGTAAGTTTTGCCCTTGCACCGGCCTGATGTGTTCGCCATGTTTTTGTGTGTTGCCTTTATTATGCGGGTAAGGTAAATTGCGATTTTTTAATCGTGTACTATTTCTAGCTTTCGGCAGGGTGGGGTCCCCCGCCCTACTGGCCTGGCAAATATTTCACCGAACCTATGCCCACAAATACAAAAATGCCGCAGCAGACTGTTACATCTGCTGCGGCATTTCTATTTAGGGGTTAATGGGCTGGGTTACAGCTCATTGTTCCGGCTGTGGGATTACTGCCGAATGCCGGTGTTCTTATCGAAATGATAAGTGCGGCCGTCGATGACTGCATCGCCCTTAGCCATGGTGCCATAGATCGGGTCGAAATAGTAACGCTTGTCAGCGCTCCAGCCCTTGATCATGTGGCCCTGTGCATCGTAACGGACCCACTTGCCGGTACCATCGGCGCGGTCAGCCCACTGGCCAGCTTCGGATTCCTGATAGACATCCTTGCTGGTGGCTTTCTTGCCCTGGTCAACGGCATCCAGCCAGTACCAAGCGTCGGAAGCCGGGTCATAGATTTCCTTGCCGCGGCCTTCCAGACCCTGGCGAACGCCCTTTTCGTACCAGAAGTCAGCGCCTTTGATGGTCAGCCACTGGCCGTCCAGAGCGATACCGGTGTACTCGTCAAATGCGCAAGGTACACCGTCAATATCGCCTGCGCCCTTAGCCATAGCGCCGGTGATCAGGTCAAAGTAGTAGGTGCCCTTATCGGTCGTCTGCCAGCCCTTGACCATGTGGCCGTTCTCATCGTAACGGACCCACTTGCCGGTGCCATCGGGCTTATCAGCCCACTGGCCGGCGGCGGATTCCTGATAAACGTCCTTGCTGACGGTCATTGCGCCGCCCTGGACAGCATCCAGCCAGTACCAGGCGTCGGAATCGGGATCATAGATCTCTTTGCCGCGGCCGGTGGTACCCTGCTTCACACCCTTTTCGTACCAGTACTTCTTGCCGTTTTCTTCAACCCAGCCGTTCTTCTCGCCGTACTTGGCGGTGTAGTCCTTGCCGTTGAAGTTGACAGCAGCGGTGGTAACGCCGCTGGTCTGCTTTACCGTTGCATCCACGAACTGAGCGCTTGCGCAGTTCTTATCGGTGCAGGTAAAGACAGCCATTGCGGTAATGGTGGTCTTTTCAGCAGCGCCATGAGCGGTGCGCGTTTCGGGTTCAGTAGACGGTACCTCAGTCGGCTCCGGCACAGCAGTCGGCTCCGGCACAGCAGTCGGTTCCGGCACAGCAGTCGGTTCCGGCACAGCAGTCGGCTCTGCCGACTTTGCGGTCGGAGTTGCGGTCGGAGTTGCAGTCGGAGTTGCAGTCAGTGCTTCAAACACAGCGCTAACGGTAACATCAGCAGCAGGCATCTTGAAGGTAGCCTTGCCATCGGTCAGGGTCAGCTTTTCGGTCTTGGTATCTTCGCCGCTCTTATAGCTGTAGGTCAGGCTGTCAGCCTTGAGCTGGTAGTTATCAGCTGCCTTAACGGTAACGGTAACGTCGGTGCCCTCAACAGCTGCGGTCGGGTCTACGGTAACAGTGCCGTTATCAGCAGGAGCTGCGGTAACCTTGTATTCCTTAACAAACTCTGCGCTGACGTTGACAGGGTAAGCAGGCATTGCAAAGGTGTAGGTGTTGGCTTTTTCGGTATCAGCCTTCACTTCAACGGGCTTCTCGGTGTTGTCAGCGTCTTTGTAGGTAACCTTCACGCTGCCAGCCTTCAGGGCATAGCCGGTCGCGGGCTTAGCAGTCAGGGTTACGGTTTCCTTCTCAGCTGCTTCTTTAGCGGAAGCAGTGATCTCACCATTGGTCAGGGGAGCAACATTGACCGCATAGGTCTTAGCGGCTTTGGTAACACTGATGGTCACATCGCCGTCCGGCATGGTGAAGGTGTAAACCGTCTTCGCCTTTTCGGTGGTAGCCTGGGCTGCGGCTTCGTCCTGCGCTGCTTCCTGAACTTCAGTCAGAGCAACATCGGTATTGCCGTTCTTTGCGGTAACGGTAACGATATCGGTGCCTTCCTTTTCTACGGTCAGGGTAACGGTATCGTCCTTGATGTAGGTGTTGCTGGTGGTGCCCAGGGTCAGGGTAACGCCTGCAACTGCATCGGGCAGGGTAACGGTGTGGGGGGTGCTTTCGGTTGCGGTATGGCAATCAGAGCACAGGTACACATTGTTGCCAACGGACTTGGTTTCCAGCTCGTCCAGAGCCCAGGTATGGCCCTTGGGCAGTGCGCCGTCAGCGTACTTCTTTTCACCCTTGGTCAGGCCGTACTTGTTGGTGCGGGCCTGGGTGTAAGCGGGGGTATCGCACCATGCTTCAACGGAAACATCGGTGGTTGCGCCGCTGTTCAGGTCGCTGACCATGTCGGACATCGGCATGGTTTCAACCAGGTTAGCGCACCACATGAACTCTTCGTTCTTGTTCTTCTCGTCAGAGCTGCCCATGTTCTGGTTGTAACTCGGGTTGTAGTTCCAGGACTCGGTCTTGTAGCTCTTACGGTTTGCATAAGAAGTGCCGGAGGCATCGGTCTTAACAACCGGCTTGCCATCGGAACCCAGCTCGTCCAGGCTCTTATAGGTGTTGGACAGGTTGGTGCCGACAGAAACGACCAGCTGATCCTTGGTGGTGTTGATGCCGGTGATCACAGTCTGGCCCTGCTGGGTGGTGGTAGCAAAGCTGTAGCTGTCACGCAGGGTCAGGCCCGCCAGAGGATGGTTCATGAAGGTCTTCAGATACTGCACACTGTCGGTATTCTGGGGGCTGTCCATGATAACCATGCTCATGCCGGGAAAGTGGGTATCGGGAACCATGTTGCCGTCCTTATCCTTGGTCAGCTTAATGCCGCCATAGACGGTGTTGTATTCCTTCACTTCTTCCACTGCGCCGGTGGTCGGGTCCATACGGTAGATGGCGTTGTTGACGTTGAAGTACAGCTTGCCATCATACAGTGCGGTAGAGTGTACCAGTGCGGGGTAGATCCGCTTTGCAGCAGCGTCTGCCAGGCACTCGGTGTTCAGGTTGTTTTCAACCTTGGTATGCTTATCTTTTGCACTGGTATCGATCTTATAGATGGTGCCAGCTTCGGCCAGAACCTTGGCATTGCTGTCGTCATCATTGAAGTTGCTGCTGGTTTCCTTCAGATCGTTGTAGTACATCAGGATGATATCAAACGGGTCATCCGTCTTGGTAAAGCTGCTCATGCTGAAGCCGCCGGGTCTGCTGCTGCTGGAATCCTCTTTGCGGATATAGTAGTTCGCATTACGCGGACGTGCTTCCAGCGTATCGGGGCCCTGGTTCTGCATCTTCTTCATGAACTGCTGCATCTGGGAGTTGTTACCAGAGCTGCCGGAACCAGAGCTGCCGTTGTTGCCGTTCTCGGACTGCTGGCGGCGCATGTTGTTGTACAGGTTCTGGTTGGTCGTGGTATCAACGTAATAGAAGTAATTATCGTCGAAGTAGATGGGGCTGCAGATAGAGGTGAACCAGGTATCCTCGTAGCAGGTATCGGTGTAACGGGTCTCGTTCTTGTTCTCCGTCTTGGTGTAAGAGTAATGCGGCTTGCCGTTGTTCAACACAACATTGCCGTCATCATCCACATCGGGATTCTTGTTCTTGGTGTAGGTGTAGCCATCGTACAGCGAGTCAATGTAATCATAGTACTTGCTGTAACGGCCTTCCAGACCGGAGGGAGAAACCAGGAAGTTGACATGGCGCAGGTCGCCTGCGTTCTCAACGCGGGTCTGGGCCATGCACTCGGTGTTCACATCGTCATAGCAGACGTCAACATAGTACCAGTTCTTGTTGGGGTCGCCGGTGGTCATCGTAGCAGAGTTGCTGTCGCCCTGCAGCTTGTTGACCTTGACTGCGTTGAAGTAGTGGACGTTGTTGAACATGCCGCCGCCGAACGCATTACCGGCAACACTGGTATCAGAAGTATCGCAGTAATACAGGATCTGGGCAAAGTCAACAACAGCGTTATCGCCTACTTCATCGGGGGTCTTCCAAACTTCTTTGCCGTCAACGGTCTTTTTATAGATTTCCTTGTTGTCAGGCAAATTCTGGACCATGTAGTTAAATGCAGCTGCATAGCCCAGGCAGATGCAGCCATACTCAACGCCCTTAGCGCCGATCTCGCCGCCCAGCAGGGCACCGAAAGCAGTCGTCTGGATGGGGTCGTTGTTGCCGCCGCCGGTGATATCGCCCATGGAGCCCATATCGAATTCTGCAACCTGGGAGATCCAGTCGTGCAGGATCAGCAGCTTGGTGACATAGTCAGCGTCACCCAGCTTGGCAACCTGTGCCAAGCCTGCATCACGGATGGCTTTCAGAGCTTCGCCATAGTTCATGACGTAAGACATGAACGCCTGCGGCAGCATGTTCAGCATGAATGCCATGGTGGTCGGCGGGACATCATCGTTCGGATCAATGCTGCACAATATCTTGATTGCGCCCATGGTGCCGGTGATGCTGCCATCCTCGCCCTGCTTCTGAACGCCCTTGGAGGTCCAGAACGGGGCAACCACGCCGAAGTACTCTGCTTCGTCCTGGTTGAACTGCGACAGCTGGAAGTAGTAGTAGTTCATCTGCGCAGTCGAGACATCGTAAGTATTGGTGACCTGGTTGCCCTGGTCGTCCACATACACGGCAGTCTTCTGGCTGTCGTACAGCAGCAGGCTGTTCTTGCCCTTGTTGTCGCCGCTCTGATAGGTGAAGTTCACCTTGCTTGCGTCAACCGGGTTGTTCTGCATATCGTACCAGTTGCCGCCGTCCATTGCGGACACCAGGGTAACGCCGGTGCCGCCGGAGGTGGTATCCAGGGTCGGGGTGCCGCCCACGTTGATGTAGACGGAATTGTCATTCTGGTCTACCACAACGCTGACCGGCATGGTCTGCATCGGCTTGGTTTTGATCTCTTCGCCGCAGACAGCGCACTTGAAGGTGATGCTGGTGCATTCCCAGTCAATGGTAACGGGAGCGCCGGCAGAAATTTTGCCGGTTTCGCTGTCATAGAACAGCTGGGCGTTGCTGTAGTCATCGGCCAGCTTGCCCTCGACCTTCTTCATTTCCCAGTTGAAGGTAGCAACAAAGTTGCCATCTGCATCCTTGGGCACGGCATGGTTCTGGCAGGGCAGGGCGGCAATGTCGTCGGTGCGGGTGGTGGGTTCCTTGTATTCCTTCTTAACCGGGCTCTTGTCAGCGGGCACGCTGGCAGAGTAAACGGTCTTGCCGGCAGCGCCGGGCTTTGCCTCGGTGGTATCCTTGGTTACGGTGCCTTCTACCTTCTGGTAGGCATCGTCCTTTTCACAGGTATACACAGCGGTGTAAGCCCAGCCGTCATCGGTCTTGGTCCAGTAACCATCGGGGGTTTCCTTCCAGGTATGGGTGTGGCCATCCTCCGGGTTGGTGTCATTCCAGTACCATTTCGGCTCGCCATAGGTATGGCCGTCTGCAGCGGCGCTGGCCGCAAAGGTATCGGAGTTTTCAGCAACGTAAGCCTGTGCGTAGCTGTCAGCCTGCTGCGCAATCACTTCATCATCGCTGTTGGTCATGGACTCCATCGCAGAGGTCATGCCGGAGCTGCCGGTAAAGGTAACGGCGGTCACAACGCCTGCGGCGTTCGTCTCATAGCCCAGGTCGGTAACGGCGCTGGACAGATGATACGTTTTGATGGTGGCAGCCATCACCGATGCCATCTCGTCCTTGTTCAGGCCATAGGCTTCGGTGTTGATCTTGCCGGCTGCGGCGTTGGCGTACATGGCATCGGCCAGTGCATTTTCCAACGCTGCAAGGCTCATGCCCGCCTTGCTCTGTGCAGTCGCTTCCAGCTTGGCATCGTCCTGCTCCAGTTCATGCACTTCGCCCTGGGCAGCCAGCGTTTGGGCTGTCTGCTTAATCAGGTCTGCGGTGCTGGTGAACTTGGGCAGGGACTGCACAGCGCTGGCCGCGCTTGCTGCGCTAGCTGCAACAGACTGCGCTACCGAAGAATCAATCTTGGTAGTTTCGGCTGCTGCGGGAAGCGCCACGCTTTGGGCAACCATGGCTGCTGCCAGCACGGATGCACCAAAACGCTGAAGGTTTTTCTTCATAGTTTTATCCTCCCTTAAGTGTTACTACTTTCCCCTTTTGTGTGAAAAGTGGTACGGCAGATGTGCGGCACTTTGCAGGTGTTGATTGCAAAACGCCTGGTTGTGCTCCCCTCGGTCTGGCGATCCCTTGCCGGGCTGCGGCCTGCTTTTGGGGCTTTTGGCCCCGGCACAGCGGCTGACAAAACGTTGTACCGGCTGCATGCCTTGATCCAGCAAATGATAACCTTTCCGACACACCCAAGTATATACATTATATCACAGTTGCCAGAATTTGCATAGTTAATTAGCGCGGTTTCTATCTAAATTTTTGTCCTTGAATCAACTGAAACCTGTTTTTCGCACATTATTTGCGTTGCGGTGCGGTGACCCTTTGGCGGTACTTATTAACATTTTTGAATGGTTTATTCCTAATTTTATCAAATGATTGAACATTTACCCCGATAATGTTCTTTGCAATCTCTTAATCCAATCACCCGGTATTGTGATCGCGCATTTTTTGCCATTTCGGTTTGGCTTGTTGTTGAGAGATTTGGCAGAGATTGGAGGAAACTTGAAGGGAAAATTGTAGGTTGAGAATTGCCCATTATAAATTGTACTGTAGAGAGCCTTCCTGACCGTTCCGAAAACTTAGGGATAGATCAACCCTTGCCCCTTAACCGCGACCTAAAATACAACTTCCCAAGGTAGGGCGGTGTGAGTGCCCCCTTCTGCTCCACTTTTTCAAAGTTCCGAATGGTGTCCTCTCCCCTATCTACAATTCCTGATGTTTTCATGATGCCTTCCTTGGTCTTCCACACCCGGCCTTTGCCCCCTCCCCGTCCCATAAGTCGTACACAACAAAAAGGCCCCTGCCTTAACAGCAGGAGCCTTGAAAGCTATATCACAAGCCGAAAATTACTTCTCGATCTTGGAAACAACGCCGGAACCAACAGTGTGGCCGCCTTCGCGGATAGCGAAACGCATGCCTTCTTCCATGGCAACCGGGGTGATCAGCTCAACGTGCATATCAACGTTGTCGCCGGGCATGCACATCTCAGTGCCTTCGGGCAGGGTGATGATGCCGGTAACGTCGGTGGTACGGAAGTAGAACTGAGGACGATAGTTGTTGAAGAACGGGGTATGACGGCCGCCTTCTTCCTTCTTCAGGACGTAAACATGGCCATCGAAAGTGGTGTGGGGATGAACAGAGCCGGGAACAGCCAGAACCTGGCCACGCTCGATCTGGTCACGGTCAATACCACGCAGCAGAGCGCCGATGTTGTCGCCAGCCTGAGCGAACTCGAGGCTCTTGCGGAACATTTCCAGACCAGTGATGGTGGTGGTCAGCTTCTCTTCCTTCAGACCAACGATTTCCATCTGATCGCCAACATGAGCAGTACCACGCTCAACACGACCGGTAGCAACGGTGCCACGGCCGGAGATGGTCATAACGTCCTCAACGGGCATCAGGAACGGCTTATCAGCAGCACGGTCCGGGGTCGGGATGTAGCTGTCAACAGCGTCCATCAGCTCCCAAATGCACTTGTATTCCGGAGCATCGGGATCCTTGGAAGTGCTCTCCAGAGCCTTCAGAGCGGAACCACGAATGATCGGGGTGTTGTCGCCATCGAAATCCTGGCTGTCCAGCAGTTCGCGAACTTCCATTTCGACCAGGTCGAGCAGCTCTTCGTCGTCAACCATATCGCACTTGTTCAGGAACACAACGATCTTGGGCACGCCAACCTGACGAGCCAGCAGGATGTGCTCACGGGTCTGCGGCATCGGGCCATCGGTTGCAGCAACAACCAGGATAGCGCCGTCCATCTGAGCAGCACCGGTGATCATGTTCTTGATGTAGTCAGCATGGCCCGGGCAGTCAACGTGGGCATAGTGACGCTTCGCGGTGTGGTACTCAACATGAGCGGTGTTGATCGTGATACCACGAGCCTTCTCTTCAGGAGCCTTATCGATGCTGGAGTAATCCATGAAATCGGCGTCGCCCTTCAGAGCCAGAACCTTGGTGATAGCGGCAGTCAGAGTGGTCTTGCCGTGGTCAACGTGACCGATGGTACCGATGTTGACATGCTCCAAAGAGCGGTCAAATTTTTCCTTTTCAGCCATTGGAAGTATCCTCCTTTAATTCAAACAGATAAAATAGCCTGTTGTAAGGCTATCATACTAGATTTTTCAAGAAAAATCAAGTATTTTGCGCGAATTTGTGCAGAATCAGCCCTTATTGCGCTCGGTCATGATCTTATCTGCAACACTCTTGGGAACCTGCTGGTAATCAGCCGGCTCCATGGAGTACTGGCCACGGCCCTGGGTCTTGGAACGCAGGTCAGTGGCGTAACCGAACATCTCGGACAGAGGAACCATAGCGGTGACACGGGCAGTGCCATCGGTGGATTCCTGGTTCTGGATCGCGCCGCGGCGGCTGTTCAAGTCGCCAATGACGTTGCCCATATACTCGTCAGGAACAACAACGTCAACCTTCATGATGGGCTCCATAATGACGGGATCAGCCTTCTTCATAGCATCCTTGAATGCCATGGAACCGGCGATGGAGAACGCCATTTCAGAGGAGTCAACTTCATGATAGGAGCCGTCCCACAGAGTGACCTTGACATCCACGACGGGATAGCCAGCCAGAATGCCGGACTTCATCGCGCCCTGGATACCGTTGTCAACAGCGGGGATGTATTCCTTCGGGATAGCGCCGCCAACAATACCGTTGACAAACTCATAACCCTTACCCGGGTTGGGCTCAATCTTGATCTTAACGTGACCATACTGGCCCTTACCACCGGACTGACGTGCGTACTTGGTTTCCTGGTTAGCATCCTTGCGGATGGTTTCACGGTAGGCAACCTGAGGTGCGCCAACGTTAGCTTCGACCTTAAACTCGCGGAGCAGACGGTCCACGATGATTTCCAGGTGGAGCTCGCCCATGCCGGCGATGATGGTCTGACCGGTTTCTTCATCGGTCCAGGTACGGAAAGTCGGGTCCTCTTCAGCCAGCTTAGACAGGGCAATACCCATCTTCTCGCTGCCAGCCTTGGTCTTGGGCTCAATGGCAACGCGGATAACCGGCTCGGGGAAGTTCATGGACTCGAGGATGATGGGATGCTTCTCATCGCACAGGGTATCACCAGTGGTGGTGTTCTTCAGACCAACAGCAGCGGCGATATCGCCAGCGTAGCAGATGTCGATATCCTTACGGTTGTTTGCATGCATCTGCAGGATACGGCCGATACGCTCGTCCTGATCCTTAACAGAGTTGTAAACAGTGGTGCCAGCCTCAACGGTACCAGAGTACACGCGGAAGAAGCACAGCTTACCGACATACGGGTCAGTCATAATCTTGAATGCCAGTGCAGAGAACGGCTGATCATCGGAAGAAGTGCGATCTTCTTCCTCGCCAGTCTCCGGGTTGGTGCCCTTGATGGCCGCAACGTCGGTCGGAGCGGGCATATAATCAACGATTGCATCCAACAGTTTCTGAACGCCACGGTTCTTGTAAGAAGAGCCGCAGACAACAGGAACGATCTCGTTGGAAATAGTAGCCTTACGCAGAGCAGCCTTGATTTCTCCCTTGGTCAGCTCTTCGCCGTCCAGGTACTTCATCATCAGCTCTTCGTCGGTCTCAGCAACAGCTTCGATCAGCTTGTCATGATATTCCTGAGCCTGTTCTTTCAGGTCTTCAGGAATTTCCTCAACGCGCACATCATTGCCCATATCATCATAGTAGATATCGGCTTTCATGTCGATCAGATCGATGATGCCGCGGAAAGTGTCTTCCTGGCCGACAGGCAGCTGGATAGGCACACCGTTGGCATGCAGACGATCATGCATCATCTGTACGCAGCGGAAGAAGTCAGCACCCATGGTATCCATCTTGTTGACGTAAACCATGCGGGGAACCTTGTACTCGTCAGCCTGGCGCCAAACGGTTTCAGACTGAGGCTCAACGCCACCCTTTGCGGCCAGAACGGTAACAGAACCGTCCAGAACACGCAGAGAACGCTGAACTTCAACAGTAAAGTCAACGTGGCCCGGGGTGTCGATGATGTTGATACGATGACGGTTCTTTTTGAACAGAGCCGGATCGTGCTGGGTCTCGGTGTGGCTCCAGTAGCAGGTGGTTGCAGCGGAAGTGATGGTAATACCACGTTCCTGTTCCTGCTCCATCCAGTCCATCGTAGCAGCGCCGTCATGAACTTCACCGATCTTATGGTTAATACCGGTGTAGTACAGAATGCGCTCGGTGGTGGTGGTCTTGCCTGCGTCGATGTGGGCCATGATACCGATATTTCGGGTCATTTGCAGGGATACGTCTCTCGGCGTTGCCATGGCTTAAACCTCCTCAGTAAGCAGATCAATAACGGTAATGCGCGAAAGCCTTGTTGGCTTCTGCCATCTTGTGGGTATCTTCGCGCTTCTTGACGGCGCCGCCAACGTTGTTGGTAGCGTCGATGATCTCGGCGGCCAGGCGAGCGGACATGGTCTTTTCACCACGGCTGCGGCTGTACAGAGTCAGCCAGCGCAGGCCGAGGGTCTCGCGGCGGGCGGGGCTGACCTCCAGGGGGACCTGGTAGGTGGAGCCGCCGACACGGCGGGCCTTAACTTCGAGGCTGGGCATGATGTTTTCCATGGCCTTCTCGAACATTTCGAGAGGATCGTTGCCGGTCTTCTCTTTGACAGTCTCAAAAGCTTCGTAAACGATCTTCTGAGCGACGCCCTTCTTGCCATCCAGCATGATGCTGTTGACCAGACGGGTGACGAGCTTGGAATTGTAAATAGGATCAGCCAGAACTTCGCGCTTTGCGATTTTACCTCTTCTGGGCATCTTTCTTCCCTCCTTCACATTAATGATATCATCGGTACTCGAAAGTTAAAGAAAACTCCCGTTATGCCACAAAAGGGTCAGCTGACCATTTTATGGCGAAAAGATGTTTCCTTACTTCTTGGCACCGGCCTTGGGACGCTTTGCGCCGTATTTGCTGCGAGCCTGGTTACGGTTTGCAACACCCTGAGTATCCAGAGTACCACGGATGATGTGGTAACGGACACCGGGCAGGTCCTTAACACGACCGCCACGGATCAGGACAACGCTGTGCTCCTGCAGGTTATGGCCGATACCAGGAATGTAGGAGGTGACCTCGATACCATTCGTCAGGCGGACACGGGCAACTTTACGCAGAGCAGAGTTGGGCTTTTTGGGGGTCATGGTACGAACAGCGGTGCAAACACCACGCTTCTGGGGGCTGTTCATGGTGGTGTACTGCTTCTTCTGGGAGTTGTAGCTCTTCTGAAGGGCAGGAGCAGTGCTCTTGGTTACCAGGACCTCACGGCCTTTGCGTACGAGCTGGTTAAAAGTAGGCATTTCTTTTCTCCTTTCTTGATTATTCCGCGCAGTTTTTTGCGGGGGTTGTGCTTCCATTTTGGCCGCACTTGACCCCTTAACTCACGCATTTATTATAATAGCGGATAAACCACGCTCTGTCAAGAGTATTCACAAAAAATATTTCAAATAATCGTGCAAGATGCTGATTTTCTGCACTGGGGGTTCTAAGGCAATACCGCACAATTCCCGCCTAACGGCTCAAGCACCGCTCCGGCGGCT
>OGPJ01001537.1_pt1 | contig 15875 bp, 20 predicted proteins | sample 1552831 | NCBI WGS metagenome assembly OGPJ01 (sample SAMEA2579914, study PRJEB22360) | human gut metagenome | biome: human gut; feature: human-associated habitat; material: faeces | place: Denmark | collected 2008/2010
TGGGATCTGTCCAACATAAAAAGCGCGGGTTTTTTGCATTCTTCGGATATTTCGCGAATTGATATGGTGATCCGCTGGGGCGGCATGCGGCGGCTTTCCGGCTTTTTGCCGGTCCAATGCGTGTATGCGGATTTTTATGTGGTGGATGCGCTATGGCCGGATTTTGCCCCACAGCATCTGGAAGAGGCCCTGGCCTGGTACGATCGGCAGGATGTGACCCTGGGCGGATAATTTTACATTGAAAACAGCACGTAGGTGTGATACGGTAACGGTATAGAAACCATCAAGACGCATGAGGGAGCCTTATGCGCCTTTGTTATGGTAGAGGGAGTTTTGTTGGGGGCGGTTTTATGCAAGAAAGAGAGCGGTTCAGCTCGCGGCTGGGATTTATCCTGATTTCGGCAGGCTGCGCCATCGGGCTGGGCAACGTATGGCGGTTTCCCTATATTGTAGGGCAAAACGGCGGCGCGGCGTTTATTTTGATCTACCTGTTTTTTCTGGTGATCCTTGGCATTCCCATCATGACGATGGAGTTTTCCGTAGGCCGGGCCAGCCGGAAGAGCGTGGCCAGCTCATTTAAGGCGCTGGAGCCGCCGGGCACAAAGTGGCATTGGTATAGCTATTTTGGCATGGCGGGCAACTATCTTTTGATGATGTTTTATACGGTGATCTCCGGATCCTAGCGTATATCTTCAAGATGATCCGCGGGGATTTTGCCGGGATGACGGCTGAGGGCGTCAAGGCGCAGTTTGACGGGCTGGTGGCGGATCCCTGGGTGCAGGTGCTGTGCCTGGCGATCGTCATTCTGCTGGGCTTTGGCATCTGCTCGCTGGGGCTGAAAAACGGGGTAGAGCGCATCACCAAAAAGATGATGGTGCTGCTCATTGTGCTGATGGTGGTGCTGGCGGTGCGCTCCATTACGCTGGAAGGGGCCGGCGAAGGGCTTCGCTATTATCTGGTGCCGGATTTTAGCAAGATCGCAGAGCGCGGCATCGGCACGGTGCTGTTTGAGGCCATGGGGCAGGCGTTTTTCACGCTTTCCATCGGCATGGGCAGCATGGCCATCTTTGGCAGCTATATGGATAAGGACCGGAAGATACTGGGCGAATCCATCAGCATTACGGCGCTGGATACCTTTGTGGCGGTGATGGCAGGCCTCATTATCCTGCCGGCCTGCTCTGCTACCGGCGTGCCGATGGATTCCGGCCCGTCGCTGATCTTTGTGACGCTGCCAAATATCTTTAACGCCATGCCGCTGGGCCAGGTATGGGGTGCGTTGTTCTTTGTGTTTATGCTGTTTGCCGCGCAGAGCACGCTGGTCGCGGTGTTTGAAAATATCATCTCCTTTGCCATGGATCTTTGGGGCTGGAGCCGGAAAAAGGCATGCCTGGTAAATATCGGGCTGATCTTCCTGCTTTCGCTGCCGGCGCTTTTGGGCGGCAATCTGTGGCAGACGTTCCAGCCGTTGGGCATGGCGATTTCGGATTTTGAAGATTTCCTTGTAAGCAACAATATTTTGCCGCTGGGTTCGCTGGTATATGTGATGTTTTGCGTATCCAAGCGAGGCTGGGGCTGGAAAAACTTTTTGCAGGAGGCCAATACGGGGAAGGGACGCAGCTTTTCTTCGCGCATTTACCTGTATGCCAAATATGTGATCCCCGTCATCGTGCTGTATATCTTTATACAGGGATACATCGTAAAGTTCTTCCTGCCGGCAGGCTGAGCGCATAGAGAAAAACCGACCCTGGGGTCGGTTTTTTTCTTTGCAAACGTGCCTTGGCTCCGTATAATGGAGGCTATGGGAAAAGAGGTTTTGTCAATGGGAAAGAGGACAAGCGCAGCCAGAGCCGCCTTTGGATATACCATCCCGGTGCTGGCGGGGTATGTATGCTTGGGCGCGGCCTATGGGCTATTGATGCAGGCCAAGGGCTTGGGATGGGGATGGACGCTGGCCATCAGCCTATTTACCTATGCGGGCAGCCTGCAATTTGTCATGATCGGCCTTTTAACCAGCGCATTTGAGCCGGTATATGCATTTTTGCTGGCGCTGATGGTCAACGCACGCCATCTGTTTTACGGCATCTCGATGCTGGGGCGCTTTCAGGGCATGGGCTGGAAAAAATGGCTGCTGGTATTTGGGCTGACAGACGAAACCTTTTCCATCCACTGCGCCGCCAAAGAGCCGGCAGGGGTGGACCGGGGATGGTTTATGCTGTGCGTTTCGCTGCTGGATCACAGCTACTGGATGCTGGGCTCGCTGATCGGCTGCCTTGCGGGCGGGTTGTTTGCCTTTGATACAACCGGCATTGATTTTGTGATGACGGCGCTGTTTGTCGTCATCTTTTTAGATCAGTGGAAGCAGCAGAAAAACCACGGCCCGGCGCTGGTGGGCCTGGGGGCCTCGGCGCTGTGCCTTTTGGCGTTTGGGCCAGATGGCTTTTTGCTGCCTGCCATGGCGCTGATCGTGGCGGGCATTACGCTGTGCCGCGGCAGATGGGAGGAAAGCGCATGACGACCTTGCAAATCGGAATTACGGTGGCAGCTTGTACGCTGGCCACCATACTGACGCGGTTTCTGCCGTTTTGGCTGTTTCCAGAAGGGCGGGAAACGCCCGCATACATCCGCTATCTGGACACGGTGCTGCCGTATGCGGTGATGGCGATGCTGGTGGTGTACTGCCTAAAGGGCGCTACGCCGCTTTACGATCCGTATGGGCTGCCAGAGCTGATCGGCGTGCTGGCCACGGCAGGGCTACACCTTTATAAGCGCAATACGCTGATCAGCATTGCGGGCGGCACCGCTGTGTATATGCTGATGGTGCAGTGTGTATTTGTATAAAGAAAAAAGGACGGCAGCGCCGTCCTTTTTTGATTGCATCAGATTTGCTTTTGCAGGGTATGCAGGAAATTTGGGTCCGCCATAAAGGGGCGGGCAAAGCCGAAAAGGGAGACGCGGCTATGCTGATAGATGGGCAGGATATCCTGCATAGAGCGCAGCCCGCCGGTGAGAATTACAGGGGTATCCACCAGGCCAGCCAAACGCACGGCAGCATCCTTGTAGTAAGCGCGCTCATCCGGGGTATGGGAGCGCCAGCCCAGGCCGCTGATCTCGATGGCGTCTATGCCGGCCTCTGCCAAGGCCTGGCCCATGGGCAAAAACTCTTCGACGGTGAGCCCGCCCGGCATTTCGTCCGAGGAGTTGATCTTGATCCATACGGGGTAATCCGGGCCAACGGCCTTGCGGATGGCATGGTAGACTTCCAGCACGATGCGCAGGCGGGTTTCCCCCCGAGCCGCCATACTCATCTGTACGCCGGTTGAAGATGGGAGAGATGAAATGGGAGAGCAGGTAGCCGTGGGCACAATGGATCTGCACGCCGTCAAACCCAGCCTTTTTCACGCGCACGGCCGCGTCTGCAAAAAGCTGGACAACGGCGCGGATGTCGTCTTTGGTCATCTCTTGAGGCGTCAGCCCACTGGTGGGATGTACGAGAGCGGAGGGCCCCAGGATGCGGGCAGAGTCGGGGTATCCTTGGCTGTGCGAGCTGCCATGCACGATCTGCATGAAGATCTTGGAACCCAGCGCATGCACGGCGTCCACAACCTTTTGGTAATCGGGGATCATGTCATCGCAATAGATGCCGAGCTGGTTTTTGGCGGGCTGCTCGTAATCGGCAATGTAGGTATAGCTGGTTAAAATGGTGCCGACGTCGCCGCGCGCCAGATCTTGGTACAGGGAGAGGATTTTGTCGGTAGGCCGCCCATCCTCTGTGGCAGCGCCTTCATAGGTGGCGGAGCGGAGAAAATGGTTTTTGGCCTCCAAGGTACCGATGCGGACAGGATCAAACAGATTCATAACACAAGGCTCCTTTCCGAAAAGAGATAGACAATCGAATACTTACAGTATACGCCAACCCCGGCATTTTTGCACGGTGCGAAAAGGAGCGGATATTGGCGAAAACAAGCCGTTTTCCGGGAAAAGAAAAGGCCGGGCAAAAAGCCCGGCCCCGCATAGGCGGAAAGATCATTCAAAACTCATCTGTGTTTTATCGCCGATGGTAACAGTGGCGGTGTTTTCCTGGCCGTCGCGCACATAGGTGAGGGTGATGGTATCGCCGATATTCTTGCTCTCCATCAGCTGGATCATCTCATCCATCGAGCCGATGGCTTGGCCATCCAGCTTGGTGATGATATCGCCCACCTCTAGCCCCGCCTTTTCAGCCGGGCCACCCTTGCTGACGCTGGCCACATAGATGCCGTTTTCCACGTTATAGGCCTGCTTGCCCTGTTCGGTCAGCGAGCTGCCCATGATGCCGATGCCGCTGCGCGGTACCTGCTGGCCTTGGGCGAGCTGCTCTAGCACAGGGGAGGCCACGTCGGAGGGGATGGCAAAGCCGATGCCCTCGATGCTGGTGGTTTCGCCGGTGACGGTGGAAAGCATGGATTTCCGGGTAATGATGCCGACCAATTCGCCGTTGGCATTGAACATGGGGCCGCCGGAGTTGCCCGGGTTGACGGCCGCATCCGTCTGGATAAAGGTCTGGGTAGCGCTATTGAGGACCATTTCACGGTTCAGGCCGCTGACGATGCCGCTGGAAACGCTGTTGGCAAACAGGCCGTTGTACGGGCTGCCGATGACAAAGACCGTATCGCCCAGCCTTAGGCTGCTGGAAGAGCCGAACTTGACGGGCGTAAGGCCGGTCTTGTCGATTTTCAAAATGGCAAGATCGCTGTAAGAATCCGTGGCAACGACCTCTGCCTCGTACTGCTGTTCATCGCCGTTTAGGGTTACATAAATGCGGCCGGCGCCCTCTACGACGTGGTTGTTGGTGGCGATGAGGCCATCGGCAGAGTACACAAAGCCGGAGCCATAGCCGCTGGCCACCTCTGTACCGGCGCGCTGGGCGTATTGGGTGGTGGTGATGGAGACAACGCTAGGCATGACAGAATCGATGACATCCGCCAAATTCGATGAGCCCGTGTTGGGCGTGGTGGACTGCCCATTGTTCGGCGTAGCCGTAGCGGACGGGGAGGCGGTAGGCTCTATCTGGGAAATCTGGCCGCTGCGCCCAGAAAAGGCTAGAATGCCGATGGAAATGCCTACGGCCAAGCATAGTACCGCGATGCACACCTGCATCCAGATCTTGTTATGACGTTTGGGAGCGTTTTGCTGTTCCATAAACGATCACTCCTTTGCTGCAAAATGAAATAGTTCGACGTTAGTATAGCCCCTTTGAGGGGCCGGCTGCAACGCAAATCACAATTGTTCAAAACCTAGGCAAGATTCTGCCAAAAAACAGTCCGTTCAATAAAATGAAACAAAAGGAAAAGCCCCTCCTTGGGGGCGGAGAGGCTTTCCTGTCTATATTGGGGAGAGTTTATTTTACAGACACATAGTTGCTGTCCGTAACGATTTTTTGGCCGGCATCGCTGAGCATGTAGTCGATGAACTTCTGCGCCGCTTCGTTGGTGCTGCCTTCTTTGGTCACAACCAGGAACGGGCGGGAGATGGCATAGCTGCCATCCTTGACAGTTTCGGCGCTGCATGCCACGCCGTCTACCTGCAAGGCTTTAACATCGGTGCTCATGGAGCCGTAGGAGATATAGCCGATGGCTGCATCGTTGCCCTTGACGGACTGGATGACGCCGCTGGTGGCATCCATCACGCCGGCGACAAAGCTTTCATCCACATCTTCCAGGCCGAGCAATTCCTCTACGGCGCTGCGCGTGCCGGAGCCGGCTTCACGATAGAATACGGCGATTTGCTTGTCCGGGCCGCCGACCTCGTTCCAGTTGGTGATCTCGCCGCTGAAAATTTTGGCGAGCTGGTCTTTGGTCAGGTCGTTGACCGGGTTGTTGGGGTTGACCACGGCGACGATGCCATCGTAGGCGATGGTGGTGGCGGTTAGGCCGGTTTCCTCTTCTTTCAATTCGCGAGAGCTCATGCCGATGTCCGCCGTGCCATCCTGCGCGGCCGCAATGCCTTGGCTGGAACCAGGGGCCTGCATTTCAACCTGGGCCTCAGTATAGGTATCGATGAATTTTTGCATCAATGGCTCTACGGAGGTGGAGCCAATGACCATCAGCTTGCTGCCCGATGCGGCGTTGGCATCCGCACTGGGGGAAGTGGTAGCGTCGCCGCTGCCGCCGCAGCCGGCAAAGACCATCATCGAGGCCACAACAAGGCCAAGAGTAGCAAACAGTTTACGTTTCATAAGAATTCCTCCTAGGTGTTTTGTTCTTGCTTTGTTGCACACAGCATACTGTGCGCATGTTAATTGCGTATAAACGAAAGATTGAGGATTGTTAAAGCGTTTGTTAGAACTTTGTTAAGTGCTGACAAAGCGGATATTGAGTCAGGAATATGGCGAATAAACGCAATAAAAACAACAGTTCATTTATTTGCATTGATTTCAAATTGGCGAATGTTATAATAAAATCAATCTATACAATGAGGTGATAGCGATGTCAACAACCCCGTTGATTTTGGTATGCGACGACCAGGCCATGGTACATGAGGCACTGGGCGTGTATCTACAAAATGAAGGATACCAGATGGTCTCCGCCTATGACGGCGCCGAGGCGCTCAAGCTGGTGGAGGAGAAAAAACCGGATCTTATCATCTTGGATCTGATGATGCCGCAGATCTCTGGCATTGAGGTATGCCGCGAGGTACGCAAAAGCAGCAACGTGCCCATTTTGATGCTGACGGCCAAAGGGGAAGAGATCGACCGCATCCTGGGCCTGGAGCTGGGCGCGGACGATTATATCGTAAAGCCCTTTTCCCCGCGTGAGGTCGTAGCGCGCATCAAGGCGGTGCTGCGCCGCGTCAACGAGAGCGCCGCGGAGGATACCACCCGCGTGCTGCGCTTTGACGGGCTGACCATCAACCTGGCCAACTACGAGGTAAAGATCAACGATAAACAGGTGCCTTTTACCCCCAAGGAGGTAGAGATCCTCTACCTGCTGGCGTCCCATCCTGGCCAGGTATTCGATAGGGAGCAGATCCTATCCCGCGTATGGGGCTATGATTATTTTGGCGATACGCGCGCAGTGGATACGCAGATCAAGCGCATTCGACAAAAGTTTCCCGAAGACGCCAAAGGATTCGGCATCCGTACCATCTACGGTGTGGGATACAAATTTGAAGTAGAGCAATGAAAAAGGTACGGCTGCTGCCGCGGCTGTTGTTTTTAACGCTGTTGGCTGTGGTAGTCGCCAGCGTGATGACGGCTGCGATCTATTCTTCGGTGGGGCCGAAAACCTTTGCCAACGAGCGCGTCAAGGAATTGCAGCTCAGCGCGGAGGTGGTCTCTACCTATTATGTACAATACCAATCCGGAGAAATCACCCTGCGGGAATTTGAGCGGGCGCTGAGCATGTCCGGCGTAATTACGGACAGCCAGATGCAGGTATTCAATGCCGAGGGCAAGCTGATTATGCGTTCGACGGACGATAGGCCGAGCAGCTTTGTCCTCAAAGGGCAGAGCGACAACATCCTCCAGCTGATCCGCGGCGGCGTGCAGGAGGTCATCGAGCAGGGCTATCCCATCATAGAAGAGCATGTGCTCAACGATGAGATCGGCAAAATCTGCACCGTCATCACGCCGATCTATCATAGCGACGACTTGATCGCCGTGGTGGCGTTGACAATGCCGGAAAGCGAGATCAGGGCTTCGTTCAATGGGCTGATTCCGGTTTTGTTTTTGAGCATGCTGGTAGCGAGTATCGTGGTTATCATCCCGGTTTACTTTCTGGCAAGGCATATCACAAAGCCCATCCGCCAGATGCAGGATGTGGCGGTGGCGATGGCGGGCGGTGATTTTTCCGTGCGTGCCGACGAAATGGCGGGCGGAGAAATCGGCACGCTGGCCACCCAGCTCAACGTTTTGAGCGAGCAGCTCAGCGTGACGATCTCGGCCTTGACGGTAGAACGCAACCGCCTGCGCCAAACGCTCAACGGTTTGGCGGAGGGCATCATGGCCACCGACGTGCATTTGCAGATCACCCATACCAACCCGGCGCTGTATCAGCTGCTGGAGGTGGAGAGCGATTTTAACGAATGGGGCAGTCTGCCGTATGCCACCGAGCTGATGCATGCCTATCAGCAGTGTATGCAGAACAAGGAAGACGTGCAGATGAGCCTGCGTATCGGGGCCAACATCATCGGCGTGACCATCCACCCGCTGATCAGCGATACCGAGCGCTGCGTAGGCGCGGTGGCGCTGTTCCGCGATATTACCCAGGCCGAAAGGCTGGAGCAGACGCGTAAGGATTATGTGGCCAATGTTTCGCATGAGCTGCGCACGCCTTTGAGCGCGGTGCGAGGGCTGACGGAGGCGCTGAGCGATGGGCTAATCAAAACGGAAGAGGACCGTGCGCGGTATTACGGCTATATCTTGCACGAATGCCTACGCCTATCGCGTTTAATTGATGACCTGCTGGAGCTGAGCCGCCTGCAAAGCGGCACGGGGGCCATGGAGCCTGCTAAGCTCAACGTAACGGAACTGATCGAGGAAATGCCCATGCGGTACGAAACCTTGGCAGAGGATAAGGGCATTGAGTTTACCACAGACCTGATGGAAAATTGCCCCTATACCTGGGCCAATGCGGATCGTGTAGAGCAGATTTTGACAATTTTGCTGGACAATGCGTTCAAATTCACCCCGCCAGAGGGCAGGGTTTGGATTGAAACGCAGGTGCAGAACCGAAAGATCCTGGTGCGCGTGAAAAACAGCGGCGACGGCATCCAGCCGGAGGATCTACCGCATGTTTTTGAACGTTTTTACAAAGCGGACAAAGCGCATACCGGCGGCGGTACAGGCCTGGGCCTTTCCATTGCCAGCGAGATTTTGCAGCGCATGGGAGAAAGCATCTCGGTATCCAGTGTGCCTGGGCAGACCACGACGTTTTCCTTTACGCTGCCCGTATATGACGCCGAGCAGCACAAAGCGGAAGAACAAGACTGAAAAAAACCCGGCAGGGCGACGGCTTTGCCGGGTTTTTGCTTGCCATTTAACAAGAGCTTTGCTATAATTAAGAATAATTCCTGGCAAATTGGTCAGAATAAAACCATACTGGAAAACCGGAGGGAGAGTAACATGAAAAAAAGCGTCATGAAAGCTGGCCTGGCGGCCGTGACAGCCATGCTGCTCATCACAGGATGCAGCGGCGGAAACGGCGCCGCGGGCAACGCGGCAAACCCGACCGCAACGCAGACGCAGCAGGCAACGCAGGCCCCGCAAGACACCGCGACAAACGGCACGGAGATTCCCGAGCAGCGTGCCAAGGAGATTGCCTTGGAAAATGCCAAGGTAGCGGAAAGCGACGTTACGGCCATGCGGGTGAAGAAGGAAATGGACGACGGCGTATGGCGGTATGATGTGGAATTCTACGTGCAGAATAAAGAGTATGATTATGAGATCAACGCCGCGGACGGCACGATTTTGAGTGTGGACTATGATGTGGAGGATGATTTTGCTGGCCAGGCCAACAGCGCCAAGGTATCGCAGGAGCAGGCCTCCAAGATGGCACTGGACCGCGTGCCCGGCGCCTCGCAGAGCAATTTGACCATTCATTTTGAAATGGATGACGGCCGGGCGATGTATGAAGGTAAAATCGTATACAACGAACGGGAATATGAGTTTGAGATCGATGCCAACACCGGTGAAATTGTAGGCTGGGAAGAGGAATCCATCTACGATTGAGCGGGAAGAAAGCGGAAAGCGTCTCCGAAAGGAGACGCTTTTTTTGGTTGCCGATATGTTACAATGGGAAAAAGGAGGCGGTTCGCATGGTGAAAAGCCAGATACAAGCGGAGATCAATGCAGATTTGGCCGCGGTATGGGCGCTTGTAACGGACGTTTCCAGGGCAGATTGGCGGTCCGATGTAAAGAAAATCGAAGTGGTGCAGGCAGGGAGCCAGTTTATCGAATATGCAGAGGACGGCACGGCGACAGCCTTTACCGTTACGGCCAAGCATCCGTATAAGCGATATGAATTTACCATGGAAAACAAGCACTTATCCGGCCGGTGGACGGGGCGCTTTGCAGGAATAGACGGCCGGACGCAGGTCGTATTTACGGAGTATATCACGGTGAAAAAAATTTGGATGCGGCCGTTTGCCAAGCGGTATCTGAAAAAACAGCAGACACGGTATATCGAGGATGTGAAACGTGCGCTTGGCGTGTAACGGATAAAAGGGAAGGGAACGCCGGATGAGAATTTCGGAGATTACAACGCGGAAAAAACGGCATTTGCCGCTGCTGCTGTTGGCCGACGAGCAGGAGAGCATGGTGGACCAGTACCTGGAGAGGGGCCGTGTGTTTGTGCTGGAGGAGGACGGCATAAAAGCGCAGGCAGTGGTGACGGACGAAGGCGGCGGCGTGTACGAACTGAAAAACCTGGCGGTAACGCCGGCCCACCAGGGACAAGGCTATGGACGCGCAATGGTGGATTGGCTGTGTTCGCACCTGCCGCAGCTGAACACCCTCGTGGTAGGCACGGGAGAGAGCCCGGCTACGCTTGGGTTTTACAAGCGGTGCGGGTTTCGGCCCTTTGGCCGCAGGGAAAATTTTTTTATCGACCATTACGACCACCCCATCGTAGACGGCGGGGTCGTGCTGCGCGATATGATCCTTTTGCGCCGAGACAACACGGAGACGGCGTGCAATATAGAAGAATAGAAGAGGAGACGTGTAATGGCGAAATTGGGGATGATGGGGCTGGGCCATGTGGCCATCTATGTGAAGGATGTGGCACGGTCCAAGGCGTTTTACAGCGATGTGCTGGGGTTTGAAGAGTTGTGGTATGTAAAGCATGAAAACACCGGATCGCAGCTACAGTTTATGCAGCAAAAGGGGATTATCCTGGAGCTGGTGCAAAAGGGCGGCGGGCAAAAGCAGCGCGACGGGGTGGACGGCACCATCAACCACCTGTGCATGCAGGTGCAGGACATTGAGGCAGCCAAGGCAGCCCTGGAGACGGCGGGTGTCGTATTTGAAACCGAAATACAGCTGGACCCCGACCTGTACGAAAACGGAGAAAAGAGCGCGCGGTTCCGCGGGCCGGACGGGGAGATGCTGCAGATCGAGCAGATTTTGTAGACAGAGGAGCGCAAAAGAGCGGCTTTGCCTAAAAGCCGCTTTTTTGTTTTGCCAAAATTGGGAGAGACTAAACGCAGGGATTAACCATTCCTTAACCAAAGCTTTAACAGAGCGTAACCAAGCCGAAAAGCGAAATCCCTATAATGGGGGCATGAAAAAAATGTTGAAACGAAAGAGCAATAAACCGGTGGATGCACGCACCACAGGCGAGCGCATATTTGAAGGGGGCTTTTTTTTATGCGCGAGCGTGTCGATTCTGGCGGTCGCCCTGATTATGATCTTCATCTTTATCAAGGGTGTGCCGGCGCTGTCGCAAATCGGGGTGTTTAAGTTCATCTTCGGTACGGTATGGAAGCCAACCTCTATGCAGTTTGGGCTGGCGCCGATGATCGTAACGTCGCTGATTACGGCGGTGATCAGCGCGGTGATCGGGTCTATCATCGGGATTTTGACGGCCTGCTATATGACGGATCTGGCGGGCAAGCGCGGGCAGCGCATCCTGCGGCCCTGCATCGACCTTTTGGCGGGCATTCCGTCGGTGGTATACGGGTTTTTCGGGCTGGTATTGCTGGTGCCGTTTATCCGCTCCTCCATCGGAGGCAACGGGCTTTCGATGCTGGCGGCCATCATCATCCTTTCCATTATGATTTTGCCGACAGTCATCACCATCACGATGGACGCGATCAACGCGGTGCCGCATGAATACCGCGAAGGGGCGCTGGCGCTGGGCGCAACACCGATGCATACGCTGTTTTCCGTGGTGCTGCCGGCCGCCAAAAAGACCATTTTGGCCGGCGTGGTGCTGGGTATGGGCCGCGCCATTGGCGAGACGATGGCAGTGAAGATGGTATCCGGCAACCGGCCGACAATGCCCGGCTCTGTACTGGACCCCATCCGCACGATGACAAGCAACATCGCGCTGGAAATGAGCTATGCCAGCGGCCTGCACCAGGAGGCGCTGTTTGCCACTGGGGTGATCCTGTTTATATTCATCATGGCGATCAACTTGGGGCTTAGGATGCTGACCCGGCAGAAAAAGGAGAAGGCAGGATGAAAAACAAGAGAAAAGCAAAGGATCTGCTGCTAAAGATCGCCATCTATTTCTGCGCTGCCTTGGTTCTGTGCGCGCTGGTGGGCATCATCGGCTATATTTTGGTGGAGGGCATCCCACATTTGAGCTGGGATATGTTTACCACCGAATATAAGCCGGGCATCGGGCTGTATGGCATCAAGACGATGATCGTATCCACCCTGCTGCTGGTGGTGACGACGCTGGTCATCGTAACGCCCATTGGCATCTGCGCGGCGATTTATCTAAACGAATACGCAAAAAAGGGGCGGATGCTCAATATCATCCGCTTTGCCACCGAAAGCCTGGCGGGCATTCCGAGTATTTTGTACGGGTTGTTTGGGTATGCGATGTTCGTGGTGTTCTTTGGCCTGAAATACAGCATATTATCCGGCGCGCTGACGCTGGCAGTGATGTGTTTGCCGGTGGTGGTGCGCAATACGGAGGAAGCGCTTTCCAGCGTACCGGACAGCTACCGCGAAGGCTCGTTGGCGCTGGGCGCCGGCAAGCTGCGCACCATTGTCAAGGTGGTGCTCCCCAATGCGATGAACGGGATATTGACCTCTGTGATCCTATCCATCGGGCGCATCGTGGGCGAAACGGCAGCCATCATCTATACGATGGGCTCGTCCGTTTCCATGCCGGATGGCATCATGAGCGCTGGGCGCTCGCTGTCGGTACACCTGTACTTTTTGGCCAAGGAAGGCATTTCCTTTGACTCGGCCTTTGCCGTGGCGGTGGTGCTGGTGGTGGTGGTTGCCATCATCAACCAGCTGGCGACTCTGGCGGCCAAGCTATTTAGCAACAAAGCAAAAGGAGGCAAAGCATGAATCCGGTGGAAACCCCCATCCTTCAGGCAAAGCACCTGAACCTATATTATGGAGAAAAACAAGCGTTAAAAGATATCAATATCGATATACCGCATAACGAGATTACGGCGCTGATCGGCCCTTCGGGCTGCGGCAAATCGACCTTTCTGCGCACGCTGAACCGCATGAACGACCTGATCGAGGGCGTAAAGATAGAGGGAGAAATTTTATTCGAGGGCAAGGACGCCTACCGTGCATACGATGTGGCGCAGCTGAGAAAGCGCGTCGGCATGGTGTTCCAAAAGCCAAACCCCTTTCCCATGTCCATCTATGACAATATTGCCTACGGCCCGCGCACGCATGGCATCAAAAAGCGCGCGGAGCTGGATGAGATCGTGGAGAGAAGCTTGAAGGGCGCGGCCTTGTGGGATGAGGTGCATGACAGGCTGAAAACCAGCGCCATGGGCCTTTCCGGCGGCCAACAGCAAAGGCTGTGCATCGCCCGCCTGCTGGCTGTGGAGCCGGAGGTGCTGCTGATGGATGAACCCACCAGCGCACTGGACCCCATCTCCACCTCGCGCATTGAGGATTTGATGGGCGAACTGAAAGAAAAATACACCATCGTCATCGTCACGCATAACATGCAGCAGGCGGGCCGTATTTCGGATAAGACGGCGTTTTTCCTGCACGGAGAAATCGTGGAATACGATACGACGGACCAGATCTTTTCCAAGCCTGCGGATAAGCGGACGGAAGACTATATTACCGGCCGTTTCGGCTGATGCGAAAGGAGCGTAACCTACCATGCCACCGAGAGAACGATTTGATAAGGAGCTGTCCGGCTTAACGGCGGACCTGATGGATATGGCGTCGATGGTAAACGGCGTGATCCGTAAGACCAGCGAGGCGCTGGAGGAAAACGATATGAAGCAGGCGCACCGCATCCAGGAAGGCGATGTGGTGATCAACCGCTTTGAACGGCATATCGAGCAGACCTGCCTGTCGCTGATCAAGCGGGAAAGCCCCATTGCCAGCGATCTGAGGCTGATTACAGCGGCGCTGAAGATCATCACGGACCTGGAACGCGCGGCCGACCAATGCGCGGACATCTGCGAAATCATCGAGCGCAGCGGCACGGCCCCGCATTTGGAGCCGTCCGAGATGTTGCTGCCGATGATGTCTTTGGCAGAGGATCAGTTTGCAAATGCCCTAAGCGCCTATTTTGATGAGGATAAGGAACGGGCGCAAATGGTGATGAAGGGCGACGAGCCCGTCAACGCGATGTTTACCAAGTGCGTCAACGGCGTGGCAAAGGTCATCAGCGACCAGCCGACCGACGCCATGGCAGCCGTGGACACCATGATGATCGCAAAATACATCGAGCGCATTGGCGACCATGCCACCAACATTGCGGAATGGGCCATGTATTTGGCCACCGGCCGCCACCCCAAGGAAGCGCTGTTGGATGAAAACTGAGCAAACGAAAATGTGCTGCCACTTTGGCGGCACATTTTTTTGTTAAGCTATATTCTATAGAAAGGAGAGAGGCGGATGGAGACAGCGCAAATATGCCTGGCCGTCAACGACAAGAGGCTGACGCAGGCGGATTTTATAGAATGGCTGTGCGCAACGCTGTGGGCGGGCCCCGGCAAGGGATTTCTGCTGGCACTGGCGGCCTGCCTGGGCGTGGTGCTGGCGCTGTCGGTGCTGTCGGCTTGGGTGGATCTTGGACTATCCTGGGATCAGCTGTGGCCGGCGGGGCTGTGCGTACTGGCAGCGGCGCTGTTTGCCGCTTGTATGCCGCGCTGGATGGGCAGGCTGCGCTATCGGCAGCATCTGACGATGACGCAGGGCGCCGCTTCCAGGCGCACGGTATTTTATCCGCAATATTTGGAGATTGAGACCAATGGCGTGGTACAGGGGCGGTATTGGTATGCAGATGTAAAAAAGGTGATAAAGACAAAGCACCTGATGCTTTTGAAATTTGCCAACCAGGTATATTGTGCTGTACGGCGCGACGGGTTTTCCCAAGGGCGGAGCGAAGAAGTGCTGCGCTGCGTGGAGGCGGAGCGGCGCACAAGGCCGCGCGCCTAGGCCGGCGGTTGCGCAGCGTTTGCCCCGCTGGTATGATAGGGACAGAAAAAGAGAGGTGGTGTGCCTTGAGGCGCTGCATTGTTATGTCTGGAATTGTCTTATAAAACATTTTCCAGGAGGGAAGAACATGACGATTCCAGAAACCAAGCTGTATCCCCGCACGGGGGATACCAATACCATTTATTTGCAGCATGCGGTGACAAGCCCCCAGATCAAAGTGGGGGCGTACACGATGTACCATGAGTTTGCGTACGACCCCAGGCTGTTTGAAACAAACAACGTACTGTACCAATACCCCATCAACCGTGACAGGCTGATCATCGGCAAATTCTGCTCGATTGCCAGCGGCGTGCGCTTTTTATTCAACAGCGCCAACCATGCGCTGGGGTCGCTGTCCACCTACCCGTTTCCGCTGTTTTTTGAGCAGTGGGGCCTGCCCGCTGGCCAGGTGACCCAAGCGTGGGACAACAAAGGCGACATTGTAGTGGGCAACGATGTATGGATCGGCTACCAGGCGGTGGTGCTGTCCGGCGTGAAGATCGGGGACGGCGCCATCATCGGCGCCCGCGCGGTGGTAACAAAGGATGTGCCGCCGTACACCATCGTAGGCGGCGTGCCAGCAGGGCCCATCCGCAAGCGGTTTGACGACGATACGATTCGCCGATTGCAGGCCGTGCGCTGGTGGGATTGGGAGCCGGAGCGCATTAGGCGCTATATCGGCGCCCTGAGAGCCGGCCGCCTCCATGAGCTGGAGGAGGCTCTGCGCGGTATCTAAAATCAGCGCCCGCCAATCGGCGGG
>OGPJ01001547.1_pt1 | contig 15787 bp, 15 predicted proteins | sample 1552831 | NCBI WGS metagenome assembly OGPJ01 (sample SAMEA2579914, study PRJEB22360) | human gut metagenome | biome: human gut; feature: human-associated habitat; material: faeces | place: Denmark | collected 2008/2010
CCCAGCCATAGCCACCCTCTTCTTTTGACCGCCAGACAGGGTGTTAATCGGCGCATCGAAATTATCGATGCCTAGCTTCTTTAAAATTGCCTTATATTCATATTCCTGGGATTCCTGCTGCGTCAGCGCCGCTCCCGCTTTCACCTGCTGTAAAACAGTCGTCCCTTCTGGAAACTCCGGATTCTGCGGCAGATACCCCACCTGGATACCTCCGGCTTTTGTCACAAAGCCCTGGTCGGGTTCCTCTACCCCTGCAATTATCTTTAGTAGGGTAGACTTACCAGTGCCGTTGACACCAATGATGCCGATTTTCTCCCCTTCCTCTACACCAAAGGAAACGTCGTGGAGAAGGGGTCTTTCGCTATAACTTTTTTCAATATGTTCTGCTGTGAGAATTGTCATGGTTTCTACTCCCGCTTTTTTATCTGTGGTTATTATATCCCATCCCTAAATTGTGGTCAATTGAAGTCGCGGTATCCCTTGATTTTAGACACAATAAAATACTGTATCCGCCAGACACCAATGGGCACACAGAATCACTTTGGGAATACCATCTGAAAGGCGCTCTCTTTTCCTCATCAAAACAAAAGGAAGCGGCTGCAAAAACAGCCGCTTTTGATCCATTCTTTTTATCTGATTTCTCCCATAAAGAAAAGTGCCACCGTCCCAGGCCCTGAATGAGCGCCGATGATGGGGCTAATATTCCCCAGGATAAACTCATTAATACCAAACCTCTTTTTCACCAGTTCTTTAACAAAGAGGGCGTCTTCTTCACTGTCGCCATGGGAAATAAAGACCACATCATTTTGATAATTGCCCAGCTTCTTCTCCATATTATCAACCAAAGCGATCAAAGACTGCTTACGGCCTCGAATTTTTCCTTCGGCGACCAGCTTTCCCGCGTTGTCTACATGCAGAACCGGCTTAATTCCCAACACCGTTCCCACAACTGCGGTGGTCTTGGAGATTCGTCCGCCCCGATGGAGATATTTCAAATCTTCCACCGTAAAATTGTGGCACAGGTGAAGCTTGTTTTCCTCTAGCCAGGCCACCACTTCATCTAGGCTTTTTCCCTCTTTTTGAAGCTGAAGCGCCTTATGAACCAGAAGCCCCTGGCCCATTGAGGCACAAAGGGAATCCACTACCACAATTCTGCGATCCGGGAACTCTTCCAGAAGGTCATCCCTGGCGATACACATGTTGTTAAATGTGCCGCTCAGACCGGAAGAGAAACAAATATGCACCAGGTCATAGCCTTCTTTCACATATTTGCGAAAGAAATCCATGGCTTGATCTGGATTAATCTGTTGGGTTTTCGCCAGAGAGCCGCTGCGCATTTTGTCATAGAAATCGTGAATACCCATTGTGGGATCATCACCACGGTACGAAATATCATCGAGCGCATAGGTAAAATAAGTTACCCCTAAATGATTTTCTTCAATATACCAGCCTGGAAGATCCGCATTGTTATCTGTTGTAATGAGATACCCTTTCGTATCTGGCATTATCCCCACCTCGTTTCATAAAACATAGTCAATATGTTAAAATTATACTAGATTTTACACATAAATTCAAGCAAAATTGTCTATTTTCGAAAATGGGCTGGAATTGTAGCGAAGATAACAAAATTGATTATCCTTTTTGGTTTATTTCCATAGAATCCACAATTTCTTTAAAGACTGGCGCCGCATAATCCCCACCAGATTCCTTTTCCTCACAAAGCACTACAATAGCATATCGATGTTCACCCACATCACAAAATCCGGAAAACCAAGCGTGGATGAGTTCTTCTCCATCTTTAAACATCCCAGTCTGGGCGGATGCCGTTTTACCTCCCGCCACACAATGCTTCGGCTTTGCCTTCTTCCCACTTCCGCTGTCTATTACATTGATCATAAAATTTTGTACAACCCCTGCTGTTTTCTTGCTCATAACCGGGGTAGGCTCCAGAATGTCAATGGTCTCTACCAACTCCCCCCCCTGATCATCTGTAATGCCTTTAATGAGGCTTGGCGTCACTGCATAGCCGCCGTTGGCAATGGTGCTGATGAGCTTTGCAATCTGTATGGGCGTAGCCATCAGGGTACCCTGGCCAAATCCCAGATTCGCTAGGGTAGCGTCATTGAGTATCTCCTCTTTGGTGGTCATATGCCCAGCCGCTGATGCATAATCGGTGTAAAGGATATCCTCCTTGCCGAAACCAATGGCATCGGCCATTTTACCGATGTCATCATATCCTACCTGGAGCGCCAATTGGATAAAGTAGGGATTACAGGAAACTTCCACCGCCCGATTCATGTCAGAGTAGCCATGTCCAGACAGATCATGGCAGTGGAAAATCTGTCCCTGAATATCGATTGCCCCCTGGCATTCATAGGTGGTATCGGGAGAAATGCCCTGCTCAAGCGCTGCGGTACAAACCAGCAGCTTAAAGGTTGAACCAACATTGTAGGGGGTCATAGTTCGGTTGATAAGCGGACCTTTTTCATTGTCGAGAGAGGCCCCCACATCCTCCGGGTCATAATCTGGAACACTGACCAATGCTTTGATCTCCCCAGTGGCTGTATCCATCACCACCACAGCGCCTTTTTCAATACCCTTTCGGGCCGCTGTCTCTGCAATGCGCTGGATATCCTTGTCTATGGTGAGAACTACTCCCTTTTGGTTGTTGCCTTCTTCAATGACCTCTAGCTGACCGCCTGTCAATGCCTGCCCTAGTGCATTCACTTGATACCGCACAGACACTCTCTTGGTGCTCTCGCTTAAAATATCGTCAAATACTCGTTCCAATCCGTCTACGCCGTGACCCTCAGCATCCAGATAACCGATGACATGTTGACATAAGCGTTCGGATCCATAGCGGTTGGGTTGGTCAAATAAAGTAATATTCTCGTTGTTGATATCCAACGATCCTAGGTTGACCGTAAACGGCTTGTAATCCTCACTTTTTTCCACGACATAATCTCGCTTTTCCCCTCCGAGAAGGCTTGTCAGAGCGGTAATCGACTCCGGCGTCGGGATGACCGCAGCAATATGATCTACCGCTGTGTTGACTAAAGGCTCCATGTTGGTGTCGTAGAACATTCCCCGGGCTGTGGTTACATCCATTCGATAGGAGCTCTGATTGTCAGCCGCCATGGCCAGTGTATCCTGCACTGAAAGGGAAAATACGCGAAAGAAAATGAGACTGAAGATCAGCACCATGACAGAGAGGATTCCCACTACTCTTTTCCACATGAAAGATCCTCCTTTGAAAATAAACTAACATTTATTTTGCCCTTTCCTGTGGAAAATATTTTTATTCAAAAAAGTGCAAAAAAATAGCGGCCATCGCCGCTATTTTAGGGATATCTGATGCATTACTGGGTTACATACTGTTTGGCGGTAAAAGAATCCACCTCCAGTTTTAGCATCAAAACTGCATCAATATGTTTTTCTTCCAAAGGCAGGTGCTCTCCATGAAATTTTTTCATCAGGTTGAAAAGCATCTTCCGCTTTTCTTCCCTCTTTTCAATCAGCTGCACCTTTCCTTCCCCCATAATACTGGCATAGGTCATGCTATAATCGCAGCCTCGAGGGCCTGTAATCAAATGATATGACCGGTCAATCGAAAAAGCCACCATGGGGTTCTTTCTCAGGATCTCGACCTTTCTTCCACTAGCCGCGCTGTGAAAATATAAAGACAGCTTTCCATCTTCCAGGGTATAGCCAAAATTAAGAGGAACTACATAGGCTTTTCCATCCTCCACAAGGCCCAGATGGCATATCTCGCATTCTTCTAAGATTTCACGGATCCGTGTAAGATCCGTCACTTCTCGCTCTTTTCTTCTCATCAATCTACTCCCTCTGCAAATAAATCCGCCGCCTTCTTTGCAATCCGTTCCCCGAAGATCTCCGCCTGGGATAATCCGGTTTCCATACGATCCTTTACAATGACGGCGCCCAGATGCAGATAGGGCTGGCCCAGGGCAGAGCCGCCAGAATAAACCATCATTCCTTTGACCAGCATATGACCCACTATATTCATAATTGCTGTATCGGCACCGCCCTGGACATAGTCGGCTGTAGCATAGGCGGCTCCCAGCTTTCCTTCCAACTTGTATTTTGAGGATTCATCAAACCATTTTTTGATCTGCCAACAGGTGTTGGCCAAATAGGTTGGTGTTCCAAATACTACCGCCCTGCTTTCCTTCAAAAAATCTTCATCGATTTCGTCCAGTGGAAAAGCTTTTGCTTCCATTCCCTCGATTTTCTCAGCTCCCCGCTGGATTGCCAAGGCAATGTCACGGGTTCTCCCTGTTTTGCTATAATAGAGTATAGATAGTTTCATAGTTGCTCCTCCTCTTAAAAACGGATGGAACCTTCCGGTTCCATCCGTTTTTGCCTATCTCTTAACAGTACCAATATCCTTACGATAATGGGCAGCGTCAAAGTGGATGTGCCCTACCGCGTCGTAGGCCTTGGCAAGCGCCTGTTTCAGGTCATCCCCTACCGCAGTAACACCCAGCACCCGGCCGCCGGCTGTGACGATTTTGCCGTCCTTTAGCGCCGTACCGGCGTGGTAAACCGTAATATCCTTCATGGCTGCCACATCTTCCAAACCAGAGATCTCTTTACCAGTCTCATACTTTTTGGGGTAGCCTCCAGAAGCCATGATGACGCAAGCGGAGGCTTTGTCTTCCCACTGGACATCGATTTCGCTGAGACGCTCCTCGTAAATGGCGTCAAAAATTTCGTACAGGTCCGTTTTCAGCAAGGGAAGAACAACCTGGGTTTCTGGATCTCCAAACCGGCAGTTATATTCAATGACATAGGGGCCCTTGGGGGTCAGCATAAGGCCGAAGTAGAGGCATCCCTTGAACGGCCGTCCCTCCTTGTTCATTGCCGCCATGGTGGGAAGGAAGATCTCCTCCATACACCGCTTGGCCATTTCAGGGGTATAGTAGGGGTTGGGAGCAATGGTCCCCATTCCTCCCGTATTCGGGCCGGTATCCCCGTCCCCAATGCGTTTGTGATCCATAGAAGAAACCATCGGCACCATTGTCTTAGAATCGGTAAATGCCAAAACCGACACCTCTGGTCCGGTAAGATATTCCTCAACCACCACCTGATTACCCGATTCCCCGAAGATTTTGTCCTCCATAATGGAATGGACGCCATCCATAGCCTGGGTCAGATCTTCGGCAATAATCACGCCTTTGCCCAGAGCCAGTCCATCGGCCTTGATGACAACGGGAAACTCGTTTCTCTCCTTGATGTAATCAATGGCGCTTTTGGCGTCGTAAAACACCTCATAAGCCGCCGTAGGAATATGATACTTCTTCATCAGGTTTTTAGAAAACACCTTGCTGCCCTCAATGAGAGCCGCTTCACCCCTGGGGCCAAAGGTCTTAATTCCCTCCTGATTGAGGGCGTCTACCATGCCAAGCACCAACGGATCATCAGGAGCCACTACCACCATGTCCATGTGGTTGGCCTTGGCAAATTTGACAACCCCGTCAATATCGGTGGCCTTTACCGGTACCGGGGTGGCAATCTGATTGATCCCTGCATTGGAGGGACAACAGTATAGCTCCGTTACCTTGGGAGACTGTTTCAGTTTCAGCGCAATGGCATGCTCACGACCGCCTGAGCCCACGATTAGAACTTTCATCGCAACCTCCATTTCTGCGGCAGTGGAAAATGCCTGCTGGCCTGCTTCCTCTGCCACTTTTGCCGCCTTTCTGGAAGAGCGGCCCATTAAAATTTATTCTCCAGGAAAATTTTAGTGTTTAAAATGGCGCATCCCTGTAAAGACCATGGCGATTCCCGCCTTGTTGCAGGCGTCAATGCTCTCCTGATCGCGGATGGAACCACCCGGCTGAATGATAGCGGTAATACCGGCCTTTTCAGCAGCTTCCACACAGTCAGAGAAGGGGAAGAAGGCGTCAGACGCCATCACAGAACCCTTGACCTTGTCCCCGCCGTATTTAATGGCCAGTTCCAAAGCAGTAATCCGGTTGGTCTGCCCCGGTCCTACACCGACAGTCTGATCTCCTTTGGCCAAGACAATGGCGTTGGACTTGGTATGTTTGACAACTCTCCACCCGAAGAGCAGATCTTTCATCTCTTCTTCTGTGGGAGCGCGGTCGGTAACCACCTTCAAGTTCTCAGGGATATACAGCTGGGTATCGATTTCCTGAACCAAAAGACCGCCAGCGACCTTCTTCATGTCCATCATGTCGGGAGTATTGGGTTTTGCAAGCCCCTCAAGCTCCAAAAGCCGGATATTCTTTTTCTTGGTCAGGATTTCCAGAGCTTCTTTGGAGAAGGAGGGAGCAATGATGATCTCCAGGAAAATCTTCGCCAGTTCTGTAGCGGTGGCCTCGTCTACCTCCCGGTTGAGGGCGACAATACCGCCGAAGATGGAAACTGGATCTGCCTCATAGGCCTTTTGATAAGCCTCCAGAATGGTGCTGCCCAAGCCAACACCGCAGGGATTTGCATGCTTGACCCCTACCGCACAGGGCACATCATAGCCAAACTCCTTGATGACATCCAGCGCACCGTTAGCGTCGTTAATATTGTTATAAGAAAGCTCTTTTCCATGGAGCTGTTTGGCAGAGGAAAGCACATTGTCGCGGTTGCCAATCTCTTTGTAGAAAGCAGCCTTCTGATGAGGATTCTCGCCATAGCGCATCTGCTGTACCTTCTCAAAGGTCATGGTCAGGGTATCGGGAAGGTTATCCTTGCCCAGCTGGCCACGCAGATAATTGCAGATCATGGCGTCATAGGAGGCAGTGTGCTCAAACACCTTATATGCCAACTCAAACTTGGTCTCTTTGGAGATGCCTCCAGCTTTAAGACCATCGATTACCGTCTTGTAATCCGCCGGATCTACCACAACGGCCACATCCTGCCAATTCTTTGCGGCTGCACGGATCATGGTGGGGCCGCCGATGTCGATGTTTTCAATGGCCTCTTCCAGCTGTACGCCCGGTTTCAGGATTGTCTGCTTGAAGGGATAGAGATTGATGGCGACTACGTCAATGAGGGTAACCCCTAATTCTTCTACCTGGCGCATATGCTCTGGATTGGAACGCATGGCTAGAATGCCAGCGTGAACCAAAGGATGCAGGGTTTTTACACGGCCATCCAGGCACTCGGGAAAACCGGTGATGTCGGATACACCTGTCACCTGAACCCCATTCTCCCGCAGCACTTTTGCTGTGCCGCCGGTGGAAACCACTTCATAGCCCAGGGCTTCCAGCTCCTTGGCAAATTCTACAATTCCAGTCTTATCAGAAACACTGAGAATCGCTCTCTTCTTCATTGCAAACATCCTTTCTCCTTATTTTTTCCCTGTTCAAACTGCTGGCAAAGCATTTGCACTGCCTTGGGGAGTAGTTCCCATTCCGCTTCTTCCATTACCCGGCGTTGCAAGGTTTCCGGTGTATCCCCATCCTTGACCTCTACCGCCTTCTGTAGAATAATCTTTCCCCCATCTGTGACCTCATTGACAAAGTGGACGGTTGCTCCCGTCACCTTGACACCATAATCTAACGCCGCCTGATGTACCCGCAAGCCATAGTAGCCATCCCCACAAAAGGAGGGAATCAGAGCGGGATGAACGTTGATAATTCTATCCCGATAGGCGTCAGTCACTTCTTTCGATAGGATCGACAAAAATCCGGCCAACACCACAAGATCAATTTCATGGGCGTCCAGGATCTCGATCACCTTTCTTCCGTAGTCCACAGGGTCAGGATATTCTTTTCTTGAAACTACTGCGGTCTCAATCCCGTGGTTTCGCGCCCGCTCCAACGCATAAGCCTTCGGGCTGCTAGAGAGGACCAGCGCCACTCTTCCATCTCGGATGATACCAGAATCCTGCGCATCCAAGATAGCCTGTAAATTGGTTCCGCCCCCCGAGACCAATACGGCGATTTTCTGCATCCGCTGTCTCTTCCTTCCCATTCTATTGGAGAAGATGGCCGCTTCCCAAGAATAGTCAAGCGGCCAAAATTCCTCTATTTGATTTCAATTCCCTCGCCTGCTTTGACCTGGCCAATAATATAAGCCGTCTCTCCGCAGGAAGTAAGGATTTCTACTGCTTTGTCAGCCTGATCTTTCGGTACGATAACACACATGCCTACACCCATATTAAAGGTGTTGTACATATCGCGCATTGGAATCTGCCCCACCGTCTGGATCATCTTGAAGATGGGAAGGATGCGCAGGCTGGCACTGTCAATTGACGCCATCATTCCCGGCTTTAGGCAACGGGGAATATTCTCGTAGAACCCACCGCCGGTAATATGAGCGATAGCGCGGACAGATACAGATTCCATCAATTTGAGCACAGGCTTGACATAGATTTTGGTGGGAGTCAGCAACGCCTCTCCCAGGGTCATGCCCAGCTCGTCACTGTACATGGTAAGATCATTTTTCTCTACATTGAATACCTTGCGCACCAAAGAAAAGCCGTTGGAGTGCACACCACTGGAGGCTAGGGCGACGATGACATCCCCCTCTTCCATCGTGTTTTGATCCAAAATCTTTTCTTTGTCTACAACACCTACCGCAAATCCTGCTAGGTCGTATTCATCTTCGGGATAGAAGCCCGGCATCTCCGCCGTTTCTCCGCCGATCAGGGCGCATCCTGCCTGAACGCAGCCCTCTGCCACGCCGGAGACAATCTGTGCCACCCGTTCTGGCACATTTTTGCCCACAGCCACATAGTCAAGGAAAATCTGTGGCTTAGCACCAGAACATACAATGTCGTTGACGCACATGGCCACGCAATCGATTCCTACAGTATCATGTTTATCCAGCAAAAATGCGATTTTCAGCTTGGTGCCAACACCATCAGTTCCCGCTACCAACACCGGGTGTTTTGTCTCGGAAAGATCCAGCTCGAAAAGTCCACCAAAGCCTCCCAAGCCCGAAAGTACGCCAGAGGTCATGGTTTTGGCTACATGTTCCTTCATCAGTTCTACTGCTTTGTATCCGGCTGTTACGTCAACGCCGGCCGCCTTATAGCTGTCGCTGTAGCTATTCATTATCGACCAACTCCCCTGTTTGCCTTTTTATTTTTTCTTTTCACTCAGCTTTGTCTCAAATTTATCCTTGGGCATTTCCGAAGGAACCTCGATGGGATAGTTTCCGGTAAAGCATCCCACACAGAATTCACTGTCGGGGATTCCGGCAATCTTCTGGACGTCTTCCACCGTCAGGAATCCTAAACTGTCAACTCCAATATGTTTGGCCATCTGTTCTTCATCCATCTTACATGCCAAGAGTTTGTCACGGCTGTCCACGTCCACACCAAAATAACAGGGATGACGGAACGGCGGGGAAGATACCCGCATATGCACTTCCGTAGCGCCCGCTTCTTTCAGCAGATCGACAATCCGCGCGCTGGTAGTACCGCGGACGATGGAATCATCCACCAACACTACCCGTTTTCCCCGGACGGTGGCCTCCAAAGCATTCAGTTTAATCCGCACTGCGTTCTCCCGCTGCGTCTGGGTGGGTTGGATAAAGGTTCTGCCCACATAACGGTTCTTGATAAATCCTACGCCATAGGGGATACCGGACTGCTTGGCAAATCCCAAGGCGGCATCCAAGCCCGAATCAGGCACACCGATAACAACATCCGCCTGCACTGGATGACGCAGGGCAAGGTAAGATCCAGCCCGCTGCCGCGCTTCATGAACACTGCTTCCCTCGATGACAGAATCAGGACGGGCAATATAAACATACTCAAATACGCACATATTACACTTATGGCCACAGTGGGTCTTGATGCTACGCTCTCCGTCCTTATCCACCACCACGATTTCACCCGGTTCAATATCCCGGATAAATTTGGCGCCCAGGCTATCCAACGCACAGCTTTCAGAAGCGAATATGGTAGAATTATCCAGTTTGCCGATACAGCGGACGGAACCCATTGGGATCGCGGGCTGCGATCAACTTGGTCGGGGACATAATGACCAGACTGTAAGCGCCTTTGATGCGCTTCATCGCCCGCTCCACGGCCTCTTCGATGGATCCGCAGGTCAATCGCTCTTTTGTAATCATATAGGCGATGACTTCACTATCATTGGTGCTATGGAAAATAGCGCCTCCCAGCTCCAATTCCTCCCGCAGCTGTCTGGCGTTGACCAAGCTGCCATTATGGGCCAGTACCATAGGACCTTTGATGTGGCGAATGTAAAGTGGCTGCGCGTTGCTGCGGCTCGCTGTTCCCATGGTGGAATACCGGACATGTCCCACGGCCATTTGTCCCTGTCCCAGCTTGGCAAGAACATCTTTGTTAAAGACGTCAGGCACCAGACCCACGTCTTTGTGGGCAGTGATGACGCCGTCATCATTGACAGCAATTCCACAGCTTTCCTGGCCACGGTGCTGCAAAGCATACAGGGCGATATACGTCAACGACGCAACATCGTGACCATCTCTATCATAGATGCCAAATACACCGCATTCTTCATTGAGTTTATTAAGCACAGAGGTTCCTCCCATGTTCTAGTTTCTCAGATTATTCACCCAACAGGCGTTTCATAATCTCCTGATAAGCTCCTTCCACATTGCCCAAATCTCTGCGGAAACGGTCTTTATCCAGCTTCTCACCGGTAACGCTATCCCAGAAACGGCAGGTATCAGGAGAAATTTCATCGGCCAGTACAATGGTGCCGTCATTGGTCTTGCCGAATTCCAGCTTGAAGTCAATCAGCTCAATGTTGAGATCTTTCAGATAATCAGAAAGGATCTCATTGATCTTAAAGGAGTAATCAGCGATAAGCTTCAGCTCCTCCGGAGTGGCCAGTTCCATGGCGAACACGTGATAATCATTGATCATCGGATCACCCAGCTCATCATCCTTGTAGCTATACTCCAGAACAGTCTTGGCCAACTTTTTCCCCTCCGGGATTCCCAGCCGCTTGGAAAGGGAACCGGCAGCAATATTCCGAACAATGACCTCCAAGGGGATGATTTTCACCCTTTTGACAACGGTTTCCCGGTCAGAAATCTCCTCCACAAAATGGGTGGGAATCCCCTTGGTTTCCAGCATCTTCATCAGATGATTGGTTACCCGGTTGTTGATAATCCCCTTGTCGTGGATAGTTCCTTTTTTCTGGCCGTTAAACGCAGTTGCATCGTCCTTGTAATCTACAATTACCAGATTGGGATCGTCGGTGGCGAATACCTTTTTTGCCTTACCCTCATAAAGCTGTTCCATTTTTTTCATCTTGATATCCTCCCGTTCAATTATTAACCGTTGTTTTGTGGTTCTCAATCATAGCTCACCAAGCTGTGCCTGGAGTTTTTTATCCTTCTCTATCACCTTTTCCACCATATCTTTTTTCATAGCAGAAAGCTGATCCGCAATCTTTTCGTCCTCAATGCCTAACATTTGCAAAGCCAAAATAGCAGCATTCTCCGCGCCATCAATAGCCACAGTAGCTACTGGGATACCAGAAGGCATCTGCACTGTAGCCAAAAGAGCGTCCAATCCATCCAGGGTAGAGGACTTGACCGGTATCCCGATAACCGGCAATGTTGTATGCGCCGCCAATACTCCAGCCAGATGGGCTGCTTTGCCAGCCGCCGCGATGATAACACCAAAGCCATTATCCCGCGCCTTCGCTGCAAAGGAGCAGGCCAACTCCGGCGTGCGGTGGGCGCTCATTACATGGACCTCCACTTCTACACCAAAGCTTTTCAGCTTTGTTACGCAACCTTTTAAAACCGGGAAATCACTGTCACTTCCCATAATAAGTGCAACTTTTTTTGCCATCACACAATCTCCTTACTTCATTGATTTTCACGTAAAAAGGCTACGTGCAGAGGTTGCACGTAGCCCTTATGATTACAGTTTTCCGCTCATTGGCACACGGGGTCCCGAGGGGATCAGGTGCATTTTCGCCATTTGATACATCCTGCCCACACCACTCGCAAATATTCTATTGAAAATCGCTGTTTGTACCATTACAATACCCCGCTCATATTCAATATACTTCTAATCATAAACGATGACAGCCGGAAAAGCAATTGTCAAAAATGAATGGGAATTCTTCCCCGATAGCAGATGCAATCGGTCAATTTTTACATATTCTTTACTTTTCAGCCCAAATGCCTCTTTTTTTGCATCCTTTCTATTTTATTCCTGCAAAATCAATTCACTATCAACCGATAAATGAACTACCTCCACGATTTGTGTCTTTCTCATGATTTCGTAATGTGATAGCCGTTCCTGTCTTTCTGCATCTACCAGTAGCTGAGAACCTCTTTTTAGCCATAGTGTTTATAACAGCTCACTCCCGTTTTGATTTTCTTGCTCGCTTTATGTCATACTGTTTTCTATACAAAAGAAGCCCCAGGTCGGAACCTAGGGCTTCTTTTAACGGTTGAGTAGATAAATACCAAAATTGAGATATCCGGCGAATATCAGCCATGTCAAATATGGGAGGAGCAGATATCCGGCTGCCAGTCTGATTTTATAGAAGGAGACCAGAACGATCACGGTCACCATGATAAGCAACAGTAGGATGACAAAAGCCACCAGAGGCTGCTTAAGGCCAAAAAATACCGGCGTCCAGGAAAAGTTAAGGAAAAGATTCACCCCATACCATAGCAGAGCGTTCCGTTTTGCTTCCCCTGATGCGTTGCTGCCCACCACTAAAGTGGCTGCAAGCGCCATGAGAAGATACAAAATGCTCCATGCCACCGGGAAGACCCAGTTAGGCGGGGACAGGGGCGGCTGGATAAACTCACCATAGGCTGCTGCTGGATCGGTCAGCATACCGATGGCTGTACCTCCGCCTAAGGTAATCAAAATCAATAATAAAAAAATCCCCCACCGAAATCGTTTTGCCATCATCAGGATTCCTTTCTTTCTATAAGTTGACTTTCTATATTGTTACCGAATACAAAAAAGATATGCTTTCTCTCTCCACTCTATACCAGAAGATACAGCATAGATCTGTCAGTTTTTAAAAGAAAGTTTCAGCGCTTTGGCAAATTGTCTTTTTCTCCGCTACTTGCTATAATGAATATAACCTTATGACGAATGTGAAGTTTCAAACGACAAACAAAAATTAGGAAAAACATGATTGACTTGGCAATTGGGAAAGGCAGGCAGAAATGAAGATTTCAAAACAGTCGCACAGCAAAGACATCCTCATTTTATCCCTGCCCGCCTGGATCCCTCCTGTGCTCTTTGCTTTGTATTATCCCCTCTTTTCCTATTTAATTGAGCCGGGCTTTGGCCCTGCACCAGCTGATTCTGTGATTCCCGGTGTCAGCGCCAACGATATCACCTACCTATTTTTTGCAGGCGCTCTCGTCCTTTGCCTGCTTGCCATTGTCATCCTCAAGGGAAAACTGGCCAATCTGTGGCAAAAAGTCCTTTATGTCTTTTTCGCCATCGCTTTAGATAGCGCGCTGTGCTGGTTCTTCCTCCAAATGCTTCTCCATTAGCAAAGGAGCTATTATGAAAAAAAAGATCATCCCCCTTTTTCTTTTCCTGATGGGAATATTTTGTCTTCTTTTTTCTCTGATTCCCATCTGTTTTTATCATATCTTTAATCTCGGTGCGCTCCTGCTGTTGGCGGCAGGGCTTTTTTTCATCTCCATCGGCATCTTCTGGCATTCCTTGTGGAATTGGTATCGTCATACGTCAAAACTTTGGGCCAAACGGCTTTTTTCTATAGGCTGTGGTGTTTGCTTGGCTGGTATCCTCTGCCTGACTGGATTTTTCACCGTTATGGCCAAAGCCGCCTACTTCACCCCTCCTCAGGAGGGAGACAACACCGTTATCGTTCTTGGATGCCTGATTCAAGGCGATTCTCCCTCCCAAATGTTGGCTGGGCGGCTGGATAAGGCAGTCGCCTACCTGCAGGCCCATCCTCAGGCCCGTTGTATTGTATCCGGAGGCCAGGGGGAAAATGAGGATTATACCGAGGCCTATGTTATGGCAGAATATCTTATCTCCCATGGAATCTCACCAGACCGCATCCTGAAAGAAGAAGATTCTACCGACACTGAGGAAAATCTCCTTTTTAGCTCCCAGCTGATCCGATCCGAAGGTCTCAGTGAAGATGTCATCATTGTCACCGACGATTTTCACATGTTCCGGGCTATGGAGCGGGCCAGACAAAATGGTTTGACTCCCACCGCTCTTCCTTCTCAGCCTCCTTGGGCGCTGGCCCCCTGCTACTGGCTGCGGGAAGTTTTCGGAATTGTAGAAATGTATCTGTTTTAAAGTATCTCACCATAGACAAAGAGGGACGGGGCCCAAGGCTCCGTCCCTCTTTGTTTGAGGAAATCATATTACATAAAGGGAGATGGCAAGAAAGTGGAAAGCACTGCCCAATAGGACAAAAATATGGAAAATCTCGTGGAACCCTAGATGCTGCAATATGTTTGGCTTTTTTAGCGCATAGATGATTCCGCCTATTGTGTAAAAGATTCCACCGATCACCAGCAGCGCGATAGCACCAGGTTCCATGGACCGAAGGGCGTCCAGGTCATAGACCAAAAACCATCCCATTGCCAGATAAAACAGGGTGGACAACCAGCGCGGCATAGAAAACCACAAAAGCATCAGCGTCACTCCCGCCAGCCCGATGATCCAGATGAGCGCTGTCATCCACAGGGCTTTTTCCCCCTGGAGATAGTTGAGGAGGATTGGCGTATAGGTGCCGGCGATCAGGACGTAAATCATGGCATGATCCAATTTCCGAAGCCGGAGGGTACGGGCCGGAGTGGTTTTGACAAAATGATAGAGGCTGCTGCATGCGTACAGCGCTACCAAAGAGGTGCCAAATATCATGACCGATACCGTCTTTTTTTCACCTGCTCCCCCGCTGAACAGCTGGATGGCCAGAATCAGTGTTCCTGCCAAGGATATCACTGCGCCCCAGAAGTGGGTCATGCTGCTAATGGGATCCCGTGCGTTTAAATTCCAATACGACATAATAAAGACACCTCCATTTCAGTATATAGTTTTTAAAACTATATTTATGATTATATGATACTATATTATATGATAAAATCAAGTGTTTTTTATTGAAATTTACACCATATTCATATATAATAAGGAGGAAGGTATCAAGTGAAGGAGAAGGAACATGGAGATTACCAGCCAAACCGTCAAGGAGATCTTGGCAAAGTCTATTGAAACCACAGACGTCCAACCCGATGATATCCCCAATCTGGATTTATATATGGACCAGGTCATCACCGTCTTTGAGGAAAAGCTCAGTGGAAACAAACGGCGGGAGGAAGATAAGCTGCTAACCAAAACCATGATTAATAACTACAGCAAGGCAGGTATCCTTCAGCCAATCAAGGGCAAAAAATACAGCAAAGAGCATATTTTGCAGATGCTTTTCATCTATAATCTGAAGCAGACCCTTTCCATCGCTGATATCCAGCGTCTCACCCAGGGTGTGGAGGAAGAATTGCGTCAGCAGGGATTATCCGAAAAGGAGACGCTGCCCAAACTCTACGAGCGGTTTCTCGCGTCCAAGAAGGAACAACGTGTTCAACTGATCCAGGCCTTTGACGCCACCGTAGAAAAAAACGCGGTGGAAAACCGGTGTGACCTCTATGAAATTGTCCTTTCCCTGTGCAGTATGTCCAACCTTCTGCGCATTGCGGCCGAGAGGATCATCGACGTCTATTTCGAGGATGACCAGGGAAAGAAAAACAAAGACAAGTAGTAATAAAAGGAGGATTCTATTATGAAGAAGAAAAAGATTCTTGCACTTGTACTTGCAGCTTCAATGGCAGGGGG
>OGPJ01001579.1_pt1 | contig 15623 bp, 7 predicted proteins | sample 1552831 | NCBI WGS metagenome assembly OGPJ01 (sample SAMEA2579914, study PRJEB22360) | human gut metagenome | biome: human gut; feature: human-associated habitat; material: faeces | place: Denmark | collected 2008/2010
TGTTCTGCCGGAGTGGCGCGAACGATAGAATCGAGCCACAGAATTTCTTCGCGGGGAATGTGAGGTGGTCCCATACGCAGACTTGGTCCGGCGCCACAGCCGATGAAACGTACTCCCTGCCAGTCGTAACAGAAATGGGAGGCTTGGAAAATCTTGTCGAACATAGTGCATCCGTTTTCACTCCAGTTTACATCATGGTTGCCGGGGATGAGAAAATAAGGTTTCCGGAAGTTCTTCAGAATGTCTTGCAGCAGATAAAATTCCTTGGTGTCACCGAATTCAGTGACATCGCCGCTGAGGATGGTGAAGGCAACGTCAGGATTGGCATTGATGTCTTCAATGGATTGTCGCAGGTCGTCTTCGGCATAGGCGAAAGAATTGAGATGTACATCACTGAGCCATGCGAAAGTGAAGGCTCGTTCGTTGCTGCCTTGTCCGTAGGAAAGGAGAGACAGCGCTATCACACAGATAGCCAATAAAATTCTTTTCATGATTCTTTGGGGGTATTAGTAAGTGTTATACCCCCAAAGATAAAGAGTTTTAGTGGAATAACCAGCGCTCATAGTCCACCTTTTCGTAAAGTGGCGCAATGGTTACTTCTGTATTCGCATCTTTCTTTCCAAGCAGGAACTTGTCGACAAACGCTTCTACTTCAGGATACTGGCTTTCGGGTAGCTGGCAGTGCCCATGTCCGCCTACGATGGAGAAGCCCATTCTGTCGGCAATGCCGAAGGTTTCCCATACTTTACGGGCAGCACGGCAGGAGACATAACCCGATTCATCAGCCAGCCATACATAGTCCGGGTTTCCGAGTACCAGCAGTGCACGCGGTGCTACCATGGCACACAGTTCGTGGTGGTCATACGGCAATTTCGATACATTATCTTCTTTATACTGGAACATGCTTTCCTTAAACCAGGCATGACTGGTTCTTCCCAAAGTTTCCACTTCACCCAGCGTTTCGGAAACACGCCATGCTGCCGCACCGCCACCACCCGGTTCCTGAGCAATGGTCAGTGCAATACGCTCATCGAATGCTCCGGCAAAAAGAGCCATTTTCCCGGCGAAGGAACAACCGGATATGGCCAGTCGTTTGGTATCTATCTTGCTCTTTTTACCTACGATTTCCAATCCGTCAATGATACGGCTCACTCCCCAGGACCAGGCGCAATAGGCTCCCATGTCTGTACGGTCAGGATAAAGTTTGTTGATAGGCTCGTTGCCGCGCTTTTGTGTGTGCGACATGACTTGTGTGAAGTTGAATGCGATTTGTGCTATATTGCGGCTCGTGAAGATGGTGGGAGGAAGACTACCCGTGCCTCTGCCTATTCCAATGATGGCTGGGAAAGGGCCTTTACCTGCCGGATAAGTAATTTTTGCTTTCAGGGTGAGCGTTTGTCCGTTCACTGTTACATTTACTCTAAGGGTATCATCCACGATATTCGCTGTAATGTCTTTTTTCGATACTACGGGTTTCTCGCCGATTTCGTAGTGTTCTATTTCGCGGGCTATCTCTGCACGCCGTCGGCTCCAGTCCTTGAAGTTGGTTGAACGGCCACTGCCATCGGACCATTGAAAGGGATCGGTCAGTGTTTTTACTACCGGCAGTTCGTTGATACCCGGCAACACGGGTGCAGGATTCTTTATTCCCGTATTTTCCACAGTGTAGACTAAGGGGATTTTCTGTGCAAATGTGGAAATGCCCATACCCATGTTCAGCAGAACAATCAGTACCCATAAACGTGTTTTCCTGTTTTTCATGTTTCTATCTTTTAAGAGGTTTACATCTGTTGGCAAAGATAGACGATGTTTTTTTTAACCGGTTAGTAGGATGTTACAGATACTTTTCATGGTGTTACATAATTAGAGAAATAGACTTCGTTTTTATTAATCTATATTCAAAAAGTACTCATTCAGGTTCTGTGTAGGTTTCAGATCGAGCTTCTTTCGCAATCGGTACCGGTTATTCTCTACTGCACGAACCGAAAGGTTCATTAATGAGGCAATATCCTTAGTCTCCATATTCAGCTTGAGGCAGGCACAGAGACGCAAGTCATTGTTGGTCAGTTGCGGATGCGCCTCTTTCAACCGTTTGAAGAAGTTGCGGTGCTTCTGTTCGAACTTGATAAGGAACATTTTCCAGTCATCTTCCGTATCGAGGTTATTGGCAAGCAACGTATTTATTTTCTGATAAAGAGGTAATAAGGCTTTCTGCGTATTGCGGGAGCAAATTTCATCTACCATCTCTTTCAGTTTCAGGATAAGTTCGTTCTTGTGGATGATGAAAGAGGTCTGGGTAAAGATCTCGGCATCTTTTTCCTCGATTTCATTTTGCAGTTGCTCGTTCATCAAGCGCAGGCGTGTGGCTTCCTGAGATTTCATTCTACGCAAGTGCTTGGTTTGCAGACGTCGTTTCATCAGGTAGAAGGTGCCGAACAGAGTGGCGATAATGAGTAAGCAGCAGGTAAGATACCACCAGACAGTATTGTACCAGGGAGAGAGTACGTCGAATTCCAGAAGAGTGTCCGGTGAGTAATTGTTTAAGCCGTCCGTGGTACGCAGGCGAAGTATGTATTTGCCTTGCGGCAAGCGGGCGTAGGAAATGCTGTTCAGTCGCTTCGGGGCACTCCAGGCACTGTCCATTTCTTCCAGTTGGTATTGAACGAAAAGGTTTCCGGCAAAGGCGGCATTGACAGAGAAGCCGACAGTTACCGTATTGTCTTTATGGGGGATATGAATAGTTTTGTTGAGGTCCATGAAACCTGCATTCTGTTCTTTTCCGGCATGAATAAATTCCAGATTAGGGGCGGAAAGTTCTACGGTTTGCCGTTTGCTGCGATGAGAGTCATGGAGGATAAAACCTGCATCCAGGCAAATGAGTGAGAGGGAGTCGTTGAGAACGGAAATATTCTCATAAGCCGTGATGAGTGAAAGATTGTCAGCTTCCACCTTATATGCTTCGCGGATGCGGGCAATGTATCCGTCGTAGAAGAAACGGTAGACAGATGAGCCGGTGATGGCCCAGCTTTCTTCACTATCGATGGGAACGATACGTTTCAGATCGTGTATCGTTTCGAAACACCGGTTCAGATGCTGCTCAAGCTGCAAGTTGTCGTTGACCTCATCATAGATATAAAATTGATCATTGCCTAAGAATAGGATGCGTCCGCCCGATTTGAATAATTGCAGGCGGGCAGGGAGTGAGCTGTCCTTCTCATTACCGTAATACGTATAGTATCGGAAAGCGCTCTGTTCGTCATTCAGACGGCATTTGTAGACGCCGCGACTGCTGGTTTCCAACCAGATATTTCCCAAATGATCTACTTCGGCATTATATATCGGGTCGGCGATTTGGCGCATGGAGTTTAGCTCTCCGGTAGTTCTGTTTAATATCAGGAGTTCATCGTAGGTAATGATAATCTGTATTTGTTTTCCATTGATGGTTGCTTCCAGGGTGCGGAAGACTCCTGTATTGATGCGATACGGGTGACGGATATGGAGATCGGGGAGAATTTCCAGCAGTCCGTTAGTATGTGCGCAAAACAACCGTCCGTCTATTTTACGGAAGGACCATACCTGTCCCTGAGTGCCCTCTATCAATTTGAGGGAAGAAAACATATCCAGATCATTGAGCTTGTCGTGGCGGGTGTAGTAAATTCCCTGATTCGTTCCGATGAGCAGATTGTCGTGCCAGATAGTAGCATCGTATATGCCGCCGAAGCCACCGTCTGTGGAACGGTAGTAACTTAAACCATCGGTATACCGGATGTAAGCGAGCCCACGGTCAAGGGCTACCCAGATGTTATTTTGATTATCTTCGTAAAGGGATAGAACGGTGTTATTCTGAAGAATGTTAGCAGTGGAGAAGTGATTGAGGATATTTCCATGGGTATCTACTTCATATATGCCACTGAGCTGTGTGCCCAGATAATAGGTGTTCCGTTTGGCGGAATAGATGGCGCAGTTCAGTTCCTGCCCTCTCAATTGTCGCGAGAGGGAGAGGTTCCAAGGGATAAAGTTCTTTTGATCGTAGATATAGATTGCACCGGTGGAAGTACCTACCAGATAACGGTCGGTATCGTAGGGTAGGATGACACGGGTAGTGGTGCCGTTCAGGAATTCGCTCCCAGGGATTTTGTTGAGTATGCCGTTGTGCAACTGATAAAGTGCACCATACATTTCTTGTACCCAGTATTCATTACGTACCTTCAGAAGAAGTAAAAAGGCGTTTGGCCCATCAACGGGAGTGATGGTATGGTGATCGTATACGTAGATATGACTGAAAGACTGGAAATACACTTTGTCGCCTTCTATCCAGATACGCCAGAAACTTTGGTTGTCGAGTGGGTTATCCCCATTGATTAATCCTTTCAGTGAAGTGTATTTCAGTTCTCCTGATTGGTCTCGATCCCAGCGTCCCAAGTCTTCGGAGCCCCCACTGTAAATGGTGTGGTGGGATTCTACGGCTATGGCACGTACGAGGCTGGCATCAGGTGTTTGAAAGAGTTTCCATTCCATGCCGTCGGATGCCAGCAGGCCGATGCTGTTACCGAAGTACATGATACCTTTCTCATCTTGCCCGATAGACCAATTCTTGTTGGCAGCGTGGTATTTGTCACGTGAGAGGTTGGTGACATAAGGTTTCTGGTTGGCGAGTATGGTGGCACATACAAAAAGGGACACACAGGTTATGATAATGTTTTTTCGGATGTCCATAATAGGTTGAATAAAGGTTAGAAAAGGTCATGACCTTATTGTTATTCTTGGGACAAAGATAATTAATTTAAGGTTAGAGTAAAAATATAGGGGATTTTCTTTATTCACCACAGAGTGACACAGAGTTTCGCCGAGTTTCATTTTTTTGTTTTTTATAGATTGAACTCTGTGAGACTCTGTGTCACTCTGTGGTGAGCTTATTTAAACCCCAGCTTCTTCAGTCCGGTTTGCACATCGGGATGGCTCATGAATAGTTTCCACAGCAGGCCGGTACGGTAATTTTCTATCATTACAGCGATAGGTCCTTGGTCGATGGCAAGATAGCGTTTAGGATACCAATCTTCCGTTTCGCTGAAAGCGTCATAGAAGCCATAAGGTCCCAATACCTTGTCTCCCATTCCATAGAGATAGCGCATCACTTCCAGTGAGTATTCCGGAGTATAGACAATGGAAGAAAGAGCGGCAGTGGGAGAGATGACTCCGTGATCTGCCGACTCGTTCGGAGCATGGGCAGAGTAGCCGTTGACAGAGTAACTGGCGGTCAGTCCCCAACAATCAGGACCAAAACCTTTCCACTGCTTCGGGTTGCGGATGCAATAGGCGCGGTTGATCAGAGTAAGATTGCGCATTTCATTGAAATAACCGGGACAATACTTATCGGATAAATTTGTCGGGTCCAGTCCGAGGAAAGAATAGTGTGCCCAAAAGAGGGGACCGGCTTCACAACCTTGATAGCGCAGGTGAAGTTCGATATCTTCTACCTTGTGGGGATCGACAATGGCGCCTTTCTCTGCCCAACCTTCATGATAGACAGCCACGGGAATGCTGTGCGTGGGGGAGGCAGCAGCAAGAATATACATGATGAGACACTCATTGTAACCGTGTACGGGGAAATTCATTTCCCAGCCGTATTCGGGACTCCAGTGCCAATAGAGTACATTCTGATCGTTCCGGTGATAGAAATTCCAGTCAACTTCACGCCACAGTGTGTCGATGCGCCCGGCAAGGGCTTGTTCTGCGGGGGAACCGTTGATGTAATATTGGTGTACGGCAAGCAGACCCTGCATCAGGAAAGCGGTTTCCACGAGGTCACCGCCGTTATCTTTCTGTCCGAAAGGTTTTACCCGTCCGGTATCTCCGAACCACCAGTGCGGGTAGGCACTGTGGAAACGGTCGGCTGTTTCAAGAAAAGAGACGATGCGCTCCATGCGTGCCAGCCCTTCTTCACGGGTGACGTAACCGCGGTCGATGCCTGCCAACACAGCCATGATTCCGAAGCCACTGCCACCGGTGGTCACTACATTCTGGTCATCTTCGGGATAGATACCATCTATATGGATACGTTCGCATGCCAGTCCGCTATTAGGTTCGGCTCCTTCCCAAAAGTAATTGAAGGTACGGCGTTGCAGGGTGTCCATCAGTGCTTCGTCGCTTATCCGGTCCGGTTTTGCTGCCGGGCTTTTACATTGTGTAAAGCCCAGCAACAACAGGAGCAATAATAAGCTATATTGTGTCTTCATACCTATTTCTATTGAAGGATTACATCAACAAGTACGGGATCGTGATCAGAAAGGAAGCCATTCTCCGGCCTGTCCTGAATGACACGATAACGGTTCGTCTTCATGCCACCGCTCACGAACACATAATCCAGCAAGACACGTTCTTCCAGCGGCAGTCGACCGAAATCATGGAAAGACCAGGATGGACCGTACGTAATGGCTGCCACCTTTGACGCATTTTCCATTCCTCCTTTTTCAAGAGTCTGCAGAGGTGTCTCGTCGGGAGTACAATTGAAGTCGCCGGTGATGATGGCTGGCATGTGCGGGGCAATCTCTTTAATCTTGTTCAGAATGAGTTGTACGCCTTCTTTACGCGCTATCTCTCCGTCGTTGTCCAAATGGGTGTTGAAGAATACCAACTTCTTCCCGTTACTCTTTTCTTGCAGTATGGCCCAGGTAGTAATACGGTTGTAGGAGGCGTCCCAGCCTTTGATGCCGATGGTTTCGGGCTGTTCACTAAGAGAGAAATTACCGTATTCCACCAATGTGAACCGGTGGCTGTTGAAGAATATCGGGCAATATTCGCCTGCTTCCTTGCCATCGTCACGTCCTACGCCTAAAGCGGTGTATTGGGGAAGACCTTGTTTCAGGTCTTCCATTTGATTGTGACGTACTTCCTGCATACCCAGCAGGTCGGGCTGATAGTAGGTAATCATTTGGCAGACGTTATCTTTGCGATATTTCCAGTTATTGGCACTGTCCGAAGGAGCATCCAGGCGAACATTAAAAGTCATCACCTCCAGTGGCTGTTCATTCTGTGCAGACTGGTTTTTGCAACTGCCGAGAAGCATCAGGCCACACACGCAGGTCAGTAAAGCTATGTGTTTCATGTTTCCTTTGTTTTTATTCTGAATTATCACTTTAAGCTCAAACGGGCTGTTTTTACATGCTGGCTGTTACCGCCGATCATTACATCAAAGTCTCCCGGTTCGGCTACATAGTTGAGATCATAGTCGTAGAAGTGCAACAATTCCGGGGTGATTTTGAAAGAGACCGTCTTACTCTCACCTGCTTTGAGGAGGATTTTTTCGAAGCCTTTCAACTCTTTCACCGGGCGGGTAATGCTTCCCACCAAGTCGCGGATATACAGTTGTACCACTTCCGCACCATCCCGCTTACCGGTATTGGTCACTGTAACTACAGCGGTTACAGAACCGTCCTGGTCCATTGCAGGAGCGCTCAAAGTAATGTCCCCGTATTGGAATGTGGTGTATGACAAACCGTAACCGAACGGATACAGTGGATCATTGTCAACATCCAGATAGTTACTGCGGAACTTCTCGAACCATTTACCTTCTTTCAAAGGGCGGCCGGTGTTTTTATGATTATAGAACAAAGGGATCTGCCCTACATTCTTCGGGAATGTCATGGTCAGTTTGCCACTTGGATTTACATCACCGAACAGTACATCGCTGATAGCATAGGCAGCTTCGCTTCCGCCGAACCATACATTCAGGATAGCGGGTACATTTTCCTGTTCCCAGGTCAGTGTCAATGGACGGCCAGTGAAGAGGGTCAATACAACCGGTTTTCCGGTCTTCAACAATGCTTCCAGTAATGTGCGTTGTACATCGGGAATATTCAGATCTGTCCGGCTTGAACTTTCTCCGCTCATTTCAGAAGATTCACCTAAAGCGGCAACGATGACATCTGCGTTTGCCGCTACCTTCAATGCTTCTTCCAGCATTTCCTTGTCTGTGCGGTTGTCACGGTTCAGCGAACGTCCGAACATGGTGGCGCGTTCTTCGTAAGCGGCGTCACTACTGAGGTTGCTGCCCTTGGCATAAGTGATGTTCACCTTACCTGCCATCATTTCTTTCAACCCTTCATATACAGAAGGGTAATCGTTGAGGCGTGCAGCTACACTCCATGTTCCCGGCATGTTGCTACGGGTATTTGCCAATGGACCTATAACGGCAACCGTACCTTCCTTCGCCAATGGCAATACAGGAGCCTGACCGGTTTTTGCCGGTTGATTCTTTAAAAGTACAAAGCTTTCACTCGCAATTTTGCGGGCAACATCACGGTGTTCTTTGGTGAAGATATCCCGTTTCGGGCGCTTCAGGTCACAATATTTGTAAGGGTTGTCAAACAATCCCAGCTTATACTTGGCCTCAAGGATACGGCGACAAGCCTTGTCCAGTGTTTCCATGTCAATCTTTCCTTCGGCTATAGACTTTTTAATGGTACCGATGAAGCCTTCGCTCACCATATCCATATCTACGCCTGCGTTGAGCGCACGTGCCGAAACTGTCTGTAAGTCGCCGATACCATGCGCAACCATTTCAGAAATTCCAGTGAAGTCCGTCACTACAAAACCGTCGAATCCCCATTGTTTACGCAGTACATCGGTCATCAACCATTTGTTGGCTGTGGCGGGCACACCGTCTATTTCATTGAAAGAAGCCATAACGCTACCTACACCAGCCTCTACAGCAGCCTGGTAAGGGTATAGGTATTCGTTGAACATGCGGTTGCGGCTCATATCCACAGTGTTATAATCGCGTCCGGCTTCTCCGGCTCCGTACAGAGCGAAGTGCTTTACGCATGCCATGATCTCATCGTTTCGTTTCAACTGATTGTTGAGGTCCACTCCCTGATATCCCGACACCATTGCTTTAGCGATGGCGCCTCCCAGGAACGGGTCTTCACCGTTACCCTCGCTGACACGTCCCCAGCGCGGATCACGGCTGATATCTACCATCGGGCTGAATGTCCATGAGATGCCATCGGCACTGGCTTCGGTAGCAGCAATGCGGGCGGACTTTCTGATAGCGTCCATATCCCATGAGCAAGAGAGCCCCAATGGAATAGGGAAGATTGTTTCGTAGCCATGCACCACATCCATACCGAATATCAGGGGGATACCCAGGCGTGATTTCTCTATGGCAAGTTTCTGTACATCGCGGATCTTCTCTACTCCTTTCAGGTTGAGAAGTCCGCCTACCCATCCTTGCTCAATCTTTTTGGCTACATCGCTGTTCTGTGCTTGTCCGGTAACGATTTCACCGGAAACGGGCAGGTTTAGCTGACCGATTTTCTCTTCTACAGTCATCTTCTTCATCAGTGCGTCGATGAAGCGATCCATGTCCTGCGGAGCTTTTTGTGCCTGCATACCGGTAACACCCATCAGGGCAGTAGCCAGCAATAAGCTTGTTTTTCTGAAAACTTTCTTCATGATATGTTTTGTTTGGGCATTTATTTAAGTTTCGCAAGTTAATGATAATCCGGTGCAATCTGTATGTTGTTATCATTAACTTGCGAAAACTAAATTAATTCATAAGGTTACTCATCCTTCGGCTCTTTCAGCAAATCAGGAATCTGAGTATACTGGTTGAAAGGAAGCGGCAAAAGTGCCTTATCTTCAGACCAGCCTTTCAATTCTGTTTTTGCCAGACCGGTGCGTACAAGGTCGTTATAACGTTCGCCCCATTCGCACACCAACTCCATACGGCGTTCGTCGATAACTTGTTGGAAAGTTACATTGGTAAGTTCCGGCATCTTGGCACGTCTTCTTACTTCATTGAATGGAGCGTCACCATTCTTGCCATTTTTGATTTTCGCCTCGGCATTCATCAAGAGAACATCAGCATAGCGGAAAATACGTGCATTATTGTTTGTACCGTATTTCGTACGTCCCGGTGTTAATTGGTTCAGCGGGGTGTATGCTTTACCGTTCCAGCAGTCGGTCTTTTTCGGATCTACTTGCTCCCGGATATAATCACCGTCCGGTGTCGTTTCTCCTGCCAGCAGGAATGAAGTGGTGGCACGTATTGTCTCTCCACGAGCGTATGCCCAGTCACGGAAAGATTTCAGGATACCGCAGTCTCCCCAACCGCTGATGTCACTGCCGGAGTTATTGGGACCTTGACAAACAAACCATTGGTCACCATCAATCAGATCTCCGGAACCATTGCCGAAGTCAGTCATCTGACATTCGAATATAGACTCGTCACAGAGCTTTCCGGGAATCTTCCATAATTGGTAGAAGTCGGGATAGAGTGAGAAATTACCATGCTCAATAATATCGTTTGTCAGTTCTTCTACCTTTGCATAGTTACCCATGTTCAGATGAAACTTGGCAGCCAGCATCTCGGCAGAGAACGCTGTAACGGCTCCCTTGTGTTCATTTTGGTTCGGACGGATACGCGGCATATTATCAATGCCGTACTGCAAATCTTCCAATGCATATTTGTTTACCGCATTGGCAGTGGAGCGGCTCAAATCAACCTGATTATTGTCGCGGAGAATGGTAACCGGACCAAATGCCTGCACCAGACGATAGTAGGCATAAGCACGCATAAACATCACTTCACCACGATATGCCTTATAGTTTTTCATATCGCTATCGTTGGTGATATTCTCAGCGTACAGGTCTAACGATTCAATAGCTGCATTGGCAGTTTTGATAATATTGTAATATTGCATCCACAATTCGTTGAAGCCCCAGAAAGAATCATTATACTTATATTCGCTCAGGTTGTAATAGTCACTGCCATTCCACTGGCCGCTAAATACGTCCTGGTCGCGAATCGTAGTAATTTCCCAGATCACCCAGTGCAAACCACTGGTACGAATCTTTGCATACACGCCTGATACCGGTTGGTACATATTGCTGATATTGGTATAATCCACCTTCTCTTCCGGCACTTTTCCTTCAGGCTCTTTGTCCAGAAAATCATTACAGGATGCGAACGATAATACCATCAAGGCGGACATTATATATATAAAAGGTCTTATTAATGTTTTCATTAGTTCTAAATTATTAATGGGTTATTTCTTAGAAATCAATTTTCAAACCTAAGGTGTAAGTCGATGTCAAAGGATATACTTCGGTATCCCAACCTTGGCTGTCGGACAATTCAGGAGTGAATGCGTTGGCCTTGAAAGTTGTGAACGGACGGTCGGCAGTCAGACTCAGGCGTAAGCCCGGCATGGTATAGTTACCAAACTTGAGGTTACGGAATGTATAACCAAGCGTAATATTCTGAATACGGAAGTAGTCGGCACTTTCTACAAAGTAAGAGCTATACTTCTGGTCGCTTACGTTCCAAGGTTTCAGCAGGGCGGCAGCCGACGGATTGGAGTTCGTGGAACCCGGGCCTGTCCAGCGTTTTTCATATTGGGCGCGGTCGAAGTTATAATTCTGTGAAGAATAACGAAGCGCACGTTTACGGTTGAACATCTGGGCACCGGCCTGTCCGTAGGTAGTCAGCTGGAAGTCGAGGTTCTTGTAGTTAAGGCCGAGGTTGATACCGTAAGTAAAATTAGGAATATAAGAACCTAATGTAGTACGGTCATTTCCGTCAAGAACATTGTTTCCATCGAGGTCGGCATACTTTAAGTCGCCCGGTACACAACCGTTGGCCACTGCAATAGGATCAGCGGCAATTTCTGCCTCTGTCTGATAAACACCTATCATTTTGAATCCATAGAATGAGTTCATTTCCTTACCTACAATATTAACGGTCTTACCGCCTCTGATGATACTGTTACCGTTCAGGTCTTTCACGCGGTTTCTCAAAGTAGAGATGTTTACACCGATATTGTATGAGAAGTCTCTACCGATTTTATCGTTCCAGTTGGCACTTACATCGATACCGGAGTTGAGAATCTTACCATAGTTTCCGGCAAGGGTGGTGGTGCTGAATGGGAGTAGCGGAGCGATCACAGCGTTATTAGTCATACGGTGATAATAGTCAACGTCGATATTCAGACGGTTGTTGAGGGTAATAAAGTTTATACCTGCATTCCATTCTTCAACAACTTCCCACTTCAACCAACTGAAGTATGTACTGTTCTGATAACCTGCAATGGTAGAATTACCAAATACACCGGAGGCAGCGTTACCAGTCGCGATAGAAGCGAAACCGTCGCTTGCTGCTACTTGGTCGTTACCCAGCTTACCCCAGCTTGCACGTAGTTTCAGGAAGTCAATCCATTTCTGATCTTTCAAGAATGATTCTTCGGACAGAACCCAGGCTGCACCTACTGAAGGGAAGTAACCCCAATGTTCCTGATATTTGCTGGAACCATCGGCACGCATTGTGAACATCAACAGATATTTGTCATCATAGTTGTAGTTCAGACGGGCGAAGTAAGAAACACCTCTGTAGCAGTAGCCGTCGTCTTTTACGGTAGCACCTGCTGCGTCACCGTTCTTGATGTACCAGTATTCGTCAGCTCCATCGGGAACGTTGCTTGCTTTACCTTCGAACATACGCCATTGTTCCTGACGCATGGAGTAACCTGCCATGGCGCCGAATCTGTGTTTGCCCCATTGGTCATTATAAGTCAGGGTATTATCCCAGATATAGTTGTAATACTTGTTTTCGTTCTTTGTAAGCTGAGTGGTGGCTGATTGTTGCCAGCTGCTTACGTAGTATTTCGGAGTAAACTCACGACCTTGGGTAGAGAGGAAACTATAGGAATAGTTCGTCTTGAAATTCAATTTGCTGGGAATAAAATCAATCTGAGCGTAGAAGTTGCTTAATACCTGATAGTTTTCTTTGCTTGAATCGAAATACTTGGCAGTTGCGACAGGATTATAGAAGTTTGATGTATAACCGATTGCATCCGGAGAACCAAATTTGTCAGGAAAAGACTTTTCATTGTACTTGTCATCATAAAGAGCTACGATGGGAGGACAGTTGAACGCTTTCTGCCATGCCTGATTGTTAGGCACTTGTTGTGTGGAGTTACTAAACACACCGTTGAAACCGACTTTCAGCCAGTTCGTAGCATCATAATCGACAGAACCACGGAAGTTCATACGTTTGTAGTTGTTATCAACATCCATAATACCATCTTGATACAAATAGCTTACGCCGACAGCATACACCGCTTTTTCGGAACCACCGTTAATGTTTAAACTGTGGTTTGTGATAGCGGCAGTGCGCAGAAGCTGGTCGTACCAGTCGTTGTCTGCTCCAAAAGTCCAATTATGGAAGTCGGGGTCATCATAACTCCCGCCGTATTTGTCGATGGATTGTGTGAAGTGAGTCTTATAGGAGTCGAAGTTACCTTCGAGAAGCATAGTTGCATATTCGTGTGCATTACAGAGTTCGAGCACATTGGATGCTTTCTGGATACCTACATAACCGTCATAAGTGATCTTTGCTTTCTGGTTACGCGAACCTTTTTTGGTGGTGATGAGAACTACACCGTTTGCAGCGCGTACACCATAGATAGCGGCAGGCGGAGCAACTTTTCGGATAGACATTTTAGTTAAAGGCGCGTTGTTCAGGAAGTTGATGTTGTCGTAGAACATACCATCTACAACGAACAACGGCTTACTGTTGGAGAATGAACCGATACCACGGATCTGTACGGTAGGACCTTCACCCGGAGCACCATTATTTACGATATTGACACCGGGAACTTTTCCTTGGAGGGCTGCCATAGGGGTGGTAGAAGGTACGGCAGTCAGGGCCTCACCTTTAACTACGGTAATGGGAGCCGTCAGGTCTTTGGCCTTTGCAGCACCATAACCGATTACGATAATTTCTTCCAACTGCTGTGAATCCTCTTTCAATGTCACATTGATAGCCGAACGTCCGTTCACTTTTATATCTTGCGGTAACATACCTATATAACTAAAAGTGAGTGTTCCGTTTTCCGGAACGTTCGTTAATGTATATTTACCATCTAAATCGGTAACTACACCGTTGCTGGTACCTTGCACGAGGATGGATACACCAATCAGTGCGTCACCCGATGTGTCGGTTACGGTACCTGTTACTGTTCTTGTCTGGGAGAGTACGGGCATTGCTACCAATATGAGGCACGCCGTCAAGAATAGATTCTTTAGCCATAAGGCTTTTTTCAGAAGATGTGTTTTACTCTTCATCGCATTAAATTTTTTTAGGTGGATAACTCTTTTTGTTTTCTTCTTAGCTCTGCGCAGTGCTCGAATTAAACTTCATCGCAAATGTAGAAATTTCGATGTGCGAACTACAAAAAAGATATTCACCACCAATACATATCCCTGATTTTTAACAAATCGGGGACTACTCATTTACTACTCAAATCAATTTAATGCATTGTTTATGAGATAGATAAAGAATAAGGACGGTGTGAGCGATCTTGTGGGATAATAAAAGTAGGGTTGTCGGAAGTCACCACAGATTACACGGATTAACGCAGGTGAAAAGTGAATAGATAATTATTCAAAACTGATAATCTGTGAGAATCCGTGTAATCTGTGGTGAAAAAACTTTTGCCGTATAGACTTTTCTTATTTATTTATCTGTTGAGAATCCCAGTTTCTGCAATCCGTTTTGCACATCCGGATGGCTCATAAATAGTTTCCATAACAGGCCAGTACGATAGTTCTCTATCATGACGGCAATAGGTCCCTGATCGATAGCAAGATATCGTTTGGGATACCAGTTCTCTGTTTCGGAGAAAGCATCGTAGAAACCATAAGGACCGAATAGCTTATCGCCCATGTCGTAGAGATGGCGCATCACAGCGAGCGAATAGTCCGGGGTATAGACAATGGACGAAAGAGCGGCTGTAGGAGAGATGACTCCCTGGTCATCCCGCTCGTTCGGCATGTGGGCGGCGTATCCGTTGACGGAGTAGCTGGCAGTCAGTCCCCAACAGTCCGGGCCGAAACCTTTGTAGTGCTTCGGATTTCGGATGCAATAAGCACGGTTCACGAGGGTCAGATTACGCATTTCATCGAAATAGCTGGCGCAGTATTCATCTTTTAGATGCGTCGGATCTAATCCGAGGAAGGAATAATGTGCCCAGAAGAGGGGACCAGCTTCACAACCCTGATAGCGCAAATGAAGTTCGATATCTTCTACTTTATGGGGTTCGACGATGGCGCCGTTCTGTGCCCATCCCTCATGATAGACGGAGGCGGGAACGCCGTGCGTGGGTGAGGCAGCGGCAAGCAGGTACATGATGAGACATTCGTTGTAACCATGTACGGGGAAGTCCATTGCCCAACCGTATTCGGGACTCCAATGCCAGTAGAGTACATTCTGGTTGCCCTGGCGATAGAAATTCCAGTCGACATCACGCCAAAGGGTATCGATGCGTTTGGCAAGTGCCTGTTCTTGGGGAGAACCGTTGACGTAATATTGGTGTACGGCCAGCAGCCCTTGGATGAGGAAAGCTGTCTCTACCAGATCGCCCCCATTATCTTTCTGACCGAATGGTTTCACTTTGCCCGTATCACCATACCACCAATGAGGGTAGGCTCCGTGGAAACGGTCTGCCTTTTCGAGGAAAGAAACGATGCGTTCCATTCGTGCCAGTCCCTCTTCGCGGGTGACGTAACCGCGGTCGATTCCCGCAAGGATAGCCATGATGCCGAAGCCGCTGCCGCCGGAAGTG
>OGPJ01001583.1_pt1 | contig 15606 bp, 8 predicted proteins | sample 1552831 | NCBI WGS metagenome assembly OGPJ01 (sample SAMEA2579914, study PRJEB22360) | human gut metagenome | biome: human gut; feature: human-associated habitat; material: faeces | place: Denmark | collected 2008/2010
AAACAAAAGGAAAAAGAACGTAAGCAGAAGGAACGCGAATACAAAGAAAAGCTGAAGGCCAAAGAAAAAGCCCGCCGCGAAGCCCAAAAGGCCAAAGAGGCGGCTGCCAAAGCGAAAAGAAAGAGGTAAAAAAACAAGGGCCGTGTCAAATCTTTGCTGACGCGGCCCTTTATAATTAAGGAAAGTTTCTTTTAGAACCTGAAATATCCTTTCGCATTATTGTAACTGATATCTTCGACCATCTTACCGATGAACGGCAGTTCGGATGCAGGCAGTAGACCGTCTTCCACTTCGCGGCCCAGGATGTTACACAGGATGCGGCGGAAGTATTCATGACGCGGGTAGGATAGGAAACTGCGTGAATCCGTGAGCATTCCGACGAAGCGGCTCAGCAATCCTAAGTCGGACAATGCGTTCATCTGCTTTTCCATGCCGTGAATCTGATCCAGGAACCACCAGCCGGAGCCATACTGCATCTTGCCCGGAACCGTGCCGTCGTTAAAGCTGTAGATCGTTGTCATCAGCAGTTCGTTATCACGCGGGTTTAGGTTGTAGAAGATAGACTTTGCCAGTACGCCTTCTTCGTCCAAACGGCTCAGGAAGCGAGCTAGCGGAGCTGCGACTTCTGCATCTCCAATTGCATCGTAGCCTGTGTCGGGACCTAATTGCTTAAACATGCGGACGTTGTTGTTGCGGGTTGCACCATAGTGGAACTGTTGTACCCAGTCGCTTTTGGCATCCATAACCGCAAATTCGTACAACATGGCAGAACGGAATTTGTCGATTTCTTCGACTGTCAGTTCTTTCTTCATACGTGCTTTCAGGAATATGGCCTCGATTTCAGCATCCGTATAGGGTTCGGCATAGAATGTAAGTATTCCATGGTCGGACAGGCGGCAGCCTTGTGACGCGAAGAAGTCGTGACGTTTCTGCAAAGCGTCGATCAAGTTTTTGAAGTTGAGGATCGACATGTCGGCAGCTGCTTCCAACTTGGTCAGATATTCGTTATATGTATCGACATTCTCGATTGCCATAGCCTTGTCCGGTCGCCAGGCAGGAAGCACTTTGGTTTTCAGACTGCTTTGGCGGATTTGGGTATGATATTTCAAATCATCGATCGGATCGTCGGTCGTACATACGACTTCCACGTTCATACGTTCCATGATTGCCTGGGCACGGAATTCCGGTGTTTGCAATTTGGCTGTGCATTCGTCGTATATCTCGCGGGCGGTGGACGGATTCAGAACCTTGTCTATGCCGAAGATACGGCTCAGTTCAAGATGGGTCCAGTGATATAGAGGGTTGCGCATGGCATACTGCAGGGTTTCAGCCCATTTTTCAAATTTTTCATACGCTGGTTTATCCCCTGTGATGTATGTTTCAGGTACGCCGTTGGCACGCATCGCACGCCATTTATAATGGTCACCACCCAACCATATTTCCGTCAGGTCGGCAAACTGATAGTTGTCGGCTATCTGTTGCGGGATCAAGTGGCAGTGATAATCGATGATTGGCATTTTGGCTGCGTGTTCGTGATACAGTTTCTGAGCTGTCTCAGACTGGAGCAGGAAATTGGAATCGAGAAAGGATTTCATGATTTATGATTTTAGATTTATGATTTATAGATTTCTGAATTATGATTTATCATCGGCGCATAAATCATAATTCAGAAATCATTTAACGATATTTCTTGATAGTTGCCAGTGCATCGCGACAAAGTGTGGATATTGCCTCCCAGTTGCCGGCTGCAATCATTTCTTTCGGGAACAGCTTGGAACCCATGCCTACGCAAGTCACGCCAGCTTTAAACCAGGCCGACAGATTTTCTTCCGTCGGTTCTACGGCGCCTGTAGCCATGATCATAGACCAAGGCATCGGAGCTTTGATGTTCTTCACGAACGATGGTCCGCCTACGTTTCCGGCAGGGAAAATCTTACACAGGTCACAACCTACTTCTTGGGCGAAACCGATTTCCGAAACGGAACCGCATCCTGGTGTATATGGGACCAAGCGACGATTACAAACCTTCGCGATTTCCGGGTTGAACAATGGACCGACAACGAAGTTAGCACCCAATTGCAAGTATAGGGAAGCTGTTCCGGCATCCACGATAGATCCGACGCCTAATACCAGTTCGGGGCATTCTTTTGTAGCGAACTTGATCAGTTCGGCAAATACTTCATGAGCGAAGTCACCGCGATTGGTGAATTCGAATGCACGGACACCGCCTTCGTAGCAAGCTTTGACAACCTGCTTTGCGATTTCTACATCTTTATTGTAGTAAACAGGTACCATCCCTGTACTGACGATCGCATCGAGTACCTGCATTTTATTGAATCTTGCCATGATAAGATTTATGATTTCTGAATTATAATTTATGATTGAATTGTCACTTATCTTGAAACTCGTCCGGAAGCATCGCCACTCATCAACTTTTCAACTTCTTCGACTGTCACTTGGTTGAAGTCGCCGTAGATCGTGTGTTTCAAGCAAGATGCAGCGACAGCGAAATCGAGTGCTTTCTGGTCGTCTGTCGTATAAGTCAGCAGACCGTAGATCAAACCTCCCATGAAAGAGTCTCCACCACCTACACGGTCAACGATATGAGTAATGTCGTAACGACGAGACTGGTACAGTTTGCCTTTGGCATAGAGAACGCCGCCCCACGTATTGTGGTTTGCATTGATAGCGCCGCGCAGTGTGATGATCACTTTCTTTGCACGTGGGAATTTAGCCATCAATTGTGTGCAAACGGATTCGAATTCGGCAGCGTTTACTTCGCCGTTTGTGGCTGTTACGTCGAAACCTTCCGGTTTGATGCCGAATACCTTTTCCGCATCCTCTTCGTTACCAAGGATTACGTCACAACCTGCAACCAGTTCCGGCATCACTTCAGAGGCCGTTTTGCCATATTTCCACAGATTTTTGCGGTAATTAAGGTCGCATGATACGGGGATACCCATACGGTTTGCCACTTGGATAGCTTCGAGGCAAGCATCTGCCGCACCCTGTGAAATGGCCGGTGTAATGCCTGTCCAGTGGAACCAGGATGCATCTTTGAATACTTCTTCCCAGTTTACCATTCCCGGTTGGATTTCGGAGATAGCCGAGTGAGCGCGGTCATAGACGACTTTGCTGGCACGGGCTACCGCACCTGTTTCCAGAAAATAGATACCCAAACGGTCGCCGCCGTAAACGATGTGAGAAGTCCCTACACCGTATTTACGCAGGTCCATTACGCAAGCACGCGCAATGTCGTTTTTAGGTAAACGGGTTACAAACTCGGTTGCAATACCATAGTTTGCCAGTGATACGGCAACATTAGCTTCACCGCCACCAAAGGTAGCATTCAATTTATCACTTTGACAAAAACGGAGATAGTCTGGAGTGGCCAGTCTAAGCATGATTTCTCCAAAGGTTATTACTTTCTTATCCATATCGATGGTTTATAATGTGTTCAGACCACAAAAGTAGAAGTTTATTTTTAAATAAACATGGAGTGTGCGCGAAAACATAATTAATAACTGAAATTATTCCAGAAAACAGATGTATCATTTGTCCTCTTCTGCTCTTCAGCCATCTTTTCGCGAAGACGCTGGATTGTTTTTTCGTATTTCTTTTGTCCGCTGAGATCGTTCCTCTCCCAAGGATCGTTTTTCAGATTGAATAACTGGGTCGTGCGTTTCCCATTCACATGATATTCAATCAACTTCCAGGTTCCATCGGAAATGCCGCGTTGATTATCCATATAGCTGTAATATAGGTAGTCGCGGACAGGCTCTTTCCCATCTAAGGAAGAAAGTAGACTGATACCGTCTACCGATTGGGGTACAGGTAGTTGGAGCATGTCGCAAAGGGTTGGGAATACGTCTATCAAGTAACATAGGTCTGCGGTCTTTTTACCGGTATGCTGTGCGGCAGCTTTGATCATCAAAGGGACGCCGACGCTATGTTCGTATACATTCTGTTTCCCCATCAGGCCGTGTTGTCCGACTGCCAACCCGTTGTCTCCTGCAAATATGATGATTGTGTTTTCATATAACCCGTTATCTTTCAGAGTTTGGATAATGTTGCCTACGCGTTTGTCTACATGGGAGATCATGGCATAGTATTCCCTGATATGTTTTTTGATTTCATCCGGACGGCGGGGAATAGCAGCCAATATTTCGTCACGTATTTCTAATTCTCCGTTATCGAACGGGTGCTTTTCCATAAAATTGGGTGGAAGTTGTATTTGGCTCTGGTCGTAAAGCTGCATGTATTCATCCGGCATGCTCCGAGGGTCATGGGGAGACATATAGGCTACCGACAAGAAGAACGGCTGGTTTTTATCTTTTTGTTGTTGAATATATTCGACGGCTTCATGGGTGAAAATATCTACGGAATGCTTTCCTGAATACATATATTCTCCTATTTCATATTCTACTTTGTTCGATTTTGCCTGGTTATGGATGACCGGACGACGTTTTCCGTAATTCATATCTGCATGGTAATCGTACAAGGGAACATTCCAGTGATCCCACATGCCTCCGAAAAAGATGGCTTTCCCTTCTTTAAAGCAACGGTTCAGGGCTTCATAGCTACTATGCCATTTACCGGTATGGAATGTATTATAGCCGGCTTTCTGAAGGGTTTCACCTATCATCGTGTGCGAATTCGGGATTGTTGCTCCCTGTTTTTCGAGGTTATAAAGATATTTTCCGGTCATTAGCATGGCCCGACTTGGCATACTGACGGCTCCGGATGTACCACCCATGATGTGGGCGTTGGTGAAGACTGTACTTTCTCCTGCCAATTTATCCAGGTTGGGCGTTTGGACTTGTTCTTTTCCTAAAAAGTTCATTCCTGAAGCTCGCATGTCGTCGGCAAGAATCAGAATGATATTGGGCTTTTTATCTGCTGCCAGTGAACTGACAACAGATAAAAAGGAAACTCCGATCAATGATAATGCTTGTTTCATTTCTTCGTGTTTATTGTGTGATTAGATATGTTCCATCTTTTTGCGTTTCGAATGTCGCTTGGAAATATTCTTTACCGTTTGACCGGACCGGGGTGGATGTAGCTATGGTTCTACCGTTCGATTTGACCGTGAATGCTTGTCTGGCACGAAGTGTACAGCTTTTCCCAGACAGCGAATGGATATTGGCTTCTGTCAATTTTCCATTCTTCCAGTTCATCGTAATCTCGAAGTTGCCCCGTGCCTTCAGGCCGGAAACAGAGCCCTCTGCCCATACATCGGGCAAAGCAGGCAACAGATGGATGTATCCGGCATGGCTTTGCAATAACATTTCAACGACACCTGCCGTATAGCCGAAATTTCCATCGATTTGGAAAGGAGGGTGTGCACACAGTAAGTTTCGGAAGAGCCCTCCTCCTCTATGTGCACTGTTTCCGAATCCGACAGGATTGAACAGGTTGGCGATGATCTTGTAGGCGTGGTTGCCGTCTAACAAGCGTGCCCAGCAGTTTATTTTCCAGCCCATCGACCAGCCGGAAGCCAAGTCGCCCCGCAGTTCGAGTGTTTTGCGGACTGCATTGAACAGTTCCGGTGTTTTGTCCGGTGTGATCTGGTCGCTCGGATGGAAACCGTACAAGTGGGAGAAATGGCGGTGTTGAGGTTCCCATTCCTTGAAGTCATATATCCATTCCTGTAGTTGTCCACGCTTTCCGATTTGATAGGGTAACAGGCGTGCTAATTTATCTTTCAATTCATTGCGAAACGATTCATCCAGATTGAACATTTCCGAAGCGGCGATCGTGCGGGTAAAAGTTTCTCGGATAATGGCCATGTCCATGGTCGGTCCCATACTCATGGCTGCCGTTTGTCCGTCTTCCGTGATGAAGCGGTTTTCCGGAGAGACACCTACCGGAGTCACCAAATGACCGTTGCCATCGTCTATCAGCCAGTCGGCAAAGAACTCGGCGGCCCCTTTCATCAACGGATAGGCCTCGTTTTTCAGGAATGTTTCATCCTGTGTGAACTGGTAGTGTTCCCATAAGTGGCTACACAACCAACCTTGCACCATCGGCCAGAAAGAAGCTGTCGGCACGTTGTCGTTCGGCAAGGACTCTCGCCAGATGGATGTGTTATGATGGGCCACCCAACCACGGCGGTTATACATATTCCGGGCTGTTTCGGCACCGGAGACAGATAGTTCCCGGATCATTCGGAAAAGAGGTTCCTGGCATTCCGACAGATTGGTGAGTTCGGCCGGCCAGTAGTTCATTTCTGTATTGATATTGATCGTATAGCCGCAGTTCCAGGCTGGAATTGTGTCTTTGTTCCAGATTCCTTGCAAGTTCAAAGGTTGTCCGCCTGGACGTGATCCGCTGATCATCAGGTAACGTCCGAATTGGAACAGGAGAGCTGCCAAGTCGGGATCGGCGTTTCCGGCAAACTGTTCGAGACGTTTGTCGGTCGGCATCGCCTTTTGTTCGGGAGAGGAAAACAGTTCGAAATCGACTCGGTCGAAAAGGGAACGGTAATCTTCCGTATGGCGTTGTTTCAGTGTCTGATAGTCATAGGAAAGGGCTTTTTCCAGAATGCTGGCTGCTTTGGCCGAAGGATCGATACCATCCCGGCTCGGACTTTTGTCGAAACCGTTGAAACTTGTTGCCATACTGAGTATGAAATAGACTTCGTCCGTGTTGTATATATGGATACCGGCGTCGGTAATCTCACATTTCCCGTCTTTAGGGAAGACCGGTTTCAACTGGGCTTCGAAAAACATACCTTTCCCGCCGATCTCGTCGCCGTAAAGCATCCGTTTGTCGAACTTGCGTTTGCCGTTCGCATCGTAGAGTTCAGGGTGTTTGTATTGGTCGCCCCATTGTTCGATTTGCTCGAATGTACGCCGTTCCACATAGCCGGGAGCCTGTCCGTGCAGGATCAGACGGTCGTCAGTCCCTTTTTGCTGGGCTGTCGGATGAGGTGATGTGAAATCGAGCGAGATGTCGATGCCATTCGGTGTATCGCTTTTCAGATGCATGACGATCACATTGTCCGGATGGGAAGCGAATACTTCCCGTTCGTATTTCACTCCGTTTTGTTTATAGACTGTTGTGGCAACCGCATCCGAGATGTTTAATGCCCGTTTGTATCCGGCAGCATCTCCCGGCTTGTTGTTTTGGATATGCAGGTCTCCGAACGGTTGGTAATATTGGTGCAGGCGTCCCAGCCAGTTCTTGCAAACCAGGTCGGAAGCTGTCTTGTATTTTCCGGCTTTCATCAGCCCGACAACTTTGTCGAACATCTCCGGTGTTATTTTCACATCTTTGAAAACGACTGACGGTTCCCCGCTGTATAACGTGTTTTCATTCAGTTGAAGTTGTTCTTTCTCAACTCCTCCGAAAACCATTGCTCCCGCACGGCCGTTCCCGATGGGGAGTGCCTCGTCCCAGTTTTGGGCAGGCTTGTCGTACCACAAGGTGAGTGGTGCTTTTGAGGGTGTTTCCGTGCACGCGGCCAGCAACAAGAATGAGATCAGATAAGAAATAGTGCGCATATACATGGTATTTTTAAGATTATACAAAAAAGTGTCCAGATGCAAAGATATGCAATTCATCCGGACACTTTAAAGATTTAAAATGAATTAATATCCCGGATTTTGTTCGATCGTGGCATATACATTCCGTTCGATTTCCGAGTAGGGGATTGGCCAGAGATTATGATAATCCTCTATACTCATGCCTGTTCTGGGGTTATATCTTCGGTTCCTGTCGGCAAGTTTACCCATACGACATAAAGTCAGCATGCGGAGTTCTTCGCAATACAACTCGCGTAGGCGTTCGTCCAGGATATAGTCGATGTTTACTTCTGCCGGTTGTGCCGGATCGGCATTTGCACGACTACGAACCGTATTGACATCGGCTGCCGCTTTTGCCTGGTCACCCTTGTTGACATACGCTTCCGCTCTCAGTAGGTAGGTTTCGGCAAGGCGGAACAAGTAAACGTCTTTATAGGAGCCGTTCGCACTGTTGATTACCAGATGTTCGCCGAAAGGAGTCATCAAAGGATTACCGTTTGCGTCTTTCTGGTAGAATTCTTCGGGGAAGTTGTTAACACGAGAAATCTTTGTCATCAGCGGATACCACTGGCGGATCGAGTCAAGCTGTTTGTAATAACCGTCTTTTACCAGCCATTGCCCGAAAGCCGGAGATTCCGGATTATCGATACGCACGTCGCGGATGATGTTGTATTCCGAGTTCCGGATGTCGTTTTCCGAACCTTTGGACCAAATATCATTGAAGAAATGGCTGGTCGGCTGGATCCAGCCGATACCACGTCCACATTTGCCATCCGTCACTCCTAAGAACGCTGTTGTATTGACTTCCTCACCTGCCTCATTTTTAGCCGTTATTTTGATATTCTGGTAGTAAGGGATAAAGCTGAATGACGCATTGTAGTCCGTGTTGGAACCCGGATTTAGGTAATCATATTGCAGCACCCATAAACTTTCTTTGTTACCGCTACCCCTGTTTTGGTTGTTCAGCCGGAACAGATCCCAATAGACATCGCCGGCTTCGTTCTGACGTGAACCGAAACGGTTGGTCATAAGTGCCATTTCCGGATGGTCGATTACGGCACTTGCCGCTTGTATCGCTTCGTCATATAAGCCTAAACAGATGTTGACTTCTGCCAACAGGTGTTGTGCGACCTGCTTACTTAGCTTTCCGTCTTTTACCGATTCGATATTAGGAAGCAAAGAAACAGCTTCTTCCAGATCTTGTTTGATTTGCTTATAGACTTCTTCCCGGCTTGCCCGTACATAGTCGCGGCGAGGAGTCGTGATTTCTTCCAGAATCAAAGGGACGCCCCCGAATAGATTGGCTAGCATACGGTAAGCATACCCTCTGAACACCAAAGCTTCTCCTCTGATTACCTTTTTATCTTCGTCATTTACCTGGCTGGCATTTGTTAAACGGTTTAAAATAACGTTGGCATTGGATATGACCGTGTAGGATTCTTTCCAAACCTCTTTAGGTACGGCAAAAGTCGGTACCATCACATTTTTATAATCATTCAACTTTGCCGGCTTATGGTAATCGGTTCCGTTGAAAGCAAAATCGGTTGCATAATAGAAAGCGAAGCGGGTGTCCATTGTCATCTCGCAGACCTGATATCTTACGCGGTTATACAGGTAGTTTAATGATGATTGGAAATGAGCGCTTGTCTCCATGGAATTCTCCGGCGAATAAAAATCCAGAGGTTCTTCTTTCAGAAAGTCGTGCTCGTCGCATGAAGAAAAGGAGGCGAATGCCGCTAAAAGCATAATACCGTATTTGATTGATTTCATATTCATATATAATTAAAATTCAAGATTAAGACCAATAGAATAGCTTCTCATAACCGGATACTTGCTCGTGTTCAGACCGGTTCCTGTTTCAGGATCCCAACCATCCCAGTCGGTGAAAGTAAGGAGGTTCTTTCCTGTTACATACAGTTTCAGCCGGTTGACTTTGAATTTGCTTAGGAAAGAGGCGGGTACATTATAGGATAATGTAACATCCTGCAAACGGATGAAGCTGCGTTGTACATAAGGGGAAAACGTGTATCCGAGTGCTTGAGTATAATAGCCTAACTGACGGTAACGTGCGTCCGGGTTTTCCGGTGTCCAGTAATCGAAGTTGAACAGGTTGTTCTGGTAGATATTATCCGGATTGGCAAGGTCTTTGCCCGGCTGTCCGTAATAATAATTCTTTCCCCCTTGTACGGAATTGATCATGAATTTGAATTCCCAATTTTTGTAGCGGAATGAGTTCTGGATGCTGAAGCGATAAGCAGGATCGGAATAGCCTATTATCTTCCGGTCTTTATCGGCAGTATATTTACCATCGTTGTTAACATCTTCCACTTTATAAGTCCCATATTCGAATCCGTCGGGAATCAGACCATTCTGTTTGTCTGCAATCTGCCACATGCCGATGATGTTGTAATCATAACAAACTCCATACGGATGGTTGATAAATATCTTATCGGAGATCAGGTCGTCTTCCCGTCCGTCACCGTCGGCATCGATTCCCAGAATACTTTTAACCTTGTTGCGGTTACGGGAGAAGTTGAATGTGACATCCCAGGAGAAATCTTTTGTTTCTATAGGGATTCCTGTTACGGTCATTTCAAAACCTTTGTTGCTCATTTTACCGATATTGGACGGGATTTTGTCCAGACCGTTCATTTGCGGAATATTGATATTGAATAACAAGTTGTTCGTTTGCGATGTGTAATATTCAACAGTACCGAAAATACGACTGTTTAAAGCACTGAAATCGGCGGCGATATTGAACGTATTGGTCGTTTCCCATTTCAAATCGGCGTTGGCCAACGATTTGATCCATTGCATTTGTTCGGCGCTTACGCCATCTCCAAACAGGTACCCGGCATTGACAGTCGAGTCGTCCACTTTAACGGAGCCAACTCCGGCTCCCATCTGTGCCATTGTCTGATACCGTCCTACCGTACGGTTACCGTTTTGGCCATAAGAGAGGCGCAGTTTCAGGTTCTCCATCCAGTCCACATTATTTTTGAAGAAGTCTTCTTCGCTGATACGCCATGCCAAAGCAGCGGAGGGAAATACACCGAACTTGTGGTTTTTCCCGAATCCGGAGAACCCATCGCGGCGGACTGTTCCGGTGACGATATATTTGTCGTTGAACGTATAGATGGCACGCAGCATGGTGTACAGGCTGGATTCTGTCCATGCGCCTGATTTAGCTGTTTGCAAGTCTGCCTGCCCTGCGTCCAGTTTGTTGTAGCCCAGAATATCATTAGAGAAGTTGGTTGCTCCTGCCTTTGTCATTTCGTACTGTCTTTTTTCCACTCCATATACGAAAGTGGCATTGATTGCATGCTTTCCGAACTTGTTTTTATACGACAGGATGTTGTCGACTGTCCAGTTATACTCGCTGTTGTTCTCTTTTGAACCGGAACCTGTAAAGTTCGCTCCCCATTTGTTGAAGTTGTAAATCTTGTTTTCGATCAGGTTCTGCGAGAAGTTCATACGGTAATTCAATCCTTTCAGAAATGGGAAATCAATGTCTGCATAGAAGTTTCCGAACAGATTGTAACGCTTGTTGGTGTCATCCTGTTGGATAGTCAGTAACGGATTCAGGGAGTTTTTATACGGTTCGCGAATATAGTCGCCGTTTTCATCGGTTGCCGCAACAATAGGAGGAAGTCCTACAACAGTAGACAGATCGGGTGATTCACCTGAATAATCGCTGACAGTGAAGAATGATTGTACACCTACTTTCAGGAAGCTCGTGATTTTGGTATCCATGTTGATACGGATGTTGTAGCGTTTATATGTATCGTTGATTACCAGGTTCTTCTGATCTGTATAACCCATAGAGAAGAAGTAGCTGCTCAATTCGTTTTTCCCTCTTACACTCAGATTGTGATTTTGGATATAAGGGGTTTTGTTTGTCAGCATATTCCACCAGTCGGTTTCCGTCCCGTTTTCATATCCGTCCAGTGCGTTGCGGTCCATCAAATGCGAAGTCGGGTCCCAATTCGGATTCGGTTGGAGCATATCGTCTCCAATACGGCTTTCTTCGAGGAAGCGGTCTGCGATCTTGCGAAGGAACCCGTCGCGTCCTTCGGGATACATATCTTTGTTGGTCGGTTGCTGGTAAGAGAACGAACCGCTGTATTCGATTGTCGGTTTACTCATCACCTTACCCGTTTTGGAAGTGATCAGGATCACACCGTTGCTGGCTTCCGATCCATAGATGGCGGCGGCGCTTGCATCTTTCAGGATATCGATGGATTCGACATCGTTCATATTGATATCGACCATGTTCCCACGGAAAATGATGCCGTCCAGAACGATCAACGGACTGTTACCGCCACTGATGGACGTACGGCCGCGAATAGACATATCCGGATCTTTACCGGCTTCAGATACCGAGCTTACGTTCAGTCTGGGAACCGTCCCCTGTAATGCCGAACCCAAGCTGATATTCGGTGATTCCTGCAAAGTTCCCAGATCGGCACGGACAACAGACCCGGCCAGGTCGCTTTTCTTGGCCGTCCCATAACCGACGACGACGACTTCGTCCAGCTTCTGTGCGTCTTCCGCCAACTGCACGTTGATGTTCTTCTGGCTATCGACTGTAATCTCTTTGGTCACGTATCCGATATAGGAAAACTGGATCACCGCTCCCTGGGGAACCGAGAGGGTATAATTGCCGTCCATATCTGTGATGATCCCGTTGGTTGTGCCTTTTTCTACCACGTTAGCACCGGCAATAGGGCCTAAATTGTCACTTACCGTACCGGAAATCGTCACTTGCTTCTGTTGCTGTTGAACCGTTTGGGCAGAGATGATGATGTGATTGTTCCGGATGACGAATGTGCATCCGCTCTCTTTCAGGATCAGTGCGAGTGTTTCATTCAAAGATTTATTGTTAACAGAGGCATTGACCTGTTTATTCAGATTAATGACCGACTCATCATAGTCGACCGACATACCTGTTTGTTTCTCTATTTCGGAGAAAGCATCTTTGATTGTGATGTTGTGGGATGGCAGTGTGATCGACTGGCTACTGGCAACTGTCTGTTGCACAAAAAAGAAAAGAAAAAACATTAACGAAACGCGGAATAAACTAATTAGCTTATTCTGTTGTGTTTTCAGGTTTAATTCCATATTTTTGTAAAATTAGATATTTAAGTAAATACTATGCATGATTTTTATCCTGCCGGATAATTAGAATGAATGGTGTTGTTCGATTTCAAGCCGGGGAGATCTGATTGGCGTCATCTTCCCGGTTCTTTTTTTCATATTAGTATCTCCTCTTTTTTAGTTTATGTACACTTTGTCCTCTTTTATTTTGTAGTTCAGTCCTTTTATCATCTCTTTCATGACTTCCAGTACCTGTTTCAGGCCCTCGTCAGGATTAAACTTCATTGTAAAGCTTCTGCCGGCGAACCGTTCCGTCTCGTAATTGATCGTTACATCGAATTTACGTTCGATAGTCTTTACGATCTGGTCGAACGAGGCCGTCTGGAATATCAGATACCCGTCGGTCCATTGCATCACGCGTCCGGCGTCGACAGTATTGAGTGCCAGTGTTTCCAGGCGGTGATTGTAGATGATTTGTTCGTCTGGCGATAAAATCAGGCTTGTGTCTTGCTTCAAACAGGGATAGACTTGGATTTTCCCTTCTTCCAACGTGGCAATCGTAACATCCTGGTCTGAATAAGCGTTTAGATTGAATACGGTGCCGAGTGCTTTGACCGTCATATGGGCGGTTTTGACCAAAAAGGGTTTTGCCGGATCTTTGGCGACTTGGAAGCGGGCTTCCCCGTTGAGGAACAGGAGACGTCTTTTTCCCCTGAAATGTTTTTCATAGACCAGTAAAGAACCGGAGTTCAACCAAACTTTCGTCCCATCGGGTAGTTTTACTTGTTTCTGTTCTCCATTTGCGACGAAACATTCTTTCAATTGAGCTTCTTCCACAACCGGATTTACTTTTGTCAGATAATAATAGGTACCGAAAGCACCAAGCAACGGCAAAAGTAGTATGGCGGCAATTCTCTTGATATATAAGCCAATTGGCTTGTGAAGCATCCGATCGGATGCTTCGATCCGCTTATGTAGTCGGGATAATTCCTGGAAAGTGGATTCGTTTGCCACGGCAGATTTCTCTTCCCATAAAGTAACCATCGCCTTTTCTTTCTCTTCCTGAAAATTCCGGTCAAGCAGCCAGGCATGGAACTTCTTCTGTATTTCCGGGGACAGGTCGTTCTCGAAAAATTTCTCTATTAATATATGTATGTTTCTTTTGCCCATTTTTCGTCTTTATATTATAGCTAACGGATGAGTGAGGAAGCACACACAGCCGGAAGTGCATTTTTTTCAGAAAAAAAGCAGCAAAGTGGAATATGCGATCTTCCGCAATTCGGCAAGGGCTTGTGTCATGTGGTTTTCTACTGTCCGTTTGCTGATATTCAGCCGTTGGGCGATTTCTTCATTGCTCAGGCCGTCTTTCCGGCTCATGATAAAGATGTTCCGGCGTTGAGGCGGCATTTTCTCGACGGCAATGTCAATGAGCAGCGATAGCTCCCTGGCGTAGAGTTCTTCTTCTATCAGATCGTCGTAGGTCGATCTTCTTTGCTCTTTTTGCTGGTAGTTTTCTTCGATCAGGCTGTGTTCGTAATAATCATAGATCATGTTGCGGGCCATGCGGAAGAGATAGGCCTTAAAAGAATCTACTTTTGAGATCGTTTCCCGGTTGGTCCAGATTTTATAGAAGATATCTTGGGTCATGTCGCTCGCTTCATCCCGATTCTTTATGAAACCTGTTAAGAAGTGCTTTAGTCTTGGACTGTATTGGATGTAAAGCATATCGAAGGCTTTATGATCCCCCTTTCCAAGTTCTTCCAGATATTTTGACTCAAGGTTGATATCCATTTTTGTATTCTATTGTACGCTCTATCCCTTTATAAATATGAAAAACGAAAGATATGGAAAATAATCTGAAGAGGCAATTTTTTTCAGCAAGAAATATCGAATTGAACAATAGGCTTCATCGAATGAAAGACTGGATAAACGATAATTTGAAGCAAGTGCCTGATAACTCGATGCAAGGAAAAAATGGTTCGTGCAGAATAATAATCCAAAAGTGTCAAATATTTTGACGCTCGCTTGCAAGGTAACGGGGAAGCGGATAACTTTACCGGAAAAAGATTTTATGCAAGCCGGAACTATCCTGATCGTTGATGATAACAAAAGCGTACTGACCTCTCTCGAACTGCTTCTGGAAGATGAGTTCGAAGGGGTGGAGACTGCCTCGAACCCGAACAGTATCCTTTCGGTCCTGGACAGTCGGCCGGTTGATCTTGTCCTGTTGGATATGAATTTCTCTGCCGGAGTCAATACTGGTAATGAAGGGCTTTTCTGGCTCCGTCGCATACGGGAGATCGCACCGGAACTTCCTGTTATCATGCTGACTGCCTACGGGGATGTCGAGTTGGTAGTTAGGGCGTTGAAGGGTGGGGCAGCCGATTTTGTATTGAAGCCCTGGGACAACGATAGCCTGATCGGGAAGATACGTGCCGCCCTGCACGAACGGAAATCCAGTCAGCTAGTGCATCCAGTGGCGAGGCCGAGTGAGCCGGCTATGATTATCGGGCGTTCTCCCGTGATGATGAAACTGATCAAAGTGGTGACAAAAGTAGCTAAGACAGACGCCAATGTCCTGATCACCGGAGAGAACGGTACAGGTAAGGAGATGCTAGCACGTGAGATACACCGCCTTTCGTTCCGCAGCGGCCGAGAGATGGTCAACGTGGATATGGGAGCAGTCAGCGAGTCGCTGTTCGAAAGCGAGTTGTTCGGGCATGAACGAGGCGCTTTTACGGATGCGCGCGAGAGCCGTCCGGGGAAGTTCGAGGCGGCACACGGGAGCACACTGTTTCTCGACGAGATCGGAAACCTGCCGTTAGGATTGCAAGCCAAGCTCTTGGCTGCCTTGCAGAATCGCGAGGTCACCCGCCTTGGGAGCAATCGGAAGATTCCGGTCGACATACGCCTGATTGCCGCCACGAACCGCAACCTGCCGGAGATGGTGGCTCAGTCGCTTTTCCGTGAAGACCTGTTCTAC
>OGPJ01001586.1_pt1 | contig 15590 bp, 14 predicted proteins | sample 1552831 | NCBI WGS metagenome assembly OGPJ01 (sample SAMEA2579914, study PRJEB22360) | human gut metagenome | biome: human gut; feature: human-associated habitat; material: faeces | place: Denmark | collected 2008/2010
TCCCTCGGGACGACGGGATAGAACAGGAGCGCATATGGCAGGCAAGCCGCAAACACTAGCTACGACCTCGGCATTCGAGATCTTGGGCCCCGTCATGGTCGGCCCCAGCTCATCGCACACCGCCGGCGCCCTGCGCTGCGCCCAAGTTGCCGCCAGCCTGCTGGAAGGCCGCATCACCAAAGTCACCTTTGGCCTGTGGAACTCCTTCGCCCACACTTACCGCGGCCACGGCACCGACCGTGCGCTCGTCGCGGGCATACTGGGCCTCGACACCGATGACGAGAACATCAAGCAGGCCTTCGACCTCGCACGCGAGCAGGGCCTCGAATATCACTTTGACATCAAGGGCGACGACGCGTCCATCCACCCCAACACCGTCGACATCGACATGGTCGACGACACGGGCGCCACGGCACAGGTCCGCGGCGAGAGCCTGGGCGGCGGCAAGATGCGCATCAGCCGCATTAACGGCGTCGGCGTCGACATCTCGGGCATGTATTCCACGCTCTTCGTGGCGCACAAGGACGTCCCCGGTGTACTCGCCGCGCTCACCAACCTGCTCGCCTACGCCCATGTAAACATCGCCTTCTGCCGCACCTACCGCACCGAAGTGGGCGGCCAGGCCTACTCCGTCTTTGAGACCGACGGCGCGCCCGACGACACCGTCGTCCCCATGCTGCGCAAGCTCGACAATGTCGATTACGCAACGTTTATCGAGCTCCCCGGTTCTGCCTCGTCGATCTCCCCCGGCGTCTCGGCCAAGGAAATCTTCGACGACGGCGAGCAGCTGCTCGATGCGTGCGAGGAACTGGGGCTCAGCATCGGCGCCGTCATGGCCGTTCGCGAGGCGCGTCTGACCGGCGAGGCCCACGCCGTCGCCGCCATGCGCCGCGTGCTCGACGTCATGCGCGAGGAGACCACGGCCCCCATCGCCAATCCGCAACGCTCGCTCGGCGGGCTTATCGGCGGCGAGGCCAAGCTCGTCGAAGCAACCCGCTGCAACGATTTGAGTGCAAGCCTGATGGGCGCCGTCCAGACCGACGCCGTTGCCCGCGCCATGGCCGTGCTCGAGCGCTCCGCTACCATGGGCGTGATTGTCGCCGCCCCCACGGCAGGGTCCGCGGGTGTTGTGCCCGGCTGCGTGCTGGCGCTCGCCGATCGCCTGCAGCTCGACGACGAGCAAGTCATGGACGCGCTCTACTGCGCAGCCGCCATCGGCCTCAACCTCACCACGAGCGCCTGCGTCGCCGGCGCCGAGGGTGGCTGTCAAGCCGAGGTGGGAAGCGCCGCCGCCATGGCAGCCGCCGCGCTGGTGCAGATGCTCGGCGGCACGCCCGAGCAGGCGCTCGACGCCAGTTCCATCGCGCTGAGTAACCTGCTGGGCCTCGTTTGTGACCCCGTCGGTGGCCTCGTGGAGGTGCCCTGCCAAAACCGCAACGCCATTGGCGTGGCAGCGGCCTTTAGCTCGGCACAACTCGCCCTCGCAGGCATTAAGAGCTTGGTGCCGTTTGACCAGATGGCACATGTCATGCTCTCGGTGGGCCACGCGTTGCCGGCCACGCTGCGCGAGACGGCAAAGGGCGGCATCGCGCAGGCTCCGGCCGCACTTTCGGCCTGTGCAAAATGCGGTGTGTGCGGATAGCGGCAAAGAACGACTCAAAGGTGGGACTAATGTCCCACCTCTTTTGAATGCCACCGTTTCCGTACCACAAACAGCAGGGCAATCGCTATAATGCAAGCCCAGTAAAAACACGATGAACCGCAAGGCGAAAATCGAAGGATATGCATACGATGTCGCAAAACGATCGAACTCAACTGATTCCCGATCCGCAGCAGCCGAGCAGGCACACCGGCGGCGTTCAGTCGCCGCGTCCTATCGCGCCGAGCCACGGTCAGCAGCGTGGTGCGACAAACGCTTCCCAACGCCCGAACCAGCAGCGTCAACAACGTCAGCAACGCCAGGCAAACGGCAACGCGCCCAAGCTGCCCCCCACGCACGCTCGAGGCGATCGCGGCCCCGCGCGCAAGTCCGCCGGCAACAATAAGTCGGGCAAAAAGACGACGCTCTTTGTCGTCTTGGGTCTAATCGTCATTGTCTATATCGTAGGCGTCGTAGCGTTTTCGCAGGTAGCCTACCCCAACACCACCATCGCCGGCGTCGACGTCTCGTTCTCCAACGCTTCGTCTGCCGCCACCAAGGTCAACTCGGCATGGAAGCACTATAAGCTCACCGTGACAGGAGATGACTTTAGCTGGACCTATCAGCCCGAGTCCGATGAACCCATCGTCGATGGCGAAGCTGCAGCAAAAGAGATCATCAGCCACAACGAAGCCTTTGTATGGCCGGTCCGCCTTGTGGAATCCTTAAGCGGCAAGACCAAAACAACCGCTACCACCAACGAAGTCGATCTTGATCAAGACGTCGACCTGTCCATGCTCTCCGATACCTTTGACCAAAAGAAGTTTGAGAAGGATCTGGGCGCCGCCATCGACGAGTTTAACGAAGGACGTTCGGGCACGTTCGAGGCCAATAGCTCCTATGACGAGCAGGCCGGCAAGTTTACCGTCGAGAAGGCGCGCTCCAACGAAAAACTCAACCGCGAGCATGTCATTAAGTATGCCGAGCTCGAGCTTGCCTCGCTGGCCGAGACCGTAGATCTTTCTAAGCTCGGCAACGATGCCTATGAGCCGCTCAATGGAACGCTGACCGATGATCAGATTCAGGCTGCATGTGATGCCGCCAACAACTTCCTGGGCGTCAACGTGACCCTTAAGCTCAACGGCGAGGATGCCGGAAAGGTTGATGGCAGCTCCGTGTTGCAGTGGATCAGCTTTGCCGATCCGGCCAACCCCACGCTCGATACGTCGCAGATCAGTAGCTGGGCAGCCGAGCTCGCCAACGGCTTTAATACCGTGGGCTCCACTCGCTGGTGGACGCGCGCCGATGGCAAGCAGTGCGCCGTCGAAGGCGGTGACTTTGGTTGGTCCATCGACAGCAGCTCGCTCGCCAAGCAGGTCGAAGACGCTATTAACAACAAGCAGACCGGCGAGATCGAGATCAAGTACTCCCAGAAGGCCGACACCTTTACCGCAAAGGGAGAGCCCGACTGGAAGGCATACATCGACGTCGACCTGTCCGAGCAGCACGCGCGCTACTATGACGAGAACGGTAATATCGTCTGGGAGGCCAACTTTATTTCCGGCAAACCGGGCGAAGACGCCACCCCCGAGGGCGTGTGGCAGATCAACAGCAACGACGGCGGCAGCACCCTGATCGGAGCCAAGGACCCCGAGACCGGTAAGCCCAAATACGAGAGTCCGGTGAGCTACTGGATGCCGTTTGAGGGCAACATGATCGGCTTCCACGATGCCACCTGGCAAAACGACAAGAGCTTCGATAACGCCGAGTCGTACAAGTGGTGCGGCAGCCACGGGTGCATCAACCTGCGACTGGCCGACGCCAAGGCACTTCACGACTGCATCAAAGTCGGCCTGTGCGTGGTTGTCCACTCGTAGTGCAACGCGCGCATTCCTACAACGTGGAACTGCTGCGACCAATCTAACAGTTCCGAAAGAAACCGTCCCATGCGCCCACCCCAACCGGTGGGCGCATATACTTATCAAGGTACTTTCTATAAAGGAGACGCTATGCCGAATGTCCCCACGACCACCCCGGGCCCGGATGATACCGAGCACACGCCCGAAGATGTCACCGAAACGATTCCTCTGGTTACAAACGTACATGCCGATAAGCAGAGCGGACGCGCGAACGATGCGGCCGAGATTTCCGATGAAGAGGCATATGCCAAGCTCAAAGCAAAACGTGCCGAACGTCGACGCAAAAAGCTGATTCGACGCGGCATTGCCGTCGGTGTCGTAGGTGCCATCGCGCTCATTGCCATTGTCGCAACCCTGGTTATCAATGCGCAGCCTCAGGGCGCTAGCGGGCCTGTGACCGACATGGTGACCGAGGGCACGTTTACCACAACGGTCGAGGCTAAAGGCCAGCTCAAACCCATTTCGTCCTCAGTGGTCTCCCCTTCTGTCGACGGTACGGTCGATTCGATCAACGTGCAGGCGGGCCAATCCGTCAACGAGGGCGACGTGCTTATGACCATTAAAAACGACGAGCTCGATCGCAACGTTGCCGAGGCGCAACGTGCAGTTGTAGCCGCTCAGGAAGACCTCGCCAACGCGCAGAAAGCCGCAGCTGCCGCGCAGGCCACCCCAACGACGGACGTCGATGGAGCTTCCGCAGCGGCTGGCGTCTCCGACGCATCAGCGGACACGAACGCCGTATCGGCCGCGCAGCGCAGCCTCGCTTCGGCCCAGGCAAACCTTGATCAGGCGAACGCCAAGGCCGCCAGCCGTACGGTCACGGCCCCGAGCTCGGGCAGCATCGTGGAGCTCAATGCCAAAGTGGGCGCCACGGTTACAGGCGGCATGATCATGGGCGAAAGCGATACGAGCGGCGGCAAGCAGTGCATGCAGATCGCCGACATGTCCAAGATGAAGGTGACCGTGCAGGTGGGCGAAAAGGACATCGCCAAGATCGCCGTTGGGCAGAGCGCCAACGTCACGTATCCCGCGTTTCCCGATATCGTGAGCCAGGGCACCGTCACGGCTATCGCGTCGGTGGCAAACTCCGACGCCGCCAACAGTGGCGGCGGCAGCGTAACCTTTAACGTCGACATCCTCATCGAGGCGCCCGACGCGCGCCTGAAGCCGGGCATGACGGCCGAGGTATCGGTGGTGACCGAGCAGCTCGACGACGTGGTGATGGTGCCGACGATGGCGCTCATGACCGAAGACGGCGAACACTATTACGTCAACGTGGCGACTGATGACGAGGGCAAGCAAACCCGTCGCGTGAAGGTGACCGTCGTGACGCAAAACGACAACGAAGCCGTAGTCGGCAAGACGCAGGTCAAGCACGACGACCAGGGCAACGAGATCAACCCTGGCGTGCCGGTTACCAAGCTGCGCGATGGCGACACCCTCGTCATGGACACCGGAGCGGACGCAACGGCTGACGGCGGCTACGGCGCGGATTCGGGCAGTATGTCTGCCGACGAGGGCATGTAATGCGTCCCGTTATCGACATCCGCAACGTGCACCGCATCTTTGAGAGCGAGGCGGGGTGCGCCCACATCCTGCACAACGTGAGCCTGGCGGTAAATCCCGGCGAATTCGTCGCCATCACTGGCCCATCGGGCTCGGGCAAATCAACGCTCATGAACATCCTCGGCTGCCTGGATAAGCCAACGGCAGGCGACTACTACCTGCAAGGGCTTAACGTGGCCGAGCTCGATGATGACGAGCTCACCGAAGTCCGCGCCCTGAGCATCGGCTTTGTCTTTCAGAGCTTCAACCTGCTGCCGCGCCTGTCGGTTATCGAAAACGTCATGCTGCCGCTGGCCTACACCAATGTGCCCCGAAGCCAGCGCGAAATGCGCGCCGTGCACGCGCTGCAGGCCGTCACGCTACCGGTCGACCACTGGGACCACCGCATATCCGAGCTCTCGGGCGGCCAGATGCAGCGTGTCGCCATCGCGCGCGCCCTTGTCAATGACCCGCCCATCATCCTGGCCGATGAGCCGACGGGAAACCTGGACTCCGCAACCGGAGCGCTCGTCATGGAAACATTCCACAAGCTTCAGGAGCGCGGCAAGACCATCGTGCTCATCACACACGACCCCGGCATCGCCGCCGAGGCCGACCGTGCCGTGACCATCCGCGACGGTCGCATTCACGACGGCGCGTATATTCCACATGCACCGCGAACCCTGCGCAGCGCCGTAGATAGCCTGCCCATGATTTCCGCCTGCGTCAACCCGACGAAAGGAGTGGTGGCATGAGCGCCCGCGATCTCATCCAGGAAGCCCTTCACTCGCTCGAAGCCAACAAGGGGCGCAGCCTGCTCACCATCCTGGGCATTGTCATCGGCATCGCCTCGGTAATCGCCATGACTTCGCTCATCGGCGGCATCCAAAACAGCCTGGTCAACAGTCTGGGTCTCAATGCGGCACGCATGGTGCAAATCTATTCGTCGCAAGAACTCACCGAGTCGGACATCGAGAAGCTTCAAAAACTGGTGCCGCAGATAGAGCAGATCGGCATTGTCGACAGCGCGTATACCGAGTACAAGACCGGCGATAAAAGCTATACCGTCATGGCACAAGGTGTCGATAGCGACATGCTCGACGCCGTGGGGGCCAGCAAGCTCGTTGCGGGGCGCACCTATTCCCAGGCCGAGTCCCAGTCAGGCTCGCGCGTGGCGCTCATCAGCCGCAACGGCGCCGATCAGCTTTACGGCAACGAACAGGATGCGCTGGGGAAAACCATCAAGGTGTCCAACGGCGAGGTGCAGATTGTAGGCGTGATTGATGGCGGCAGCGACTCCATGGGCTCGCTTACGCTGTATATGCCACGCGAAACCATCTCCGAGTTGTTTGGCGACGAGAATCCTTCATTCCCCAGTGTGACGGCACTTGCCGCCGAGGGCACGGACATGGATGAGCTCTGCAAGACCATCGAGTCCAAGGTGCGCGCAATGAAGGGCATCGCGGAGGATGATGAGTACGACAGTGTATCGGCGACCTCCATGAAAAGCGCCATCGATGCACTCAACTCCTTTATGGGCGCATTCTCGCTCATCATGGGTGCTGTCGCCAGCATCTCGCTGCTTGTCGGCGGTATCGGCATTATGAATATGATGCTCACCAACGTGACCGAGCGCATCCGCGAGATCGGCATCCGCCGCGCTCTGGGCGCCAGTCGTCGCGATATCACCGCGCAGTTTTTGGCCGAGTCCTCGGCACTGTGCGTCACCGGTGGCCTGCTGGGTGTCCTGATTGGCTATCTGCTGGCATGGGGACTCACGTTCTTTGCCGCAAGCTCGGGCATCATGAGCGAGTTTGGAGCTACCGGGACGATCACGCCAAGCTTCTCCATTACGACAGTGTTGATCGCGTTTGCCGTATCGGTCGGCATCGGCGTAATCTTTGGCTTCTATCCCGCTCGCCGCGCGGCAAAGCTCGACCCGGTGGAGTGCCTACGCTACCAGTAAGCCACCACCAACAAGTTGCGGTGAATTAGAGCGCCTAGCGCGCGAACTCCCGTAAAAGCGCGTCTTCCACTTCCCGAAGCGAAAGGGCCCCGCCTCCCTCGGCGGGACGGGTGACCACGATGCAGCTCGCCCCCGCGTCGCGCGCGGCGGCGAGCTTCTCGGCCGTGCCGCCTACGGTACCCGAGTCCTTGGTCACAAGCCACTGGGCGCTCACCTGCCGAAGCATCGCCTCGTTGAGCTCGCGGGTGAAGGGCCCCTGCATACCGATGACGTGCGACGGCGAAAACCCCGCGTCGATGCACTTCGTTATAGCACCGGGCAGCGGGAGCACACGCACGAAGAAGCGCTCCGTGAAATCGGCGACGCGCGTGTAGGGAGCAAGCTCCTTGCTCCCCGTCGTGAGAAGCGCACGACCCGGGTTCTCGGAGAGAAAGCGCGCCGCGCAGGCGATCGACGCGACCGACACGACGCCTTTGGGTAGCGCCTCAGCCGAGCGCGCAAGGCGCAGGCATCGTGCACCCACGGCGAGCGAAGCGGCCCGGATGTTGCCGCTTGCGAGCGTAGCGAAGGGGTGCGTGGCGTCGACGACGATGCGCGCGCCGGAAAGCTCGCGCTCCATGTCGGCCTCGTCGAGCCTGCCCGCATGCACCTCGATGCCCGGAAGTTCGCCCAAAAGCTCGCCTCCGTACTCGGTTGCCGCGTAGGCAAGGGCGGGGATGCCCGACCCGCTCGCCCATTCGCACAGAAGGCGGCCCTCGGTGGTGCCGGCGAAGATGCGCAGCGCCGGCGCGGATGCGGGCGCCGTCACTTCGGGCCGCCTGGGCGCGTGATCTGGTAGAGCAGCGCGTTCATAATGGCGGCCGCCACGGTAGAGCCGCCCTTGCGACCCCTCGCGACGATGGCCGGCACGCGTCGCGCGAGTAGCTCCTCTTTCGCCTCGACCACGTTCACAAACCCGACCGGCACCCCAACGACGAGCGCGGGCGCGATCTTCCCCGCGTCCATGAGCTCGGCGAGGCGCAGAAGTGCTGTGGGAGCGTTGCCGACGGCCACGATGAGCGGACCCTCGATGTCGCAAGCTTTGTCCATGCTCGCAACGGCGCGAGTCGTACCCGCGGCGCGCGCAGCCGCGGCGACATCAGGGTCGGCCATGTAGCACACGGCCTTGCAGCCGATCTTCGCGAGTGCGGGCTTGCTTATGCCTGCGAGCGCCATGTTCGTGTCGGTGAGCACCGTGGCCCCTGCGCGCAGTGCGTCGAGCGCACAGTGCGCGGCGTCATGGGTGAACACGAGGGAATCGGCGTACGAGAAGTCGGCAGTGGTATGGATGACGCGCTTCACGACGGGCTCTTCGAGCGGCGGGGGACCGCGCGCTTGATCACAAGCGCATTTTCAGGGTCCAGCTTACGGTCTCCCAGCAGCTCGGTGATGATCTCGAAGCTGCGCCGCTCGATGTCGCCAGGCGCCATCTCCTTGGAATCCATCTAGTACTCCACTCCTTCCCTTGCACATATCCCCTGAGCGTAGGGGTGTTTCTCGCACTGCATCTCGGTTATGTAGTCGGCCTTCTCCACGATCTTGCGGGAAGGCGCGCGCCCGGTGAGCGCTACTTCGACGCCGCGCGCGGACATATCGAGCGCGCGGTCCACGAGCTCCTCGTCGACAAGCCCCTTCGAAAGCGCGTCGAGCGCCTCGTCGAGCACGAGCAGCCCCTCCTGCGCGCCCTTGAGCTCGGCGAGCGCGGAAGCAAGGTTCCCATCGTGCAGCTCGCACGTCGCGGCAAGTTCTTCCGACGTCATGGACCAGGTAAACTTTTCCGACACCTTCCCCGCGAACACGGGCACGCCGAAATGCTCGGCGAGCAGTCGCGCCTCCCCGCTTTCGCCGTCTTTCAGGAACTGCACGACGACGACGCGGCGGCCTGCGGCGAGCATGCGAAGGGCGAGGCCCATCGCCGCCGTGGTCTTGCCTTTGCCGTCGCCATGATACACGTGGATCATACGCCCTCCTCGATAATGCGGTAGACATACTCCATGTCGAGCGCCCCGCGCACGCCGTCGGCCAGGCGGTCGAACTCGCGCGCACGGTGATCGGCCGCGGACGCCGCGCCCGCAGCACCCACGACGCTCTCGGGCAGGCCGCGTATACGCGCAAGCGAGCGCGCGAGGGCGAGCGCCACCCCCGGTTCGTCGAACAGGCCGTGGAGATAGGTTCCGAACACGTTTCCGCAGGCCGCGCCTTCTGGTTTGCCGCCAATCGTGCCCGCAGGGGCGCAGGAGACGGTCGTTTCGCCGTCGTGAATCTCGTACCCGCGCGCCGTCATGCCGTTCCACACCGAGAACGCGCCTTGGGCGCCCGTGATGCGCAGCTCCGACTGGGCGAGGCGCTTTTCCTCCTTGAACACCGTACTTGCAGGGATGAGCCCGAGCCCGCGCGCGGTGCCAGCGCCTTCCCTGCCGTGCGGATCGGAAAGCTCGTCTCCCAAGAGCTGGTAGCCTCCGCATATGCCGAGCACCGGTGTGCCCGCGCCCGAAAGCGCGCGTACACAGGCTCCGATGCCGCTAGCCGCAAGCCAGCGCGCGTCGTCGAGCGTGGTCTTTGAGCCGGGAAGCACCACCAGGTCGGGTCGGCCCAGATCGGTCGTCGAGGAAACATAGCGCACGCCCACGCCGGGCACGCGCGAAAGCGGGTCGAAGTCGGTGAAGTTCGACAGATGCGGAAGACGCACGACGGCGACGTCGATGACACCGCGCGCCTCGCGGGCAGATAGGCGCGGCGCGAGCGAGTCCTCGTCGTCCAGGTCGAGCGTAAGATACGGCACGACACCCACGACGGGAACCCCGCACATCTTCTCGAGCGGGGCCAAACCCGGGCGCAGGATTTCCACATCGCCGCGGAACTTGTTCACCACAAGTCCCCGCAAAAGCGCGCGATCCTCGGGCGCAAAGAGCGCGACCGTACCGTAGAGCTGGGCAAACACCCCGCCTGGGTCGATGTCGCCCGCGAGCAACACGGGGGAGGACACGGCGCGCGCGAGCCCCATGTTGACGATGTCGTTTTCGGAAAGGTTGATTTCGGCGGGGCTGCCGGCGCCCTCGATAACGATGACGTCGTTATCCTCCGCGAGCGAATCGAACGCCTCCAAAATCTGCGGCATGAGCGCCTTCTTTCGCGCGAAGTAGTCCCTCGCAGCGAAGGCTCCCTGCGCCTTGCCGGCCACGATGAGCTGGCTTCGGTGGTCGCTTTCGGGCTTGAGCAGAATGGGGTTCATGCGCACGTCGGGCGCGATGCCGCACGCCTCGGCCTGCATGATCTGGGCGCGCCCCATCTCTAGCCCGTCGGCCGTGACACCGCTGTTGAGCGCCATGTTCTGGCTCTTGAAGGGAGCCACGCGCAGGCCGTCCTGCGAAAGCACACGGCACAGTCCCGCCGCAAGCAGGCTCTTCCCCGCGTTCGACATGGTGCCCTGGATCATGATGGGCTTCGCCCTACCCACGGGTATCGACCTCCTTCGCCGAGCCTCGGCCATCCGCGCCCGCCATAGCGCCGCCGCAAGAAGCACCGCCCCGTTCGTCGGGTTCGCCTTCGCCCGATGCGCCTTCCGCCCGAAGCACGCGGCTGAACGCCATCGCAAGCCGGGCATTCTCCTTGCGCGTGCGCACCGCGACGCGGCACCAGAAACGGGACAGTACCGAAAACGAGTCGCACGTGCGGACCAAAACCCCCTGTTTATACAGGCGCTCGGGGATGTCTTTCGCCGGCGTGCGGACTAAAAGGAAGTTCGCATCCGACGGCACGACGGAAAGCCCGAGCGAGGAGAGCTCGTGGGAAAGCCACGCTCGCTCGCCTGCCAATACATCGCGCGTGCGCGAGACGTATTCAACGTCTTCCAGGGCGGCGATGCCCGCGGCCTCGGCGACCGAGGAGACGGGCCACGCCTGCCCAGCCCGGCGAATCCCCTCGATGAGTTGGGCGTTTCCGCTGATCAGATATCCCAACCGCAACCCCGCCATTCCGTAGAGCTTGGTGAACGCGGAGAGCACGGCCACATGGCGCGAACACGCGGCGCGTGCAGCCACGCTCCTTTCGCGGGCGTCGGGCGCAAATCCGAGGAAGCACTCGTCCACGACGAGCAGCGCGCCCACCTGCTCGCAGCGGGCACCCCCCCCGGCTCGCGGCGGCAAGCCGCGGCATCGATCACGCTGGGGTCGACGAGGCGCCCCGTCGGGTTGTTCGGATTGCAGAGGTACGCCACGTCTCCCGGCCCCCCAATCGCGCGGGCGAAGGAGGCGGGCACGTCGAAGTCGTCCGCTTCGGAGAGCGGGAACTCCTGCACGCATGCGCCGTAGTACGATGCCGCCTCCGCATATTCAGAAAACGTCGGCGCGCACACGACGATGCGTTTCGGGCGCACCGCCGCGGCGAGCCGCCAGATGATGTCGGACGCGCCCGCGCCGCAGACGATAGTATCTTCGGGTATGCCCTGGGCGCGCGCTAGGGCGCGAACGAGGGCGAGGCTTTCCCTATCGGGGTAGGCGTCGATTCGAGAAAGCGCCTTGCAAGCTGCGGCGAGGGCGCGCGGCGAGGGCCCTGCCGGATTCACGTTCACCGAGAAGTCAATGAGGTCGGAGGCGCCCCCTTCGCAAGCGATGCCGAGCGATTGCGTGCTACCCCCATGCGCACGGGCGCGCAGGATTCCCCCGGCAACCCGGGGCGCGGCGTGGTCTTCCCTCATGCCATCGCCCCCACGGCGAGCACGACCGCCGCACGCGCGGCACCGAAGACGACGAGCGCGCATACGGACGCGGCGAGCATGAGCCTTGTCGCCCGGGCGATGTCGCCCCACTCGATTTCGCGGGACGCGTCGCCTATCGTCGGTTTCTCAACGAGCTTGCCGAAATACACCGCGGGTCCTGCCAGACGCAGCCCGAGCGCGCCCGCGCACGCTGACTCGGTCTGCGCCGCGTTCGGGCTCGCATGGCGACGCCTGTCGCGGCGCCAGATGCGCGCCGCCCCGCGCGCGTCGAGACCGACGATCGGGCACACGGCGATCATGAGCAGGGCCGATAAGCGCGAGGGAATCCAGTTCACCGCATCGTCGAGGCGCGCCGAGGCGCAGCCGAAGTCGATGTAGCGCTCATTTTTGTAGCCCACCATGCTGTCGAGCGTGTTCACCGCCTTGTACGCCATGCCCAAGGGCGCACCCCCGATCATAAGGTAGAAAAGCGGCGCGATGACGCCGTCGCTCGCGTTCTCCGCCACCGTTTCCACGGCGGCGCGCGCAACGCCCTGCTCGTCGAGAACAGACGTGTCGCGTCCCACGATGAGCCCGACGGCTTCGCGCGCCGCGACAAGGCCGCCCTTCGAGAACGCGCGGGCCACGGCCAGGCTCTGGCGGCGCAGCTCGCATGCCGCGAGAATCTGATAGCTCGCCCATGCCTCGGCCACAAAGCGCAAGCCGGGGTGAACCATGCCGCAAAGATGCAGGATTCCCCAGGTCAAAAGCCCACACGCAAGCGGAAGCGCCACGGCGAGCACAAGCCCTGCGGCGCGCGTGCCCGCGGACGTTTGCGGGAATGCGCGCCGCAGGCGGCATTCGGCCCACGTGATCGCGCGCCCCATGGCGACGACGGGATGGGGAAGCCAGCGCGGGTCGCCGAAGGCAAGGTCGGCCGCGAACCCGGCGGCGACGGCAAGAATCGTCATCACCGGACATCGCCCCCCGAAGCGGGGCGAACGTCGCGAAGGCAGCGCCCATCCCAGGTGGCGGCCCATGCGCCGCCCGGCTCGGTATGCACGTCGAAGTATCCCATTTTCGGGACAGCTAGCTCGGAGAGCAGTGCTTTCACGGTACCCGCGTGAACGACGAAGACGGCGCGCCCACTCCCCTGGGCGCGCTCCGATTCGCACGCCTCCCGAAACGCCGCGACGACACGGCGGGTGAAATCGCTCTTGCCCTCGCCATGCGGGCAGCGCGTCTCGCACCAGGAGTCTACCCAGGCGCGGTAGCGCACATCCTCTTTAAGCTCGGCGGCGTTTCGCCCCTCGAAGTCACCGAAATCCATCTCGCGCAGACCGGGGCACGCCATAAGCTCCGCGTTCGGGAAGAGGATGCGCGCCGTCTGGTCGGTGCGGGCCATGCCGCTCGTGATAACACTGAACACGTCACGATCGCACGCGAGGTCGCGCAAAGCGCGCTCGCCCGCGCTCGACAGGGGCTCGTCGGTGCCCGCCCCGCTGTAGCGATGGTCTTCCGTGCCCGCCGTGGCACCATGGCGCACGAAGAAGACTTCCAAAGGCGCGCCCGCGCCCTGCGTCCCTCGAGGCGCATCGGCAAGGTTTCCTTTGATGACCTGGGGAATCCCGCACGTCATGCGCACGACGACGTCGGCGCGCGCAGCGAGCGCGCATCCCAGGCGCCCCGCGCGCTCGCGCCATTGGGCGTCTTCCGCACGCATGGGGACGACCCCCGAGCCGACCAAGGGCAGAATCACTGCGTCGATGCCGATCAGCCGCTCAAGCGCCCGGTCAGCATCGAGCGCGCGTACAAGTTCCTCAGCACGGTACGCGACGCGGCCGGCAAAAGCCGCGGGCACGCCGCCCTCCGCAAGCTGTGCCGCGTCGACGAAATCGTCCGCCGCGAACCCGAGCTTTTCGCGCACGAAGGTCCTCTTCCCCGAATGCGCGCCACCTATCACGAGTATCATAGGAGCATGCCCCCCGCCACCAGCACGGCGAGCATCGCGAGCTCGGACCATTGCAGAAACCATCCGGCCAAATCACCCGTCACCCCGCCGAAGCGGGACAGGGCAACATGGCGGTACCACGCGAGCGCCAAAAGCCCCGCCACCGCCATAAGAGCACCGACTGCCTGAGCGCACGCGACCATCCCTGCAGCCGAAGCCGCGGCGAAAGCGCAAAGCGGCACGACGATCGCCGCGCGCTTCTTCGCAGGCGAGAGCCCCGCGGCCATGCCGTCCGCCCGCGCGGCAGGCCAGCATTCTACGGCGAGCCCCGAAAGCGCGCGGGAGAACACGAGCGAGCACAGAAGCGCGAGGAACGCCCCCGCCGTAAGCGGCAGCGCGGTGAACAGGGAAAACTGCAAAATAAGGTACACGACAACACCGATGACCCCGAAGGCGCCCGCCCGCGGGTCGTGCATGATCTCGAGCTTTCGCTCGCGCGGGGCCCAACTTGCAAGCGCATCTGAGGTGTCGCAGAGCCCGTCTAGGTGGATGCCTCCCGTCACCGCCACAGGCAACGCCACGAGCACGGCCGCGACGATGGTCGCGGGCACGCCGAGCAGGTTCGCCACGTGCCCCCACGCCGTCATGAGGAAGCCTTCCGCAAGGCCCACCAGGGGAAACGCGGCAAGCGCATGGGTTGATCCGAAATCGGTCCAGGCCGATTTCGGGACGGGGATGCGCGAGAACGTTCCGAACGCCGCGCAGATTGCCTCTGCTATCTTCACCTTGTAGGTCCTTCGCCTTTCATCCACACGGGAATCCCGCATACCACTTCGACTGCGCGGTCGGCCAGCGCCGCCACGCCCGCGTTCACGCGCGCGAGCGCGCGCCTCCATGCCTCGGTCCCCTCATCGTAGCGCATCCCATCGGCGAACACGTCGACGGAGACCACCACCGTATACGCTGCGGCCTGAGCGAGCCGTTCGATGTCTCCGAGCACCTCGCGCGCCGCAGCGTCGGGGTCACGTGGGGACAAGCCGCCTTCCGCGAAGAGCTCGTTCGCAACCAGGTTGCCCACGTCCTCCAAAAGAAGCGTGCAGCCGCGCGGAAGCCCGGACACTGCGGCGCCCACGTCACGCGTGCGCTCGAGGGTGGAAAACCCCTTGCCCTCGCGCAGCGCCCGATGGCGCGCGATGCGGCGGGCGCCCTCTTCCCCAAAGGGTTCCATCGTTGCCAGGTACACGCGGGGGCCGTCATGCCCGAGGCACAGGGACTCGGCGTAGGCGCTCTTGCCGCTCGCGGCGGCGCCGATGACGAGCGTCACCGTCATTTCCCGGCCTCGAAATGCTCGTAAGCAGCCATGCCGGTCGCCGTGAACGTCTTCCCATCCCGGTACACGCGCAGCGCCGAATCCAGAAGGGGCAGATACGCCATGGCGCCCGCGCCCTCGCCCAAATGCATGCCTGCGTCGAGGGGTGCCTTTATGCCGAGCTCGCGAAGGAGCTCCTGGCTTGCGGGCTCGCTTGATGCGTGGGTGCCCACGAGGTAGCCCAAGGCGTTAGGGCACAGGCGCGCCGCGCACAGGGCCGCCGTGCAGGATATGACCCCGTCGAGGAGCGCCGGCGCCTTCGAGGCCGCGGCCCCCAGGTAGAAGCCGCACATCGCCGCAATGTCGAAGCCGCCCACCTTCGAGAGTACGTCGATCGGGTCGGCGGGATCGGGCGAGTTCGCGTAGATAGCGCGCTCGACCACGTCGCGCTTGCGCGCGAGCGAGGCGTCCGAGAGCCCCGCGCCGCGCCCGACGAGGCTCCGCGCGTCCGCCCGGATGAGCACTG
>OGPJ01001588.1_pt1 | contig 15567 bp, 11 predicted proteins | sample 1552831 | NCBI WGS metagenome assembly OGPJ01 (sample SAMEA2579914, study PRJEB22360) | human gut metagenome | biome: human gut; feature: human-associated habitat; material: faeces | place: Denmark | collected 2008/2010
CTCGGCTTCATCCCGCACGCCGCCCAGACTGATGCGCACATACTTGCGGCCCAGACTTTCGGCGATGGAACGTGCAATGCTGGTCTTGCCGACGCCCGGAGGGCCGACCAGGCAGATGATCTGCGCCTTGACGTCCGGAGCCAGCTTGCGCACGGCCAGCGTTTCCAGAATGCGGTCCTTGACCTTTTTCAGGCCGTAGTGGTCGCGGTTCAGGATCTGCTGGGCACGGTTGATGTCCAGATCATCCTCGGTATAGCTGTTCCACGGCAGGTCCAGGCAGGTGTCCAGATAGGTGCGGATCACCGTAGCCTCCTGGTTGGAGCCCTGCATCTTGGACAGGCGGTCCACTTCCTTGAGCAGCTTTTTCTCGCTGTCCTCGGCCAGATGCAGTGCCGTGATCTTGCGGCGGTACTCGTCGGCCTCGGCGTGGGTGTCGTCCCCCTCGCCCAGCTCATCGCTGATGACGTGCAGCTGCTCGTGCAGATAGTAGTCGCGCTGGTTCTTGTCCATGGACTCGTTGACCTTGTCCGCGATCTCCTTCTCGATCTTCATCACCTGGCACTCGCGGCGCAGCATCTCCACAAGACGCTGCAGACGGCCCGCGAGGGTGTTCTCGTTCATCACAGCCTGCTTGTCCTCGTAGCGGAACAGCAGGTTTGCGGGCATGTACTCGCTGAGGAACTCCGGGTCGGTGCTGGACACGATGGTAAACACCACGTCCTTGGCCAGACGCGGGTTCATGCCCAGATACTCGTCAAAGCTGCTCTTCAGAGCGCGCAGCAGGGCTTCGGTCTCCACGGCGTCCTCGGTCTTGCCGACACGCACCGGGGCCGGGCGCACGGAAGCCAGCAGGAAATCGCCGGTGGTGTCCAGATCGGTGAGCTTGGCGCGGTACTTGCCCTCCACCAGAACCTTGACCAGATCATCCGAGACGCGCAGCACCTGCTTGACCTCGGCCACGACGCCGTAAGCAAACAGATCCTCTTGGGTGGGGTCACTGAGCTCCATTTCCTTCTGCGCCACAAGGAACACATTGGAGTTGTTGGCCATGGCCCATTCCACGGCGGCAATGCTCTTTTCGCGGCCCACCTCAAAGTGGACCAGATTATTCGGGAATACGACCAGCCCGCGCAGGGCGATGGCAGGCAGATGCAGTTCCCGGCGCTCTGCCTTGATCGTTACTTTTTCAGACATGATGCAAACACCTCCCGGCTGCCGATGGATGGTTCTGTCCGGCAGCCCTGTCAGTCTGGGGTTTTCTCATAAAATCAAAATCGTTTGTTTCTTTATTATACTGATTTCCGGTCAAAATGCAACCGTTGCCGCAGTGGCGTCGGTTATTCGCCCCGCTTTTCGCGGGTGCTGAACCCCAGCCGCCCCAGTGCCGGCAGCAGTGCCTTGAGGGTAATGGACGTCAGTGCGCCCATTACCAGGCCCAGCACCAGCATGACCGGCGCATAGTACAGTGACAGCGACGACGAGATGATAACGCCGGCCCCCAGCAGCTGCCCCACATTGTGGGCCAGGGCACCGCACACCGAAAGGATGAACCAGGTGGGCCGCACCGGCACCACATAGTACAGCACGGCCATGACCAGCAGCGACAACAGGCCGCCGCACAGCGAGAGGAACCCCGCCGTGAAGCCGGACACCAGAAACACGAACAGTGCCTTGAGCACGTCCAGCACCAGCGCCTGCCTTGGCCCCATGAAAAACAGCGCGTACATCACCACGATGTTGGCAAGGCCCAGCTTCATGCCCGGCAAAAGGCCCGGGATGGTGAGCGTGCCCTCCATGAACGAAAGTGCCATGGCCAGCGCAAACAGCAGGCCGGAAAGGGCGATGCGGCGCGTTTTTTCGTAACTGCGTCTGTTTTGGGGCATGCTGCACTCTCCTTTACTCTTCGGTCTGCTGGCTCTGCTCGTAGCTTTCCTGCTCTTCCATGGCAGCTTCCCACGCGGCAAACAGCTCTTCCTGATGGAAGCGCAGGTCGCTCAGCTCGTCGCTCTTCTGGCGCAGCAGGTCGGGGTCGTTGTACACCTCCGGGGAGTTGATCTCGTTGTCCAGCTCCACTTCGCGTGCACCGCAGGCTTCCATCTCATCCTCGCAGGCCTTGATCTTGGCCCGCAGCTCGGCGCGGCGGCGGCGCTGCTCCTTGCCGTACCCGGCCTTGGCCTGGGCGGCCTCCTTCTGCGCGGTCGGTGCCGGGGCGGCACGGCCCATCAGGGCGTCGTAGCTGGGGTACAGCACCGCCTTGCCATCTTCCAGGTACAGGATGGGGCAGGCCAGACTGTTCATCAGGTGGCGGTCATGGGTGACCAGCAGCAGCGTGCCAGTGTAGGCCATGAGGGCCTCGGTCAGGTTCTCGCGGGTGTAGATATCCAGATGGTTCGTGGGCTCGTCCAGGAACAGCAGATTCGGCCGTTCCAACACGATCTCCGCAAAGCGCAGGCGAGCCAGCTCGCCGCCGGACAGTGCCTCGCAGGGCTTGAACACCGTATCGCCCCGGAAGCCCAGCTTGGCCAGATGGCTGCGCACCTCCAGCTCAGTCATACGGGGGTACTTGTTCCAGATCACGTCGATGACCCTGCCCTGTCCCAGACGGTTCTGCTGCTGGGCAAAAATGCTGGGCCGTGCGCCGGTGCCCAGGCGCACCATGCCGCCGGAGGGGCGGCGCTTGCCGTCCAGCACCTGCATCAGGGTGGACTTGCCCGCGCCGTTGGGGCCTGCGATCACCAGCCGCTGGCCGCGGCACACCGTGTAGGTAAAGGGTTCCAGCAGGGTGCGCTCCCCTATTTTGATGGTCAGGTTCTTGAGCAGCACCAGCTCGTTCCACGGTTCTACGTCATATTCAAACCGGAACTTGAGCTGGTTGGTCTCGTCCTTGGGCGCTTCGGTGATCTCCAGCTTTTCCAGCTGCTTGCGGCGGCTCTGGGCCATTTTGGTGGTGGAAGCGCGCACAAGGTTGCGGTCCACGTAGTCCTGCAGCTTTTCGGCCAGTGCCACATCTGCATCGTGCTGCTTCTGGCGCAGGGCATCGGCGGCTTCCTTCTGGGGCAGGTAGGCCGAGAAGTTGCCCTTGTAGGTGGTCATGGTCTGGAAGGAGACCTCCCAGATCTTCGTACACACGTTATCGAGGAAGTAGCGGTCGTGGCTGACCACCAGCACCGCGCCGGAATAGCCCTTGAGGTAGTTTTCCAGCCATTCCATGGTGGCAAAGTCCAGGTGGTTGGTGGGCTCGTCCAGAATGAGCACGTCCGGCTTTTCCAGCAGCAGCTTTGCCAGCCGCAGCCTCGTCAGCTCGCCGCCGGAGAGCACCGCAATGTTCTTCTGCCATGTATCCTGCGCAAAGCCCATGCCGGACAGCACCTTTTTGATGTTCACATCCATGTTGTAGCCGTCGGCGGCATCCACGATGTTCTGCAGCTGGTCGTGCCGGGCCAGCAGCTCCGTGTCGTCCGGCTGCGCGGCCATTTTGCGTTCCAGCACCTGCATCTGGGCCATGGCATCCAGCACAGGGGCAAAGGTGGAGCGCATCTCGCCGTAGAGATCCAGCGTGGCATCCAGCTTTGCGTTCTGTTCCAGATAGCCCAGCGTCACGCCGTGGGTCACGCTGAACTCACCTTCGTAGTCCTGGTACTCGCCGGTCAAAATCTTGAGCAGGGTGGTCTTGCCCGCGCCGTTCTGGCCCACGATGCCGATGCGGTCCTCCCGCTCGACACTGGCGGTCACATCGTGCAGCACGATCTTTTCGCCAAAGCTCTTGCCTAGTTTTTCCAAATGTATCAGCATAGTTTTATGATCCCGTTCTCCATCCGCTTATTGGCTCAGCACTGGTGGCGGCGGTTCTTCAGGCCCACATTGGCCAGCTCTTCCTGCTCCATCACCAGCGGGTACAGCTCTTTCAGGTCTGCGATCTCGTAGGTGGGCACCACCTTGCCGGGGTTCTCGGCGTGGCTGGGGTTATACCAGCAGGTGTCAAGGCCCGCATTCACGCCGCCCTGAATGTCGCTGCTCAGGCCGTCGCCCACCACCAGCACATGCTCGCGGTTCTCCACGCCAAGGGCGCGCAGGGCCGCATCAAAGATCTTCCGGTTGGGCTTTTCGCTGTCCATCTTCTCGGAGACGAACACGTCCTCCATAAAGTTCAGCACACCGCTCTCGGCCAGACGGCGGATCTGCACCTTCTGGAAGCCGTTGGTCACAACGGCCAGCGTTGCCACCTCGGAAAGCTCCCGCAGCACATCCAGCACTTCCGGCCCCATCAGGTCCGGGTGGGTGGAGAGCTGCTCCAGATAGAAGCGGTTCATCTCGGCTCCGTCACCGGCGGCATCAATGGCTTTGAGGAAGCGGGTGAACCGCTCCGCCATGAGCTTTTCCCGCTTGATCTGGCCTTTTTCCAGCTGCCGCCACAGCTCCGAGTTGATGGTGCGGTAGGTCTGCACCGTTTCTGCGTCCGGCTCAATGCCGTAGTTCACCAGCGTTTCGGCCAGTGCCTTGCTTTCGGCTGCGTCAAAGTTCAGCAGGGTGTTGTCTGCATCGAACAGCACGCAATAATATTTTGCCATAAACCTTCCCTCTTTTCCTTCTGCCATGGCCTCAGCTGCCATGCGCTCAACAACAGGCAGAAGCCAGCCCTGCCGTAAACAGAGCTGGCTTCACATCATTCTGTTACAATTTCGTACGGTAGTACGTCCGTCTGCTCCGGGTCGTTGTCCGGGCAGGTGGTTTTGACATCACAGGGGGTGGCAGCACACTTTGCCATTTCCTCTTCCAGCGCGCCGTTGTCCACGTTCTCCCAGTCGGTGCCGTAATCGTCCACGCTGCCGTCAGTCACGTTCTCTTCCCCGGGCAGCGCCGGGATGCGGGGTTCCTCGTAGTACATGCAAACGCCTCCCTTCCTGCCAGCCTATGCGGCACAGCAGGCCGGGGTGACAGCCTCAGGACGCAGAGTCCGTGGATGCGGACTGCTCGTTGGCGGCTTCCTTGCTGGCATTGGATTCCGAAGCCGCATGGGAGCTGCCAGAGCTTGCAGAGCTGCTCTCGCTGCCGGAGCTGCTATGGGAAGCCGAGCTGCTCTCACCAGAGTCCGCGTGGGACGAGCTGGCTGTTCCGTTGGAAGCAGAAGCCGAGCCTGCCGGGGAAGCCGTGCTCTCACTGCTGGAAGAGCTGTGAGACGAGCTGTCGGAAGAGCTGTGAGACGAGCTGCCGGAGGTGGATGTAGCCCCGGAGGATGCCCCGGAGGTGGTGCCGGACGATGCACCGGAAGAACTGGTGCTGCCGGAAGAACTGCTGCCCGACGTGCTGCCAGAGCTGCCGGAGCTGTGAGACGAACTGCCGGAGCTTACGCCGCTGACCGTCACATTCAGGACGTTGCTGGTAACGGTGCAGCCGTTGTAGCTTGCCACTGCATACACCTTAAAGGTCGCATTGAGCATGGAGGGGTCGATCTCCACCTTGACGGTGGTCTTGCCCGCCGCCTGCGGCACTTCCGCACCGTTGGCGTACCAGCGGATGCTGTCGGCAGTGAGGTGCTTGCCGCCCAGCTTTGCGGTAAAGGTGTAGGAATCGCCCAGCACGGCCTTGCCGGTGCTGCTGATATGCACGGAAGCCGCTGCAAACACGGCGGTCACGTCCACGTTCTGCTTGAAGTTCGTATCGGTGCGGGTCTTCTGGGTCACGCCGTCGCTCCACTTGACGAACACATAGCCGTCCTGCGGCACAGCCGTCACGCTGATGGACTGGGCGGCGCTGGTCACTTCATAGGAGAGGGATGTCTTGCCGCTGTCGCTGCCGCTGGAAAGGGTGCCGCCGGTCTTGTCCACCCGGTAGCTGGCCTGATACAGCACACCCTGCTCTTCGGAAGAGCCTGCAGCCTCCGAGCTGCTGGGTGCTGTCACCGCAGAGCTGGGGTTCGGGGTATACTCGGCGCGGGTGGGGATGTTGGCGGTGTCCGGGCGGCGGTCGTCGGTCTGGTAAGCGTGGGTGCGCAGATAGCTCAGCATGGCCTTCAGGCCCACGGGCTTCAGGTGGATATCGCCGGTCTGGTAGTAATCCTCGCGGCCATAGCCGTTGGCATCCTTCAGCGCTTCGGCGCTGTTGAGGAACTTCAGGCCCATCTGCTCACACATGGACAGCAGGGCCATGTTGAAGTCGTCGATCTTGGTCTGGTCCATGTGGGGGTAGTTTGCGTGGTTTGCAGGCACCGGCGGCACCGTGTTCACGATGATGTCGGTGTAGGGGTAGCTTTCCTGAATGGCCTGCACCAGCGCGGTGTAGTTCTTGATGAACTCGTCCACGCTCATGCCGGTATCGTTGGTGCCCAGCATGATGACCACGCGGCGGGGCTTCATTTTGGCCACGGCCTGCGCGATGGTGTAGGTGCTGCTGTCCTTTTTAAAGGTAACGATGCCCTCGTTCAGGGCGGCATGGGTGCCAATGCCCTCCTTGGCGCAGAACTGCTGCAGGCTGATCAGGCCGTTGGCGTACAGGCGCACCGTGTTGGAATCGCCGAGGAACAGCGTTTCCTTCTGGTAGCTCTCGCCCGCGTCGGCGGTCTCCGGCAGCAGGGCGGCAGAGGTCTCGCTGATCTGGTAGTGATCCGAGATATCCTCTTCGCCCGGCACCAGCACCTCGCTGGAGGGCTGTTCCCCCGGGGCTGCAGGGGTCTTGCCGCGCTTGAGCAGCGTCATGGTAATGGCAATGGTCAGAATGGCTGCCAGCGCGCACACACTGCACACCAGCACAGCCTGCTTCTGCATAGGAGTAAGCGATTGCTTTTCCGGTCGTGTATTTCTCATATCTCTCACCATTCACTTAGTTTCCGGCACAGGGCCTTCCGGTCATGCCTGTCCGTTCAGGATCTGGTCTGCAAGGCTGGCGCAGCTTTCGGCCAGCAGCACCGGGTGGAAGGGTTCCAGCTCTTCCCTGCTGCCGTAGCCGTACAGCGCACCGGCGGCATCCAGCCCGCAGTCCGCAGCGCCGCGCATGTCGTCGTTGCGGTCTCCCACCATCAGCACCCGCCTGCCCTGCATCATGGGCTGGGCCAGCACATGGCGCACCACGTCGGTCTTGGTGTCGCGGCTCTCGTCCATGGATGCGCCGCCGATAAAATCAAAATAGCCTGCAAGGCCCTTTTCTTCCAGAATGGGCGTGACGACCTGCGTGGGCTTGGAGGTAGCGGTGCACAGCACAAGGCCCGCGTCCTTCAGGCGCTGCAGCATCTCTGCTGCACCGGGGTAGGCGGCGCACTCGTGGCTGCCCTTGACGGCATAGCTGTCGCGGTACAGGTCGGTGGCCTTTTCAATGAGGGCCGGGTCGGTAAAGTGCTCACCAAAGCTCTTGCGCAGCGGCGGGCCAAGGTAGCGGCGCAGGTTCACATTTGTGGTGTCCACGCCCATCTTGGCAAAGACTTCTTTTAATGTATTTATGATACCGGGAGCGGAATCGATCAGGGTCCCGTCCACATCAAACAGGATCGCATCGTAGTTCAGCAATTTGTAAATTTCCTCACTTTCATGGTGATACATTGTATAGTATAGCACAGAATCCCGTTATCAGCAATTCCAACAAATGGTTTTTACAAAAATTATGCATTCAAGCAGAGAAAAGGCCCGCCCGGCATCCGGACAGGCCTTTCCGCATCTTCTTACTTCGCTGCGGCATCCACAGGCGGATAGTACAGGTTGTTGGAGACGAACTCCAGCTTATCCTTGAGCACCAGCTCCAGGTTTGCCACGGCGTGCACCATGTTGGTGGCCGAATCGTTCACTTCCAGCAGCTTGCACAGGTCCAGACCGTCCAGTTTCATGGCGGCGTCCATCTTCCGGCTTTCGGCGCACAGGATGTGGCTCAGGGCATTTTCCTGCAGAGCGATGCTCTCCACAAGGTCAATGACCGCCTGCTCCAGCGTCACCTTGGGCAGGCAGGGGCAGGGGCAGCGGGTGGTATCGATACAGTTCTCAGCAGACATGATAAAACCTTCCTTTCGTTCATCCGGTCAGGGGCGGTGTACGCCCCATTCTATGTCTGCCGGGTACGCCGGTGTTACTCCTGCTTTTTAGGGTTCTGGATGCCGCGCACCTTTTCAATGGTCTCGCGGTAGCCGCCGGAGCCGTACTGGATGCAGCGGTTGATGCGGCTGATGGTGGCCGTGCTGATCTCCACTGCCTTCACGATCTGATCATAGGTTCTGCCGTCCAGCAGCATCTTTGCCGCTTCCAGCCGCTGCGCCATATCCGAGATCTCCTTTACAGTGCACAGGTCTTCAAAGAAGTTGTAGCACTCCTCCCGCGTTTCCAGACTGAGGATGGCATCAAACAGTGCATCGGTGGTCTGGTTTCTTCTGGAATTTTTATCTGCCATGAATGTTCTCCTTGCCGCCGCAGCGGACTGTCCGGTTTTGGGAGCGTTCCCTCTTTTAAATGTTCCGGAAATGTTCAGGTTCTTTCTTGCATCACCACTTTAGCACATCAAAGTGTGAAAGTCAAGCCCTTGGCGTGAACTCTTTTCATTCGTTGATGTATATAGTTTTCTTCGTTTCACGCGTGAACAAAAATCACCTAAAAATTATTGCAGAACGCTTTCCTGAATTAGTGTATCCTCCGAACTTGTGCCAAGGATATTGACAATTTGTGAATTCCGCACTAAAATACGGACAATCATTCGGCAAATGCGATGAACAGGACATGATTCTTTGCAGCACCCTCTCCCAGAGAGCCGCCCATCTGATGCAAGGGCAGCAGTCAGGAGCAAAGCGTTCTCCCCTGCGAGCAGCCTGTGTGAACAAAGGCGCTGACCCCGCTTTCCAGTAATGCATGGCCGTTTTGCCCACGTTACGGGGCTGCGTATGTATGTACGCTGGGAGTGGCTGCCCTGTGCAGCAAACGAAGTGGTATCGCGGAGTATTCCATACACGATGTGCAGTGTATGTGAAGGCCTTCGTCTTCGATGGTTCGTCCCAAATGGAACGAACGCAGGAAGACGGGGCCTTTTTTATACCCTGCCGCCCCCATGCCGCTGACATTTGCCGGATGCCAAAAAAGGAAAGAGGTAAAAACAATGAATACGCTGGTCATCGTATTGATCGCAGCCGTGTGTCTGTTTGGCGCTTATATGCTTTACGGCCGCTGGCTGGCAAACAAGTGGGGCATCGACCCCTCTGCCAAGACCCCGGCAGTTGTCCATGAGGACGGCCGGGACTACGTTCCCACCGACGGCTGGACCGTGTTTGCACACCAGTTCAGCTCCATTGCCGGTGCAGGCCCTGTTACCGGTGCGATCCAGGCCGCTGCTTTCGGCTGGCTGCCTGTCCTGCTGTGGGTGCTGCTGGGCGGCATCTTCTTCGGTGCTGTCACCGACTTCGGCGCTCTGTATGCTTCCGTTAAGAACGACGGCAAGAGCATGGGCATGCTGATCGAAAAGTACATCGGCAAGACCGGCCGCAAGCTGTTCCTGCTGTTCTGCTGGCTGTTCTGCGGCATCGTCATTGCCGCCTTTGCCGACATGGTGGCCGGCACCTTCAATGCCTACGGTGCTGACGGTGCTCTGGTGGAGGCTGCCCAGACCAACGGTGCTGCCGGCATGGTCTCCATCATGTTCATGGTGTTCGCCGTGGTCTTTGGCCTGCTGCAGAAGAACCTGCACTTCACCGGCTGGAAAGAGAATGTGATCAGCATCGTATTCATCGTGCTGTCCTTTGTGGTGGGTGCAAACTTCCCCATCATTCTGGGCAAGGCTGCATGGAGCTACATCACCTTTGTGTACATCTTCTTTGCCGCTGTCCTGCCCATGTGGCTGCTGAAGCAGCCCCGTGACCACATGACCACCTTTATGTTCGTGGCCATGATCGTGGGCGCTGTTCTGGGCCTGATCGTCAACCATCCCGTCATGAACCTGCCGGTGTTCACCGGCTTTACCAACGCCAAGCTGGGCACCATGTTCCCCATCCTGTTCGTTACCGTTGCCTGCGGCGCTGTTTCCGGTTTCCACAGTCTGGTGTCTTCCGGCACCTCCTCCAAGACCGTTACCAATGAGAAGGATATGCTGAAGGTCGGCTACGGTGCCATGGTGCTGGAAAGCCTGCTGGCTGTCATCGCCCTGTGTGTTGCCGGTGCTTCTGCTGCTGCAGACGGCACCCCCGCAGACGGCACTCCGTTCCAGATCTTCAGCCGCGGCGTTGCCAGCTTCTTCGTGGGCTTTGGCCTGGACCAGCACTTTGCCTCTGTGTTTATGACCATGTGCGTTTCTGCACTGGCCCTGACCAGTCTGGATGCTGTGGCCCGTATCGGCCGCATGAGCTTCCAGGAGCTGTTCAGCGTGGACGACATGGAGCATGCTGAGGGCTGGCGCAAGCTGCTGTGCAACGTGTACTTCTCCACCTTCCTGACTCTGGCTTTCGGCTTCCTGCTGACCAAGATCGGCTACGCCAACATCTGGCCCCTGTTCGGTTCTGCAAACCAGCTGCTGAGCGCTCTGGTTCTGGCCACCCTGTGCGTGTTCCTGAAGGTCACCGGCCGCAGCAACAAGATGCTGTTCCCCCCGCTGATCATCATGCTGTGCGTCACCTTCACCGCTCTGGTGCAGCGCCTGATCGCTATGGTCAAGGCCATCAGCAATGCCGCTGCTGTCACCATCCCCGCTGGCGAGACCACTTGGGGTGCTGTGTTCATTGCAAACGGCCTGCAGCTGATCCTGGCCGTGCTGCTGATCGTTCTGGGCCTGAACATCGTGTTCCACTCCTTCAAGGCCTATAAGAATGCTGAGCACAACAGCGAAGCAAAGGTCTGAGTTTCAGATCCTGCTGAACTGAATCTGTAAATGCAAACTGCCGCTGACGGCGTAAAAACCGTCAGCGGCAGTTTTTGTTGCTGTAAGCTTCTATGATTTGAAATGGCCTCCGCGTGCGCTCTGGCCATAAGCAGACGAAAATTTATTTGATATTGTGGTTTGGAAACGACTGCGGTCGTTTCCAAACCATTTTTTCACAGAAAGAGTCCCAAAGATAAAATGCATAGTCACCACAAAAAATGCAGTGTACGGTCACGACCTTTCCCGTGAAAAAGCAAACCAGCAAAGCCCGCAGGCTTTGCTGGTTTGCAAATATAAAAATAACACTTCCGCTAAAAATAGCCATAGCGCACGCGGCGGCTATTCTAAATCAAAAATCAAAAATTCGTTTCTTCCCACGTTTGAAGGACCGCCATCTGCACTGGGGTGTGGAACCAGTGTTCCCCGCCCTCCATGATCGTCAGATGCGCCCCGCTTTCCTGACGGAAGCGCTCGATCATGGTGCGGCTGGTCAGGGCATCCCTGTCACCATACAGCACCTGCGTGCGGCCATGCCAGTGCAGCGGATGTTCCCGCACCCAGCACAGATACGGCCATGAGAGGGTCTCCCCAAGATCCGTGGGGATCTCCCCTGCCCGCTGCAGCTGTTCCTCGGTCACATGGGCACATTGCATCATATTCGTGATGAGAGCTTCCATATCCACCACCGGAGAGACCAGCAGGGCCTGTTCCGGCGCGTCTCCCTGCAGCGCCTGCATGGCAAGCCACGCGCCGATGCTCACACCATACAGCCGGATATGCGCCCACACCGGCTTCATGCGGGCGTATACGGCTTCTATCTCCGGCACAGCCACCCACGGCAGAAGCCGCTCAGGGCTGTTTTTCCGTGCGCCATGCTCGGGCAGGTCGATAGCCAGCACCTGCCAGCCCGCTTCACAGGCTGTAGCGGCAAAACGTTCTGCTTCTTCCTTGCAGCCGTTCTTGCCGTGGAGATAGAGGTAAACATTCCGGCTCCGGCTGCCGTACAGAATGGCAGGGATGCCCGCAAGAGTCATGGTTTGTTTTTTCATAAGGGATTCTCCTTATCCGATCATGCTCTCCATTCGGAGGGACGTTTTGTTTACACTGCGCATTGCTTTTCGTCCTCCCTTCTTTCCGTTTTCTCTATGATAGCACATCCGCCCGGCAAACACAAACAAAAAGGAGCCGCAGCGCCCTGTTACGGGTACTGCAGCTCTCAATTCAACTTTGGAAGTTAAATTACTTCACCATGCTTGCAACTTCAGCAGCGAAGTCGTCAGCACGCTTCTCCAGGCCTTCGCCCTTCTGGAAGCGGGTGAACTTGACGATCTTGATGTCGCCGCCCAGATCCTTAGCGACCTTAGCGGTGTACTGAGCAACGGTCAGGTCGCTGTCCTTGACGAACTCCTGATCGACCAGGCAGTTCTCCTTGAAGAACTTCTTGATCTTGCCCTCGATCATCTTCTGCTTCACAGCATCAGGCTTGTTGGCGTTCTTGGGATCGCCAGCCATCTGAGCCAGCATGATCTCCTTCTCCTTGGCGACGACCTCAGCGGGGACAGAAGCCTCATCGACGTAGCTGGGGTTAGCAGCTGCGACCTGCATGGCGATGTCCTTGCCGTAGGTAACGAACTCGTCCTTAGCCTCGATGCCGTTGGTGGTCTCGAAGTTGACCAGAATGCCGTGGGTGCCGCCGCCGTGGACGTATGCAGAGCAAACGCCCTCGTAACGGACGAAACGGCGAACCTTGATGTTCTCCTTGATGACCAGGATCAGGTTCTTCAGAGCCTCGTCCACGGTCTCGCCGTTCTCGGTCTTGCAAGCCATCAGAGCCTCAACATCAGCAGGGTTCTGCTTCATGATGACCTGAGTAGCCTCCTTGACGAAAGCAACGAACTTGTCGTTCTTGGCAACGAAGTCGGTCTCAGCGTTGACCTCGATGACAACACCCACCTTGCACTGGGGGCAGTAGTCAGCGTAGACCATGCCCTCGGCAGCGGTACGGCTTGCCTTCTTGGCAGCGGTAGCCAGACCACGCTCACGCAGGATCTCGATTGCCTTCTCGAAGTTGCCGTCAGCCTCGGTCAGAGCCTTCTTGCACTCCATCATGCCGCAGTCGGTCTGCTTGCGCAGTTCCATAACGTCCTTTGCAGAAATAGCCATTTTCGTATTCTCCCTTACACGTTATTTTGTTGTTTGTGGGATGGGAAATCAGGCGTTTGCTGCATCCTCAGCGGGAGCGGCCTCCTGGTTGCCCTGCTTGCCTTCCAGCACAGCGTCAGCCATAGCGCCAGCGATCAGCTTGACAGCGCGGATAGCGTCGTCGTTGCCGGGGATGACGTAATCGATCTCGTCGGGGTTGCAGTTGGTATCAACGATAGCCACGATGGGGATGTTCAGCTTGCGGGCCTCAGCAACAGCGATGCGCTCCTTGTGAGGATCGACGATGAACATAGCCTTCGGCAGGGTCTTCATGTTCTTGACACCGCCCAGGTACTTGTCCAGCTTCTCCATCTCCAGCTCGAGCTTAGCAACTTCCTTCTTGGGCAGCAGCTCGAAGGTGCCGTTCTCCTTCATCTTAGCCAGCTGATCCATACGGTCGATGCGCTTACGGATGGTGCGGAAGTTGGTCAGCATACCGCCCAGCCAGCGAGCGTTGACATAGTGCATGCCGCAGCGCAGAGCCTCGTCACGGATGGACTCCTGAGCCTGCTTCTTGGTGCCGACGAACAGGATGTCGCCGCCCTCAGCTGCAACTTCCTTCACGTAGTTGTAAGCCTCGTCCAGCTTCTTCACGGTCTTCTGCAGATCGATGATATAGATGCCGTTGCGCTCGGTGAAGATATACTTCTTCATCTTGGGGTTCCAGCGGCGGGTCTGGTGACCGAAGTGCACACCTGCCTCGAGAAGCTGCTTCATAGAAACGACTGCCATAGTAAAAATACCTCCAATATTGTTTTGCCTCCGCACACCGTGATCCGCGGCCATATCGGATGGCTTTGGACTGCCCTCCACTCCCGAAAGAGCACAAAAGGGCATAGTGATGCGTGTGTAATGCTAAATAATAATAGCACAAACAGGCGTGTGATGCAAGGGGTTTTCTCTGTTTTTTACAAGAAAATCGCGTATTTTTCGTTTATTCGCCCGTCCGAGTGCTGTTCAGGCTCTCCATGCCCATCCGGCTGAGGGCATAGCCCTTGCCGAACATCAGGTCATATTGCAGCAGCCAGTGCTTCTGGCTCCAGCTTTCCTGCAGGGAGCTTGGGGTCTGGGTGGTGGTGCCGTCCAGATTCATCACCGTACCCCGGGTATTGGCGCGGTCGGCCACCTGCAGCTGGCGGTTCAGCAGCTGGAAATAAAGCGGCTGCTCCAGACCGTAGAGGTTCATCATCACCGGCGAGATATCGTAAGCGGCAATGGTGCCCAGATCCACGGGCTTGTCGGTGTAGTTCGACCACATCAGCAGGGTGGTCTGGTGCAGGCGCGGGTCCGCACTGGAATCGCTGGCATAGCCGCTGCTGGTAAAGACATCATAATTGGAATCAATGGGGTTGTAATGGTCGCCCCAAAACACCAGGATCACCGGCTCGTCCACCTGCGAGAAGTATTGGGTCAGCTTGCCCAGCATGGCATCGGCATCCCGGATGCCGGTCGCAAAATCTTCCAGCGCGCCGATGGTGCTGGCCTTGAGGCCCGCCGGGTGCTCTGTCACCTTCACCCGCACATCATCCGGGTAGTTGTCTTTATTATAATTGGTATGGTTCTGCATCGTGACCGCGTGCAGAAAAACCGGTGCATCCGAGGATGCTTTCATCTTCTCATACTGCTGGATGATCTGGTCTGCCATGGAGTCATCCGTGACCAGACCGCTGGTCCAGTAGTGCCTGCGCACCTTGTTGACATGGGTCATCTGTTCCAGGCTCAGGAAGGTGTCTAAGCCCAGGTTGGGGTATGCCGTGTCCCGGCTCCAATACCTGGCCCAGAAGCAATGAACTGCCGCCGTCTGATATCCCTGCGTCAGCTTGAGGTAATTGGGCAGCGAGAACATGGGCTTGGTCACATGCTGCTGGTAGGGCTTGCTGCCGTTGGGCAGAAAGGAAGCCGAATAGCCTGTCAGCGCTTCAAACTCCACATCGCAGGTTCCGCCGCCGAAACTGGGGCTGTACGCCCGGCCAGAAGCACTGGTCTGCTGCAGGGCATGGAGGTTGGCGGAGACATCGGTATCAAACTGGAAACCGTACTGTTCCAGCTCCGACACGTCCCAGTAGGACTCGTCCATCACGTAGATGATGGTGGGCTTTTTCACAGTCTCGTCCGCAGAGGTGGTGGCACCGTAAGATCCCGGGTAGAGCGGAGCGGTGGAATATTTCTGTGCAGCTTCGGTATCATCCAGGATCTCGTTGACAGCCTCCTCTGAATACCCCTCCGGCTTGGAGATCTCCAGATTGGTCAGATTGGTCAGAAAGCTGGTGATGACACCATAATAGCGGTAATAGCGATCCTGCATCCAGGCATCCGGCACAATGCCAATGGCCTGTGTCACGGCAGGCTGCAGGAACACGCCAAAGAGCAGGCCACAGGTAGCTGCCGCACTGGCAAGAAAGCCTGCCACCCGGGGCTTCCAGTTCAGCTTCTGCCGCCCTCTATAAAGGAAGAAAGACACCACGACCAGCAGCACGATAATAACAATGGATACCACCATGCTGGTCTGGATGTGGATAACCGCCGCCGCCGCCCCGCCCGCAGGCAGTGGATCGC
>OGPJ01001592.1_pt1 | contig 15545 bp, 8 predicted proteins | sample 1552831 | NCBI WGS metagenome assembly OGPJ01 (sample SAMEA2579914, study PRJEB22360) | human gut metagenome | biome: human gut; feature: human-associated habitat; material: faeces | place: Denmark | collected 2008/2010
ATCGGTTTGCCGTTATAAACTTCTGCATTCAGATACATTTTGGCAAGAAGCGTGTTAATAACCGGTCTGGTTACACGACCGTACGTTGCCATAGAAGGCGTTTCGTCCAAATTACCGTTTTCGGAAAGATCGATCAATTCGGCTACGATCTTGTCAAACAATGCCTCCGCCCCTATCTGTGACGGTTTCCACGACTTATCGTCTGTCGGGCTGTCATCCCAGACAACACCCGGATTGCGATAAAGGTCGATCAGGTAATAATAATTCATTGCCCGGAGTCCGCGCACCTGGTCACGATATTTCTGAATATCCGGAATGTCGCTGTCTGCCGCATAAACGTCCAGGAATTCCTTGCAGTAACGAACATTCAGCATGGCACGCTGGTAGAATGAATAAGCATAAGGCAATGTATAATCCCAATTCAGCTGACATAACTCCACAATACCTTCGTCTGCCCAGTTCCAGATCGCTTCATCGGAAGGGAACAATTGCAAGGAGAGCAATCCGCGGAGAAAAACCAGCGAACCCTGGTCACCCCCCTGCAAGTCCGGTTCGACATTCGTATCGGAAGAGTTTCCCGACAAGCCGAAACCGGAATAGATTTTAGCCAGAAAGGACTGGCAGTCGGCTTCATTATGGATAGAACTGCTGGATTTATCCAGTATCGGCTCCTGATCGAGGTCGCCCAGACAGGAAGTAGCCCATACACAACATAAAGAGGCAAGGCCCAATGATATATATTTTTTCAGTTTCATGATAGATGCATTTTAGAAATTGATGTTAACTCCGAATAATACTGTTATCGGACGCGGATATACGTTGTTATCCATACCGTCGTTCACTTCAGGATCGAGACCGTCATACTTGGTTATGATGATCGGGTTCTGCACGGTTGCATAAAAGCGGGCATTCCAGCTACTTTTGATAAACTTGTCGACATTATATCCCAATGTAATATTGTCGATCTTCAGAAACGAAGCATTCTGGATATAGTAATCCGACAAACGCTGGCGTGACTGGAATCCGGTTTTCAAAGCTGATATAGGTTTATTGCTCAACGCATTGTTCCCAAACAATTCGTTGACGCCCAATGCAGCATTGGCGGCCGTCGAGTTGAAATTGTAATTGCCCAGGCTGACACGTCCGTTGAAGCCTAAATCCCACTGCTTATACGTGAATTTGGAGTTGAAGCCCATCAACACGTCTGCGGTCGGTTTCTTATAACGATAGAGGTCGTTATCGGTAATTACACCGTCACCGTTACGGTCCACATACTCACCTTCGATCGGGTTTCCGTCGGCATCATACACTTGCTGGAAAACATAGAATGTACCCGGAGCATAACCAACGCTATGGATCTTCAGACGCAAACCACCGTCACCACCTGTCGATTCAAAGCGTTTACCCGGTGAGTCGGAATTATCGTTATAAGTCAGTTCCGTAATTTTTGTCTTGTTGTAAGCGATATTGAATCCCAGGTCCCAACTAAAGTCACGACTTACTATCGGACGGGTATTGATAGAAAATTCAACCCCTTTGTTTTCGAGTGAACCGATATTCGAAACAACATATTCGGCAAAGTCAGTTCCGGCCGGCACATTCACTTCCGCATTGATAAGGTCTTTTGTCTTACGGATATAACCATCCAAAGAACCGGTAATACGGCCGTTCAGGAATCCGTAATCGATACCGACATTATAGGTCGTCGTTGTCTCCCATTTCAGATTCGGGTTGGCGGCAGTCGGTGCCAATACATTTATCCAGGTCACATTTCCGGCAGCATCATAAACAGGATACATGGCTCCCCCTTTTCCTTCCCGGTAAAATGAAAGATACGGATAATCGCCCTGGTTAATATCCTGCTGCCCGGTAACACCCCAGCCTAAACGCAACTTCAATTCATCCAGGCTACTGAAATCTTTCATAAAGCCTTCTTCATTCATCTTCCATCCCAAAGCCAGCGAAGGGAAGAGTCCCCAGCGTTTATCTTTGGCAAAACGGGAAGAGGCATCATCACGCAAGGTGAAAGTCAACAGATATTTATCCATCAACGAGTAATTCATACGTCCGTAGAAAGAGGCCAGTACATATTTGGTATCTGTTTCCTTATATTCGTTGCTTACAGTCGTATTCTGTCCGAACGTTTCCGGCTTACGCGACAAATAATAAGTCACATTATCCGTCTGCGTCTGGTAACTCTGATAAGAATAACCTGCCATGACGTCGAAGCGGCTGGCTACCGACGGCAGTTCTTTGGAATACTGTGCATAGAAATCAAACAGTTTGTTTTTATGTGTACTATTATAGATACGGTTACTTCCGGTAGCGTCATCGTCCGGCTGATAAGAACCGGGAGCATTCGGGTCTATATATTTCTTTCCTTCCACAGATGTATAATCGATACCCATATTCATATTAAAGCGTAAATCCGGCAAGAAGTGCAGTTTGTAATCGAACTGCGCATTTCCGATAAACGACTTGGCTGTCGAACGGTCATCGACCATTTCCAGCATAGAAACAGGGTTGACTCCGGCCGAGGTCGCTCTGGTGCCGTCCGGTGTGTAATCGCCGGTCCAGGTAAAATAACCTCCGTATTTACTACCGTTTGTAACCGGCTTGGTCGGGTCGAAGCTAACCGCGCTTCCCAAAGCACCCGTATCGGCAAAACGGTTTTTGATATAAACGCCTTTACCATTCAGGTTTACATTCAGGTGATCCTGAAAGAAAGAAGGAGTCAATGAAACACTTCCGGTATATCGCTGGAAATTAGATGTTTTCAGAATACCATTCTGATCAGTATAACCGAAAGAGACACGGTAAGGCATAAATTCTTTGACGGAACCGTAGGCACTGATATTATGGTCGGTCGAAATTGCCGTACGCAACACTTCATCCTGCCAGTCTGTGCTGACATTCGGGAAGAGATTCAACGCATTCAGCATACCCTCCGTCGTGTTCGGAGCATTTGTGATATAATCACGGTATTCATCCCCGCTCATTACATCCACTTTATTACGTTTCGTGCTGACAGACACATTACCGCTGTAATTGATCTTGACACTACCGCTCTTTCCTTTTTTCGTTGTAATGATGATAACACCATTCGAGGCACGGGAACCGTAGATTGCAGTAGCCGATGCATCTTTCAGGACTGTAAAAGACTCGATATCAGAAGGGTTTATCGTACTCAGGGGATTGCTCAACCCGTCCGGGGCACTGTTACCCATAATCACACCGTCGATAACCACCAACGGATCGTTTTTAGCAGACAGGGAAGAACCGCCACGGATACGGATCGAAGAAGAGGAACCCGGTTGTCCGGTAGAAGAGGCAACGGATACACCGGCCACCTTACCCATCAACATATCCTGGGGACTGACCTGCAAGCCACGGTTCTTTTCATCCGGCTTGATGGCGATAACGGAACCGGTAGCATCATTCTTCTTAACCGTACCGTATCCGATCACGACAACATTCTCCAACATCTGGGAATCTTCTGCCAGAATAATATTCATATCAGAAGCAGCAGGCAACTCCTGCATCTTATATCCGATAAATGAAACAGAGATAATATCGCCTTTAGAGGCAGACAACAGAAACTTACCGTCTATATCGGTAACGGTCCCGTTCGTCGTTCCCTTTATAATAACATTCGCCCCGATAACCGGTTCTCCTGTAGGATCTTTCACAACTCCGGTCACTGTCATTTGCTGGGCAAAAACAGAAACGGACATACACAAGCCTGCGATCAGCATCAACAGTGCTTTAAACCTTAAACGTTTCATGTGCTTAAATTTAAGTTCTTTACAAGTTTACTTAATAACCTTAACAATCCTTTTACCTTATAGATTTTTTAACCCTTTTAATTCTTTCGGGTCGCTCACTTCCTGAATGCTGATAGCAAAGCCACCGCCACTGGCTGCCTTCAAATTCAATTTGCTTTTGCTTGTCAACACACCTTTCTTTATAGTATATGCCTGCGGATTATTTTTCCAGTCGGCATCTTTAGCATCAGCATAAACTACGGCCACATATTTCTTTCCCGGATCGAGGAAGTCGAAAGACAGGCGGGATTCGTGTCCGTTCTCATCGGCCGTACAGCCAACGAACCAGTTACCTGTTCCTTTTGCTTTGCGGGCAATCGTGATATAATCGCCCGGCTCTGCTTCCAGGTAAAGCGATTTGTCCCAATCGAGAGCGACATCTTTAATAAACTGGAAGGCATCGGCATACTGTTCGTAATGTTCGGGGACATCGGCTGCCATCTGGAGCGGACTGTACATCGTTACGTAAAGTGCCAGCTGGCGTGCCAGTGTCGAACGAACCTGAGAGGTGTTCGACGGATTCATCGCGCTGCAATGTGTTTCGAAGATACCCGGCGTATAATCCATCGGGCCACCGATCAGACGGGTAAAAGGAAGAATCGTTGTATGATCCACGTTATTACCTCCAAATGATTCATATTCTGTTCCGCGGGCCGATTCATTACCGATCAGGTTCGGATAGGTGCGGCACAGGCCGGTCGGGCGTGTTGCTTCGTGAGCGTTTACCATGATCTTGTAGTCGGCTGCTTTCTTCACGGCATACAGATAATGGTTACACATCCACTGTCCGTAATGATGTTCTCCGCGGGGAATGATATCACCTACGTAACCACTCTTCACACTGGTATAGCCATTGTCTACCATAAACTGATAGGCTTGATCCATATGACGTTCATAATTGCGGACAGAAGCGGATGTTTCGTGGTGCATCATCATCTTTATTCCTTTGCTGGCTGCATAACGATGGATTTCTTGTACATCGAAGTCCGGATAGGGAGTAACAAAGTCGAATACATAATCTTTGCTCTTGCCGAACCAGTCTTCCCAACCTTCGTTCCAACCTTCCACCAGGACGGCATCGAAACCATTGGCTGCCGCAAAGTCTATATAACGTTTTACGTTCGTTGTATTGGCGGAGTGACGGCCATTGGGTTTTGTTTTTGTATAATCGGTTTCGCCTAATTTGACACTGCTCAATTCGTCGGTATAAGCCCATGTTCCTTTGTTGGTAATCATATCCCACCATACACCGATATATTTAGTCGGCTTGATCCAGGATACATCGTCCAGCTTACACGGTTCGTTCAGGTTCAATGTGATGCGGGATGCCAGGATATTACGGGCATCATCGCTTACGATAACCGTTCTCCACGGTGACTGGCAAGGTGTCTGCATATATCCTTTATCGCCTTTTGCATCCGGTGTCAACCATGATTCGAACGTCATCGTTTTGTCATCCAGATTCAGATGCATACAGGAATAATCAACTAAAGCGGCCTCATGCAGGTTGATATATAATCCGTTATCCGATTTCATCATTAACGGAGTCTGTACACCGGTCTGCGAGAAAGGTGTTTGTGATGAGTTGGGAGTAACAGCTTCTTTCATCAAACCGCGGATCTCGCTCAGGCGAGAGGTCATGGTACTATATTCCTGTGTATCGTAATCGCCCGGCAACCAGAATGTCTTATGGTCGCCTGCCATAGCGAACTGCGACTTTTCTTCCTTGATCACGAAGTAATTCAACTCTTTTTGCTGAGGGAATTCATAACGGAAACCCAATCCGTCGTTGAACAGGCGGAAGCGAACCACGATAGATCGGTCGTTGGAAGGTTGTTCCAGCGTTACAGCCAGTTCGTTGTAATTATTACGGATTTCTTTTTCCTCGCCCCAAACCGGTTGCCAGGTTTCATTGAAACTGGAAGTACGAGTGTCTTTAATCCGAAAACCGTCATACAGATTCGTTTTCTTATCCAGTGCATCCACGTCCTTGCGTTGCTTGAACTCAAAGTCGACGGCGGCATCCGCATCTTCTTTCTTCAATTCCAATCCCAGATGGCTGGGTTTGATCACTTCTTTCTGTTTATAACTCAGGTCATAAACCGGTGCACCCTTTTCATCCAACCGGAAGTTCATTTCCAGGTTTCCGTCAGGCGACAACAATTGCTGTGCATAACTGATCGTGCTGCATCCGAGCAGGGCGATCCATATTAATACTTTACTTCTCATGGTGTTATTATATGATTTAATTAACTTTTCCGAATTCAAGGATCAATACGCCTTTACCTTTCAGCGGTAAAGAGGTCTGCAAATCGATCTGCCGATCATTCAACAGGTCGTAAGCCCGACGGGCGGGAAGCACTTCCTGATAAGGAGCCAGATCGACCGTGCGGTCGGCATCAGAACCGTTCAGGAAAACGACAACGGAATGATTTCCATACTTACGTTCGTAAACGTATACTTCGTTCTGCGTAATAAAATGTTTAAACGAGCCTTTGGCTATCGCATCATTGCCTTTTCGCCAGTTGAGCAACTTACTTATATATGTATAGGCTTCGTTCTGCTGAGGGGTACGACCGGCCGGAGTAAATGCGTTTTGCTTGTCACCAGCCCATCCGCCAGGGAAGTCACGACGCAGAACCCCATCGCCTTCGGCTTTATCGGCAGCCATCAGTATTTCGGTGCCATAATAAATCTGCGGGATACCACGAACGGTCAGCAGGAAAGCCAAAGCCTGTTTGTAGCGGTTCAGGTCGCCTGTAGGCGGTACTTTATAAAAACGGGAGGTATCGTGGTTATCGAGAAATACCAACAGATTCATCGGGTCGGCATACACGATATCCTGTGTCAGGTAATCATAGATACGTGCCAGTCCCCTATCCCAGCTGTTCGTCTCTTCATCGAATGCCGACGACATGATATTCATCAAAGGGAAATCCATGACCGTAGGCAGGTAAGAGTTCCGGGGATAAGCCACTTTGCTGTCCTTCTGCCAGAAAGAGACACCTACATTATTTCCGATCCACGTCTCTCCTACGATATTGAAATCGGGGTATTCAGCATTAACAGCCCTACACCAGCGTGCCATCATATCGAAATCGGCATACGGATGCGTATCTTGTCGGATACCGTTGATCCCGGCATATTCAATCCACCAGATACTGTTCTGGATCAGGTAAGAAGCCACGTGCCGGTTACGTTGGTTCAGGTCGGGCATCGACTGGGTGAACCAGCCGTCTATATTTTTCACTTTGTCATAATCAGAACGGTAAGTGTCGGCCTGCGGCATCGTCTGGTAACCGGTCTGTACGAAATTATCTTGGAAGTTGAACCAGTTGTCGGACGGCTTATCGGTAAAGAAGAAATGTTCGCTTCCGCAATGGTTAAAGATCATATCCATTACGATCTTCAATCCTTTATCGTGGGCAGCACTAACCAGTTGGCGAAACTCTTCATTATCACCGAAGCGAGGATCGACTTCATAATAATCAGTAATGGCATACCCGTGATAGGAACCTTCGGTCATATCGTTCTTCAGGATAGGATTCAGCCAGATGGCGGTAACGCCCAGGTCGGAGAAATAATCCAGATGATCGGCTATCCCTTTCAGGTCACCTCCATGGCGGGCATACATATCCGTACGATCCACTTTCGACTCGCGCATTCCGGGAACGACATCATTCTTCGGATCACCGTTGGCGAAACGGTCGGGCATGATCAGGTATAAAACGTCTGAAGCATGGAAACCTTTCCGGACAGACGAATCCTTCTCGCGTTCTTTTATCTGATAAGGAATGATCGTTTGTTCCCCGTTCTTTGTCAGTTGAATGTTAAATTCTTGGGGAGCTGTTTCCGACAGATCCAGATAAAGCAGTAAGTAATTCGGATTTTGTAGCTTCACGATCTCTTTCACGCGAATATCGGAAGCAGTTATCGATACGCTATCGGTCGCGATATCCGTACCGTATAATAGGATTTGCAGTTCGGGATTCTTCATACCCGACCACCAGAAAGCAGGTTCCACTTTCTGTATTTTTACGCCTGACAAAACAGGCAGGCAAAAGCCCAGACATAATACAAAGGTTACAATTATCTTTTTCATGGAATGATTTGTTGGTGAACGATGCAAATGTAGCGGGATGGATTACCGGGAAAACGTATTAGAAAAAAAATCAAAACCTTAAAAACTCCTTTTTACCTGTAATACAACACAATAACACATTTCAATCAGGCAAAAAATCAAAACGCATTAGAAGGTATTTCAAATGTATTTCACTACCTTTGCGCTAGATGAATCAAATCAACAACATGAAAAACACGATATATTCTCTTTTTCTACTCCTTTTGTCGATATTGCCGGCACATGCATCCGGCGATAAGCCGACGATCAAATCCCTGCTCAAAGAGCTGGATCGTACTATCGCAATGAAAGCCGACTTTCACAAACAGCGGGAACACGAGATAGACAGTATCCGGAAACTGGCACATGCCACTCCTTCGCCGGAGGAAAAATACCACCTGTACAGCTCCCTGTACGGAATCTACCTACATTACCAGGCCGACTCGGCACTGCATTATCTGGAAAAAAGGAAAGCGCTCCTTCCGTCTCTCCAAAATCCACAGTACGAGAACGATTTATGGATCGCAAGAGCCGAAGTTCTGGGAATCATGGGACTTTACAATGAGGTGGCCGCCCAACTGGAACAGGTACGCCGGGATCAACTGGACAACCAGACCCTGCTTTACTATTATTATACCTGTCGTACTTACTACGGTTGGATAGCAGACTACACCCGTACCGACGAGCGACATAAGTATATCGAAAAAACGAATGCCTACCGCGACTCCATCTTATCCCTCACAACCAACCAGCTTGACCACAGTGTGGTACTGGCCGACAAAATGATCGTAGAGGGACAAGCGGATAAAGCAATCGAACTGATCGATAAAGAATTGGCAGGGTTGGACAATCAGGAGTCACTTGTCTATCTGTTATACAACCTGTCGCAGGCCTATGCCCAGAAAGGCGACACCGAAAAACAAATCTATTACCTGGCACAAACCGCCATAGCCGACCTGAAAACAGCTAAACGTGAATATATCTCCCTGCAAAAACTGGCATTGCTGATGTTTGAAAAGGGAGATATCGAACGAGCCTACAAATACCTGAGTTGCTCGATGGAAGATGCCGTTGCCTGTAATGCCCGTCTCCGTTCGGTAGAAGTAACCGAGTTTTTCCCGATCGTGGATAAAGTGTATAAACTGAAAATAGAGAAAGAGAAACAGATATCGCGCACGTTACTGATCAGTGTGAGCTTTTTATCCTTCTTATTATTGGTAACAATCATCTACCTGTACCGGCAGATGAAGAAACTTTCCCTCATGCGAAAAGCAGTCAGTGCCTCCAATGAGCAATTACAGGAGATCAATAAAGAGTTGAGCCAGGCCAGCAAAATAAAGGAAGAGTACATTGCCCTTTACCTGAACCAATGTGTCATCTATCTGGATAAACTGGATACGTACCGCCGTTCTTTAGCTAAACTGGCTATGGCCTCCAAACTGGATGACTTATTCAAAACAATCAAGTCCGAACAATTCATACGCGATGAACGGAAGAATTTCTACAATGAGTTCGATAAATCGTTCCTGAAGCTATTCCCCCATTTCATCAAATCGTTTAACGACCTGATGACGGAGGAAGGAAAACTAAGCCCAAAATCAGGAGAGATATTATCTACGGAACTCCGTATCTTCGCCCTGATCCGCCTGGGAATCAACGACAGCAGCAATATCGCCCATTTTCTGGGTTATTCGCTGGCTACCGTTTATTCGTATCGCAGCAAAGTGAGAAGCAAAGCGCTCGACAAAGAGAAGTTTGAAGAAGAAGTTGCCTCCCTTTAATCTTTCATACAGATTGTAAACAGGGGTTTTATACTTTTGCTTTCACCCTTCACCGGCTATACCATACTGTAATACAATGATTTGCAGTGAAGAAAGAGAGATAGGTGATAAAATGTTGTTTCGAACAAAAGTGTGCGTTTCCCCCCTATATCCCGGCAGATCACACCCTATAAAGTAGCGTCCGATCCCCTATACCCTATCGGTATGTACGTTATAGGGCGGGTATGCCATCATGCCGATCCTACTATCTCATCCGGCCGGCATCGCAGTATCAATACCACTCACATTACTATGTGAAGGCGGGCGACTCCCAAACGGACAAGCATCGGTTACCCTGCGGATAACTATCCGTTCCCACACCGATGCCTACTCACCGGAAGGTTTCCTGTTACGGTTCCAAAAACAATAGTGTAAAGGCTGGGTTCACCACAAGAAACTATAATACAATCTGTTACATATGTGAAGGATGAGGTGTGAAAATCATGGAGGGGGGAGATTGTTTCCGTCGCGGACTTTCTCATGGCTTTAAACTACCTTTGTCAGAAAAAGAACAGCCCCCAATCTGTTTTCTTTCGGTCGAAAACTGTTTTGGGGGCGGTTACCCTGCTTTTCAAATAAATTCATTACATTTGTGACCCATTATAAAGGAAGGAAATAAATGATCGATCAACCTACCATAGACCGGATACTTGACGCTGCAAACATTGTGGATGTTGTTTCCGAATTCGTTACCCTGCGCAAACGAGGGATAAACTATGTAGGATTATGTCCTTTTCATACTGATAAAACGCCCTCGTTCTACGTCTCTCCGGCTAAAAATATATGTAAGTGCTTTGCCTGTGGCGAAGGTGGTACGGCCGTTCACTTCATTATGAAGCATGAACAGCTGAACTATTTCGATGCCTTGCGTTATCTGGCCAAGAAATATAACATCGAGATACAGGAACGGGAACTGACCGACAAGGAGAAGCAAAGGAAAAGCGACCGCGAAAGTATGCTGATCGTCAATAGCTGGGCACAGCAATACTTTACCACCCAACTATACGAACATGTAGAAGGGAAAACGGTCGGACTCCGTTACTTTGCCGAACGTGGGTTCCGTGAAGACACCATCCGTAAATTCCAGTTGGGTTACAGTCTCGACAAGCGCGATGCATTATACAAGGAAGCAACCAAAAACGGTTATAAGAAAGAGTTTCTGGAAAAGACCGGTTTGGTTATTGCCTACGACAATGGAGGAGTCAATGACCGTTTTCGCGGCCGTGTGATATTTCCGGTACATACGTTAAGCGGAAAAGTCGTAGCCTTTGGCGGCCGTGTGCTCAAGAAAGACGAGAAAACAGCCAAATATGTCAACTCTCCGGAAAGTGAGATTTACCATAAGAGTAATGAGCTTTACGGTATCTATTTCGCCAAACAGGCGATTGTCAAGGAAGACCGTTGTTTCCTGGTGGAAGGTTATACCGATGTAATCTCCATGCATCAGGCAGGAATAGAGAACGTGGTTGCCTCCTCCGGTACGGCTCTTACACAGGGACAGATACGGCTTATACATCGTTTCACCAGTAATATAACCGTATTATATGACGGTGATGCCGCCGGTATCAAAGCCGCCCTGCGCGGTATCGACCTGCTGCTGGAAGACGGGATGAATGTGAAAGTGGTTCTCTTGCCGGACGGCGAAGACCCCGACTCGTTTGCCCGCAAACATAATGCCAGCCAGTTTTCCGAATTTATCAAACAAAGCGAAACGGACTTTATCCGTTTCAAAACCCGTTTATTACTGGATGATGCGGGAACCGACCCGATCAAGCGCTCGGCGCTGATTACGGATATTATCCGTACGGTTGCCATCATCCCCGATAATATAGCCCGTTCCATCTATATCCGCGAATGCAGCGCCATGATGGAGATAGACGAACAGGTCTTGCTGAACGAAGTCAATAAGATCCGGTTAAGCAAGGAAGAAAGGCAGAACATGCAGGGACAGGCAACTCCCCCGGTATCCAATACGATGAGTATGATACCGGAATATCCGGACCTGTCCGGTTACCAGCCGGTTGCCGGGGACAGTTTTCTGCCACCGGATGATACCGTGCCATTGCCGGACGATTATATGCCTCCACCACCCCCACCGGAAGAATATCCGATGGAAGAAACCGGGCCTATGGATGTTCCGCCTCCCGATTATCCGCCGGCACAACCGCCACAGACGGTTCAACCAGTACACCCGGTACAAACGGGCCAGCCGAAACGTTCGCCTTACGAGGTGTACGAACTGACGTTGCTGAAATATATCGTGCGGTATGGCGAACAAATCCTTTTCGATTATGTGGATGAGGAGACAAACGAACATATCGTGATGCGTGTGGCCGAATATATCCGTTACGACCTGGAGCGTGACGACCTGACTTTCTATACCCCGATCATTAAAAGCATGCTCGACGAAGCCGCAGACAAATGCAAGACCGAGGGATTTATTGCCAGCCGTTATTTCCTGGCCCATCCGGACCCGAACGTAAGCCGACTGGCCGCCAACCTGATCAGCGAAAAGTATCAACTGAGCAAGTATCACAGCAAATACCGCGAGTTGGAACAGGAACAGGATAAACTGGACCAGTTAGTCACCCGCGAAATATATGCGATGAAAGATGCCTATATCCTCCGGCAGATAAAGGAGACACAACTGGGCATCAAGGAGGCGCACGCACAAGGAAATGAAGAAAAGGTGTTCGAGCTGATGAAACAACTCACACGCCTGAATGAAATAAAAAACGTATTGAGTAAGGAATTGGGAGAACGTATCGTATTAAAAATGTAACAACTTATAGCCTATGAACTTTTTGGAAACGGAAGATGTGGTTAAACAATATGCCAATCATCTAGCCCTGAACAAAGTCAGCATACAGGTGCCCGAAGGGAAAATATTCGGGTTACTCGGACCGAACGGTGCCGGAAAAACCACGCTGATTCGTATCATCAACCGCATCACCGCCCCCGACAGCGGCACCGTCCGTTTCAACGGACGCGAATCGAGACCGGAGGATATTTACCAGATCGGTTATCTCCCGGAAGAACGGGGATTGTATAAAAAGATGAAAGTAGGCGAACAGGCCATCTATCTCGCCCAACTTAAAGGACTGTCTTATTCCGAAGCCCGGACCCGTCTGACCCGTTGGTTTGAAAAGTTCGACATCATGCCCTGGTGGAATAAAAAGCTGGAAGAGTTATCGAAAGGGATGCAACAGAAAGTGCAGTTTATCATTACCGTTATCCACGAACCGTCACTGCTTATCTTCGACGAACCGTTCAGCGGTTTCGATCCGGTGAATGCGGAAAGACTGAAACAGGAAATCCTGGAACTGAAAGAGAAAGGACATACGATTATTTTCTCTACCCACAATATGGCTTCGGTGGAAGAGATATGCGATAACATAGCCCTGATCAACAAATCGCAAGTGGTATTATCAGGAAATGTGGCAGAGGTCAGAAACCGTTTCCGGAACAATACATTTACATTACGTATCTCATCCGATAGTGTCCTTTTAAACGTTCCGTCGGATACCTTCACGCTGCTTTGCGAAAAAGAACAAAGCGGAATACGCGAACTGCAAATCCATAAAGCCGACGGGATCAGTAATTCCACTTTACTGTCTACTCTGTCCGAACAGGTCGAAATCCTGTCGTTTGCAGAGGAACTTCCCTCCATGAATGATATATTTATTAACACCGTATCGGGCACAAACACCACACAGGCATGAATAAAATAGGACTTATTATCAAAAGAGAATATCTGCGCCGGGTAAGCAAAAAGTCGTTTATCCTGCTTACACTTCTGACTCCGTTTTTGTTTGCCGCACTGGTATTCGTACCGTTATGGCTATCGACAATCAAAGGGGATGAAGTACGTAACGTTGCCATCATCGATACGACCGGGAAATATGCCTCGCTGTTCGAGAATAACGAGAGTTTTCATTTCATCCACAGCGATAAAACGTTAGACGAATATCGCCAGGGTGAAGATAAGGAGGTATTCGCCTTCCTGAGTATCACAGACGATTTGCTGAACAATCCTAAAGCAGCAACCCTTTACTCAGAAAAACAGGTTCCGGCCGAACTGAGCCGTTTGGTCAACCAGACACTCAGCAAGCAGTTGGAAAGCGAAAAACTCGCCTCTTTCAATATCCCTAACCTGAAAGAGATCATCCGGGAAAGCAAAATCAATTTCAACGTACAGACCATAAAATGGAGTGAAGACGGAAAAGAAAGTGCTTCATCGGCAACCGTCGCTTCGATCATCGGGATGGTGTTCACGTTCATTATCTATATGTTTATTATGATGTATGGTGCAATGGTGATGCAGGGGGTTATGGAAGAAAAGACCAACCGTATCATTGAGGTGATGATCTCGTCCGTTCGTCCGTTCGACCTGATGATGGGGAAAATTATCGGTATCGGTTTTGTTGGTCTTACACAAGTATTCCTATGGGGTATTATCACGACCATACTGGTCAGTGTAGGAGGTTTTATGCTCTCCGGTGGAGTCGATGTGGCATCCCTGCAAGCTGGGCCTCAAATGGGGATGATGGATGCAAATGCTTTAGCCTCTTCTTCCGGGAATGAAATCATGGGAATCATCAATTCAATCAATATTGCAGAAATCGGTATCTCTTTTATTATCTATTTCATTGGAGGTTATATGTTGTATGCATCCATATTCGCGGCTATCGGCTCGGCGGTAGACAGCCAGGAAGATACCCAGCAGTTTATGGCTCCGGTTACGATCTTTATGATCTTTGCATTATATGCCGGAATTTACAGCATGGAGAATCCGGACGGACCACTGGCATTCTGGTGTTCGATGGTTCCGTTCACTTCACCGATCGTCATGATGGTACGTATTCCTTTTGAAATTCCTTTATGGGAAAAGTTATTATCGGTCTCTTTATTGTATGCTTCCGCCATCGGCATAGTCTGGCTATCCGCCAAAATATACCGGGTAGGGATCCTGATGTACGGTAAGAAACCGAGTATCAAGGAAATGGTGAAATGGATTAAATATAAATAAGATGGAAGCGACAATATCACTTATATTAAGCCGTCATGGAGAGACGGAAGAGAATAAATTGCGTATTATGCAGGGACAGATGCCCGGGCATCTGTCTGAGTTGGGCAAACAGCAGGCGGAACAGTTGGCCGACCTGCTGGAAGAGGAAGAAATCGACGTTATTGTCAGCAGCGACCTGGCCCGGAGTTACGACACCGCTATGGCTGGTGCCCGCCGCAAAGGATTGGAGCCTGTCCGGACACCGCTGCTCAGAGAAATGGATTGGGGTATCTATACCGGAAAAGTGGCCAATGAAATGGATTTCAAGAATCTGCCGGAAAGCGTGGAAAGCGTGGAGGCTTTATATAAAAGAGCCGGAGAGTTTCTGCAATTCCTGCAAACGAACTTTCCGGGAAAACGTATCCTGGCTATTGGGCACGGAGGTTTCAACCGTGCCATTATCGTCCGTATAGAAAAAAGGCAGCAAGAGGAAATCCTGAAGCTGCCAATCATGAAAAACACAGCTTGCCTGCGTTTTTCGCTCTAAATGATATTTACTTTACACCTGGGGCTGCACGACACTGAATGTACCGGATGCTTTGCTGACCAGTTTATCGTCGCAATAAATCTCACATTCACTGAAATGGACGTGCCGTCCCGGTTTGATAACCGTTCCTCTCGCAATCAGTTCCTTTCCCCAGGCAGCCCTTAAAAAGGAGACTTTCAATTCGGCTGTCAATACGTCTTTATCGAGCGGCGTCATCGTATAGGCT
>OGPJ01001597.1_pt1 | contig 15511 bp, 8 predicted proteins | sample 1552831 | NCBI WGS metagenome assembly OGPJ01 (sample SAMEA2579914, study PRJEB22360) | human gut metagenome | biome: human gut; feature: human-associated habitat; material: faeces | place: Denmark | collected 2008/2010
GGCCAAGCGATCCGGTCGAGACCTCGACACCGGGAAGCTTCTTGGAATCGGGGTGACCCTGCAAACGGCTGTGCAGCTTGCGCAACGTAAGCAGTTCGTCTTCGGGAACATAACCAAGCTCGGCAAGCGCGGCGGCATAGGCGTCGTTGGCATCGGACAGCCTGGCATCGGCATCGCTCAGAGCAGCCTTGAGGTCAGCGGCGGCATCGACGGCGGCCTTATAGCGAGCGTAGGCAGCGTTCAGCTTGACCAGCTTCTCGTTGCCCGTCGTGCCCGCGGCAAGGGATGCCTTGTGGTCGACAGCCTCAAGATCGGCCTTGAGTGCCTCGTCGTTGGCAAGCTCGGCCTTGGCCTTGACGATCTTGAGGTTCGCATCGACGACGGCTTCGTTGGCGGCATCGAGCTGCTTCTGGGCATCGGCGGCACCGGCGACGGCAGCATCATAGGCGGCCTTAGCGTCGTCGACCGCCTTCTGGGCGCCGGCGAAGCGCTCGAAGGCCTTGTTTGCGGTGGCAAGCTCGCCCTCGGCGGCCTTGGCCTTCTCCTGTGCGTCGGACAGGGCCTGCGTCTTGGCGGCAACTGCCTGCTTGGCGTCCGAAAGAGCGGTCGCGGCGTGCACATCTGCGGCCTGAGCCTTGTCAACGCCAGCCTGGGCAGTGTCGTCGGCCTTCTTGGCATCGTCAAGCGTGCCCTGCTTGTTCGCAAGGTCCGTCTTGGCGGCATCGCGCTTGGCGGTAAGGTCCTTGACCGAAGCAGTGGCGTTGTCATACGCCTCGTTGGCCTGGTCGGATTTTGCCTTGGCGGCATCGCGGGCGCTGCGAGCCTTCGCCTTACGAGCAGCGGCATCGGCTGCGTTCGTCTGGCAATCGGAGAGCTTGGAGTTAGCCTCGTCGAGTGCAGCCTGCGCGGCGGTCGCCTCGGACTTGGCGGCATCGAGGTTCTGCTTGAGGGACTCGATGTCGATTCCGCCGAGTGCGTCCTTCGCGGCGTCGTATGCCGTCTTCGCGGCGGCGGTGCTGGATTTAGCCTTCTCGTACTCGCCCTTGGCGGTGTTCATGTTCGTGTCGGCCGCGGTATAGGCATCGCGAGCGCTTTCTTGCTTATCCAATGCGTTAGAATAAGCCGTTCCAGCAGTCCCGAAGTTCTTCTGCGCCTCTGCCAGCTTATTCTGAAGCTGCTTTAGCTGCTCCTTCTGCTCCTGCGTGCCGCCTGCATTGTAGGCGGATTCGATGTAGTCGTTGACGAGCTTCTTGAACTCGGAGACAGTGAAATCAGCCTGAGTGTCATCAGCACTGTAATCGAAGATGGTTACCTCGGAATCGGTGTTCTTACCGCTACCGGTTGCAATACCGATGGCTTCCGTAGCGGAATCGACGATGTTGAGATAGTGCCCGCACTCATGGTAGATGCTGTTGTAGTTCTGATAGATGTAATAGGCATCATATCGGTGGCTACCGAGATCGTCGCCATACTGTGCGACGTACTTATCGAATGCCTCCTTCTCCTGGGTATAGAGACCGGTGTAGGGCCAGCCTAGGGTGTCCTCAGTCTCGCCGCCAGTATATGCACCGCCTCCACCGGCAAGATTTTCACCGTTATCCCAGTAGCAGCCCGAGTGTCCCCAGATGTTCGATGAATATGATGCATTAAGGGCGGCTGCCACAGTCATGCGGAGGCTGACGCTGAGCGCCGACTGACCGTTCGCCTTGCGGAGGTTGTTCTGGGTGTCGAGATACGTCAGAGCGTTGCGCATCTGCTCCAGGGAAAGCGGGTTGGTGTCGCGAGACATATCCTGATCGACGTACTGGTCATACCATTCGGCTTTGTCATCGGTACCGGTCAGCATCGATACGGCGTCCTGGGCGTTCTTCTTCTGCGTGGCGGTGAAATCGCTGCTGTTGCTGATGTAGGCCATAAAGCCGAGCATGCCCTTATTGATAACTTCCTGGTCAACGGTCATGTTGGACTTTAGGTCTGCAATCCGCTGCTCAAGAGCCTCAACCTGGGCATTAGCAGCGTCATAAGCCTTTTCCGCGGCGTTCGAAGCGGCGCAGGCCGCCTCCCACTCGCTGCGCTTCTGCTGACGGACCTCGACGAGTCGGTCGTACTCCGCCTTCTTGTCGGCTTCGGTCTGCTGGGCCTGCTCGTATGCCGTCTTCGCGGCGTCACACTTACTGGCCGCGTCCTTGTACTCCTTGTTTGCCGCATCGTATGCAGACTGGGCAGATGCCACAGCAGCGTTGGCGGCGTTGGCCTTCTCCTGCGCGGCAACGACGGCAGCCTGGGCGGCCTGCAGATTTGTCTGTGCGGTGGCGTCGGCATCCGTCGCGGCATTGAGCTCCGCCTGCGCGGTCTTGAGCTCACCAGCAGCAGCGTTCTTGGCGGCCTCAAGCGCACTCAGGTCAACACCCGTACCCGAGACGGCAGCATCGAGCGCGGCCTGCGCCTGGTTGAACTTCTGCTGGGCGTTATCGCGCGCGGTGGTTGCGGCTGCGAGAGCAGCGGCAGTCTCCTGCTTCTTGGCCTGGGCGGAAGTCAGAGCGGCCTCAGTGTCCTTCTTTTCCTGCTGAGCGCTAGCCTCGGCAGCCTTGGCCTGGTCCAGATTGGCCTGTGCAGTAGCAACGGCCTTATTGACGTCATCGAGCTTTGCCTGCGCGTCCTCGACGGCCTTCTTGGCAGCCTCGTACTCGTCCATACCCATAGCCTCGAGCTTGGCCTGGGCATCATCGAGGGCCTTCTTGGCCTCATCCTGCTTTGCCTTGGCGTCCTTGAGCGCCTGGGTCTTATCCTCGACACTCTTGTTGGCCTGGTCGAGCTGATCGTTCAGGTCGCCCAGCTTCTTCTGCTGCTGCTCGGTCTTTTCTACGGCGGCTTTGAGCTCGTCAATCTTCTCCTGGAGCGCGGCGACTTCTGCTGCGTTCTGCTCGATTTCGTTGTCGCTCACAGCCTGCGAGGCCTGATTCTTTTGCTGCTGCGCCTGCTTTTGAGACTGGCCCGCCGCATCGGCGTTCTTCTGGGCGGCATCGTAGGCGGCCTGAGCGTCCTTGAGCTGCTTTGCCGACTCCTCGGCCAGCTGGGCAGCCGTCTTTACGACCGCTTGGTTACCGGCGGCAACGGTGTTCTCTACAGAACTACCCCCCCCCTGAACAGAATCGCCGTTATCGGTTGACGGTGCGGCGATTGCCGCCAGCGGCGACATGAGCGGCTGAGCGATGAGGCCCGCCGTCAAAACGGTTGCGACGGCGCGGTTAGCAACGCCCTTGACGTTGACGGCCTTAGCCCGAGGCTCAAAGTGTTGTGGACTGTAGTTTGCCATGGCTTTCTCCCTTTGACACGGATGTATCCATACGCTTCAAAATGTAGGAGCTGGTTTTTGAATTCTGTTGCGCAACATTGGTCACCGGCAGAGTTTTTGAAACTAACACCTCATGGCATCACAATTTCGACACATATGAGGGCGTTCGTGAATCATATTTTCGTGAGATGGCGTCCGCTTTGTCGTATACGCTTGTTCTTACGTCATCCGCCCTGCCAGCCGACATCCAGCTAGCGCCCTGCCCGCCTCGGTGTAGAGTAAGGGCGACGGGCGGGATATGCGGCCCGCGCCAGAACGAGGTGAACATGGAACTCGACAAGCAACAGATCGAACGACTGCGTGAGCGTCATCATCGGCGTCACGGCATCCGCCCTGCTCATAGCGAAGCCATGGAAAACGTCACCCGCTTCCTCAAGCGCGCGTTCAACATTCGCGAGGGACGCGCGCCCTATCACGTAATCCGAAAGCGCTTTGTAAACGGGGCGCGCCTGACTGGCTCCCACCTATGCATCCTCATCATCGCCATGTTGATCGCGAGCATCGGCCTCGATATCGATTCGGACATCGCCATCGTGGGCGCCATGCTCATCTGCCCGCTCATGGGCTCGGTTCTTGCCATGGCATACGGCATTGCCACGCTCGACCGCGAGATTACCGTCGAAGCCGTCGCCGGCCTTGCGCTGCAAATGGCCTTTTGCCTGGTCACATCCACGTTGTACTTTAAGCTCTCGCCCCTTGGCGCCACCACAGCCGCCATTATCGACAACTCGACGCCCACCGTGTGGGACCTCGCTGTCGCGCTCGCCGGCGGCTTTGCGGGCGGCCTAGGCAACTCACGCGACCAGGAGCCCGCAACGCTCATCGCCGGTGTGGCCGTGGCGACCGCGCTCATGCCACCCCTGTGCGCGGCGGGCTACGGCATCGCCATCGCAAGCGGGTCGCTGTTTCTCTCGGCGCTTTACGAGTTTGGCATCAACGTCGTCTTTATCGCACTGGTTGCCGAAACCGTGCTGCTTCTTCTGCGCGTGCCGCTCAAGCGCGACCTTAACGGCGACGGCATTGTGACCGCCGAGGAAAATGCCGAGGTCGATGAGCTGTCGCGCAAAGTGCGCCGCCGCATCATCGTGGGCACGGTGATCTTTGCCATCCCCTGCATCGTTATGACCGCGGGGTCTATTGACTCGGCGCAGGCCGGCGTGCAGGACGGCTACGGCGTCACCGAGACCACACGCGAGCTTGCCGCGGTGCTGCCGGGCTTTAAGGATTACACCGTCGCCGTCGAGACCTCGACCACCGAAGGCGACGAGGAGGGCATCGTCGAGCGCGAGATTGTCGCCCATGTGACAACGAGCGAGGCGCTCGGGGCGCACGACCGCCACGTCGCCCGCAAGCTCATCGACCTCAACGTGCCCGAACTCGATCGCGTGGAGTTCGATGTGAAGTGATGCCGGCGTGGGATGAATGCTCGCACGGACGCAAGTTACGACAAGGCGCAGACGCGATACGGACACGAGCAAATAGCGGGGTGCAGTTCACACCCGCGCCCCGCTCTCTGTTTTATTACCGTGAATCAACTGTCCGGATCGACATCGCCGGACTCCACCGTAAACGCAGGTTTGGTGCTCACCAGATAAAATCGGGTCACTTTGCTATCTCTAAATAGATAGAGCTGGCCTTGCTCGCGTCGGCGTGACATATACGCCACGTGGACCGTACCGAATTCTTCACCGTTTTCCTTCTTTAATATCAGGATATTGGGGTCATCCGTACGCTTAAACTGCCCGTCTGTGCAGATTCCGTCTTGGTCGACCAGCTGCCATCGACAGTTGTCCTCCTCAAGAAAAGCCAGGGTTTCCCGACTCGTTTTGTCATCCCGATAGAAACCATCAATGGCAAACCCTTCGGAAGCGCATTCCTGCATATAGGACGTTTCTCGGCTTATAGCAAACAGCCCTGTAGCGCCCAGGAGCACAGCCAGGCAGACCACTGCAAGGGTTATCGAAATAGCACGGCGACCCATGTTAGCCCAACCGATAGTTATTTAACGGAGCGCGAAACATACCTGGAACCTCCGATATCAGGGGGGAACGTCACCGGCAGGCCAGCGACACCTATATGCTTCTTTTATCAAACCATATGGCTGCCACCCGCCGCGGAGGGGGCATCGGCGAACGGCGTGCTTTCATACGCCATTGGTCAAACCTAAGCGCGGCCCTACAACTCGTACTTGTACACGCGGTAGATGAACTTCTCGGCTTCCATCTCGTAGGTGGCGATGGGCAACCCGTAGCGATCGTACTCGGCAAAGGTCTTGGCCTGGCCCGATGCCACAAGCATGCTATTCGAATCGCCGACGCGCTGTGCACTGCTTACGTAGCCCGAAAACGGCACGGCGATCTGGTCCTCGAGCTCGTAGGTACGCGCGGTCTCGTCTACCGCGAACACGCGCCCAAACGAATGCGTGCCCTTGTTGTAGTCGGTCACCACCGCGGCGCCCAGCTGGCCCCAGTCGAACTTGGGATAGCTCTCGGCCGCACCAAAGTTGTTGTCGTACAGCAGCACCTGGTAGCAACCGGTCGTTGCCGTGTCAGGACTCGGCAGATACGTCACGCTGTGCTGGCCTGCGTTGAGCGAAAAATCGCCCTGGGCTTGCAGCAGTTTGTCCTCAAAGCCCGAACCGGCCCAGAAATCGGGCGAGCCCATGAGCCAATCGACCGTGGGCGTGCCGTAGATATCGGCGAGCTTGATGACCGTCGAGGTCTCGCGCGAGCTGAGCAGGACGGTACCGCCGCCGAGCCACTGAATCGTGTTGATATGGATCCAATCCAGGTCGCCGTCCGAGGCCACCTTGGCGCTCGCTTTGAGATCGGGGAACATGTCGCCCAGGTCCACGACGAGGGAGACATCGCCGATTGTCACGTCGATTTTGATGATGAGGTCCTCGACATTAACGCGGTCGTCCTTGCCTTTTTTGGCAGCCGCGCGGTCGACGTCCAAATCGGCTTCGGAGCCGGCATGGCTCGCCAGCACCAGCAGATTGCCGTCGTCATCGAAGGCGTAGTCGTGGTGCAACTCATAGTCGCCCGTGCTCCAGACGTTTACCACCTGGCCGATGGCGTTAATCTGGGCCATCTTGGTAGTCGAGACGCTCATGATCATGCTGCCGTCGCCTGGGAACAGCAGGCGATGGCTGCGATAGCCGACAATCGGCACCTCGCCGCGGATCTGGCCGTCGTTGTCGTAGAGGTACATAAAGTCGAGCTTGGACGAGTCGTTGCCCAGGATGGTAAAGAGGCCATCGGCAAGCGGCGTGTTGGACTCCCCCGCCGTGACGGCGAGGCGTTCTTCCTCCTCGCCCTTGAGAGCCGGGGTCTCAACCGTGAACGTCGAGGTTCGGCTGGCGCCGTCTTGTGCGGTACAGGTGAGGGTTACCGTGTTTTTGTGGTTGGGAATGAGGCCGATGACCTTGAACTCGTGCTCCGTTGCCGGCGTGTCGCCGCTGTGGGGCGCACGGGAAAAGGCGGCGACTTTGGGCGCGTCACCGGACTTTTTGCGACCGGCGACCTTGTAGGAAACGGTTACGGGATCTACCGTTGCAAAGCGGACGTAGCAGCTCAGGGTGTCGGTGCCAAAGGGGTCCTGTGCGACAAACGGGGCAGTTTCGTCGTAGCCGCCTGCAGCATACTCAGCATCGAGCCGCTCCTTGATGGCCGCTTGTTTCTCGACGTCATAGGTCGCGACAATCTGCTTGTGCAGCTTCTTTTGCTCGTCGGTGAGCTCGTTGCTCGCAGTAGATGCGTCGTTCGCGCTGACGCCAAAAGCAGAGCAGCCCATGAGATCTGTCCCGGCAAGCGCCAGCGCGTCCGCCGCACCCGCAAGAGCCGCTCGACGCGAGAACAGTCTGCCGTCTTTGTCACGCAATTTCAAATCGTTACCGTCTTTGAATGCCACTGTCGTTTCCTTCATATGCGGAGGCACTTGCCCAGCCTTGTCCAATATCGCTCGCAGCTTAGCAAACGCCCCTTAGCGGTAGCTTAGGTTTGCGGCGATGCAGAGACACAGGACGCACAGTTGGCCCGCAATGCCCCCGAATCATTCGAGACGGCCGCGATGGCGCTCAATCCAGCCCACGGCAAAGTCGACAAGCTCGCGCTGGCGCATAAAACGGATTATCCCGTTACCGAGAGGCGCCGTACGAACCGAGCATTCACGCTCAAAAGCAGCACCGAGTTCATCGAAATCCTCGCCATCGACAAAGAGCGTGCGGTATTCCTTCCATATGCGTCGACCGTTTTCCACAATCGCACTGTGTTCCACACAGTCGTGCTTGCCGGGGTACTGCGCACGGGAATCTGCCAAATGCAGTGACGTATTCTTGTCATAGCCAACGCCCACCAGCAGAACATAGCCGTCCAAATCGTACAGACGCGCGATGGGCGATCCCATCGCCAAAGATGTTGCTCAGGTCGTGGTTCTCCGTCAGGAATTGCGCATGCTGGCCGTTTGCCGCCACTGAACGCGCTGGGTGATCGCTGCGAAACGTGCCCGGCCACGTCCGGAACATCTCAGCCACGGCACCCATCGTGTTGGTGGGCGTAATGCGCTTGTCATAGGCAGGCCAGTTATCGCGAATCAGCTGCAACCATTCTTGCGGCTCTTGCCAATGGACACCACTCTCGGGGTCCAAGTTTTTCCATGATTGCGTCAGCATCATGATGGTACCAGTCTCGCCCACCATCTGGAGCAGCGCCTCGATTACCGGCTGTGCGCCGCCGCACACATATCCAAGCGCACTGAGCGAGCAATGGACCATAACCGTCTGCCCTGCGCACATACCGACAGCGGAGAGCGCGTCGAGGATATCCTGCTTAAGCACGATTTGCCGATCCATTACCGTTTCCCCTCTATCCCCGCACATCAGTTTCTTTTGCGTCATGCGCCGAAATGGCACACAGGCTATGCGGCGCATGACGCTGCAAATGATACGTTTCCTAATGTTGCCGAGGGATCATTATTTAGTACTTGAAGAAGCCCTCGCCCGAGCTTTCGCCCAGCTTGCCTTCGTCGAGCATCTGCTTGAGGACGGATGCCATGGCCTTAAAGTTGTAGGGCATCATCATCTTTTTGAGCAGCGGGCTCACCAGGCCCGGCACCTTCTGATACTGCATGACGATGTTGTAGGCCGTCTGGATACCAACCGTGTCGAATACGCGGAACGGACCCTTGGGGGCGCCAGTGCCACGCGTCCACGCGAGGTCGATGCTCTTGGGGTCACTCACACCCGAGACATACAGGTCAAGGCCCGAAAGCAGCCACGGCACCAGCATGGAATTGAGCAGATAGCCGTTCTTTTCCTTGTTGACGGGCAGGGCAAGCATGCGAATATCGTTGGCAAAGTCGACGAGCTCATCGAAATAGCGCTTGTCGGTTTGGCCCTGTGCCATGACCTCGGTCATGTTGTTCTTCCAGATGGAGTTGGCAAAGTGCAACGACAGGTACTTCTCGGGGCGGCCGGTGTACTTGGCAAAGGTACTCGGCAGCAGCGTGGAGGAGTTGGTCACGACGACGGTCTTTTGCGGGAGTACCGGGGCGAGCTTCTTGTAGAAGTCGATCTTTGCCTGAGTGTCCTCGGCCATAGACTCGATGACCAGGTCGGCGTCGGCCACTGCCTTGGCAAGATCGAGCTCCAGCTTGAGTGTGGAGTAGGCGCGCTCGACGGCGGCGAGTGCCGCCTCCTTGTCGAAGGGCCGATCGCTATCGGCGATACCGGCGCACCGCTCGCCCGTGCCGTCCTCCATGCCCTCGATAGCAGCGATGTACTCCTCGCGCACATGATCGATCTTGGGCTGGGTGCGGCCGATGCTGCCCTCGCTGCGCAGCCAAATCGTTACATCAAAGCCGCAGTAGGCAGCCTGAAAGGCAATCTGGCTTCCCAACACGCCGCCGCCGGCAACACAAACGGTCTTGTAGCTCATGAAACGGTCCTCTCTTACGTAATTCCATAGATGTGTATTTATTCAACCGTAAGGGGACTGCACGCTGGGGGTGGGTTCTATAAACGGACGGTAATTTGCGGCGGACGGCTACACCTGTTCATTATCTCAGGGCTTTAAAGGCCGTTTATCGTACCGCAGGGCCATCGTTTTCGGAAGTGCGGTGAAAAATTGAGTTTCGCCGACCAGACCGACTTTTTTAGCAACAAAACCGCAGGTAACGAGAGCCCAAAAGAGCAGTGTGCTCGGAGGTTCGGAGTTTTTCCCCGCACTTCCGAAATCCGAGTCCGCTGAAGGCGTCAACAAGTCCATTTACGCAACATATGTCCAGCAAAAACGGGTGGTAGCCGGCACGGCTGCCACCCGTTTGTCTCATGTCCAGCCCAAAGCAGGCCAGTTACTTCTTAATGCCGCGTCCCAGGCGCTCAGCGACCGATGCCACGGCCTCCTCGCCGGCCGGTCCGCAACTCGTGCAGCCGTCGTGGGCACGCATCTGGCCGGTAACCTCGTCCATCGCGAGCGGCGCCACCTTCTCGAGCTTAAAGCCCTTGCCGGCGCGCATGTTCTCCTTTGCCACGCTAATCATGAGCTTAATACGGTTGAGCTGGTTGACCTCGGACGCGCCGGGGTCATAGTCCACCGCGACGATATTGCTCTCGGGGTGCTGGCGGCGCAGCTCCTTGATCACAGCCTTGCCCACCACGTGGTTAGGCAGGCACGCGAAGGGCTGCGTGCAGATGATGTTGGGCGCACCGTGGTCAATCAGGTCGAGCATCTCGGCCGTGAGCAGCCAGCCCTCGCCCATGTTGTTGCACACCGAAAGCACCGTACGGGCCTTGTCCGCCATGGTGCCGATGCGCTCGGGCGCCTCGAAGCGGCGGGACTTCTCGAGCATCTCCTCCACCGGCGTACGCATCCAGTCCACCAGCTTGATGAGCGCCTGCATACCAGCGCGCGTGGTAGCAGAGCTTCCCAGCTCGTCCTTCTGCAGTTCGGCGTTACTCATGGAGTACAGGAAGAAGTCGAGCAGGCCCGGCACCACTGCCTCGCAGCCCTCGCGCTCGATAACGTCGACCACGTGGTTGTTGGCTGTGGGGTGGAACTTGACCAGAATCTCGCCGACCACGCCCACGCGCGGCTTGGTGCCCTCGCCCACAAGCGGCATAGTGTCGAACGCGCGGATGGCCTCACGCGCAAGCTTGGTGTAGTTGTGCCTGTTGAACTTGGGCGCCAACTTGCGGGCGCGTGCCATGTACTCCTCGTAGAGTGCGTTGGCAGCACCGGGCGTGGCCTCGTACGGGCGGCAGCGGTAGAGCATCTGCATCATCACGTCGCCAAAGAGCACCGCGTAGACTGCCTGCTTAAGCAGAGCCGGCGTAATCTTAAAGCCGGGGTTGTCCTCACCGAGCGCCACTGCCGAAAGCGAGATCACCGGAATCTCGGGGTGCCCGCTCTCGCACAGTGCCTTGCGGATGAGCGCGATGTAGTTGGTAGCACGGCAGCCGCCGCCGGTCTGGCTGATAACCACGGCCGTCTTGGACAGGTCGTACCTGCCGCTCTCGATGGCCTCCATAATCTGACCCGTTACCAGAATCGACGGGTAGCAAATGTCATTGTTCACGTAGCGCAGGCCGGCCTCGACGGCATCGTGGTCGGTCGAGGGCAGCAGCTCCAGGTTGTAGCCGGCACCGCGGAACACCTCTTTGACCAGGTCAAAGTGAATCGGCGCCATCTGCGGACACAGGATGGTGTAGCCCTCCTCGCGCATCTGCTCGGTAAAGGGCACCTTGGGCCACGCAGTCGAAGCACCCTCGCGCTGAGCCTCAAACGTGTACTTGCGGCTCGCGAACGCGGGGGCATCCGTGGAGGGCGCCACCGGCGCGGCGTCGCCCCGCTCGTAGGCCTCGCCCGCGGCCGCAGCCTCGGCCAAGCGCTCGGCTTCCTGGTCCTTGAGCGCGGCCATGAGCGAGCGGATGCGGATGCGCGCGGCGCCCAGGTTGGACACCTCATCGATCTTGAGCACGGTGTAGATCTTGCCGCTGGCGTCCAGGATCTCCTGCACCTGATCGGTAGTCAGGGCATCGAGACCGCAGCCGAAGGAGTTGAGCTGAATCAGGTCCAAATCGTTGCGCATCGTCACAAAACGGGCGACGGCGTACAGGCGGCTGTGGTACATCCACTGGTCGACGACGCGGATCGGGCGCTCGGGCTTTACCAGATGTGCGAGCGAATCCTCGGTAAAGACCGCAAAGCCAAAGCTCGAGATAAGCTCGGGCAGGGCGTGGTTGATCTCGGGGTCGTTGTGGTAGGGACGGCCGGCGAGCACAATGCCATGGCCACCGTGGTCCTCGACCCACTTAAGGGCCTCCTCGCCCATGGTCTGGATGTCCTCGTGGAAGCGCGCGTCGGCCTCAAAGGCGGCGTTGACGGCGGCATCGACCTCGGAGCGCGTGATCTTGGGACCGCGCACGCGACCGCGACCGGCCTCAGCATCGGCCACGCGGTCGACGGCGAGCACCTGGTACAGACGACGCTTGAGCTCGGTCTTGTCGTGATAGGGCACAAACGGATACAGGAACTCGATGTTCTGCTCGCGGATCTCGTCAATATTGAGCGCCAGCGCCGTGGGGTAGCTCATGACGATGGGGCAGTTGTAACAGTTGCCAGCCGTCGGATCCTCCTTGCGCTCCCAGCGCACGCACGGCATCCAAATGAAGTCGACATCGCGGTCGATAAGGTTCATCACATGGCCGTGGCTCATCTTTGCCGGGTAGCACACGCTCTCGGACGGCATGGACTCGATGCCCGCCTGGTAGGTCTTTTTGCTCGACTGGTCGGACAGCTGCACGCTAAAGCCCAGGCGCGTAAAGAACGCGTGCCAGAAGGGGTAGTTCTCGTACATGTTGAGCGCACGGGGGATGCCGACGGTGCCGCGCGGGGCCTCGTCGGGACTCAGCACCTCGCGGTTAAAGAGCAGCTCGTTTTTCTTTTTGAAGAGGTTGGGGGCCTCGGTCTTTTGCTTTTTGTGGCCGGCGCCCTTCTCGCAGCGGTTGCCGGTAATGAAGCGCCTGCCGCCGCCAAAGTCGTTAACGGTAAGTTGGCAGTTGTTGGAGCAGCGACCGCAGCGGACATGCTTTTGCGTCACGGTAAGGTGCGCGATGTCCTCGGCAGAAAGAATGGTCGAGGTGCCGTCGGCGCCGGCGCGATCGCGGGCGAGCAGGGCCGCACCGTAGGCGCCCATGCAGCCGGCGATGTCGGGACGCACGGCATGAACGCCGGTGAGCTGCTCAAACGCGCGCAGCGTGGCGTCGGACATAAAGGTGCCGCCCTGAACGATCACCTGGCTGCCGATCTCCTTGGGATCGCGCAGCTTAATGACCTTGAACAGGGCATTCTTGATGACGGAATAGGACAGGCCGGCCGCGATGTCGCCCACCGTGGCACCTTCCTTTTGCGCCTGCTTGACGCGCGAGTTCATAAAGACCGTGCAGCGGCTGCCCAGGTCAACAGGGGCCTTAGCATGGATGGCTGCATCGGCGAACGCGCGCACGTCCATATTCATAGAAACGGCGAAGCTCTCGATAAAGCTGCCGCAGCCCGACGAACAGGCCTCGTTGAGCATAATGTGCTCGATAACGCCGTCCTTCACGCGCAGGCATTTCATGTCCTGGCCGCCAATGTCGAGGATAAACTCGACGCCGGGCAGGAATGCCTTGGCGCCGCGCAGGTGCGCAACGGTCTCGATCTCGCCGGAATCGGCCTTGAGGGCCTCGATGAGCAGCGCCTCGCCATAGCCCGTGGTGGTCACGTGACCGATGGTGCAGCCGGCGGGAATGTGGTTGTAGAAATCGGCCATGATGACCTTGGCCGTGCCCAGGATGTCGCCGTTGTTGTTGCCGTACCAGGTGTGCAACAGCTGGCCGTCCTCGCCTACGAGCGCGGCCTTCATGGTCGTGGAACCGGCGTCGATGCCGATAAACACGCGTCCGGTGTAGCCGTCGAGCTTGCCCTTGGGGACGACTTCCTGGTCGTGGCGAGTTTTGAACTCAGCAAAATCCTCGTCGGTGGCAAAGAGCGGATCCAGGCGCTCGACCTCGGCACCCTGCGTGTCACCCAGACCGTCGATGGCATCGATAAGCTGTGGGAACGTGCTGAGCTTGTTGGACTCGTGCGCCATGGCGGCGCCGCTCGCCACAAACAGGTGAGCGTTTTGGGGCACAATGCGGTGCTCCTCGTCCAGGTTGAGCGTAAGGTAGAAGCGGTGGCGCAGCTCGGAGAGGTACTGCAGCGGGCCGCCCAGGAAGGCGACGTTGCCGCGGATGGGACGGCCGCAAGCCAGGCCCGAGATGGTCTGGGTCACGACGGCCTGGAAGATGGAGGCGGCCACGTCCTCGGGGCGGGCGCCCTCGTTGAGCAGCGGCTGCACGTCAGTCTTGGCAAAGACGCCGCAGCGACTGGCGATGGGATAGATGGTGGTGGCGTTGGCCGCGAGCTCGTTGAGGCCGCTCGCATCGGTGTGCAGCAGGGTTGCCATCTGGTCGATGAACGCGCCCGTGCCGCCGGCGCAAGTGCCGTTCATGCGCTGCTCGATGCCGTTATCGAAGTAGATGATCTTGGCGTCCTCGCCGCCCAACTCGATGGCGACGTCGGTGGCCGGGATGAGGGTCTCGACGGCACGCTTACTGGCGATGACTTCCTGGACAAACTCCAGGTCGAGCCACTGGGACAGCAGTAGACCGCCCGAACCGGTGATGGCACAGGTCATCTGGGCCGTCGGCAGCACAGTCGCGGCGCCCTCGAACAGATCGCGGGCGCAGGCACGGACGTCGGTGTGGTGGCGCTGGTACTTGGCGTAGACGATCTGGTTGTCGTCGTTGAGCACGGCGAGCTTGACGGTGGTGGAGCCCACGTCGATGCCCAGGTGCAGGTTGCCACGAGCGTTCTCGGGGTTGAAAATCGCGCCTTCGGGGGCGTGGGCGGCGGCTACGGGCTCAGCGGCGGTGGCGGGCTCGCTAGCGATGGACGTCTCCCCTGCCGTGTTCTTGGCATCGGCAACTGCCTCGGCAACTTTCTCGGCAGCCGCGGTCGCGGCCTTCTGCGCGGCGTCCACCACGGCGGGCGCGGCCTCGCGCGCGGCAGCAACCATACGGTCCTTAATGCCCTCGACGAGTTTACTCATTGTCTCTCCTCTTAGTTGTTGGACTCGACGGTTGCGGCGGTGTCGACCGCGTCCTCGAGCTGCAGATTCAATAGCTTCATGCCGTATTCCGGCACGTTGATATCGATGGGTTGGCCATACAGGTCGCCGGGGCGCACAAAGGCGATAACCGTCATGATGCGCGCCATGGTCTCGGGCGATTCGGAAAGGTCACGCTCAAACCAGCGCTGAATCATGCCGACCTCGGCACTCACGACGTAGGTGACGTAGTAGTCAAAGAACGTGCCCAGCGCCAAGCCCAAAATGCCCGTCTGTGCCCGCGGCACCACGGCCTCGCGTGCGGTATCGATGATCTTTTTAATAAAGGCGGGGTCGCCGCCCGGGCCCAGCAGGGCCCCGATAAGGTCGCGATTAGCCGCAAGATAGCGAAGCAGCTCAACCGAGCCGGGTGCCGGCTCGAGCTCGTCGATGTTGCGGTAAAGATCGGGTAATTGAGCTGCGGTGATAAGCTCCACCCGCTCACGAATCTCGGCAAGCAGGCCGTCCTCGATCTGGCAGATAAAGTCGGGGATATCGCGGTAGTGCGAATAGAACGTGCGGCGCGTAAGGCCGGCACGCTCGGTGAGCGACGCGACGTTAATGCGCGAAAGGTCGCCGCTTTCGGCAAGCTCGCTGGCAAGTGCCTGGCGAAGGGCGCGCTGCGAGCGAAGGGACCGGCGATCGCATTTCTCGAGCTGGGACAAGCGTCCTCCTTGTTACTCAGCCTGTGCGCTATTGCACAGTGCGAGTATTATTGCACACCGTGTGCATCAACACGTAAAGGCAATATTTGGGATGTGACGAAGGGGCAGCCTCTTTGTCACATCCAGCGACCGCCTAGGTTGTGCCGGTTGTGCCGGTTGTGCCGGGCTTTTAGAGCGGCATTACCGATTGTCCAAAATGTCATTCGTGGGTAGAATAGTGTCGACGGCAGCCCAAGTTTTGGTTGGCTGGGCAGCGCCGTTACTCAGTTTAAGGGGTCAATGCCTTAACGGCGTCGACCCC
>OGPJ01001602.1_pt1 | contig 15491 bp, 13 predicted proteins | sample 1552831 | NCBI WGS metagenome assembly OGPJ01 (sample SAMEA2579914, study PRJEB22360) | human gut metagenome | biome: human gut; feature: human-associated habitat; material: faeces | place: Denmark | collected 2008/2010
TGTCCGTTATCTACATCACCCATGACCTGGGCGTTGTGGCAAACGTGGCAGACCGTGTGGCCGTGATGTACGCCGGCCAGATCGTGGAATACGGCACCGTGGAGGAAATCTTCTACGACGCATGGCATCCCTACACCTGGGCTCTGCTGCAGGCTCTGCCGCAGCTGGGCACCAAGGGTGAGGCCCTGCCCAGCGTGGATGGTACTCCCCCGAACCTGTTCAACGAGATCAAGGGTGACGCATTTGCGCCCCGCAACAAGCATGCGCTGGCAATCGACTTTGTGCAAGAGCCTCCGTTCTTCCAGGTGTCCGAGACCCACGCCGCAAAGACCTGGTATCTGGACCCGCGCGCTCCCAAGATCGAGCGGCCGCACTCCATCCAGAACCTGCGTGAGAAAATGGGAAAGATGGGAGGCGCCAACTTAAATGGCTGAACGCGAAAAGCTGATTGAGCTGAAAGACCTTCAGATCACCTTTGGCTCCGGTAAGAAGAAATTTGTTGCTGTCGATCATGTCAACTTTGACATCTATAAGGGCGAGACCTTCTCGCTGGTCGGCGAGTCCGGCTCCGGCAAGACCACCATTGGCCGTGCCATCTGCCGCATCAACCCGACCTCCGGCGGCGACATCTTCTTCAAGGGCCAGAAGATCAACGGCAAGATCTCCAAGGAACTGGACAAGGAGGTCATCCGCAAGATCCAGATGATCTTCCAGGACCCCATGGCTTCGCTGAACGAGCGCGCCAAGGTGGAGTATATCATTGCTGAGGGCCTGCTGAACCATCATCTCTACAAGGATCAGGAAGACCTGCATGAAAAGGTGATGAACGCCCTGCATGAGGTTGGCCTGCTGCCGGAGTTTGCCTCCCGTTTCCCCCACGAGTTCTCGGGCGGTCAGCGCCAGCGCATCGGCATTGCCCGTGCTCTGGTCATGGAGCCGGAGTTCATCGTGGCCGATGAGCCCATCTCTGCACTGGATGTCTCCATCCGTGCACAGGTGTTGAACCTGCTGAACGAGATGAAGAAGAGCCGCGGCCTGACCTACCTGTTCATTGCACATGACCTGTCGGTGGTCCGGTTCATCTCGGATCGTATCGCCGTTATCAGCAAGGGCCGCATCGTGGAGCTGGCTGAGGCGGAGGAGCTGTTCCTCCATCCGCTGCATCCCTACACCAAAGCCCTGCTGAGCGCGGTTCCCATCCCTGACCCCAGCCTCGAAAAGCACAAGAAGCTGCTGGTCTATGACCCCTCGATCCACGATTACAGTGTGGATAAGCCGGTCTGGGAAGAGATCGCAAACGGCCACTTTGTGTATGGCAACCAGCGTGAGCTGGAAGGCTACCGCAAGGAGTATGAAAGCCAGCTGTAAGCTGAACCGCTTTCCTGTATTTTAACACAATGACCCCGCCGCGCTGGGAGCTCTCCCGCGCGGCGGGGTTTTGTGCTGTCAGGGAGAAAAAAAACCGGACGCTTCAAAAACGTCCGGTTCTGCTTTTTGCTATGGGTTCACTCGATCAGGCCTGCGTGGCTGCATCGAATGCGGCGGCAAACGCATCGTACTGTTCGGTGGTGTAGGCCTCCTCGCTGGTCTCCCAGTTCACAGCCTTGTAGTTGCAGGGACCATACATAGCGTTGATCTTGCTGTACTCGTTGACGTGGGTCAGGCACCAAGTGATATCGTAGACAGTGGGGAAGATCAGGTTCTCGTCCAGGAAGTAAGCCTCGGCCTTGGCAAATGCGGCGTAGCGCGCATCGGTGTCGTCAACGATGGCACGGCCCTCGTTCACCAGATCGGTGAACTTCTCGTAGGCGGCAACCAGATCCTTCTGGTAGCTGGCGGGGCCATTGTTCACAATGCCTGCGATGTTGGTCATGTTGCAGCTGTAGTAAGCATTGTCGTCGTGAACGATGATCTGGGTCAGGAAGTTGATGGGATCGCCGAAGTCAGCGCCCCAGCCCATGTGGACGAAGCTCTGCAGCTTGGGTGCTACGACTTCCTTCATGGTGGAGGACACGAAGGTGTTGATATCCAGCACGATGAAGTCATCGCCGAAGCTGTCGGTGAAGCACTGCTTCAGCACGGTTGCGCTGTCCAGAGCGGAGGTGGAGCCAGCCAGAATATAGTAGGAGCAGTGAACAGGGAAGGTGACACCAATGGCGCTCAGCTCTTCCATGGCCTGCTTCTTCAGCTCGGTGATGTCGCCGTTGTTGGCGCGCAGGCGCTTCATGGTCTTGCCATCGTAAGCCTCGCCGTCCAGACCCATCTCCTTGGCCACCAGGTTGGTGTAGTCGGTGCCGTCAGAGGTGTAACACAGGCCCTTCATGGTGAAGAAATCGTTCTCACACTTCAGGGGATTGATGGGGTTGTAACGGGCGAAGAACTTGTTCAGCACCATGCCCTTGGAGAAGCACTGACGGAACGCCTTGTTGGCAATGGCCTTGTTCCAGTTCTCATCGGGGGTGCCGTCGGTGTTTTTCTTGTCGTAGTTGAAGATGAAGCAGTAGCTGAACTTCTTGGCACGCTTCTCGCACAGCTGCTGATTGTACTCGTTGGAAGGATCGGACTGAATGGTGGTGATGTTGCTCTCGCCCAGGTCCACCTCGTCCAGCTCGCGGCTCTGATACAGCTGCAGGCTGATGGAACCGTCGCTGATCATGGTGACGGTGAAGCGTTCAAAGCGGCTGACGTTGGCAGCATCGTAGTAGTTGGGGTTGGGGATGTAGCTCTTGGTGTTGCCCTGGATGTACTCCTCCACCACATAGGGGCCGTTATACCACATGGTGGTGTTGTCGCAGCTCCGGAAGCCATCGACACCCAGCTCCTCGATCAGAGCAGGGGCCACGGGGTAGAAGCTGTTGTAGGCGGCAACGGTATCAAAGTAGGGGCAGGCGCTGGGGCAGGTGAACACCAGAGTGTAATCATCCGGAGCCTCAATGCCCACACCGGCAGCCAGCATGTCCTCGTAGGTCATGTCAGCAGCAGCGTCACCGGCTTCCTTGGTCAGCTCGTAGTACTCGTAAGCACCCACAATGGTATCGTTGGGCATGGAGGTGTTGTTGGCCTCGTTCTTGATGGCGTTCATCACCCATTCAAAACCAACCAGGAAGTCCTTGCTGGTCAGGTGAGCCTTCACCTCACCGTTGCAATCCACCCAGTCCACGTCGTCCCGCAGGTGGAAGGTCCAGACAGTGGCATCCTCATTGTGCTCCCAGCTGGAAGCGATAGCGGGCACCACCTTGCCGTAGCAGTCAAAGCTCAGCAGGCCGTCCCACAGGTTGGTGACCACGTTGGCATCCTCAGCCTTCTGGGTGTACAGCATGTTCCAGCTTTCCAGCTCACGGTTGCCGCTCTCAAAGGAGATGAACTCCTTCAGGGGGGTAGCGCCGGTGGAGTTGGGGGCAGCAGCGCCGCTGGCGGCAGCACCATTGCCGGTGTTGTTGGACTTTTCGCCGCAGGCTGCCAGCAGGCTGGCGGCACCCACAGCACCTGCACCCTTCAGGAAGGTGCGGCGATCAAAATTGAAGCTCATTGGATGATCCTCCCAGATCTTGCGCGGACAGAGCCGCGCGTTTTTCCTTTTCCTAAACGCAGTGAGGCTGTCTGCCTTTCCAAAAAGTGCACAGGAAAGACAAAAGTCGCACCACGGTATATTTTAGCACTTTACTGGAAAGAAGTCAATCCGCCACGGCATAGAATTGGAAACAAAACGGTGACAAACACTTTCATAGGAAAAGAATGTGGAAAAAATTACTATAAAATGGAAAGAACTGTATATCCATGAAGAACAGGCAAAAGAGAGGAACTGTTCACGCTGTGCGCACAAAACAGCTATCTTTTTTCACAAAAACATGATACAATAAAGTGTATCTGTATCAATAAGGAGCGCACCATGAAGAAACTGACCTCGATGTACAAACGCTACATGTTCCACCCCATTTTATATAAGACCGTGACCCGCACCTCCATTGTGGCCGTGCTGATGCTGCTGTGGCAGCGCTATGTCAGCGATGGCACGTTTACCATCTGGGAGGCCCCGGGCTTTCTGTGCGGCGTGGTGCTGCTCATCTGGGCCTGGGTGGACTACCTGCGGCTGGATGGCGTGACCATCCACCATCTGCTGGAGGAATTCAAGGGGATGGGCAAGCGGCAGAAAAAGATCCACTCCACCCGCTCCATCATCGACTATGCGGATGAGAAGATCGTCTCCTTTGAGGAGCTGGAACCCGAGGAGCGCACCTATTGCAGCCTGCTCTCCAATCTGGTGCTGGGCCTGCCGCTGGTCGCTGCTGCGCTGATCGCCAGCGTGCTGTAAGGGGGCCGCGGCATGGAACAAGAGCACAAGCAGCTGGTCATCGGCATTCTGGCCCATGTGGACAGCGGCAAGACCACCCTTTCCGAGGCCCTGCTCTACGGCACCGGCACCATCCGCAAGCTGGGCCGGGTGGACCATAAGGATGCCTTTCTGGACACCGACGCGCTGGAAAAGGCGCGCGGCATTACCATTTTCTCCAAGCAGGCCCTCTTCACGGCGGGCAATACCGATTTTACCCTGCTGGACACCCCGGGCCATGTGGATTTTTCCACGGAGACCGAGCGGACACTGCAGGTGCTGGATTATGCGGTGCTGGTCATCAGCGGCACCGACGGCGTGCAGAGTCATACCGAGACGCTCTGGCGGCTGCTGCGGCGGTATCACATCCCCACCTTTGTGTTCGTGAACAAGATGGACCTGCCCGGCCCGGGCAGGGAAGCGCTTCTGACCCAGCTGAACCGTCGGCTGGGGGAGGGCTTTGTGGATTTTGGGGCAGAGCAGGCCGACCGGGACGAGGCGCTGGCTCTCTGCGATGAGCGACTGATGGAGACGATGCTGGACCGGGGAATCCTGACCGATACCGACCTCATCCCCGCCATTGCCCGGCGGCATGTGTTTCCCTGCTGGTTTGGCTCAGCCCTGAAGCTGCAGGGTGTGGATGCGCTGGTGGAGGGCCTTGAACGCTATACCCGCCCGGCCCCCGCGCTGGAAGCCTTCGGGGCCAAGGTGTTCAAGGTGAGCCAGGATGAACAGGGAAACCGCCTGACCTGGCTGCGGGTGACCGGCGGTGTGCTCAAAGTGAAAGCCCAGCTCACCGGAGAGGTCGACGGGGAGCCATGGGCCGAAAAGGCCAACCAGCTGCGGCTCTACTCCGGCGCAAAATTTACGCTGGCGGAGTGCATCGGCCCCGGCCAGGTGTGCGCCGTTACCGGTCTGACCAAAGCCCGCCCCGGCGAGGGTCTGGGGGCGGAACGGGACAGCGACCTGCCGGTGCTGGAGCCGGTGCTGAGCTATCAGGTGCTGCTGCCCGAGGGCGCAGACGTGCACGCCGCGCTGGGAAAGCTCCATCGGCTGGAAGAGGAGGAGCCCCAGCTCCATGTGGTCTGGAACGAGACCCTGGGCGAGATCCATGTCCAGCTGATGGGCGAGATCCAGCTGGAGGTGCTGAAAAGCCTGCTGGCCGAGCGGTACGGGCTGGAGGTCAGCTTCGGCCCCGGCGGCATCCTGTATAAGGAGACCATCACCGAAGCCATGGAGGGTGTGGGCCACTACGAGCCCCTGCGCCACTATGCGGAAGTCCACCTCAAGCTGGAGCCGCTGCCCCGGGGCAGCGGGATGCAGTTTGCCGCCGACTGCCGGGAAGAGGTGCTGGACAAGAACTGGCAGCGGCTGGTGCTGACGCATCTTGAGGAAAAGCAGCATCTGGGTGTGCTCATCGGGGCACCCCTGACCGATGTGAAGATCACCCTCATTGCGGGCCGCGCTCACCTCAAGCACACCGAGGGCGGCGACTTCCGGCAGGCGACCTATCGCGCCGTCCGGCAGGGCCTGATGATGGCAGACCAGATCCACAAGACCCAGCTGCTGGAGCCGTGGTATGCCTTCCGGCTGGAGCTGCCCTCTGACAACGTGGGACGCGCCATGAACGATATCCAGAACATGGGCGGCAGCTTTGACCCGCCCGAGACCGGAGCCGACGGGGATACCACCCTGCTTACCGGCACGGCACCGGCCTCCACCATGCGCAGCTACCCCATGGAGGTGGTGGGCTACACCCGGGGCAGGGGACACCTGACCCTGACGCTGGACGGCTACCGTCCCTGCCACAATGCAGCAGAGGTCATCGAGGCTGCGGGCTATGAGCCGGAACACGACCTCGACAACCCGGCAGATTCGGTGTTCTGCGCCCACGGGGCCGGATTTGTGGTGCCCTGGGAGCAGGTGCGCAGCCACATGCATGTAGACAGCGGCTGGGGCAAGACTGCAAAGACCGAGGAAACGGTGCAGGCCCGTCCCCGCCGGATGGCCGCCTACCGCGCTACCCTGGAAGAGGATGCTGAGCTGCTGAAGATCTTTGAACAGACCTATGGGCCCATCAAGCGGGATCCGCTGGCGGCGTTCCGCCCCACCCAGAAGCGGGAACGCCCTGATTTCAACGCCGAGCAATGGGAGATCCAGCCCGAATACCTGCTGGTGGACGGCTATAATATCATCTTTGCATGGGACGAGCTGAACGCACTCTCCAAAGAGAGCCTGGAAGCGGCCCGCCACAGGCTGATGGACATCCTCTGCAACTATCAGGGCTTTAAGAAGTGCGTGCTCATCCTTGTGTTTGATGCTTACCGTGTGCCGGGCAGCCCCGGCAGCATAGAGCAGTACCACAATATCCATGTGGTCTACACCCGGGAAGCCGAGACCGCCGATATGTTCATCGAGCGTGTCACCCATGAGATCGGCAAGGGCCGCCGCGTCCGCGTGGCCACCTCCGATGGCATGGAACAGGTCATCATTCTGGGCCATGGTGCCCTCCGTGTCTCTGCCCGCATGTTCCATGAAGAGGTGCAGGAGGCGGAGAAGGAGATCCGGAGGTATTTGCAGGGGGAAGGGTAACATCCTCACCCTCTCAGTCAAAGCCTGCGGCTTTGCCAGCTCCCCCGAAGGGGGAGCCTCTGGCGGAACCACACAGCCTTGCTGTGGGTATTGCCAAGGCCTCTCCCTTTGGGAGAGGTGGCAGCGCATAAGCGCTGACGGAGAGGGCGAGCCACGGCAGGAAAGGAGCAGCAGCCTATGTTTAGCACGACCTCAGAATATGTTTGGCAAAAGATCCAGCCCCGCCCCCGGGATGCGCATAAGGGGACTTTTGGCTCCGTGCTGGTGGTGGCGGGCAGTGCGTCCTACCGGGGCGCGGCGGCGCTGGCCGTGGAAGGTGCCCTGCGCACAGGGGCCGGTATCGTTACGCTGGCAAGTGTGGAGCCGGTGCTGGCGGCGGTGGCCGCCCGCCTGCCCGAGTGCTGTCTCTGCCCCTGCGAAGCGGGCGCAGAGGGCGGCATCTCGCCCCAGAATATCGACCGCATCCGGCGGCAGAAAGCTTCGGTCCTGCTGGCGGGCCCCGGGCTGGGTTATACGGCCCAGAGCGCGGCCCGTGCCGCCGAGACCCGGGCGCTGGTAAAAACACTCCTGCCCGGTTTTTCCGGCAGTGCAGTGCTGGATGCGGACGGTCTGAACGCCACCGCTGACCTGCTCCAAACGGAAAAAATGCCTCACCCTCAAGGAGAACTGATTTTAACGCCCCACCCCGGCGAGATGGCCCGGTTGACCGGACACTCTGCGGCAGAGATCAACGCGGACCGGGAAGGCATGGCGCTGCGCTATGCGAAAGCATGGAATGCTGTGGTGGTGCTGAAGGGGGCGCATACCGTCATTGCAGGGCCGGATGGCCGCTGTGCGGTCAATCCCACCGGCAACCCGGGGCTTTCCCGGGGCGGCAGCGGGGATGTGCTGGCGGGCATGACCAGCGCCCTGCTGGCCTGCGGCCTGCCTGCCTTTGAGGCCGCTGCCTGTGCCGTTTATCTCCACGGTGCAGCTGCCGACCGTGCCGCTGCCCTGCACGGGGAAACCGGGATGCTCCCGCATGATCTGCTGGATACGCTGGGGACCCTGTTTGCCGAAAACGGGCGCTGAGCAAGGGGACGATCCCATCAAGAAAAGAAACGCTTCCTTTCCTCTGGATTTGTGTTATACTGGAGCTATCCAAAACACAACGATCTGCCGGAAAGGAAGCGTTTCTTTTATGGTTCCTGCACTGGAAAAAATCATTGCCGAGAGCGACCGCATCGTCTTTTTTGGCGGCGCGGGGGTCTCCACCGAAAGCGGCATCCCCGATTTCCGCAGCGTGGACGGCCTGTACCACCAGAAGTACGATTACCCGCCCGAGACCATCCTGAGCCACACCTTCTGGGAGGAGAACCCCGAGGAGTTCTACCGGTTCTACCGGGATAAGCTCATTGTGAAGGGGGCAAAGCCCAACGCTGCCCACCTGCGGCTGGCAAAGCTGGAGCGGGAGGGCAGGCTGAAAGCCATCGTCACCCAGAACATCGACGGCCTGCATCAGGCGGCTGGCTCCAAGACCGTTTACGAGCTCCACGGCAGCACCCTGCGCAACTACTGCGTGAAGTGCGGCGCGTTCTACGATGTGGACTTCATTGCCAACAGTACCGGCGTGCCCCGCTGCCCCAAGTGCGGCGGCATCGTCAAGCCGGATGTCGTTCTGTATGAGGAAGGGCTGGACGAGGAGGTGCTCTCCGGGGCCGTGTCTGCCATCCGCAAGGCGGATACTCTCATCATTGGTGGCACCAGTCTGGTGGTCTACCCGGCGGCGGGGCTCATCCGGTACTTCCGGGGCCGCCATCTGGTGGTCATCAACATGCAGCCCACCGGGGCCGATGCGCAGGCCGACCTGTGCATTGCCAAGCCCATCGGTCAGGTGCTGAGCGAGGACGTTTTGTTGGAGGACTGAGATGAAAGCTGTCATTCTGGAAAGCTATGTCATGGAGGAAGGCGACCTCGACTGGTCGGGGATAAAGGCACTGGTGCCCGATACCACCAGCTATGTCCGCACGTCCTACGAGGAAATCGCCCCCCGCATTGGAGATGCGGACATCGTTCTGCTGAACAAGTGCCGCATGGATGAGAAGATCTTACAGCAGTGCCCGAACCTGAAATGGGTGGGCATCATCGCCACGGGCACCGACAACCTGGATCTGGAAGCCTGCCGCCGCCACGGCGTTGCAGTGGCCAATGTGCCGGGCTATTCTACCTACAGCGTGGCCCAGATGACCTTCAGCCTGCTGCTGGCCATCTGCCAGTGCGCGGAGCGCTACAACCGTGCCGTCAAGCAGGGATGCTGGCAGCTGGATATCCCGGAGAGCATCGGCCTGCTGCCCCAGATGGAGCTCTATGGCAAGACCTATGGCATTTACGGCTATGGCAGCATCGGGCGGCAGTCGGCCCGCATTGCCAGAGCCTTTGGCATGGAGGTGCTGGTCTGCACCCGCACCGTCCGGCCCGAATACGCCGCCGACGGTGTGGAGTTTGTGGATTATGATACCCTGCTGAGGCGGTGCGATATCCTCAGCCTGCACTGCCCGGCCACGCCCCAGACCCGGGGCATTGTCAACGCGGAGGCGCTGGCGAAGATAAAGCCCGGGGCCATTCTGCTCAACACGGCCCGGGGCGCGCTGGTGGATGAGGAGGCCGTGGCAGCGGCCCTCCACAGCGGTCAGCTGGGCTTTTACGGGGCCGATGCCTTTGTCACCGAGCCTCTGCCTCAGGAAAGCCCCCTGCGGGCAGAACCCCACGCTATCCTCACACCGCACATTGCGTGGACGACCCGGGAGGCCTTGCAGAACCTGATGGACATTACCACCCGGAACCTGCGCACCTGGCTGGAAGGAAACGGCGAGCACATCGTCAACAGATAAAAAGGAGAGATGAATCATGCAGGCAACCATTCACAACGAATTTCTGACCCTGACCGTGGATACCCATGGTGCCGAAGCAGTCAGCCTGAAAAATGCCGCCGGGCAGGAGATGCTCTGGCAGGCCGACCCGGCTGTCTGGAAGCGCCACGCCCCCATCCTTTTCCCCTGGACGGGCAAGCTAACCGGCGGGGCCTTTACCCATAAGGGCAAGACCTACCCCGGAGGGCAGCACGGCTTTGCCCGGGACGTGGAGCACACCCTGCTCTGCGCCGAGGGTGACACCATCCGGCTGGAGCTGCGCTCGGATGAAAAGAGCAAGGCAGAGCGCTTCCCGTTTGATTTTGTTCTGACCAGCACCTTCCGGCTGGAGGGCAGGACGGTGCACCACACCCTGACCGTCACCAACCCTGCCGATGCCGCCGAGGAGCTGCAGTTCGGCATCGGCTACCACCCGGCGTTCCGCATCCCCTTTGATGACCAGCACACCACCACCGATTACGAGTTCCGCTTCGACCAGCCGGAGAGCCCGATGATCCTGGACGCTTACCCCAACGGTCTGCTGACGGGCAAGTGCGGCTACCGGTGGAAGAATGAGCAGAGCATCCCCCTGACAGACGATCTCTTTGAGAACGACAGCTTCTGCATGGCCGGTCTGCGCAGCCGCACGCTGGGCATCTACGAGAAGGACACCGGCAAGGGAATCGTCTGCAATGTGGAGGGCTACCCCTACACCCTCATCTGGTCGGCTCCGGCAAAGCCTGTGCGCTTTGTCTGCATTGAGCCGTGGCACTCCCTGCCCGGTGCCCAGACCGATACTCAGGAGTGGAGCCAGCGCGCCGCTGCCGCCTGCCTTGCCCCCGGCCAGACCTGGGAGACCACCCTCAGCACAACGTTTGAGCGCTGAAGCAAAGTTTGGCAAAGAAATGCAGGAACCCCTTGACAGAGGGGACTGCATTCTGATTTAATTAGAATCGATAAAAGGGAGTAAAGGGCATCCCGCAGGGCCTGCGGGGTGCTGCATGGCAGCGTCATCACGGCAGAAATGCCCGATGTCATGTGTTGGCTTGAGACTTTTGTCACAGACAGAGTGCTGTGGCAGGGGTCTCTTTTTTCTTGCCCGGCACAGGAACACAAGGAGGAAAAATAAATATGGATCTTCTGAACACATTCGCCAGTCTCTTTTCCAATTTTGGGAATCTGACCTGGCAGATGGTGGTGATGTGGGGCATCGGTGCGCTGCTCATCTACCTTGCCATCGTCAAAAAGATGGAGCCGAGCCTGCTGCTGCCCATGGGCTTTGGTGCCATTCTGGTCAACCTGCCCCTCTCGGGTGCCATCACGCAGGGGGATACGGTCGGCCCCATCTCTGCATTGTTTGAAGCGGGCATGTCCAACGAGCTGTTCCCGCTGCTGCTCTTCATCGGCATCGGTGCCATGATCGATTTTGGCCCGCTGCTGGAAAAGCCGTGGCTGATGCTCTTTGGCGCGGCGGCCCAGTTCGGCATCTTTTTCACCCTGTTTCTGGCGGGCTTCTTCTTTGACCTGAAGGATGCTGCCTCCATCGCTGTCATCGGTGCGGCAGACGGCCCCACCGCCATTTTCGTGGCCAACACGCTCAACTCCCAGTACCTCGGTGCCATCATGGTGGCAGCCTACAGCTACATGGCGCTGGTGCCCATCGTGCAGCCGCCCGTGATCCGGCTGCTGACCACGCAGAAGGAGCGCCGCATCCGGATGTCCTATGAAAAGGGCAGTGTTTCCCGGCTGACCAAGATCCTGTTCCCCATCGTGGTCACGATCATTGCAGGCATGGTGGCTCCGGCCAGTGTGGCGCTGGTGGGCTTTTTGATGTTCGGCAACCTGCTGCGGGAGTGCGGGGTGCTGAATGCGCTGAGCGAGACCGCCCAGAATGTGCTGGCAAACCTTATCACCATCGTGCTGGGCCTGACCGTTGCCGGGCAGATGACCGCCGACAAGTTCGTGCGGCCCGACACCCTGCTCATCCTTGCACTGGGTCTGGTGGCCTTCGTCTTTGACACGGCCGGCGGCGTGCTGTTTGCAAAGCTGCTGAACCTTTTCCGGCCGGAGGGCAAAAAGCTGAATCCCATGATCGGCGCGGCTGGCATCTCGGCCTTCCCCATGAGCGGCCGTGTGGTCAACAAGATGGGCCTGGAAGAGGACAACCAGAATTTCCTGCTGATGTATTCCATCAGCGTCAACGTTTCGGGACAGATCGCGTCCGTCATTGCAGGCGGCCTGATCCTGACCCTGATGGCTTAACGGAGGTGATCGCATGCTTCATCTTACTTCGTGGATGACCACGCTGCCGATGATGCTGATCGGGATGGTCGGCATCATCCTTGTCATCGGCATCATTGTTCTGGCAGTGATGCTGCTCAACCGGCTGACGGGCCGGAAATAAAAGAAAAAGGCGATGCAGCTGTTCAAAACTGCATCGCCTTTTTGCTTGTGTAAGATTACAGAGTCTGGATGGCGGCCTTGATGCGCTGGGCGGCGACCTTGGTCTTTTCGGCATCGCCGAAGGCGGTCAGGCGGAAGTAGCCCTCGCCGCACTCGCCGAAGCCGACACCCGGGGTGCCGACCACGCCGCAGTTCTCCAGCAGCCAGTCGAAGAACTCCCAGCTCTTCATGCCGCCGGGGCAGCGCAGCCAGATGTAGGGGCTGTTCTTGCCGCCGCAGTACCACACGCCGCACTCGTCCAGCGCGTCGGCAATGACTTTGGCGTTCTGGCGGTAGTAATCGAGGTTGGCCTGGATCTCAGCCATGCCGCTCTCGGTGAACACGGCGGCAGCAGCGCGCTGAACGACGTAGGGCACGCCATTGAACTTGGTGGTCTGGCGGCGCAGCCACAGCTTGTTCAGGTTCATGCCCTCGCGCTCCAGCTCGTGGGGCACGATGGTGTAGCCGCAGCGGGTGCCGGTGAAGCCTGCGATCTTGGAGAAGGAGCAGATCTCAATGGCGCACTCGCGGGCACCCTCTACCTCAAAGATGCTGCGTGCCAGAGCGGGATCGGTGATGAAGCACTCGTAGGCGGCATCGTACAGGATAACGGCGTTGTTCTTTTTGGCGTAGTCCACCCAGGCCTTGAGCTGCTCGCGGGTGTAGGCGGCACCGGTGGGGTTGTTGGGGCTGCAGATGTAGATGATGTCAGCCTTCACGCTGTCATCGGGCATTCCCAGGAAACCGTTCTCCTGGCTGGTGCGGCCGTAAATGATCTTGCGGCCGTCGGTCACGTTGTCGTCCACATAGGTGGGGTAAACGGGGTCCGGCACCAGAACGGTGTTGTCCACATCAAACAGGCCCAGCACGTTGGCCAGGTCGCTCTTGGCACCGTCGGAGATAAAGATCTCATCCTCAGCCAGCTGGGTGCCGCGGCCTGCGTAGTAGCCCTGAATGGCCTGCTTCAGGAACGGATAGCCCTGCTCGGGGCCGTAGCCGTGGAAGCCCTCCTTGGTGCCCATCTCAGCGGCGGCATCCTGCATGGCGGTGACCACGCACTTTGCCAGAGGCTGGGTCACATCGCCGATGCCCAGGCGGATGATCTCCTTTTCGGGGTGTGCTTCCTGATAGGCGGCCACCTTGTGGGCAATGTCCACGAACAGGTAGCTTGCCTTCAGCTCGCCGTAATGGTGATTCATTTTCATAAGTTGTTCCCTCACTTTATAAGATTGCCCGCCCTCTCAGGCCGCTTCGCGTCCAGCTCTCCCAAAGGGAGAGCCGATGCAGCGTCTACGCCAGCAGAAGCTGACCGTTGAGCCGCAATTGCCTCTCCCTTTGGGAGAGGTGGCATTGCAAAGCAATGACGGAGAGGGCGAGGATGTTAAACTTCCGCAACTCCCTCGTACACCGTGACAGCGCTGCCGGTCATCAGCAGCTGCCTGCCGGGCAGCACCCGGATGACCAGCTCACCGCCGCGCAGCTGCACATGGATATCCTGCCCGGCGTGGCAGATGCCCAGCTCGGTCAGGGCCGCCACGGTGGCGCAGGTGCCGGTGCCGCAGGCCCAGGTCTCGCCGCTGCCGCGTTCCCACACCCGCATCTTCAGGTGGGCGGCATCCACCACCTGCACAAACTCGGTGTTGATGCGCTCCGGGAAGTTGGCGTGATGCTCGAACGACGGGCCGATGGCTTCCAGCTTCAGGCTGTCCACATCCTCCACCACGGTCACGCAGTGGGGGTTGCCCACGCTGATGCAGGTCACCTTCCACACTTTTCCCTCTACGGTGAGCGGCTGATCCACCAGCGGGCCTTCGCCCATGTGGATGGCAGGCAGGTCGGCCGGCAGGGTGCTGTAAGCGCCCATCTCCACCTGCCACAGCTGTGCGCCCTGCCGGGTGATGCGTTTGACACCGCTGTTGGTGTCGATGGTCAGGACAGGCTTTTCCACCCCGTGGGTGTAGAGCCACTCGGCTACACAGCGCACGCCGTTGCCGCACATCTGGGCCTCGCTGCCGTCCGCGTTGAAAATGCGCATCCGGCCATCGGCCCCGGGGGTCACAGGAGCGCAGATGCAGATGATGCCGTCTGCACCCACAGAAAAATGCCGGGCAGAGAGCCGCTGTGCAAGTGCGGCAATGTCTGCGGGCACACCGGATGCACGGCAGTCCAGATAGATGTAATCATTGGCACAGCCCTGCATCTTGGTAAATGATAATTTCATGGAGCATTCTCCTTTACAGGCGGGGCCTCTGCGGCCATGCTGATGCGGCATGGCTGAGAGGTTTGGTTCGTCACATATAATCATAAGAATCAAACGGGCTTCTGTCAAGCAAAAAAGAGGGCTTTGTGCAATTTTCATCGGTTTTTTCTGCCCGTAAAGGGCCGGAATGCAAAACAGGGCTTGACAAGATACGGCCCATGGGATATAAAAAGAGAGAGTGCTTTTGCGCGCCGGAGAGGGCGTGCAGGCAGAGAAGAAAGAATCATTGACAAAAGGAGACCGCGACGATGGATACTTTTGAAAAGATCCGTGCACTGCTGGCAGAGCAGCTGGATATTGACCCTGCTAAGATCACGATGGAGAGCGACATTATGAGTGATTTCGAGGCCGACAGCCTGGATATCGTGGACATGGTGATGACGCTGGAGGACGAGTTTGGCATTGAGGTGCCGGACGATGCCATCGAGAATCTGCGCACCGTGGGCGACGTGGTGGAATTTGTGGACAGCCACAAGGGCTGATAACAGTTTTGCAAAAAGGCCCCGCACCCGCAGCGCTGCACACGGCGGCACTGCAGCGGGGCTTTTAATATGAGCTCGTGCGGAACGGCTGGAACACAGGCGTTTGGCGCACGGCTTAGGAGGATATGACAAAATGGCAAAAGACAACAAGAAGCTTGTGCAGGCGATCACCAGCCAGGAAGAAAACTTTGCACAGTGGTACACCGACATCTGCGTTAAGGCAGAGCTGGTGGAGTACTCCAGTGTCAAGGGCTTCATCATCCTGCGCCCCTATGGTCAGGCCATCTGGGAGCTGATCCAGAAGGATATGGATGCCCGGTTCAAGGCAACCGGCCACGAGAACGTGGCTATGCCCGTGCTGATCCCCGAGAGCCTGCTGCAGAAGGAAGGCGAGCTGGTCAATGGCTTCGCGCCGGAGGTGGCGTGGGTCACGATGGGCGGCTCCGACAAGCTGGAAGAGCGTCTGGCCGTGCGTCCCACCAGCGAGACCATGTTCT
>OGPJ01001613.1_pt1 | contig 15435 bp, 13 predicted proteins | sample 1552831 | NCBI WGS metagenome assembly OGPJ01 (sample SAMEA2579914, study PRJEB22360) | human gut metagenome | biome: human gut; feature: human-associated habitat; material: faeces | place: Denmark | collected 2008/2010
GGTAACCGCCCGGAACCTTCCCCAGCTGCACCAACCGCAATATAGAACCAAATACTAATATGAGACAAAACAATATGGTGTATTTATGTTGTTCTATTGTTTTCTTTAATGTCATAGGTCTTTTATATCCTTTTTGCTTTCCAATATTTATTTTCATTTTATCATATTGATGATTGGATTGTCTCTGTAAAACTGAAAATTGATTTCGATGACATTTTGGCCCGCAGATTATCATATTCGGTTTACGTAAACTGAAACATAAAGTCTTCTGGAAACCTACCCATATTTCGTTTTCCTTGTCTATTCAGATTTTTAACATCATTTCCATATATCTTCGGTATGTTTTGAATCCTACTGCTTCATAAAAGGCAAGTGCATCTTCATTAAACTCCCACATATTAAGTTCCATACGATTTATTCCCTGCTCCTTTGTATAAGCTTTTATAAATGCTATCATTTCCGATGCAATTCCCTGCCTTCGGTATTTTTTATCCACACAGAATTCATCAATATCCATAAAATCACGTTCCTGCATAAAAGGAGTTTCCGGTTTATGAATATGATGAAGTACAGCAAAACCACAGATCATTCCTTCCGATTCCGCCACAATAATTTTCTGCTCGAGATCTTTCCAGATGGTATATACATGATCTTGTAATTCCTTATTAAAACCGGCCTTGAAAATCTCGGATTTTCCTTCAACATGCAGGTCATTTACCTGTTTTCTTAATTCATTTACCCGTATTAATTCATTTTCTTTTGCAAATCGTATGACCATTTTTATAGACACCTCTTTTTCTTTATTTTATATTATTTTCTTCTCAAGAATGTTGGTATATCCAAATTTTCTTGTGAATTTGAACTATCTGTTGTTGTTGGAATAGAATTTAATTTTTTGTCCCATGCTCTATCTATAATATCTCCCACAGCCATTGTTCCAGATAATGGTCCTTCTTCTTTTTCAAATCCTGTTGCTATAACAGTAATTACTATATCTTCATCAAGGCTATCATCAATAACTGCTCCAAATATAATATTAGCTTCTGGGTCAACGCTTCTTTGAATTAATTCTGCAGCTGTATTTACTTCATGTAAGCCAAGATTTGTTCCGCCAGTTATATTTATAATAACTCCTCTTGCGCCTTCAATTGATGTTTCTAGTAGAGGGCTTTGTACTGCTTGTTTTGCAGCATCTTCTGCTCTGTTTTCTCCAGATGCTCTACCAATTCCCATGTGTGCCATTCCTGTATTTAACATTATAGTTTTTACGTCAGCGAAGTCTAAGTTAACTAAACCAGGAATTGCAATTAAGTCTGATATACCTTGTACACCTTGTCTTAACACATCATCTGCCATTTTAAATGCTTCAACTATAGAGGTTTTTCTATCAATTACTTGTAATAGCTTGTCATTTGGAATTACAACTAAAGTATCTACTTTACCTTTTAAGCTTTCAATTCCACGTTCAGCTTGAGATAATCTTTTCTTTCCTTCAAATGTGAATGGTTTTGTTACAACACCTATAGTTAAAATTCCCATTTCTTTAGCTGCTGCTGCAACTATTGGGGCTGCTCCAGTTCCAGTTCCTCCGCCCATTCCAGCTGTAACGAATACCATATCAGCTCCGCGTAAAGCTTCTGCTATTTCAGTTTTGCTTTCTTCAGCTGCTTGTGCTCCAATATCAGGATTAGCTCCTGCACCTAAACCTCTTGTAATTTTTTCTCCAATTTGTATTTTTGATGCTGCTTTTGATAATAATAGAGCTTGTCTATCTGTATTTACTGCAATAAATTCTACATTTCTTATTCCAGATTCAACCATTCTATTTACAGCATTATTTCCTGCTCCACCTACTCCAATTACTTTGATAGTAGCAGTTCCGTCTAGCATTGTGTTTTCATCACTGTTATTATCCATTAACATATTGTTCATTCCTCCTAATTTTTATTAACCTTATATATTTAAAATTAAAATCTATGAATAAAAGAACTCTTTGATTTTTTCTATAATGTTTTTTAATATACTTTCATTTGAATTAGTATCTATACTGCTTCCTACAGTTTTAGCAAATGGTCTTGATGCTACATATCTAACTAACGCATAAGCAGTTCGATATTCTGGTCTTACTACACTAATCAACCTTCCTGTTGCAATTTTCACTGGAATATTTAAAGTAATTTTTCCAGCGACGTCGCTTTTGTTAATATTAGTAATTCCTTGTCCTGTTAATATAACATTATTTATTTTAGATTTAATTCCCTGTGCTGTTATATCCTTATTAACTATAGTAAAGATTTCTTCTATTCTTGCTTCCATAATTTCAATTAATTGTGAACTCTTAATTACTTTTTTTCCATTTTCATCTTTACATGTTGTAAGCAAGATTTCATTGTCATTATCAATAAATGATTTTAATGCTAATCCATATTGTTTTTTTAATCTTTCAGCTTCTTCTTCGCTAATATTTAGGACTAATGCAATATCATTTGTAATGTTGTCTCCTCCTAAAGGTATTGTATTTGTGTATACAAAACTTTGTCCATCAAATACGCCTATTTCTGTATTTCCTGCACCAATGTCCAATAGCATTACATTATCATTTAGTTCATTTGCGTCAAGTGCTAATGATCTTTGAGCTAATGTAATTGGTACTAAACCATCAATATCTAAATCAACCTTTCTAAATATTGATGCAATTTGTTTCATATATTCTCTATCAGCTAGAATTACTTCTGCTTTTAAAGTAAAACTACCACTCAAATTTCCTACTGGATCTGAAACTGTTCTTCCATTTTCAAGAACAAATTGATTTTCAACTATGTCAATTATTTGTTTTCCTTCTGGTATATCAATGTCTTTCACTTGCATAATACTTGAGACAACATCTTTAGCTGAGATTCCAGCATATTTATCCTTTGCCTCTTTTACAACACTATTTTTAACTATTGTAACATATTTACCAGGTATTGTGACATAAGCTGAATTTATTTTTAAATCCGTCTCTGATTCAGCATCTTTAATTAAGTGGTGTATAGAGCTTGCAATTTCATTTTCGTCTACAATTTTGCCTTTTCTTATTCCGTTGCATTTATGAGTAGTCGTACAAATGACTTCTATTTGATTAAAATTATTAACTTCTCCAATTACTAAACTAACCTTCGAAGTTCCAATGTCAATTCCTACAATTATATCTCCGATTGCCAAGGTTCATTCCTCCAATTTTGCATCCCCTAAAGATTGTTTGTCATCTGTTTTTTGATGTCTAAAGAATATTACATTTTGAAAAAAAAGTCAATAGATTTGTAATATTTTTGTAATAATTGTGTAATACTTATGAAACATTGTTTTTGTTTGCCATTTTCTCGTTCCATCTCTCTAAATAATAGCGTCTAATTATAGCTAAATTATTAAACATTCTTCCTACAAAAACAACGATTGCAGCTAAATAAATATCTACATTCAACTTTTGTCCAAGGTATGTAAGTAATATTGATAATATTGCATTTCCAAAAAAGCCTGTTACAAATATTTTTAAATCAAAATTTTTCTTTAATGTTGATGAAATTCCACCAAAAACAGAATCTAGTGCAGCGATAATAGCTATAGCTAAATAGCCAGAATATGTATATGGAACTATCGGTGCATAAATTCCAATTACAGCTCCTAAAATACATCCAATTACAATTGCAATAAAAATCATTACTTGTTTTCCCCTTCCTTCATATATTTTATATTCATATCTCCATTATATTTTAAAATTTTTATGTTTTTTCCAGTTTCCAATTTAACATTTAGTCCTATGGCTCTTGTTTTATCAATGTATCCACTATCCTTTAAACTCAAAGTACTTGATAAATACGTTTGATTTCCAATTGCTTTTATAACATAAGGTGATGAAACTCTTTGGCCATTTATTATCATTAAAACTCCATCTGGTTGTGCGATTTCCGTAGAACTTAATATTCTTACATCATTAATTGATATAGCTTCTGCTCCCGCATATCTTAATTCATTTATTAATTCTAGTAAGTCTCTGTATTTTACATCTCTTTCTTCACTATTTGATAATGTTATTGTTACTCCTTCGCCAAATACATCTGTCTTTCCTAAAATCATATTAGAATCTTTTAATTCTTTATCAACAAGTCCTGACGCTTCTTCATTTTTTTCAAGCTTGTTTTTATAGTCTTTAATTGTTTTTTGATTTGCTTGTAATTGCTCTACAGTTTCTTCATATTTTCCCTTCCATTCAGATATAGCTGTTCTCAATTCTGCTTCTCTCATGTTTTCAATTGCTGTAATATCTGTTTCCTCAATAGTTCTAAACTGCATAAACATAACTGCAAAAAGTATAAGGCATACTCCTCCAATAATTATGGTCATTATAATTTTGTTTTTCTTTTCTTTATTCAAAGTGTATACTCACCTCTATTTCTCATTTTTTACATATTTGTAGTTTATAACTCCAGAATATTTTTCAACAGTTAAGTTGTCCATTTGTGTTGTTTCTACAATAACTCCAGCTTCATCAAGTATATATAAGTACCCGCCTATCATAGTAAGTGATCCATATAATAATCCTTGTGAACCAATTGCTTTTATTGTAAATGGAGAGCTTACTTTTTGTCCATTTATTTTTATTACATTTCCTTCACAAGTTATTGCTGTAGTTTGTATAATTCTTTGACCATTTATTGATATTGCTTCTGCTCCTGCATTGTTCAAAGCATTTATTACTTCGATCAAATCATCATAATGTACTACTTGTGAACTTAAATCTAATGCTTCACTTTCATTTTTTAAAGTTCCAGTATTGTTGTCTGCTATCACAATTTGTAATCCTTCACCTTTTACTTCAGATAATCCAAGTAGCATATTGTTGTTTTTTATTTCTTCTTGTTTTGCTGAAGATTTGGTATCATTTTGAGTTGCTTGTTTTCTGACCTCTTCTAGTTCTTTTAAAGACTGATTAAGTTCCTCATAAACATTGTCATATCTTTCTTTCCATCTTAGCACTTCGTCTCTTAATCCATTTTCTTTTAGTGATTGCGAGATTGTTGTAGTTGTGTTTTCAATTGTCTTTAATTGAATGCATATTGCAACTGTTAATATAAAGCACATTATTCCTAATGTAATAGCTATTTGCTTTTTGTTCATTTTGCCCTCCTTATTAATGATTTTTATACTTTTTTTCTAAATATAGCCCATTTATTGTTTAAATCAGTATTAACTAAAATTTCTCCTTCTATTTTTTTGTTTTGTTCTATTATCTCTTTTATATATAACATTTTTGTACTTAAATTTGATGTATCTCCAACATGTACAGTTTTCTTTTCGCTTTTTAGCTCTAGCACATAATCTTGTTTATCAGATATATTTATTTTTGTTACAATATTAGCAATCTCATTGCTTTCTGCTGCTTTCATTATTTGTAATATATCATCTAGCTTTTGTAAATCTTCTGTACATAATCTTTCTCCTAGTTGTATATCCTCTTCTTTAGTTGCATACCCTGTTATTATAGGCAACTCTAATTTTTCTTTTGAAATTTCAACAAAATATCCCTGGTTGTTTATATATGCATAAGCATTTGCAAATGTAATCATATATGTAGGAACTCTTTCTTCTATTTCAATTAATATAGTACTTGGTAAATTTCTTTTAATTTTTACACTTTCCACATAAGCATTTTGTTTAATATTTTTTTCAATTTTGTTTTTTGATAATTTAAATGTGTTCTCTTCAATTTCAATTTGTGACAAACTTATCGCTTCATCTTTGGTTAATTTATTGTTTCCTACTATTTCAATTTTCTTTATATTAAAAAATGAAGATAATAAAAAGCCTATTCCTCCACCTATTAAAAGTAATATAAGAGTAGCCCATTTTACTAACCTAAGAAATGCTTTTCTCTTTTTTCTTGCAATTTCCTGTTTTTTAGTCAATTTTTTAGTTTTTTTCTTTTTCTTTTTTGGTTTAACTTTTTCATCTTCAATTCCAAGTTTAAGTTCAAACTCTTCTTCTTTGTTTTTAGTCTTTTTCTTTGTTTTCGTAGTCTTACTTTTTTTAGTTGTATTTTTTATTTTTTCATTTTTTCTCTTTTGGGTTTTCTTTTTGTTTTCTTCAGGATTCGGTAAAGTTTTAATGCCTATAATAATTTCATTGTCTACATTAAATGTAGAATCTTTTTGCGTATTTTTCGATTTTTCTTTAAGTTTTTTAGACATTATTTTCACCTTCTTTTTATATTATAATTGCATTAAAAAAAGCACATACAATTTACCACATTATACGTGCTTATTTTATCATATTTATATATAATAAATCTAGTCCCTTTTGTAATTATTTTTATTCTTTTTGTATCGAAATTTTAGCTCCTAATTCATTCAGCTTCTTATCTAAGTTCTCGTATCCTCTTAATATATACTCTATATTTGTTACTGTAGTCATTCCTTTTGCACATAATCCAGCTAAAATCATACTTGCTCCGCCTCTTAAGTCAGTACTTTTTACTGTCGCTCCTGATAGTTTTCTAACTCCTTTTATTACTGCTGTTTTTCCTTCAGTTGTAATTTTAGCACCCATTTTATTTAATTCTGCTGTATATCTATATCTATTTTCGAATATATTTTCCACAATCACGGATGTTCCTTTTGCTGTAGTTAAAATACTAGCAAATATTGATTGCATATCTGTTGGGAAACCCGGATATGGCATTGTTTTTATATCAACTGCTTTTAATTTTTTAGGCGCTTGCATATATATTCTATTTTTTTCAACTTTTATATTACATCCCGCTTCTTCTAATTTATTTAATATTGGCGTAATATGATTAGCATTTTTATAATTTAGGCAAATATTTCCTCCTGTAATTGCACCTGCACATAACAAGGTTCCTGCTTCAATTCTATCTTGCATTACTTTATACCCTGTATCTTTTAATTTTTGTACTCCTATAATTTTTATAACATTAGTTCCTGCACCTGTAATTTTGGCGCCCATTTTATTTAAGCATTTAGCTAAATCTACAATTTCTGGTTCCATCGCTGCATTTGTTATTTGTGTAACTCCTTCTGCGTATATTGAAGCAAGTATAATATTTTCTGTTGCACCTACACTCGGAAAATCCAAATTGATATTTGTTCCAACAATTTTTTCTGCTTTACATATAATAAATCCTGAATCTTCTATAATATTTACTCCTATTTTTTTAAATGCTGCTAAATGTAAGTCAATTGGTCTTGCACCAATATCACAACCTCCTGTTTGTGATAGCTTGTGGGTACATAAATTTCAAGTGGAATGCTAACCCTCCGTTTTCGTATAGTTCATTATACATCATATCATTTAGGTTATACAAGTCTTTTTCTTCTTTTGTTATTTCGTTTTTGTCAAATACTACTATTTTATCAAATAGTCTTGATAGTTCTTCTTTTGTTAATCCATTTTGTTTAATATCTTCTATTGCTTTAAATATCAAATCTTCTTTATCTTCTAGCTTATTTAATGAATTGAATTTGCTTTGTATTTCTTCTAGCTTTTCTTTTTCATTTTGAATTTTCTTTTCTAATTCTTGCTTTTTATCTTTATATATAAACTCTGGTATTAAGTCATTTAATTTATCTTCGTATACTTGTTTAAATTGCTTTTCCCACTTCTCCAAAGTTTGTTTTGATTTATTTAAATCTTTTTCTAGTGTTTGCTTATTTATAGATATTGCTTTTACATTATCCATTACAAAACTTTTAAATTCTGGATTACTTATTAAATTGTCTATATATGCATTTACTATCTGATCTAAATATTCTATTCTAATCCTGTGTGGTGTGCAACCATAGTTCTCTCTTATATCTTCCTTAATCGCTCCTTCATTACTATACTTTTTACACAAATAACTGTCTGGTCTTTTTCTAGTTCCACTTGTGCCTTTTCTTTTATACATAGGTGTTCCACATCTTCCACAATATAAAAGTCCTGAATATAAATTGTTTTCTACATCTACAAACTTAAATCCGTTATTATATTTATCACTTTCTTTTTTTCTTTTCTTTCTAATTTTTTGTACCTTTTCAAATAGTTCTTTATCAATAATTGGCTCGTGATGATTTTCTAATATTGTCCATTCATCTTGTGGCTTTACAATTGTTTTTTTTGATTTAAAACTAAGCTTTTCTGTACGTCCTCCAACATAATCCCCTATATATCTTCTATCATCTAGAATCCTTACTATGTGTTGTGCTTTCCAGTTTGCACTTTGCTTTGCATTTGTAAATCCTCTTGATTGTGATGGTGTTGGTATTCCTTTTTTATTTAAGTAAGTTGCTATTTTTTGATAACCCCAATCTTTAGAATATAGTTCAAATATCTCTTGAACTACTGGAGCTGTTTCTTCATTTACAACTAATTGTTTTCCATTTTTGTTATATCCATAAATTGCTTTTACTAATAAATCGCCTTCTTCAATTTTATGTCTTAAATTTCTTCTTATATTTTTACTATCATCTCTTGCCCTTCTCTCGTTAAACCATGCATATAAACCGAACATTTCCTCATTGTATTGTTCATCTTCAAATATTATTTCTACGCCTTGCTCTTCTAGGTATTCTACAAAATCTAATGCTTCTTTTTGATTTCTTCCAAGTCTTGCAGAATTTTTGAAAACTATTACATCTATTTCTTTATTTTTTGCTCTATTTCTAATATCATCAAACCTGCTGAAATCTGTTCCACTTTTATCATCATCCATTATAACATCAACTATATTTGTATAACCATGACCTTTGCAGTATTTTACAAGTAAATCTCTTTGTGTTTCAATTCTCTCATAGTTCTCGCCATAATCATCTCTACTCTCTCTACAATAAATTACAACTCTTTTTTCCTCATTAGACTTTTTCATAGATTCCCTCCGTTTTAATGTATCAATAACATATTTTTTTATTTTGTATTTTATTGTTGCTATTATACGTTAAAAGTTCTAAAATTTCAAGGCTATTCTCAAAATTTTAGAACTTTTGAGTTGGTAACAATTTGTAACCAACTGGTTAGCTTTTCTAACCAGTTGAATTTTCTTTTTTATCAGAAATTTTTTTGTTTTCTTTCTCATCATCTTCTATATATTTATAATTAAGTTTATTCATTTTGGTTACAACTGATTCTCCAAGATTTTTTTCAATATCATCTCGTGCAACTTTTGCAGCATGTCCACCCATTTTAGCTACTTTAATATTTTCTTTTAATCCATTTGGTTTTTGTTTAGCAGCAAGTCTTTTAGTAGCTTCTTCAGATAAATCTGTTAGTATAAGTTCTATATTATCCATATTATCTCTTAAGTTTTCTTTTCTGAGTCCTTTATATTGTTTATATTCTTTTGCTGTCATTCCAGACCATTCTCTATATATTTCATTTGTTAAAATTGCATATTCAATATTACTTTCAATTCCATTTTCTTTCCATACATCTGTTAAATTTTTTCGTTCTTGCATTGATTTCATTCTTTTAGCAATCCATTCTTCGTCATATCCTTTTACTCGATATAAATCAATTGCTCTTTGTAATGCTATTGAAGGATCAAAAGTTTCATCGATTTTTTCTTTTCCTAAATGTGCTAACCATTGTTTTATTGGTTCTGCATTTTTAGATGGTATTGACTCAATTATACGAAACATGCCTTCAATATCACAAACATCAGTCATACGATATTTTCCATCTTTTGCCTTTAATTTCAAACCGTTACAATTTGTAACGGTTTCATTTCCTTCTTCTTTTAGCCTCTTTTTTAAGACTCTCCAATATACTGTTGGATTTTTACTTTCAGCTAAAACACCAACTATATCAACAATACTAATATAATATTTTTCATCTTCTTTATCCCAAATAGTTCTTATTGTTTTGCTATTAAATATTTTATTTATTAGATGCATTTTATTTTCGTCCATCTTATACCTCTCTTTCTCAAGTTGTTCGGAATTTCCGAACAACTCAAAATCTCTTTTATTTCTTCTATTTATATCATATTTCTCAAGTTTTTTCAATGTTTTTGCGAAATTTTGTTCTTGCTTTTTATTTATATTTTTGTTTTATTCTATCAGAGATAATATCGGTGAATACCTGTTTATAATCATCTAATTCACTAATATCTGATTTTGGACAAATAAATACTGCAAATGGTAATTTGCCTTTTTTCTTTTTGTCTTTATTATCCTTTACCTTTTCCAGAGTATTCACCTACCTTTCTCTAATTTATATTCATAGACTTTTTGTCCTTATTACTAAAACTACAAGTGGAATATTCCCATATGAGATTTGCCCTCATTCCACCTTTAGTGAATCGCCCCTTTACATCACGTTAGCCAGACGAAAGTATCATTATATGTACTTGCAGTTCGCTATTCAATTTTCAATGTGCAATCGATAGAAAATAATTATTTAAAACTACTATTTTCTATCTTGATAAATCAATTATAAAATGCTAAAATAATGTTGTAAACAGGTTTTACGAAGTCTATAGATAAATTAAAAATTGAAATATCTATATTCTATTTTTTAAATGGAGGAAATGCGGATATGATAAGTAATTTCACAATCAAAGGTAATAAAATTATTCTAAAAAATACAGGAGAATATTTTGGTGCTATTCATGATTTTGAATATAATATTGGAGATAAATTATATGAATTTGCTATAATGAGCTATCAAGATTTTGACAAATTAAAAGATATGTATAACCAATTAATAGAACTTGTATGCTATGCTAAAGAAACTGATTCAGAAGAAGAAAAATTAGATTGTTTCTTTAAAATGTTTCAAATCGTTAGAGCTTGTTTAAATTTTTCTCCATATACTCACTTCTATACTCAAGTATTAATAGATATAATTGTAAAAACATACAATTCAAAAGTTTTTAGATCAGACTTATTATTCAAATCTCAAATTGGTGTTTTTATAGAAGATTCTAAATATTATCCTAATGATATATATCGTGAATTAGAAGAAGATGAATATACTACGCAGATTTTGTTTCTAAAATGGTCTCAAAAAGTAGATAAGATATCAGCCAAAAAGCATAATGAATATATGAAATTCTTTGAAACTATGCGAGATTTACTAATTGAAAATCTTATAGAGAAGAAAAAAGATTTAAAAGAAAGATTAGAATTAATTAGCGAATATTCTAATAATTCGCTTGTTAGAAATTTAAGCGTACCAGAAAAATTATTCTTATACGAAACTAAAAGAATATTTGATTTGCATTATTTTAATACCAAACCTGCTCATGCACTATTTTTAGATACAAAATTTAAAATAAAATATGTATGTGACACAATATTATCACCACAACAAAGAAGATTAGATGTAGATAAAATAGTAGATATTATAAAAGAAAAAAATATTGTTGCAGAAGAGGTTTATGAACTAGAAAATGCAGAAGAACAAATAAGATTTGAGTTATTTAAAGTTATTCAAAATAACTTTGTTATTAATAAGTGTGAAAATTGTGGGAGATTATTTATTCCTTCAACTACCAATAATAATCCATATCAAAAAGCAAGAAATGACCAAAAATATTGTAATAGTTTATATTTAGATACTGGTAAAACTTGCAAAGAAATTGGTGCTACAAATAAACATAAAGAAAAGGTTGAAGATAGCGATATTTTAAAGGAATTTAATAGAGAATATAAAAAAATGTATGGCAGACATTATAAGCATCCTAAAGAATTTACTGAAAAGAAATTTAAGCAATGGTCAAAAAAGGCTGTTAAATTAAGGGATAGCTTTAATGATAGCCAAATTGAAGAATTTAAAAATGAATTGCGAAAATTATGCCAATCATATTTTTAAATTAACTATATCAAAAATAGAAAGCCATACATTGACTTTCTATTTTTGATTTTTCTCCCAAATTTTTCTTATAAATTTTAAAGATAAAGTAGATAACGTGAATCCGTATTACTGGAACTAATGAACTTAAAAATATATTATCATAATTTCTAACTATGTATGAATATATAACAACGACAATATAAGTTAATACACATATACAAATTTTTCTTGTTGCACTTGTCTCCCACTTTTTATCTAATTCTACTCTTTTATTTCTTTGTTTGATTATTTTTATTTCTTGATCCAACTCTTTCAAATCCATATTTATTTACTCCCAAATTTATGATAAATTTTAACTATGCAGTAGCCTTTAGTTTTTTTATTTTTCTATCATTTTCTTCAATAACGCTATCATAATATTTTTCTAATTTTTTTAATCTATCAATTGATAACATATTTAATTTTTCTGGATTTCCTTCTATTTCTTTCAAGAAATTATCTTTTTTCACTACATTGTTTACTTCTCTACTATCTACCTTTAATTCAGTTACGAACTTGTCTTTCTTTTCGTCATTATAAAATTCATTAGCAGTATCATTAGGCACTTCTTGTATATTATCATATTGTATATTATTTTTACCGAATAACCTTTTAAAGAAATTTTTTATTTTTGTTATAAAGCTTTCTTTATATTCTATTAATCCATTATTATTCATCTTATAACTCCTTATTTTGACTATTTAACTTACTTATTTCTAATTGTTGGTCAGATATAATCCTTTGTTGAGAAAGTACCCTTTCCACTAATGCTTTCTTTATAGCTTTATTATTTTCTTCAATTGTTTGTTCATTATTGTCAATTATTTGTTGTAATTCTTCCTCTGTCATATCTTCTAATTCTTCAGGTGTTTTCTTTTCTGGTGTAATTATTTCTCCATATTCATCAACTTCAAAGCCTGCATCTCTTGCTTCTTTTGACTTAATTTCTTTTTCTAATAAAGCATCTATTTCTTCACTTGGTGCGTCCCTAAATGATTCTTCATACTCCATAGAGTCTAGTAATTCTTTTTCTGTCTGTTTCCTTTTTTCTGCCATTCTCGCATATTTTTCTTTTTGTGCTTGTATTAGCGCTTGTATTTCTGGAGAAGATTGTGCAAATCCCTCTATTAATTCTAATTTGTCTTTATTTAATTCTAATGCCTCATCAGAAACTTCAATTCCATCTTCCTCCATATAAGTAAATGAATCTCTTTCCTCTAACAATTCAACATATGCTTCTTCTATTTCTTCTGGTCTCATAATCGTTAGTGAAGTTCCTAATCTTGCCATTTCTATCGTATATTGAAGTTTTTTTGCTTCTGCTGTGTAATAATCTATATCAGCTTGTTCAGATGATATCAAGCTTTCATAATTTTCTCTTTCTTGGTCATCTAAAGATTCATCTTCCAATAATTTTTCATATTCAGCTATTTTTTGCTCACATCTTTCTATTGCTAATAAATAATCTTCATATTCTTTTTCTGTAGGAGTTTGTTCTTCATAATCTTCATATTCGTCATATGCATCTATTTCTTCTTGTCTTTTTCTTTCTTCGTCTTTCTTTTTTCTTTCATCTTCTTCTTGTAAATCTTCATAATATCTTTCTTCATCTTTATAAGCCTGATTATATATTGTTTGAATATGATTAGCTAATTCCTGATCTCCTGTTCCTAATGCTTCTTGCCTTTTTCTTTCAAGAAAATCATAAAAATTCTTTTCTCCTGATTTAACAAATTCCTTACTATATTCATCTAAGCTCATAAATTTTTTATCTGCCATTTCTTTTCCCCCTTTATTATAATATTTTTGTACCTTTTAATCTAGTTATTTCTGCTTGTTGTCCTGCTATAGTTTCTTGTTGTTTTACAATCTTTTCTATTAATTCTTGTTTTGTTGCTTCTTCACTTTTTTGTGTTATATCTATTTCTCCCTTTAAATACTTTCTAACTGTATCTCTAACAGTCTTATCACATACTAGAGAGCCATTTGATTTAAGATATTGTATGCACATATCCACATCTTGTTCAGTTGGTTTTACTTCCTTCTCATCAATTACTAATGTAGTTGAAGATAGATATTCTTTTTTACTAAATGGTCTCGTGTATATTTGATAAGGTTTTACAAATCTGTGTAAACCTCTTATAACATCAGCTGATAAATTATCTTTTTTTGCAAATACTATTAATTCCTCTATACTCATTTTTGATTTCATTATATATTCTTCTATTGTCATTTCCCCTTTTGCTAATGCTTCAGCTTTTCTTCTTAACCCTAACCACATTGCCCTTTGCTTTTTCTGTATTTCATTTCTTTCTTCTCTGTTTTTTCCTGTTCTATCTAATCCTTCTTTGTTATAACCTTCTTTATCATATCCATCTCTATCATATCCATCTGGGTCGTATTCTGTTAATGTATCTTTATGTATTCCTTTTCTATCAAAACCTGTCCTATTTATTCCTTCTCTATTATATCCAAATCTATTATAACCTTCTTTATCATATCTTTCTCTGTCATATCCATATCTATCATATCCATCTTTGTCAAATCCCTCTATATCATATCCATCTTTATCAAATCCATCTGGGTCATATTTTCCCAGTGTATCTTTATGTATTCCTTCTTTAAAACCTTTTCTATCAAATCCTTCTCTATCTTCTCCCCACATATTAAATCCGTCTGGGTCGTATTCTGTCAATGTCTCTTTATGAATACCTATTACATCAAATCCATCTCTATCGTATCTATCTTTATCACGACCCCAGTTATCATATCCGTCTGGATCATACTCTGTTAAAGTATCCTTATGAATACCCTCTATATCAAATCCATTTTTATCATATTTTGTTTCAGTAAGCCTATTAATCCATTCTCGTTTTATATAATCAAAATACCATTCTCTGCCCCTATTTAAAGTATTCCATTTTTTTTCCATTCTTTTCTCCTTAAAAAATAATATATTTTTTTGTATTATAACATAAAATAATTAGTTTGTATCATTTATTACAAAAAATAATATTTTTGTAACATTTCGTCATATTTTTATATCTCTTTATCTTTCTAATTCCCATTCTTTTTCCTTATCTTCTCGTTTTACTTGCTTTTCAGCATCTAATAAAGTATTATTTTCTCTTTCAAAATCTCTAATCAAATTATTTTCTGCTCCCATATCAAACTTTTTGCAAATCCATTTTATAAATTTATCAATAGTTTCTTTAAACTTGTCCACTACTTTGTGTAAATGCTTATTTTCTTTTTCCAAGCCTTTAATCTTGCTTTTATATTCCAATTCCATATTAAATTCTTTTTGTTTATATTCTGTCTTGATTTTATCTACTTCATTGTGCAATTCTTTATTGTCACACATTATTCTTTTTCTTTCTTTTTCATATTTTATTGCTTTATCAACTAAATTAACTTGTTTGGATAATTCTTTGTGAAGAATCTTATTATCTTTGTACAACTCATTAATTAATTCGTCTTTTGGTTTTATAATATCATTTTCAACTTTTTCTCTATTAAGTTTTATTATTTTTATATCATTAATATCTGGCATTTCAGGTAACTCTAATT
>OGPJ01001617.1_pt1 | contig 15415 bp, 9 predicted proteins | sample 1552831 | NCBI WGS metagenome assembly OGPJ01 (sample SAMEA2579914, study PRJEB22360) | human gut metagenome | biome: human gut; feature: human-associated habitat; material: faeces | place: Denmark | collected 2008/2010
ACATAGACAGAGGCGGCGTTTTCGGATCTGTTTACGGAACAATCGCCCTTCTAAAGCCGGAAGAAAGAGTTTTGATGAAAGGGATCATTATCAATAAATTCAGGGGAGATGCATCTCTTTTTGACGATGGCAGGAAGATTATCGAGGACTTGACCGGTGTGCCGGTAGTAGGTGTAATTCCTTGGTTTCGCGATATCAAAATCGAAGAAGAAGATTCGGTCGCCCTCGATATGAAACACAATACTTACCGGGACGGAAAAATCAATGTGGCGATCATCTTGCTGAAACGAATGTCTAATTTCACCGACTTCGACGTATTGGATATGGACCCTCGCTTCAATGCCTATTATACGAACAATATCGACGAGATAGAAAAAGCAGATATCATCCTGCTCCCCGGCTCTAAAAATACACTTTCGGATCTTCAAAGCCTGCGAGCGTGCGGTATAGCCGATGCAATTATCCGTGCCCATAAAAACGGGAAAAAAGTTATCGGCATCTGTGGAGGGTATCAAATGATGGGAGCACGCCTCGAGGACCCGAAAGCCATCGAAGGAAACCTGCCCGCCGTTCCCGGACTGGGCCTGCTACCGCAATGTACGATCATCGAACCGGAAAAAATAACTCGCCAAAGCACCTTTGCCTTTCTGCCTGGGCTATGCAAGGACGGTTCCTGTAAAGACGGTTCGCGAACCATCTCCTACGGCTGTCGCGGCTACGAGATACACATGGGACGAACAACTCTGCTTGGCGACGCTCCAGAAAATCCGGTGGCCGTCCTCAACGACGGACGGACGGACGGTTATTATCTGGATAACACATGCTGGGGCAGCTATATGCACGGAATACTGGATAACCCGGAAGTCCTGGACAACCTGGCCGAAGGATTTGATAAAGAAACAACAGACCACCCTTTCGACTATGCAGCATTCAAAGAAGAACAATACGACAAGTTGGCGAATTTAGTCAGGAAACATGTCGATATGGATTATATCTATCGGCAACTGGTTTGACAATTGTCAATTATTTCAACCGGTCCACCCTGGCAACGTCATCTAGTTTGACACAGACTGTAGCCCCTAATTGTTCAAGGTAAAGAACTAAATGATTCTTTTTAATCTTCTTTACTTTTCCGGAAACATGTTTCATGGCTCCGCAAAGGATCTCGACCTCTTCGCCGGGGCATAAAGCATGTTCGGATGCTTGGTCGAGAAAATCCTGAATGGCATCGATCTCCTTCTGGCGGACAACGGCCGGTTTTCCATTGTAATAGACGATACGAGCCACACCATACACTCGGGTCAGATTTCTTAACTCCGGGTCGGTACACCGTACAAACAGATAAGAGTTGAATAATGGCAACTCCACGATTTTGACACGGTCAGACCAGACCCTGGGCGCACGATGAAGCGGAAGCCAACACTCGACTCCAAGCGCATCGATCCGGTCCCTCACCTGCTTTTCCGCCCTGGGAGCGGTATACAACACATACCAACTTGTCTTATCGGCGTTTATCTTAAGTTCTTTTTTCTCCATAACGTACACAAATATACGACTATTTTTCATACATGGAATGGCCCATATTCAATAAACCTTTATCCATTCCCGAACGAGCCGGATTAATCTTGTTATTTTCCCTGAATATCAATAATTATCTCTGTACGAACAAATATACACACTATTCAAGAGAAGACTTATCTGAATTTCTTTGATGCTGAACGTATGTATATCGACATCAATATATTTCAAAAGCCGAATATTCCGGAAGACGATCAGTAGGACCATCATCGAGAGTTTGAACGAGGCAATCGGGGTCGACTCTGTAAAAGGTTCCGGTTCTACTTTCTGGTTCACACTACCACTCGAATAAAAACGCGGTGTGCAAAACAGCCTTGTTCCCGTACTCCACATAGGATCACATAAAAACAGACCATATAAATATCTGATTGATAAGACCTGTTCTTTTGTCCCCCCCTGTAGGAGCGGAGACAAGTACATTTTGACACACCGCTTTTCATTACTTTTGCATCGGACCCACCGATGGCGGAGGATTTCCAATCCCCCATTTCTTATTTGCTTTCGGCCCCATCTTCAGAGACAGGACACCGCCGGCAGTAATCCGGCTATGGTCAAACCAAGGCCCACTCAACTCTTCGCCGTTCAACGTGACCGATTGCACATATTTATTATCATGGGTAGCACCATCTGCTACAATCTCGAACACGTTACCATCGCCGAGATCAATCTTCACATCCGAAAAGACCGGACTACCGATATTATAAGTCGGAGATCCCGGTGTCACCGGATAAAATCCCATCATACAAACCACCCCGAAGCCAGACATACCGCCACCGTCTTCATCACCCGGAACTCCCATCAGGTCGTTACGGAACCACTGGTCAAGCAGGACACGGATGCGTTTCTGCGTCTTCCAAGGTTGTCCGGCATAATTATACAGATACGGGATATGCAGGCTCGGTTCATTTGCCATCGAGAACATTCCGACATTACCGGTATGATCAGGCAAAAACGAGTAGAATTGCCACTTGGACATTCCTAAAGGAGTATCAAACATCGAATCGAGAGCAGCCGTAAAGACCTCGTTTCCTCCGATAAGCGAAACCAAGTCGCCGATATTGTGTTGTACATCCCAACGATAAATATAACCATTATTTTCATCATAATAATCGCGAGCACCCAAACCACCAGAATACCGATAATCCACACCTTCGATAAACTTACCGTCCTTATCCTTCGGATGGAAGAAACGGGTTTCCGGATTAAAGAGGTTCCGGTAGTTATAAGACCGGGCAAGGAAATATTCCGCATCCTCTTTCTTACCCAGTTCGGCCGCGATCTGAGAAAGACACCATTCGTCATAAGCCGTTCCTAAGGTAACGGCAACCGGTTGGCGTTTTTCCCACGGAGAGACATCAGCCACCGTTTCTTTTTCACCCGGTTTCAAAGCCGGGATATAGCCATGTTCCTTATAAAATTCATCCAACCATCCGGAAGGAGCCGCCGACCAGGGGATCAACGTTTTCTCTTCGATACCCTTACGGGCTGCTTCATATGCTTTTTCAAGATCGAAACCACGAACACCTTTCCGCCAAGCATCGATAACAGTGGCAACGGCATGGTTGGAGTTCATACGGCGGGAGTCGCCGGTCACTTCAGGGAATGTCGGCATCCAGTTCGTCCCCATCTGCTGGGCCATCAAGAGATATGAATTGATAATATCGGTCTCACGTTCTTTATCGATCAGGATACGAAGCGGATGGGTAGCACGATAGGTATCCCAAATCCAGTCGTCGGTATAGAACGAATGGCCACCGTCTTCATGTATCTTGCCATCAAAAGCACTATAGTATTTACCGTCTTCGCTCAGATTCACCGGACGTTCATAACAACGGTATAAGGAAGTATAGAAAACGGTCTTGTCGTTTTCACTTCCTCCACTTACCTGTATCTTGCCTAAAGCATCGTTCCATTCGTTTCGTCCGATCCGGGCGATTGCACTTACATCATATGAGTTGATCTCACGCTCCAGGTTCTTCCGGGCTTGCTCTGTGCTAATAAAAGAGATTCCATAGCGCACACCGATCTCTTTCTGACCGGAGAAAGCCAATGCCAAGGCGGCATCTTTTCCCTCTACAGACGATTTACCGTACTTCACGGTTCCACTGGTCAGGACACCGGATTTCTCCGGTGTCTTGTCTGTTTCGGCATATAAATAGACCTTTGTTTTCTTATCTACATATTGAAAACCACTGACAGTGTTTCCATCACATTTCAACTCTCCATTCCGACTATTGAACACCAGATAAGCCGGTCCGTCTTTCTCGAACGTAAGGCTATAAACCGCGCTCTGGTGAGATGGAGCATAATCGACCTCGATATTCGCCTCATCCAAATATACCTGATATCGATACGGGACAATCTTTTCCCGATCGTAACTATACTGGATAACAGGTTTCAGACCCGCCTCATCACCCTGATAAGGACTCAGGTTGAAAGCCGAACTACCTCGATGGCTTGTCACGATGAGAGGCAACCCACCCAACCGGTCTCCCGTAAAATCACCACGTTCGGGATAGACACGCAACATACTGTTAGGCAGATGGACGGTCGGATAAGTCGGCACCAACAGATGGCTGATGTTCCCCATATAAGGGTTAACATATTCTACCGGTTCTTTCGGCAGGTTATCGGCGATCAACCGTTTTCCTTTGACATAATACCTATCGGCAAACATCATGATGGCAACTCCGATCACGACGCCCAATAAAAATTTTCCTGTTTTCTTTAGTATCTCCATTGTTTATTTCTTTTGTTTTTCATTTACTGAAAATGAATATGGAAAATCTTCCGGACTCACTCCTCTGTTCATATTCGGCTCATCTCCCATTTTGATATCCAAGACACCGCCTTTCAGCAGTTCGAAATGTTCCAGATAGTTTTTCGTATAATTCTTTCCGTTAAAAGACATAGACTCGATATAGATATTCTTGTCGCTGTTCTCCGGCGCATTGACAACCAAGCTCTTTCCATTTTCAAAATGCAAAGTGGCTTTCTTAAACAAAGGTGCGCCCAATACATATTGTGTCGTTCCGGGAGCAACCGGATAAAAGCCAAGAGCAGAGAATACATACCAGGCGGAAGTCTGTCCGTTATCTTCGTCACCACAATAGCCATCCGGTGTCGGAGTGTACATACGGTCCATCACCTGACGTAGCCAGTATTGGGCTTTCCAAGGCTCACCGGCATAATTGTACAGATAAATCATATGCTGGATCGGCTGGTTGCCATGTGCATAGTTTCCCATATTCATAATCTGCATTTCACGAATCTCATGGATAACCTGTCCATAATAACTATCATCAAATACGGGAGGAACAGCAAATACGGAATCCAGCATAGTGATGAATTCTTTTCGTCCCCCCATCAAATCGATCAATCCCTGCGGATCGTGAAAAACCGACCATGTATAATGCCAGCTATTCCCTTCTGTAAAAGCATCTCCCCATTTCAACGGCGAGAAAGGAGTCATGAAGTTGCCGTCCTTATTCTTTCCGCGCATCAATTTGGTCTCCTTATCAAACAAGTTTTTATAGTTCATTGCACGTTTGGCATACAAATCCAGTTCTTTTTTGGGACGTCCCAGATCTTTTGCAATCTGGTAGATACACCAATCATTATAGGCATATTCCAACGTACGAGCAGCATTCTCGTTAATCTTTACATCATAAGGCACATAGCCCAATTTGTTGTAATATTCATGTCCTAAGCGGCCGGTGGAAGAAACCGTCGGATGTACATTTTCCGTTCCGTGGATCAAACCTTTGTACAATGTTTCGAGATCATCCACCTTTATACCTTTGACGTAAGCATCCACCAAAACCGAAGCGGAATTGTTGCCCACCATACAACCACGATGTCCGGGACTTGCCCATTCGGGGAAGAAACCGCTTTCCTTATAAGCATTGATCAAACCTTCCTGCATTTCTTTCGACATGGTCGGGTACATCAGGTTCAGGAACGGGAACAGACTACGGAAAGTATCCCAGAAACCAGTATCCGTAAACATATAGCCCGGCAATACTTCTCCATTATAAGGACTATAATGTACAACTTTCCCTAAGGCGTCTATTTCATAAAACTTACGGGGAAACAGAAGCGAACGGTACATGCAGGAATAGAACGTCCGATACTGGTCCAGAGTGCCACCTTCCACTTCGATCTTACTCAACTCCTTATTCCAAACATCTTTGCCTTTTCGTACCAATGTGTCAAAATTGTCAGAACCCAACTCTTTCAGATTGAGCGAAGCTTGTTCGAAACTGATAAACGAAGAAGCGACCTTTGCATGTACAATCTCGCCTTTCGTCGTCTTAAAACCGATAACGGCACCGACATGGTCGGATTGTTGCTCACGAACACCTTCCTTCAAAGTTGCATCGGCAAAAGTTGCTTCATAAGTGAAAGGTTTATCAAATTCGATAACGAAATAGTTTTTGAAATTATCCGGTACACCACCGCTATTCTTGGTCGTATAACCGATAACCTTGTTTTCTTCAGGGATCACTTTGATATAGGAACCTTTGTCAAACGCATCCACTACGACATAGGAATGTTCGTTTTCCGGGAAAGTGAAACGAAACATGGCAGCACGATCAGTCGGTGTCAGTTCGGTTTTCACATCATGCTCTGCCAGATAGACTTCATAGTAGTACGGTTTTGCTATCTCACTCTTATGAGAGAACCAACTGGCCCGTCTATCCTGATCAAATTCAGGAGTACCGACAACCGGCATGATGGCAAACTGCCCGTAATCATTGATCCAGGGACTTGGCTGATGGGTTTGTTTAAAGCCACGTATCTTATTGGCGGTATAGGTATACCCCCATCCATCCCCCATCTTACCGGTTTGCGGGGTCCAAAAATTCATACCCCATGGACGTGCTATAGCCGGATAGGTGTTACCGGTTGATAGCTCAAACGACGATTGCGTCCCCATTAAAGGATTAACAAACTCTACCGGGTCAAAAGCACCGTCTGACGCAACGGCAGGCCTTCCCAGGCAGGTTAGCATAGCAATAAGAGCAAAAGCCCATATACTTTTTTTCTTCATTTTTATTTATACGATTAATATTCTACTTACAAAGATAAGTCAAACAACTCCTTAAGTAAAAGCAGGTAATGTGAATTTTTCTCAAAAATCAATAAAAAGGGAGGTTACCCATCTATGAACAACCTCCCTTCTGATCAAAACTGCTTTTTAATGAGTCCTGATATCAACTCTATAGTTTGAACTTATACAGTTGCGCCATCACCTTCTGGTATTCATTCTGCAACTGCATATGATTCTGCATACTCTGATAGAGCGTGGTGACGTCTACAAAATATTCGATCATCGAGATTTGTCCCGCTTGGATCGCCTTATTCAACAACGCCAGGTTATTCTGGCTCTCCAGCACTTCGCCATATTCGTCGATGGAAGTCTTCAAGGCTACCGACTGGTTATAGAGTTGGAGCAATTCATTCTCTACCGCCGTCATCGTGCTTTCCAGTTGCAAATCGGTGTAAAGGTTCTGTGCTTTCGCCTGTTTCACATTGTTGCGGTTTGAGAAAAGAGGAATACTGATGCCGACCAAAAAGCCATTGAAACGTTCGCCACCCGAAGATGGGTTCATACGGTAACCCAACTCAAACGAAGGCAGCCCCATCGTCTTGTTGACACTGATTTGTCTCGATGATACGGCCTTCGCACTTTGCAAAGACAACAGACGCCGATCATTCTCCAAGATTTCCTGGCGCAGGTCGGCAAACGAGAGCGGAAGCTCCACAACCTCGTAAGCCGTATCAGTCAACTGAATAGAAATCCCCCCGTTCAGCATTTCTAGTTCCCGCTGTTTATTCACACGGGCCGCTTCGTTCATGCGTACCTCGTTACGGACGTTCAAAAGTTCAAGTTCGATCTTGTTCGTTTCCAAAATATTGGCATCACCCTGTTCCAAGCGTTGCTGATAGAGTGCGGCAAGCTGTTCGGCGCTTTTCCGACGGATATCCAGCAGGTTCTTTTGCTGATTCAGAAAGATCAAGTCCAGGCAAGCTTCTTTGGCTTGCAACAAAATCTGCTGGCGCACTTCTTCGCCCTGTCGGTCGTAGTTTTCACCCTTCTGCTTGGAGAGCTTGTTCCGTTGCATATATAAAGACGGGAAGTCAAATGATTGCGAAGCGACTAATTCACCGGTGAATCCCATTCCCTCTTTGTTTCCATACAAATGGGAATAAGTAACGGTAGGATCAGGCAGGTTGTTGTCCAGTTTGGCTTCCAACTTTTGTGCCGTCACCATCTGACGGTTTGCCTGCAATTCCTTGTTATTGGTCTCTACACTCCGGAGCACTTCCTCGATGGAAGTTTGCGCCCCGGCCACCAATGCAGAAGAAAGCAATGCTATTGTTAATATGAATCGTTTCATTCTTTATCTTCTTTATTCATTAATAAATAAACAATCGGGATGATGAAGCCGTTCAGGAAAGTGGATGTCAGCAGACCTCCTAAGATAACGGTCGCCATCGGACTTTGTATCTCGTTGCCTGGCAAATCGCCGTTCAGCGCAAGCGGGATTAACGCGAGAGCCGAACTGAGCGCCGTCATCAGGATAGGATTCAAACGGTCCATAGAACCTTGCAGGACGGCTTGTTTCAACGGTACATTCTCTACAGTCCGAAGATGCGTGTAATGGCTGATCAGCAACATACCGTTACGAGTAGCAATACCGAACAGGGAAATGAAACCGATAATAGCCGGAATACTCACCTCTCCCGTTGTCATCAACAAAGCAAACACACCACCGATCAATGCAAGTGGCAGGTTGATAAGTATGATTGCACTCTCTTTTACACTACGGAATTCATGATAAAGCAGTAAGAAGATCACCGCAATACTCATTAATGATGTGAGTAACAAAGTGCGGCTTGCTGCCTGTTCACTCTCAAATTGGCCACCGTATTCCAGATGATACCCTTCGGGCAATTTAATATCCTTGTCCACACGGGCCTGAATATCATTCACTACACTGCGCAGGTCGCGGTCGGCAACATTGGCAGAGATTACGATTTTTCGCTTCACGTTCTCGCGGCTGATCGTATTCGGTCCCATGGCAGAACGCACTTCTGCGATGTAGTTCAAAGGTATTTTCTTTCCGTCACTGGTATCTATCATCAAGTTGCGTATCTTCTCCATTTCGTCGCGAAGATCATCACGTACACGTACGGTAAGGTCGAAGCTTTTACCTTTCTCGTATACCTGTGATACGGTTTCACCAGCAAGACATACATTCACGAACTCAGAGAATTCCGGTAATGAGATACCAAACTTAGCCAGCATTTCCCGCTTGGGCGAAATGATAAGCTGAGGACGTTCTATTTGTTGTTCCACATTCAGGTCGGCAATACCCGGAATATCCTGGATGGCACCTTTGATTTCATTACCCAAGGTAAACATACGGTTCAGGTCGTCACCAAACAGTTTAATTGCGATGTTGGCTTTCGTACCACTGAGCATAGCATCGATACGGTGGCTGATAGGCTGGCCGATTTCCACATTTGCTCCTACGATAGTACCTAACTTCTCGCGTACTTCGGCAACCAACTCACTACGTGAACGTTCTTTCAATTCGAACGGAGCTTCTATTTCCGAAACATTCACACCAAGTGCATGCTCGTCCAGTTCGGCACGTCCGGTCTTGCGGGCAACGGTTTGTATTTCGGGAATGCTGAGTAGCAATTCCTCTGCACGGTGTCCCATCTTGTCACTTTCTTCTAATGAGATGCCTGGTAAAGAAGATATGTTAATCGTAAACGAACCTTCGTTGAAAGGTGGCAGGAACGAACGTCCCAATGTGAAGAAACATACCAGAGCAACTACGAATAAACCGATTGTACTGCCCAGTACGATCTTCTTATGTCCCAGTACAAATGCCAATGCAGCACCATACCACTGTTTCATCTTGCGTGCTACGAACGAGTCGCTGCTCTCTTTCTGTTTCTTCTTCTTGTCTCTTCCTAAAAGATAGGAGCAAAGTACTGGTGTAACTGTCAATGCCACTACCGTAGAAGCTGCCAGTGCTACAATGAATGCAATACCCAGTGGAACCAGCATGCGGCCTTCCATACCGGTGAGGAAGAACAGTGGTACGAAACTGACTACGATAATCAGCGTAGAATTCAGAATAGGCATACGTACTTCTTTCGATGCGTTGAATACTACTTCCAGTATGGAAAGGCGTTCTTCCACAGGCTTCAACTTATTCTCGTGGAGTCGTTTATATACATTCTCCACGTCTACAATGGCATCATCCACCAGCGAACCGATAGCGATGGCAAGACCACCGAGGCTCATTGTATTAATAGTGAAGCCCATATAATGCAGCGTTACCAGTGAAGTAATCAATGAAAGCGGTAGTGTAACCAATGAGATCACCGTTGTACGTACATTCGCAAGGAATAGGAATAGGACAATCACAACGAAGATACCTCCTTCAAACAAGGACTTCTGTACGTTTCCGATAGAGCTTTCGATAAAGCGGCTCTGACGGAAGATGTCTGTGCTGACTTTTACATCCGGTGGCAGGTTCTTCTGCAAGTCTTTTAAAGATGCTTCTAATTTATCCGTTAATTCCAGTGTGCTGGTGGCTGGTTGCTTGGTTACTGTTAACAGTACGGCGGATTTACCCCGTTCGGATGCTGTACCCAGTTTGGGTAACTTTGCTCCGATATGTACATCTGCAATGTCTTCCAGTAAGATAGGAGCATTCCCCGAAGCGGTTCCACCACGTACTACGGCACGTGCCAGTTGGTCTACACGGTCGGTAGAAAGTACTCCACGCACAATGTATTCGTTACCATATTCATATAACACGCCACCGTTTGCGTTCAGATTCATTTCGCGGGTTACAGTCATGATTTCATTCAGCGTAACGCCGTAATGCCGCATCCGTTCCGGGTCTAATTGTATCTGATATTCCTTTATATCACCGCCAAGTACTGCTACCTGTGCCACACCGCCCGTAGAGAGCAAACGCGGCCGGATGGTCCAGTCGGCTATTGTACGCAGGTCGAGCATGGAGGTAGAGTCGGCCGTCAATCCGATAATCAGCATTTCACCCAGAATGGATGATTGTGGGCCCAGCGTCGGTTTACCTACACCGGTAGGCAGGCTTTCACTTACGACGGCCAACTTTTCGCTGACAATCTGCCGGGCCAGATAAATATCCGTATCCCAATCGAATTCTACCCATACTACAGAGAAGCCGTTGGTAGATGAAGAACGTACGCGGCGCACACCTGTTGCACCGTTCACTGCTGTTTCTACAGGAAATGTAACGAGTTGTTCCACTTCTTCTGCTGCCATACCGTTTGCTTCGGTCATGATAACAACCGTAGGTGCATTGAGGTCAGGGAATACGTCCACTTCCGTGTTCATGGCGGTGTAGGTTCCGCCTATCAGTAACAACACCGAGGCTACAAGTACCAGGATGCGGTTATGAAGTGAGAAATGTATGATCTTATTTAACACGATGATATATTTACTATTTTACTATTTACTATTTACTATTTGATACACCTTGTCTTTTACCATTTGACATTTACTATTCTTATCATCAGCTTCACGCATTGCGCAGCCAAATAGTAAATAGTAACTTGTCAAATAGTAAATAAGTTTAGTGTTCGTGACTGTGTGCCGGTATCGCATTCGTAGCGCTTGCCAGTTTCACTTGATAAGCACCTTCGGTTACCACGCGGTCTCCGGCTTTTACACCTGAGAGAATCTGTACGCTTTCACCGTTATCGGCTCCGAGAGTCACAAGTTGTTTCTTATATCCTTCTTCATCCAGTTGCAGGTAGACAAAGAAACTGCCTTGTTCTTCGGTCAATGCTGAATGGGGCAGGGATATTACGTTTTCTATAGGGGAAGACAATAAGAAGATTTCTACAAACGAACCGGGGATAATATCACCTTTGTTGTCGAACTCAAAGGTTACAGGTACGTAATATCCACCATCACCACCGGAAGCTTTGCCATAAGAGAGAAGACGCCCGTCTAAGTCTTTCAATGTATATACCTTATTATTATAAGGAGTGCAGAAGTTAGCAGAACCAATAGTACGCAGATATTGGTAATATTTCTCAGATACATCAGCACGCAGGAACAATTTGCGGTTTTGCGTAATGCTGACTAACGGTTGCCCTACAGCTACATAATCACCTTCTTTCACTAACAGGCTTTTTACATATCCGCTGATAGGAGAAATTACCGCTTGTCCGCTTGCTGAACTATTTTTAGCTACGGCTTCATAGCTGATACGTGCATTTTCGTATGCTTGTTCCGCTTGAGCGAAATCTTTTTCAGAAACAATTTTATTTCCTACGAGGGCTTTCATGCGCTCATATTCTTTTTGGGAAACTTCATAAGCGATACGTGCCCGTTCTACGGGGTCACCATCCGCCATGTTCTTGGAAGATAATGTCACCAGTGGTGTACCTTTACTGACACTCATACCTTCGATTACCTTTCCACGGAAAGATACTACACCAGCTACGGTTGCTACAGCCACGCTCTCATCTCCTTGTGCTGCCATTACCTGACCGCTGGTTTTTATAACCTGATGGAAAATCCCCGGTTCTACAACATTGGATTTTACTCCGGCAGCCTGTGCTTTGGCAGTAGGCAGAATGATTTCGTCACTATGTCCGGCCGCTGTTTGTTCATCGTGGCTATGTCCATCGTGGTTATGTTCGTCACCTTCGTGATTGTGGTCTTCGCCTTCATGATCATGATCACAACTTTCGTGCTCATGTTTTTCTGTTTCATGATTATGACCTTCGTGTCCGTCGCCGGATTTACTATTGCAAGAGCCTAACAGGAATAATCCCATGACTCCCATAAAAAGAATTTTTTTCATGATGATATTTTAATGTTCTTACTTTTATCTGTGTGCAAAATTAGAGATAAAAGCCTGCAATAAAGTTGCAGACTTTACGATAAAGTAAGAACACACGGAGGTGCGCGAAGTCCTGTGGCACGTGTGAGATACGTGCCATGAAGTGACTCCTGGTATATGCAGTCCTGTCTTTGCCCGCTTTCTTCGGGGAGGACCAATAGTCTGAGAAGGGGTTCGGAGAATAATGTGATAACCAGTGGAAAATCCGGATGTGTCCATCCGTTGTCCGAGCTGGGAGTTTGCTGGAAAAAGTGAGTAGTAACACATCCCGTATCGCAACAGCAATGTTCGCTATCCGGGGTGTGTTGTTGTCCGCAACAATTGGGAGTTATGTCATTCTTCATACATATCAACCCATTATTGTGATGGTGGTGAGGAATAACCGGTACCACCAGCATGACCATGCTGATGAATATAAAAAAGAATGTTATGTACCGTTTTCTCTGCATCCTTATTTTTTTATTGCGGACAAAGATAGAAGTTAACGGCTTAATTACCAAATGTTAGTTATTAAAAAGCCTTGAATAATTCATTTAAACCTTCACTCATACTGGGATGGGTGAATATGAAGTTACGTAAAGCCGAAGATTTCTGTCCGGTTTTCATGGCAAATGCTACTAGATTGATAAGTTCCGGTGCATCCACGCAGAAGAGTGAGCAGCCCAGTATTTTCTCTGTATCCGTATTTACAATAGCTTTTAGCATCCCATCCATATTCTGCAAAGTACGTGCACGAGGGATGGCGGAGGCGGGCAGACGTGAAATCTTGATGGGATATCCACGTTTCATAGCTTCTTCTTCCGTCAGACCGATATGTGCCATAGGTGGATCTGTGAAGATGGCGTAAGGTACGGGATTGCGGTCATCAACAGAACGTTCCTTATTACCGAAAAGATGATTTAAGATGATACGGGAATCGTCAATTGAAAGGTAATCATACATTTCCCCACCTTTGACGTCTCCCAAAGCCCAGACGTGTGGTGCAGTAGTACGTAATTGCTCATTGACAATGATCCCTCCTTGTGCATTAACCTGTATTTTTGCTTTTTCCAGATTCAGATCATCTATCATAGGTTTACGTCCTGTTGCAATGAGTAGGGCATCGCCTTCAAGAAAGTAAGGTGTGCCGTCCGAGGCATCCGTATAGGCGGCGGTAATGCCGTCCGCTGTATCATGTAAGGATTGTACGCGTGCATTCAGACGTATCTCTATATTTTTTCTTTTCAGACTTTCCTGCATATATTCGGCAATCTCCCGATCAGCTTTCGGCAATAAGCGTTTACCGGCTTCCAGAATAGTGACCTTGCTGCCGAATCCGGCATACATGGTGGCAAATTCCAGTCCGATGGCTCCGCTTCCTATTATCAGCAAGTGTTGGGGAAGAATCTCGCTATGCAGCAATGTCTCACTTGTATATATGTATCGGCTGTTTTTTAATCCATCAATATCGGGTAGGATAGGTGTAGAACCGGTATTGATAAAGATTTCTTTTCCTTCCAGTTCAAAGTAATCTTCACTTTCCGGTGAAGGAACTACCTTTACCGTGTCCGGACAGAGAAAAGATGCAGTTCCGTCATACAATGTTATATTAGGGTTATTCGTCAGATTTTCGACGTTCTTTTCTCGAAGAAAGGTGACTAACTTATCCTTGCGCCTTAGGGCGAGGGAATATAACTTGGATTGTTTCTTATAATCGTCTTGATAGATACGTTCGGCGAATTCCGATTCGTTTATCATGGTTTTAGTAGGGATACATCCTACATTTATACAGGTTCCACCGTACATGTCCGGGGAACGTTCGATGACCGCCACTTTCCAGTTGCGGTTGGCTAATTCGACCGCCAGTAGCTTGCCACCTTTGCCGAAGCCTATTATTATAGCGTCATATCGTTTCATTGTTCTCGTAATTAGAGTTTTATAAAAATGAAACAATATGACGCAAGAAAAGTTGCGGAAGCCCTGTTAAGGAACGTTTACCTTTCCAGTTCGCGGAGTGACTCCATCTTCTTCTTTTCCAGGAATTCGTAGATGCCGCTTAAGTGTTCCTTTACTTGTTTATTACCGAATTCGTAGACTTTGGTAACCAGTCCGTCCAGGAAGTCACGGTCATGGCTTACTACAATCAGTGTACCATCGAAATCCAACAGCGCTTGCTTCAGAATGTCCTTGGTCTTCAGGTCGAGGTGGTTCGTCGGTTCATCCAGAATCAGTAGGTTTACCGGTTCCAACAACAGTTTAATCATGGCGAGTCGTGTGCGCTCTCCACCGGAAAGCACTTTCACTTTCTTCATGGATTGCTCTGGTCCACCGAACATGAAAGCACCCAGCAGGTCACGTATCTTATTACGTATTTCTCCCTTTGCCACATCATCAATCGTTTGGAATACCGTTAGGTTTTCGTCCAGCAGGGAAGCTTGGTTTTGTGCGAAATAACCGATCTGCACATTATGTCCGAGTGTCAGCGTGCCATCGTGTTCAATCTCTTTCATGATACATTTCACCAAGGTGGATTTACCTTCGCCGTTTTTGCCGACAAATGCTAATTTGTCTCCCCGTTCCACGGTCAGTGTAGCGTTTTTGAATACTACATGATCGCCATAGGTTTTACCTACGTTTTCCATGATTACAGGATAATTGCCGGAACGTGGGGATGGCGGAAATTTCAACCGTAGTGCCGAAGTATCTTCCTCATCCACTTCCAAAATTTCCAACTTTTCCAACATTTTTACGCGGCTTTGCACTTGCAGGGTTTTGGAGTAAGTACCTTTGAAGCGTTCAATGAATTCTTTGGTTTCGGCAATGAACTTCTGTTGTTCGTCGTAAGCCTTTTGTTGTTGTTCACGACGTTCTTTGCGGAGTTCCAGATATTTGGAATAATTTACTTTATAATCATAGATACGTCCCAT
>OGPJ01001618.1_pt1 | contig 15411 bp, 8 predicted proteins | sample 1552831 | NCBI WGS metagenome assembly OGPJ01 (sample SAMEA2579914, study PRJEB22360) | human gut metagenome | biome: human gut; feature: human-associated habitat; material: faeces | place: Denmark | collected 2008/2010
ATTACGTACCGAGATACCCTTGGTGTTCGTCAAACTGCTTTCTTGCAATCCCCCCATGGGCAAACGGGTGCATTTTGTTTCATTTCCATTGGGGGATACACTCCCGTACTCGTACCCTCGAAAACTGGAAATATAAAAAGAGCGTTCCCCCGCATATTGTTCCGTGTCCGCCGAAGCAGAAGAGTAAGAGAACAATCCCTGATAACAAAATCTCCCATTGCAAATCCACCGTGGCACTCCATGTCCGGGTTTCATTTTCGCTTCCCGTGTTTGCCAATTCATTCAAAATATTATAGTTATAAGTCGTTTTACCACCTATCGCTGTACTTGTACTACCTATTTTCTCATGATAAAACAACGAACCGTCCTCGTTGTAAGCCGGAATCGCACGAGAAGTGTTGTAAGCGTAATTAAACGGATCCACATCATAAGCAAAACCTTCCACATTCCGGACACTTCCATTGAGCGATAAATTAAGAACCATGCGCTCCCAAAGTGACACCGTTGTATTGGAAGACATCGTGAAACTCCTCATATCGTTTCCCCTTGCCTCTCCTTTTTCTTGTGTATATCCCAAGGATGTACGATTTTGAATTTTCTCCGAACCGCCACTGATCCCTAACGAATGAGAATGATTAAATGAATTGCGGAATAGAATGTCAAACCAATCCGTGTTCATCCGAGCTAATTTCTCGTACTCTTTATTCATCTCTTCTAACGTGACCTCTTTCCGCAATAATTTCTGCTGTAAACCATAATACCCCATAGGTAACACAAGAGAACCAGAAGGGTATTGTTTGCGTTCCTCATGTATTTCCCGTTGAAATTGCATGTGCTCTGCCGAGTTCATCAAGTCATACAACCCGTAACGCCCAGGGCAATAACCGAAACGCATATAACAGAAAAAAGCGCTTTCAGATTTTTGCCCGCCTTTTTTGAATTTGATTCTGACGACATAAAAAACACCTCAAAAGCATTATGCCCGAGGTGTTTTTATTTATGCAAAATTTTAATTTTTGTTACAACAGCATTTTCGCACCGGCTTAATTTTTATCAAAATTGCGCTTTGCCTGATGCATAAGTTCCAAAGCCGTGCGCACCGTTTCAAGCGATGATTCTGTGCCAAGCTTAACGGCGATATATGCTTTTTTGGAAGCGGAAAGCAGCACCCTGCCCTTCATAACCTTATTAAGTTCAACGGCATAGCGCACATCCGGCTCGTTCATATACAGCAACACGGAGCCATTTCTCTGCGCGATTTCATAAACGCCGAGACTTGCGGCGGAATTGCGCAAAAGCGAAATTTCAATAAGGCCGTTTATTGATTCCGGCGGCGTGCCGAAGCGGTCACAAAGCTCATCGCGCACATCGTTTGCATCCGCGCCCGTGCGAATTGCGGCAATGCGCTTATACATTGAAAGCCTTTGCGGAGTTGATTCGATATAATCATCCGGAATGTGAGCCTCAATCGGCAAATCAATAAGGCATTCCGCCTGCTCCTCGCCCTCTTTAAGCTCGCCCTTTTCCTCGGCAACGGCATCGCCGAGCAATTTTAAATACATATCATAACCAACGGATTCCATGTGCCCGTGTTGGCGATTTCCGAGAATCGAGCCGGCGCCCCTTATTTCCAAATCACGCATTGCAATTTTGAAGCCGCTGCCGAATTCCGTGTATTCCCTGATAGCTTCAAGCCTTTTTTGCGCAACATCGCTGAGCTCTCTGCCGCGGGTGAAGGTGAGATAAGCGTAGGCGCGGCGGGCACTTCTGCCGACTCTGCCCCTGATTTGGTGCAGCTGGGCAAGGCCCATGCGATCGGCATTTTCAATGATGAGCGTGTTTACATTTGAAACATCAATGCCGGTTTCTATGATGGTGGTGCACACCAAAATATCTATTTCACCGTTCAGCAGTGCCGCCCACACATCGGAAAGCTGCTCTTGAGTCATTCTGCCGTGGGCAATACCCACATTTGCATCCGGAATTGCCTTTTTGATTTTAACCGCCGTGTGCTCTATCGTTTCGATATTATTATGCAGATAATAGCATTGGCCGCCGCGGGCAAGTTCCTTTTCCATAGCCTCAACAAGCATGCCGAAATCATATTCCGTAACATATGTTTGCACGGGGTAGCGATCGCCCGGTGCCTCCTCGATAACACTCATATCCCTAATGCCGCTGAGCGCCATATTAAGCGTGCGCGGAATCGGCGTGGCGGAAAGGGTGAGCACATCAACGCGCGGGAATTTTTGCTTCAGCTTTTCTTTTTGCGCAACGCCGAAGCGCTGCTCCTCATCTATAATAAGCAGGCCGAGATCGCGGAATTTAATATCCTTGCCGATAATGCGGTGCGTGCCGATAAGGAAATCAACGCTGCCGTTCTCAAGCCCTTTTATAACTTCCTTTTGCTTTGCGGCAGACACAAATCTTGAAAGCATTTCTATTTTAACGGGGAATGCCTCCATTCTTGATTTTGCCGTGTTGAAATGCTGCATTGCCAGCACCGTTGTCGGCACCAGCAGCGCGCACTGCTTGCCCTCGGTTATGCACTTAAACGCGGCGCGAAGCGCAACCTCCGTTTTTCCGAAGCCGACATCGCCGCACAAAAGGCGCTCCATGGGCACGGAGCGCTCCATATCACGCTTGATTTCCTCCGAGCAACGCAGCTGATCATCCGTTTCGTCATATGCAAATCTAAGCTCAAAATCGCGCTGAAAATCCGTATCCTCCGAAAAGGCATAGCCCTTTGTGCTCATTCGCTTTGCATAGAGCGCGATAAGCTCCTTTGCCATATCCTTAACGGACGCACGCACCTTTGCCTTTGCCTTTTTCCATTCGTTGCCGCCGAGGCGATTTATTTTAACATTGTTGCTTTCGCCGGGGCCGATATATTTTGAAACAAGATCAAGCTGGGTAACCGGCACATAAAGCACATCGCCCTTTGCATAGGAAATTTTAATATAATCCTTTTTAACCTTGTTTAATTCAAGCGCGTGAATACCCTCGAAAATACCGATGCCGTGAACATTGTGAACAATATAATCGCCAACGCTCAGTTCATCAAGCGAATGAATGGCATTTTTTGCATTTGCCTTGTGCTTTTTGGCTTTTTGCATTTGCGCTTTCATATGGGTTATAAGCGCAAATTTGGCAGCGGGAAGCACAAAGCCGGCGGTGATTGTGCCCGTGGTTACGGTTACGGCTCCCTTTTGAAATTCAAGAGGATATCCGTTTGAAAACACGGCATTTATACCGTCGTCGTTCAAATCATAGGCAAGCGCCTTTGCGCTTCTTGCCGTTCCCGCCATAACGCAAACGGTGTAGCCGTTTTTAAGAAGCGGCGCGATATCCTCCTTCAAATCCTCTGTTTTTCCGTTCCAGGCATTAAAGCTTTGAACAGCAAAGCTTGAAAGATGCGCAACGGGAGTGTCAAACGAGCCGCGCGGCAGCGAATCGAGATACACCGCGCCGTGTGAAGAATATATTTGCCTGAGCTCTTCAAATCCGAGCTGATATTTATCAAGGCCCTTGCACAAAGTGCCGTCCTCAAGATACCATTTTATCTGCTCCAGGATAAGCCTTTCGGAGTTTTGGCTGCGCTCCTTAACCTTTGAGCTTTCGCAAACAAAAAGCAAGCCGGAAAGATAATCAAATATTCCGCTGCTTTCATATGCAAGCGGCATATATTTATCACAGCACGGCAGCGAAACGCCGGCTTCAAGGCTGTCTATATCCGCATAGATTCCCTCTCTTGCCTTAATTGCCTTTCCTTTGAGCGATTCGGCAAGAGCACGAAGCTTTTTTATGAATTTTTCGTTTGATTCAAACAGCACTTCCGTGGCCGGAATAAGCTCTATTTCCGAAAGATTGCCTGTTCTGCGCTGAGTTGAAATATCAAAAGACGAAATCGAATCCACCATATCGCCCCAAAGTTCAATACGCACCGGCTCGGACGCACCCGGCGGAAAAATATCTATAATTCCGCCCCTTACGGCAAATTGTGAGGTGCCGTCCACCTGCTCATAGCGGCTGTAGCCCGCAAAAACAAGGCGTGAAACAAGAGAATCAAAATCAATTTGCGCACCGCTTTTTATGACGATTGTGCGCTTTTTAAGCTCCTGCGGCGGCATGGTAAGCTGTGTGGCGGCATTAACGGAGCACACGATTGCCGTGTATTCCTCATTTATGATTTTTGAGAGCACGCCGAGGCGGATATGCTCAAAATCCCTGCTGACTCCCGCCACATGCTGAAAAGTGAATTCGCGCGCGGGGTAAAAAAGCACGCCTGCCTGCACGGCGCCCAAATTTTCGCTCATGCGAACGGCGGATGCTTCATCCGGCATAATTATTACGGCCTTTTCGCCTTTTTCCTGAATAAGAGAATGAATCATATGCGCCTTAACGGCATCGGAAACACCCGTTGCCCCGACAGCCGCACCATTGATATTGATGCTGCCGGCGAGGCTTTTGAATTCATCGCTCTTTTCAAACACTTTTGAAAAGCAAGACATAGTTTTTTCCTTTAAATATTTTCAAGTTTATGATTTAAAATGCAGTTTAAACCGCTTTTAAAATAATATTTCTCTGCAAACTCCGAAGCGGCGTTTGCCGAGCTTTTAATCAATTATAAAGATTCATTGCACGGTCAAATTTATCCTGCACGATAAGCGATATTGCGCCATCGGCATTTTCAAGAGCCTCTTTAAGCTGCGGCTCAAGCTCCTTCGGAAATCGGCCGAGCACCCAATCCGCCAAATCCATATAAGCATTCGGCTTTTTGCCCACTCCGATTTTAACGCGCGGGAAATCCTCGCTGCCGAGATGGGCGATGATGCTTTTTAATCCGTTGTGCCCGCCTGCCGAGCCCTTGCGCCTGATTCGGATTTTACCCACATCAAGCGAAATATCATCGGAAAGCACAATAATATTTTGCGGCGGGATTTTATAGAACTTTGCCGCCTCGCCGATTGCCTCGCCCGAATTATTCATAAAGGTTTGCGGCTTCATCAAAAGGCATTTTTTGCCCTCTATTTCCGCATCGCAGGTGAGCGCATGGAATTTAAGGCGCTTTATTTCCTTATTTTGCTTCATTGCAAGCATATCGATTGCAAGAAAGCCGGCGTTGTGGCGGGTCATTTCATACTTTGCACCCGGATTGCCCAGCCCCGCTATTATATAATCATATGCGCCGCTTTTTTTGCCGAAAAGCATAATATCTCATCGCCTTTCCGATTTATTATCTGCCGCAGGGCGGATTTTAAGCATTCCCCGCACGGCTTTAGCAGCCGAAAGCAGGCCGAGCGCATTTTCAGCGCGGCTTCGGCGTGTTACTCTCAACGGCTTAAAAGGGCGTATCGCCGTGATACGCCCTTGAAAACGAATATTAAATTATTCCTCTGTTTTAACAAACTCGGAGAAATCACGCTCTTCATCGGTTTTCTCAAAGTTATACATATTTTCATCCTTAACATGCTTTGCGATATATTCATCACGGTCAAACAATTCATCTGCCTTGATTTTCCAAAGCTTTGCGTGCTCAATGGTTTTATCAAACAGATCATTTGCGGATTCCGGATGCTCCATCTCTGTTGAATAAGCGCCGGAAGCAGCCACCATTTTGCTGATTGCGCCCGGATTATCAAGCACGGGGCACGGCCTGAGCATATTGTTGTTAAAAGGCTGATTCTTTTTATATTCCATAAAGAGCGGGCTTTGAAGAGCCTCAAGCACTGAATGCTCTTTTATGTTTACATTTGAATAATGGACAAATGCACAAGGCTCGCAATCACCGTTTGAATTGATGTGGAAATAATGCCTGCCGCCTGCGATACAGCCCTGAACATATTCGCCGTCGTTCCAAAAATCAAGAGCAAAAATGGATTTTGTTTCGCGCCATTCATGCATTTTCTTATACATTGTGGCACGCTGATCGGCAGAAACCATAAGATCCGTTACGGCGCCGTTGCCCGTGGGCATATATGTGAAGAACCAAGCGAACTTAACGCCATGATCGATAAGCCAATCCATATATTCATCCGAAGAAAGCAAGTCGGTGTTTTTGCTTGTGTAGCAAAGAGAAGCGCCGAAAGGAATGCCTCTGTCTTTAAGCCTTTTCATAGCTGCGGTGCACTTTTTAAATGTGCCCTGGCCGCGGCGGAAATCGTTTTCCTCTTCATAGCCTTCAATTGAGAACGCCGGGAAGAAGTTGCCGACATCGCCGATTTCGTCTGCAAAGCTGTCGTCAATCAAAGTGCCGTTTGTGAAGCTCATAAAAATGCAATCCGGATTTTCACGGCAAATGCGCATAAGATCCTTTCTGCGCATTGTGGGCTCGCCGCCTGTGTAAAGATACATATAAGTGCCAAGCTCTTTGCCCTGATTGATAATTCTTGTTAAATCATCATAAGAAAGCTGGCTTGAATGGCCGTATTCCGCAGCCCAGCAGCCTATGCATTTAAGATTGCAGGCAGCCGTGGGATCCATAAGAATTGCCCAAGGCACATTGCAGCCGTACTTTTCAATGCTTTCCATTCTTTTGGAATAGCTGTTGATTGCCACATTCATCATTGGCGGAATCATTTTTTCAAGGGTGTGCTCATTAGTGTCGCACACAAGGGATTTGGCAAATTTCATCCAGTTGTTTTCAGGATCGTCAAGCACCTTGTGCAGGCCGGCATAAGTGGTTCTGTTTACCTTTTTAACATCCGCCGCTTCCAACAATGAAAGAATTTTGGGCGCGTTTTTATCGAAATCCTTGCGAGCGTATTTAACTGCTTTTTTTACCGCAAAAGACATAGCGGCTTCTTTGAAAGAACTCATTGTTTTAATCCTCTTTTAATATTGGTAGATTATAATATAGAATTTTACCACGCTTATTTTGTGAATACAATTATACTCCGAACGCAAAAAAAGTCAAGATTTTAAAGAAACGCTTAATTTTTTGTTGCGATATTCGGCTTGTTTATGCCGTTTTTTCGATTTGCGGCAGAGCGAAACCGCATTTGATTTTCGGCACTGACTGAAAATAATTCAAAATCTGATTTGGAATTTCAGGCGATAGAGCTTATCCGATTTATTCATATAAAGCTCGTTGCAGGTTGCTCCCCAGCTGTCGTATCCGCCGACACCCTGCTGACGCGCGATAACGCGAACGATTGTTTTATCGCTTTGCGGCAATTCTTTTTTGTGCCAAGCGTTTTCAAGCTGCATCGGCAGATAATGGCTTGCGTTAAATTCCATAACCGGCTCGGCAATGAACGTGATTGCCTTTTTGTTGCCCACAAGCGTTGCATAGCGCACGCCGGTGCGGTTTCCGCACTCCTGTGGCTTCAGATAATCCGTGTACATATTCGTTACGGTGTCATTATAAAGCCCGATTTGAGCAGCGCATTTTCTGTCTATATAATTTTCAAACGGGCCGGCACCGAGATAAGTTATGTTTTCAAAATCACCGGGCAGCTCAAACAGCATTGAAACCTCCGGAATTTCCGGCAGGCCCTCGCCCGCTCTGAACTGCATATCAACCTCTATTCCGTTTGAAGTGATTGTGTAAATCATTATTGCCTTTGATTCCGGCTGAGTGCAAACGGTTGCGCCGCAGGTGACGATAACCTTTTTGCCGTTTTCAAGAATTTTATAGCCCTCAATCGAGAATTTGGTGTTGTTATAAATTCCGGGGGCATTGCCCGCGTCGCGCCAGCAGCCGAGTCTTGAGCCTGCTCTGCTTCCTCTGTCGTTATCCGTGAGCGCACGCCAGAAATTAAGGCGAACGGGTGCGGCAAGCAGCTCCTCGCCGCCAACCTTAACGGAATAAAGCTGATTGCGTTCGCGCCTTTCAAAGCGAATATTTATATCCTCCGTGAAAATACGAAGCGAGCCGTAAGTATCGGCCACCACAAGCTCCTCGCCGGGCTCCAATTCATCATATGTGTTTTCAAATTCGTTTATAACAAACTGTTCTTCGGCAATGATGTGCCCCGCCTTGCTCCAAGCATTATCCTCCTTGGTGCGAAGCGCAAGGTTAAGATAGCATTCCGTGTTTGTTATTCTGTTTAATTCCAAATCAACGATTTCCTTTGTGCCCGGCTTGATTTTAACATCAACCGTGCCCTCGCGCAGCACGCCCTTATCCGAGCACTGGCACCAATAAAGCTCGCAGCCGCTTAAATCATCGAAAAGAAATTTGTTTTTTATTTCAATAACGCCTTTTTCGGCGTCTATCGCTTTAAAGTCAACATTTTGATAAAGCTTTTTGATTTCGTAAAGCTTCGGGGTGGGGGTACGATCTGCAAACAAAAGCCCGTTTCCGCAGAAATGGCCGTCGTTAGGCTCATCGCCGAAATCACCGCCGTAGGCAAGATATTCCGTGCCGTTTTCATCCGTTGTCATAATCGCCTGATCAACCCAATCCCAAACGAAGCCGCCCTGCAAGCAGGGATATTTATCCCAAAGATAGGTGTATTCCTGGGTTGAGCCACATGAATTGCCCATGGCGTGAGTGAATTCGCAAAGGATATAAGGTCTGCCGTCTCTTTGCGTTACGGCATATTCCTCGCAATCCCATGGCTTTGCATACATATGCGACTGCACATCGGAAAGGTTTTTTTCATTCGGATCGCCGGCACATTCAAAATGAACAAAGCGCGAGGGATCCTGCTCTTTAATCCATTTATACATTTTTTTCGGAATTTCGCCGCCGAGGCTTTCGTTGCCGAGGCTCCAGCACACAACGCAGGTGCGGTTTTTATCGCGGTTATAAAGCGCCTTTATGCGCTCCATGCACGCCTTTTCCCATTCGGGGCGCGAACCCGGAATTTGCGGGCAGCCGATTATGCGCGAGCGGTTTGTGCCGTGGCTCTCCATATTATTTTCATCAATAACATAAAGGCCGTATTCATCGCAAAGCTCAAGCCAGCGCACGCAGTTGGGATAGTGTGAGGTGCGCACGGCATTGATGTTGTTTTGCTTCATAAGCAAAATATCTTTAAGCATGGTTTCCTCGGTCATAACGCGGCCGAGGCGGCAATCGAATTCGTGGCGATTTGTGCCCTTAAACACAACCCTTTCGCCGTTTATGCGAATAATGCCGTCTTTAATTTCAACCTTTCTGAAGCCGAATTTCGTGCTTAAATATTCGGTTGGAATTCCGTTGTTTTTAAGAGTGATCACAAGTGTGTAAAGATTGGGAGCCTCTGCGCTCCAAAGCTTTGCACCCGTTACGATTGCTTTAAGCGGGGTAACATTATCTTCATTTGCATAGCGGCTGTCTATCGCAACGGTTTCGCCGTTTTCATCAAGAATGCTTAAATCAATCGAAAGCCCTTCATAAGCGCCGTTTGTTTTAACGGTAACATCAAAATAACCGTCCGCAAGCGTTTCGCTCGGCACGGCATTTATGATATAGTCGCGAATATATTCGCGCTCGGTGGTGTAAATATAAACATCTCTGAAAATGCCCGCCATGCGCCACATATCCTGGCATTCGAGCCAGCTGCCCGTGCACCAGCGGTAAACCTCAACGCCGATAACATTTGAGCCCTCAACAAGATAGCGGGAAATATCAAACTCGCTGCGGTTAAATGAGGATTCTGAATAGCCCACCCTTTCGCCGTTTACATAAAGATAAAACGCGGCTTCAACGCCGTCAAAGCAAATAACAACTCTTTTGGAAAGCACGGATTTGTTGATATGAATTTTTTTAAGATAGCAGCCCACGGGATTGTGCTTTGTGGGTGCATTCGGCGGGCAGATATCCTCGTGCCCCTCCCAAGGATAACGAACATTGCAATACTGATTTTGATCGTAGCCCTGCATTGTCCACGAACCGGGAACGATAACACTGTCCCAATTATGCGCATCATAATGCGGCTGAGCAAAATCCGTGGGTCTGTAAGCATAGTTTTTATAGAGCTTGAATTTCCATTTGCCGTTTAAAAGGCGGCAACAGGAGGATTCAAGGCGATTGCATTTTTTTGCCTCTTCAAAATCCGAATAAGGCATTAAATTGGCATGCTGCGGCAGCTTGTTTACCCCGGTTATTTCGGGATCTGACTGCCATTCCAAATATCCGTCAACAAAATTTCTTTCCATTATCACATCTCCGTTTCGGCAAGGCGCCGAATTATTGGCAAGGCATCATCTGCGGTGATAAATGCCCTCGTGGAAGCCCTCCTGCCTGATGCAAACGCCGATCGATTGCATCAGAATCGTTAAATCGAGTTTAAGACTCCAATTATCGCAATAAAGCTTATCGTATTTCATTTTTTTCATAAGGGAAATACTGTCTCTTCCCTTAATTTGAGCAAGGCCGGTAAGGCCGGGGCGAAAGCGGTAAACGCCGTATTCCAGGCGCATTCTGTGCGCCCTGATTTCGCTTGATATAAGCGGGCGCGGGCCCACAAAGCTCATATCGCCTTTCAAAATATTCCAAAGCTGCGGCAATTCATCAAGGCTTGTTTTGCGCAAAAACCTGCCGAATTTCGTGATATATTGCTCGGGGTTTTCAAGCTCGCCCGTTGCGCAGTTGGGAGTATTGTTTTTCATTGTTTGGAATTTATATATTTTGAAAGGCTTGCCCTTGCGACCTCTTCTTTCGTGGCTGAAGAAAACACTTGTGTCCGGCGTGAAGAAATTTATAACACAGATAACAAGAAACAGCGGCGAAAGAATAACCAACGCAAGAAACGACACCACTATATCAAAAAGGCGCTTAAACTTGATAGGCGCAAACCATTTTTTAAAAAAAGCTTTCATAACAACGGCATTTCGCAAAGCGAAGTCAGCCCTTTAATATTCCCCCTTTGCAGGAAATTCATTTATAAGTCTTGATTATCGTTTTTACTGTTTGAATATTGAATTGCAAATTAACAAAGGCGCAAAGCGCGCCGAAAAAGCGGCAAAAAAGCCGCAATATGCCATATATGCACATAATTTTTCCCAATTATACCATATGTGCACCCAATATGCAATTTATATCGCGTGATTTTAATAATTTTGATACTTTTATAGAAAACGGCATTGTTTCGCCGCATTTTCGTGCAATTTACATATATTTTGCTCCGCTCCGGCGGCAATAAACGCCTTTGCGGCAAAAACCGGCGGCGAAAAACAAATTCTTTATTTCAACAATTCAAATCTTTTATTAACAATTGCGCCCAAATGTTGAAAAAACGGCGGCGTTTATATATAATACTTTATGCCGATTAAAAAACGGCTCAGAAAATATTAAGAAAATTTAAATAATGCACGAAAGGCGGCAACGACAATGAAAAAAGTGATTTCAGCAATTCTTTGCATAGTTCTTTTGGGAGCAACGCTTTGCTCATGCTCAAAAACAAGCTCCGATTTAACCGAGGACAATATCAAAAAAACAACGGAAACGGCTTTTGCCGCCCTTGTGGATTTCGACACGGATAAGCTTGAAAAATTCGTTGATTCCTCCACGCTTAATGTTATTATGAATTATGCGAAATCGCACTCACAATTTTCCGATTTGGGCAAGGCGATTTTTGAGAATTTAACATACGAGATAAAATCAATCGATGTTGACGCAAAAACGGTGACAGTTTCCGTTAAAAACAAGGATTTATACGAGCCTGCCGCTTCGTTTACCAAAGAGCTTTTGGGAACCTACAGCACAATGCAGCTGCTCGGCAACCTGAGCAACAACAGCTGGCTTGATACCAATTTGAAAACGCTGACGGATAAAATTTCCGCCGCCGTAATGCAAAGCGACGAACAAACGATAACCCTGAGCGTTTCGCAGGGCGACGGATGCCTTGTGCTGGGCTTTGATGAAGACGCCGAAAATGCCGTTTCGGGCGGCGCTCTTAAAGCAATAAAAGAAATTATTGCCAAATAAATGCAAAAAAAGCGTGACTTTATACTCCGCGTATGATAAAATAATTATTTAATAAGTTTGAAAAATAACTATAACTCAACAGAGGTGTAATAATGGCAAATAAATTTTTAACGGCTATCTTCGGCGATTATTCCGCAAAAGAAGTTAAGCGGGTAAAGAAAACCGCAGACAAGGTTATGGCGCTTGAAGATAAATACGGCAAAATGAGCGACAAAGAGCTTGTTTCCCAAACACAAATTCTGAAAGACAGGCTTGCCGCAGGCGAAACGCTTGACGATATTTTGCCCGATGCTTTCGCGGTTTGCCGCGAGGGCGCGTGGAGAGTGCTCGGAATGAAGCACTTTTATGTGCAGATTATCGGCGGCATCATTCTGCACCAGGGCAGAATTGCCGAAATGAAAACCGGCGAAGGCAAACCCCTCGTGGCCACTCTGCCGGCTTACCTTAACGCGCTTGAGGGCAAGGGCGTGCATATCGTTACCGTAAACGATTACCTTGCAAAGCGCGACTGCGAATGGATGGGCAAGCTTTACCGTTTTCTCGGTCTCAGCGCAGGCCTTATCATTCACGAAAAAACAAACGCGCAGCGCCAGGAGGCATACAACTGCGATATCACCTACGGCACCAACAACGAAATGGGCTTCGATTATTTGAGAGACAACATGGTGCTTTATAAAGAGCAAAAGGTGCAAAGAGGCCACAATTTCGCAATCGTGGACGAGGTTGACTCCATTCTTATCGATGAGGCGAGAACACCCCTTATCATCAGCGGCCGCGGCGATCAATCCACCGACCTTTACCGCAGGGCAAACGATTTTGCGCGCACCCTCAAAATGGACAAGGTTGCCCAGATGGACGAAAAGCAGGACACCGAAGACACATATGACGGCGATTTCGTGGTTGACGAAAAAGCCCGCACGGCAACGCTTACTCAAAGAGGCGTTAAAAAAGCCGAGGAATATTTCGGCGTTGAAAACCTGATGGATATGGAAAACACAACGCTGCTTCACCATATCAACCAGGCAATCAAGGCAATCGGCGTTATGCGCAAGGACATAGATTATGTTGTTAAGGACGGCCAAGTGCTTATCGTTGACGAATTTACCGGCCGTATTATGCTCGGCAGAAGATACAACGACGGCTTGCACCAGGCCATCGAGGCAAAAGAGGGCGTTAAGGTTGAGCACGAAAGCAAAACGCTTGCCACCATCACCTTCCAAAACTATTTCCGCCTTTACAAAAAGCTTTCCGGTATGACGGGTACGGCATCCACCGAATCGCAGGAATTCAGCGAAATCTACAAACTGGATGTTGTTGAAATCCCCACAAACAAGCCGCTTATCCGCAAGGATTTGCCCGATGTTATTTTCCAAACGGAAAGAGCGAAATACAAGCACATCATTCAGCAAATCAAGGAAACACACGAAAGCAACCAGCCTATCCTTGTGGGCACAATCAGCATCGAAAAGAGCGAAATTCTTTCAAAAATGCTTAAAAAGGAAGGCATTAAGCACAATGTGCTCAACGCAAAGAATCACGAGCGCGAGGCTGAAATAATTGCGCAGGCAGGCAAGCTCGGCGCCGTAACCATCGCCACCAACATGGCAGGACGCGGAACCGACATTATGCTTGGCGGTAACGCAGAATTTTTGGCAACTGCCGAAATGAAAAAGCTGCAATACCCCGAGGAGCTTATTGCCGAGGCAAAGGGCTTTGCCGAAACCGAGGATGAAGAAATCCTTGAGGCAAGGGCAAAATTCCAAGAGCTTGAAAACAAATACAAAGAGCAGATTAAAGACGAAGCCGATAAGGTTCGCGAGGCGGGCGGCCTGTTTATTTTGGGCACCGAGCGCCACGATTCGCGCCGTATAGACAATCAGCTTCGCGGCCGTGCCGGAAGGCAGGGCGATCCCGGTAAATCGCAATTCTTCCTCTCCACGGAAGACGATCTTATGCGCCTTTTCGGCGGCGACAGAATGAAAGCCGTTTTGGCAAGGCTTAAGGTTGACGAGGATATGCCGATTGAAAGCAAAATGATTTCAAACACCGTTGAATCCTCACAAAAGAAGGTTGAAGGCAGAAACTTTGCAATCAGAAAGCAAACCCTGCAATACGACGATGTTATGAACCGCCAGCGCGAGCTTATTTACAAGCAGCGCGATATGGTGCTTGACGGAATGGATCTTTCCGACAAGATTATCGACATGCTCGACACCAGCATTGAAGCCAATGTGCCCGTTTACTGCGCAAAAGATGCACACAAGGCGGATTGGAACCTTAACGGCCTTAAAGAAAAATACAAGGGCTGGCTGCTCAACGAGGAAGAGCTTGCAAAGCTTGACGATTTAAGCTTTGACGAAATCGTTGAAATGCTTAAAGAAATCGGCAGAAAGAAGCTTGATGAAAGAAGAGAGCTTTTCGGCGACGAAATTTACAAAGATCTTTCAAGAAAAATCCTGCTTCACAATGTTGACTCACTTTGGATGGATCACATTGACGCGATGGACGATCTTAAAGAAGGCATCCATCTTCGCTCCTATGCACAGCAGGATCCCGTTGTGGCATTCAGAATGGAATCCTATGATATGTTTGACGAAATGACGGCAACCATCCGCGAAAACACCGTGCAGATGATGTTCACAACGGTTGTTAGGCGCAGAGAGGATGTTGAGCGCAAGGCGGTTGCAAAGGTTACGGCAACCTCCTCGGGCGGCGATGATTCCGTTAAGCAAGAGCCTGTAAGAAAAGGCAAAAAGGTGGGCCCCAACGACCCATGCCCCTGCGGCAGCGGCAAAAAATACAAAAAATGCTGCCGCGACAAGGATCTCGCCGCCGAACGCGGCCAGAACGCGAATTAAGCCCATGTTTCACACCATTCACCACGGATCACTTGAATATCTGACCGCCGACGCGCTCTGCGGGAGCGTGCACTGCTTCTCCACGCGCTTCGGCGGCGTGAGCGAGGGGGCTTTGTCCTCCCTCAATCTCGGCACGCACCGGGGCGATAAGCCGGAGAATGTGCGGGAGAATTACCGCATTCTCGGCGCTGCCGCCGGCTTTTCGCCGGAGGAGACGGTCTTCACCCGGCAGGAGCATACCGATCTTCTGCTGCGCGTCGGCGAACAGGACTGCGGCACGGGGCTGGAGCGGGAGCAGACCGCCGTCTGCGACGGGATCCTGACCGACGAGCCCGGCGTGGCGCTCGTCTGCTTCGGTGCAGACTGCACAACGCTGCTGCTCTTTGACCCAGTGCGGCAGGCCATCGCCGCCGTCCACGCCGGGTGGCGCGGAACGGCACTAGGGATCGCGTACAAGGCCGTTTTGCGCATGCAGACGGAATTTGGCTGCGCGCCGGAGCACATTCGCGCGGCCATCGGCCCGTGTATCGGCCGCTGCTGCTTTGAGGTCGGGCCGGAGGTGCCGGAGGCCATGCGGCGATCACTCGGCCCGGACGCGGAAGCGGCAATTGAACTGCACGGCGAAAAGGCGCACGTCGATCTGAAGCGCCTGAACCGCATCTGGCTGGAAAGAGCGGGCGTGCAGGTGATCGA
>OGPJ01001619.1_pt1 | contig 15404 bp, 14 predicted proteins | sample 1552831 | NCBI WGS metagenome assembly OGPJ01 (sample SAMEA2579914, study PRJEB22360) | human gut metagenome | biome: human gut; feature: human-associated habitat; material: faeces | place: Denmark | collected 2008/2010
GCAGTTTGGTAGCGCACTTGACTGGGGGTCAAGGGGTCGCGGGTTCAAATCCCGCCGGCCCGACCGATTAGCCCCGGAATTCTGCCACTTTTGAGTGGTTGTCTTCCGGGGTTTTTCCGTTTTCAGACAATATGAGACAACATGACGACGGACTTACCTTTGTAAGCCATTCGTAATGAATTATCACCGACAATTCACCGCCTCCGCACCCCCGTCGTATGCGTTTGCCCCAAACAGGGGCTAGACTGGTTCCTATTGATTTGACGAAAGGGACCCGAATTGACAGAAATAAACGATAAGGCCCAACTGGATATCGCCGCCGCTGACGACACCGACGCCGTTACCTCGGACACCCCCGAAGAAACCGTAAACACCCCCGAAGTGGATGAGACTTTCGAGCTTTCGGCCGCCAAGATGCGCGAGCATGGCATGAGCGAAACCGCCATCAACCAGTTCCACCATTTGTATGACGTATGGCGCCATGAAGAAGCCTCCAGCTGGATTCGCGAGGACGACATCGAGCCGCTTGGCCACGTGCCCAGCTTCCACGACGTCTATGAGACCATCAACCACGACAAGGCCGTGGACGCCTTCGCCAAGACCGCATTCCTCAAGCTCAATGGCGGTCTGGGCACCTCCATGGGATTAGACAAGGCCAAGTCGCTGTTGCCGGTGCGTAGGCACAAGGCCAAGCAGATGCGCTTCATCGACATCATCATCGGTCAGGTGCTTACCGCTCGCACACGCCTGAACGTCGAACTGCCGCTGACGTTCATGAACTCCTTCCACACTTCGGCGGACACGATGAAGGTGCTCAAGCATCATCGCAAGTTCAGTCAGCATGACGTGCCGATGGAAATCATCCAGCATCAGGAACCCAAGCTCGTGGCCGCCACCGGCGAACCTGTGAGCTACCCTGCGAACCCGGAGCTGGAATGGTGCCCGCCCGGCCACGGCGACCTGTTCTCCACCATCTGGGAGTCTGGTCTGCTTGACGTATTGGAGGAGCGCGGCTTCAAGTATCTGTTCATCTCCAATTCCGACAATCTCGGTGCGCGCCCCTCGCGTACGTTGGCCCAGCACTTCGAAAACACAGGTGCCCCGTTTATGGCTGAAGTGGCCATCCGCACCAAGGCCGATCGCAAGGGCGGCCATATTGTGCGAGACAAGGCCACTGGTCGCCTAATACTGCGTGAAATGAGCCAGGTCCATCCGGACGATAAGGAAGCGGCCCAAGACATCACCAAGCATCCTTACTTCAACACCAACTCGATCTGGGTTCGCATCGACGCTTTGAAAGACAAGCTCGCCGAATGCGATGGTGTGTTGCCGTTGCCGGTGATTCGTAACAAAAAGACCGTGAATCCCACGGACCCGGATTCCGAACAGGTGATTCAGCTGGAAACCGCCATGGGTGCCGCAATCGGTCTGTTCAACGGTTCTATCTGCGTCCAAGTGGATCGTATGCGCTTCCTTCCGGTGAAAACCACCAATGATTTGTTCATTATGCGTTCCGATCGCTTCCACCTGACGGACACGTATGAGATGGAAGACGGCAATTACATCTTCCCGAACGTCGAACTTGATCCGCGATACTACAAGAACATCCGCGATTTCGACGAACGGTTCCCCTACGCCGTGCCATCTTTGGCCGCAGCCAACTCGGTTTCCATTCAGGGCGACTGGACATTCGGACGTGACGTCATGATGTTCGCCGACGCCAAACTTGAAGATAAGGGTGAGCCGAGCTACGTGCCGAACGGCGAATACGTTGGCCCGCAAGGCATCGAACCGGACGATTGGGTGTGATTTACAACACGGTCGAACGATAAAAAAGATATTATTTTTGTGAAATGGCGCTCAACTGTGGAAAAAGCCTCTAAGATAGAGTGAGTGTGGGGAAACTCATACGCACTTATAACGAAACAATAACTATACGTGAGGACTAATGGCAGAGGGCACAAGCGGACGTCGGCGTTTTTCCGACAAATGGGGCAAGCACGAGCTGGACGTACTGGCTGTGTTGTCATCCGCGTTCCCGCAATGGCTCACATCCCGCCAAATTGCGCAGCGCGTCAAGGCTTACGCCGACTCGTATGGAGAGCTGGCAGATCAGGCCGCCAAGGCCGCGTTCGCCAAGCAGTTCCAGCGTGATCGCGCCAAGCTCGCTGCGATGGGCATTGCCATCGAATCACGGCAGCCTGAGTACTCGTCCAAGTCGGAAGGCCAGGACTTCGCGTCCTATCGTCTGCAGTTGGGCGACGAACCGCGCATCCGCCTGATGTTCGAGCCGGAAGATATGCCGGTGCTTGCCGCCGCCAACTATCTGGCTCGTTCGATGTCGATTTCCTCCGAGCCGGATCAGTCCCAGCTCGCCCAACATGCGTCGCGCACCACGCCGCGTGTGCCGCAGACCCCTATTCCCGGTCTCGGTTTGGATTCGATTGCGCCTGGCTTGGGCACGCAGCCCATTCCGGACTCGCTGGTCAAGGTTATCGATTCGCGTCGCTTTGCCGCCACCGTTGATGTGGACGGCGAACACCTGAACGTGGCCTACACCGATTCCGACGATTTGGCCATGTTTGTGCTGGAGCATCCGGGTGCCACGATTGTCAGCCCGCAGGAGGCTGTGGACGCCTATCATCGCCGCCTGCACGCCGCCAGCCGATTCACTCTGGCTGACGAATCCGCCAGCCCTGTAAGCGCCTCGGTGGTTTCCCCGTCGATTAGTCGCGATGTTCGTGAGCCGGGTGATCCCGAGTCGATCAAGGCCCAGAACAAGAAGAACGGCCCCGCTTTCCAAACGGGCAGCGAGGTGGATCGTCGCCTGCGTCTGATGCTGTTCCTCTCCGCTCACCTGGGTGAGGAATTCTCGATGAGCGAGCTGGCCGAGCGCTTTATCGGCAAACCGAAGAACGACGACGAGCTCAAGAAATTCGTCAACATCATTCATAAGGACATCAACACCCTGACCACCGTTTCCGACGATGGTGAGATGGCTGGCAGCCAGTTCTTCGATATCGACTGGCCGCTGCTGGATGCCGAGGGTATTGTTTCCGCCACCAATTCGTTGGGCCTTGAACGTCTTGCCGGCATTTCGCCGCAATACCTCAGCATGCTCACCGCCTCGGTCAGCTACTTGGCGCATTCGCCGTTACTGCCGGACAAGCAGCGTGGGCAGGCCGAATCCCTGTATGAGCGTTTGCGCCGCCATGTCAGCCCGGGCCAGACCCCGTGGCTGAGCCTGACCGGCTATGAGCTGGAGCCCCGAAGCTTCTCCATCGTCAAGCGCGCGATCAACACCGATTCGCTGTTGGACATGGAGTACTCCGACGGTACCGGTAGTACCCGTCGCAAGCTGGTGGCCCCCGCCAAGATTTTCATCGACGAAGGCGTGTATTATGCCGCCGTCTACACGGATGTCGGTTCCGCCGCCCCTAAGGACAAGAAGGCCTACGTCTCCAAAGACAAGACCATCGACAAGGCGAACGGCAAGCCGCGCATCTGGCAGGTGCTGCGCTTGGCCCGTATCGAAAAGGCGGAACTGGTCAAGCCCACCAAGCAGATCAACATCCCGAACATGCCGGTGAGCGAACTGCGCAAGTGGAGTTTCGACAACGGTACCGACGCGGTGTTCATCACCGATCAGCGCGATCTGGCATTCATCAAGACATTGCCGGGCGCTACCGTCGAACAATGCGGTGCCGGTGAAAAGGTGCATCTGACCGTTTCCTCCGACTCCTGGTTCGTGGCCTTCTGCATCGCACACGCGCGTCATATCACGGCGGTCGCCCCGGAAACGTTGCGCACCATGATCGTGGCACGCGCCGAACGCGAACTGAGCATCAGCGAGAACAAGTAAGGAGCCTTTCATGCCTTGGTGGATATGGCTGATTCTGGCCCTGTTCATGCTGGCCATGATTGTTGCCGGACTCATCTATGCAGCCCTTCATGGAATCCGTGCCTTGAAAGACATGTCCGACATCGGCGGCCAGCTCGGTGAACGCGTGGCCGCGATGGGGGAGTCTGGCACCTCTGCCGACACCAGCGAGCCGCCTCTGTTCACTCAGCCGTTCAGCGTGGCACAGAATCGTTATGCCGAGGCCCATGCGGACGTGATTCGCAGCAAGGCCGCCAAGCGCGAGCGCCACACCCAGGCATGGGCCCGCTGGAAGCGATTCAACAACTAACGGAAAGCAGCAATGGCACGTCACCAACACCATAAGGGCAATGCCGATTCCCAGACGCTGAGCCCTTCGCAGCGGTACGCATCATTCCAAAAAGTCCAACGCCATCGGGCGTCCGCAGCAGCGCGATTCGCCGAATCCCTGCCCTTCGAACTGGACGACTTCCAGACCGAAGCCAATGACGCGCTCGAAGCCGGCAGCAACGTACTGGTCGCGGCCCCAACCGGTGCCGGCAAAACCGTCGTGGCGGATTTTGCCATTTATCTCGCTCAGGAACGCAACGTCAAAGCCTTCTATACCACACCGATCAAGGCGCTGAGCAATCAGAAATACCATGATCTGGTCGACGTGTACGGCCCGGACAAGGTAGGCCTGCTCACTGGCGACACCTCGATCAACTCCGAGGCGGACATCGTGGTCATGACCACCGAAGTGCTGCGCAACATGCTCTACGAGCGTTCCACCACGCTGAACGCACTGCGCTACGTGATTCTCGACGAAGTGCACTATCTGGCCGACCGGTTCCGCGGGCCCGTGTGGGAGGAAGTCATCATCCACCTGCCCAAGACGGTCAAGATCGTCGGCCTGTCCGCTACCGTGTCCAACGTGGAGGATTTCTCCAACTGGATTGCCTCGGTGCGAGGCGACACCAAACTGGTGATCAGCGAACACCGCCCCGTGCCTTTGGAACAGCACGTCATCGTGCAGGCGGACGAACACACCGAGCCTGAGGTGCTGGATCTCTATCGCCGCGACGGCAACGGCGAGCAGACCACCAAGCTCAACGCCGAACTCATCAACCGGCTCGACCAGTTGGACCGCAAGGCCGCACGCCGGCGCGGCGAGGAACGCCCCGATAAGCGCAAGGGCTTCGGCAGAGGCCGCGGCGGCAAAGGCGCCAAGGGCCATGCCCCGAAAGCGGAACGCCACACCCCGCGCCGCTGGGCCGTGGTGGACGAGCTTAACTTTCTGGGAATGTTGCCCGGCATCTACTTCATCTTCTCGCGCAACGGTTGTGACCAGGCCGTGGAACAGTGTATCAACGCTGGACTGGAGCTCACCACCGATGAGGAAGTGACCAAGATTCGCCGCATCGTGGATGAGATGGTGGAGGGGCAACTCACTCAGGAAGACCTGAAAGCCCTGCAGTTCTCCAAGTTCCGCTTTGCGTTGGAAGAAGGCTTCGCTTCGCATCATGCCGGCATGATTGCCCTGTTCCGCCAGATAGTCGAACGATTGTTCGAAGAAGGTCTGGTCAAAATGGTGTTCGCCACGGAAACACTGGCCTTGGGCATCAATATGCCGGCCCGCTGCGTGGTGGTAGAGAAACTCGAGAAGTTCGACGGTACCGGTCATGTGGGCCTGACGCCCGGCGAATTCACGCAGCTCACCGGTCGTGCCGGTCGGCGCGGCATCGACACCATCGGCCACGCCATCGTGGTTGACCATCACGGTTTTGTGCCCGCCACGGCCGCCGCGCTGTCATCCAAGCGTGTCTACCCGCTGCACTCGAGCTTCCGACCCACGTTCAACATGGCCGTGAACCTGCTCAACTCCAGCGACTACGAGACCGCGCACGTTACCCTGGACCAGTCGTTTGCCCAGTGGGAGGCCAACGAATCGGCCTGGCAGCTGGAATCGCAGATCAACACACTGAAGAACGCGCTGGCCGGATACGAACAGGCGTTCGCATGCGAACACGGCGACTTCAAACAGTTCATGACCCTGCGTATGGAGCTGAGCGACATCGAAAAGGAAGGCCGCCGCAAACTGAAGCACGAAGTGTTCCTGACCGATCAGGAGCGTTCACGCGCCTTCCAGAACCTTGACCAGCGCATTCGCGATTTGCGCAAGGCGGAGCACGAGCATCCATGCCGCAACTGCCCGGACCTCCAGCAACACCTCAAGTGGGGCCACCGCTGGGCCCGCGAGACCCGCGAACTGCAGCGCGTCACCGATCGCTACGACTCCCGTACCGGGTCCGTGGCCCGTCAGTTCGATCGCATCTGCGATATTCTCACCGGGCTTGGTTACCTCGAACGTCATGTCAATGCGGCCGGCCACATTGACATGACGTTGACCGAAAAAGGCTCGCTGCTGCGCCGCATCTACAGTGAACATGACCTGGAACTGTGCGAGGCGCTGCTCGCCGGCACGTTCGACAAGCTCGACGCCAACGGACTGGCCGCTGTGCTCTCTTCACTGGTATACGAGGCCAGACGCGGGGGAGACGGCGAACCGAGGCACTACCCGGGCGGCATCTCCGGGTCCATCGCAATCGCTTCGTCCAAGCTCAAGGGCATCTGTGAAGACATCGATATCCTGTGCGAGGATCACGGTCTGGACGAGATGCAGCGGCCGGACTTCGGCATTCTCGACATCATGTATGAATGGGCGGATGGCGGTTCGCTGGGATCGTGCCTGTACGGCACCGACATGACCGGCGGCGACTTCGTGCGCACTGCCAAACGACTGGCTGACGTGCTGCAGCAGATCGCTGTCGCCCAGCCGCTGCCGTTCGCCGGGGGAGAGCGGCTGGCAGGCCTCGCCCACGAAGCGGCCGACCGGGTCAATCGTGGCGTGGTGGCCTACTCCGGCGTGGACTGACGGGGGGCCGTTTGATGGGAGTTTGTCAGCCGACGTCGGAAGCTTGGAATAGCGGCCAAGTCCGAACTGTTGCGTAAATTAGTAGGGTTAAAGATCTTTCAAGGAGGATGCCGATATGGCAGAACGTAGCCTCAGGGGCATGAGCATCGGAGCGAAATCGCTGGAGTCCGACGACAACGTCGATTTCGCCGCACGAAACGATGTGGCGTATGTATGCCCGAAGGGCCACCGCACCATCCTGCCGTTTGCCGAGGGTGCCGAAATCCCGGACGAGTGGGAGTGCCGTTGTGGTTCCGTGGCCCACCGTGAGGGCGACGCCGACCGTGAGGGCGACGAGATCAGCAAACCCACCCGCACCCACTGGGACATGCTGCTGGAACGCCGTAGCGAAGAGGAACTGGCCACCCTACTCGAAAAGCGCCTGCAAATGCACCGTGACGGTTGGATTCCTGACTACGAGTGATCTCCTACTGAACAACACGTGAACTTGATGCCCAGTCATCCCGACTGGGCATAATCATTGTTGGAACAAGTCGCATATCGTTTGACGACCATTCAAAGCAGTCGACATGAACAAAGGGGAGTGGAATCTCAATGGCACAGCATCCGATGAAAGTGGTCCTGTTGGACCTCGACGGCACGCTTACCAAGTCCGACGGCGGCATCATCGCCTCCGTCGTCAAGACGTTCGAGGAATTGGGTCGCCCGGTTCCCGACGATGCCGAGCTGCATCGTTTCATTGGTCCGGCCATCATCGAATCGCTGCGACGCAACCATGTGCCGGAGGATGAGCTTGACCGGGCGGTCACCATCTACCGCAGCTACTATGCGGATCGCGCCGTGTTCGATGATCCGAACGAGCCCGGCAACAAAGTTCCCGGCCGCTTGGTGAACGTCGTGTTTCCCGGTATCCGCGAACAGCTGCTCAAGCTGCGTGCCGACGGCTATTATCTGGCGTTGGCCAGCTGCAAGCCCGAGTACCAATGCGTTCCGATCTGTGAGCATTTCCATCTGACCGAGCTGTTGGACGGCATCTATGGCGCATCCAGGGATAACTCTCGTTTGGACAAGGATCAGGTGATTCGGTACTGCTTCGACAAAATCGGTTTTGATGCTGCAGCGGGGGACAAGGCCGTGATGATCGGCGACCGCTACACCGACATCGACGGCGCCCACGCCTGCAATCTGGACGCCATTGGCTGCCGCTGGGGCTACGCTCCGGCCGGTGAGATGGAAGAACACGGTGCCTACGAAATCATCGAGAAGCCCGAGCAGATCGAAGAAGCCGTAAACCGTTATTTCCAAACACACTGAAACACAACGGCGAGGACTTCTTCATGATGGGATGCGATGGAGCCTGCGCCGCGGGCTTCGACCTGGTTTTCATCGGTTTGCCATTGCTGTCGCTGTATGAGATTCCCATGCTGATATGGTTCATTTGGCGAGCATTCCACTGGAAACGAGATGACAAGGATTGGCTGAAAGGCACGGCGATTCTTGCAATTGCGGTGGTCGCTCCGGTGCTCCTTTGGCTGTCGGCCTGGTATGCTCCGGTGCTCCTTTGGCTGTCGGCCTTGGTATGCGTGGACTAGTTGATACAGGCGACCGAATCCTTGTCAAGGATAACTAATCTGACATAACGTACACTAAGCCAGCCGGCACCACGGAATGGCGGAATCACGCGCATCTGGAGAACATCATACACGGCATGTGTGCCTAAGTGTGCCTATCCGTGTCGGGTTCACCATTCTTTTGGGTGGGGATGCCCGGCATTTCAATGCCGGGAGGAACCACCCTCTTCTTTGCTCCATTCTTGTCTCATTACGCGCATAGTGATGTAATCGTAATCATGTCCCAGAAGGTCGTGATAGAAAGCGTGCAGATACGGGGGGCCGCCCCGTATCTCGGCATGTGCGTGGCCTCGGACGGACGGCAAATCCCCCTGTATTCAACCAATCCCGACATAGTGATGCGTTGGCTGTGCGACGGGTGGCGTTGCCGATACAACCAGTTGCGTTCCCGTAGAACCAAATGGGATAAAAACCTTGGCATGAGCATTCCGTTGAACGGGAGGCCGGACATGCGTTCCGACCGTCAGGTAAGACTGGAATGCTCATGGTTCGCGGCCATCCCCGCAATGGTGCTGCAATCCCCGAACAGGATAGAGAACACGGACTGGTGGAGCGCGAACAAACGCCGCAAAACGTTGAAGAAGAAGCATAGGAACCCGGGCATGACGCCCCGGTTCAAAAAACGGCGTGACGACCTGTATTTCGTCTGCTGGCACAATAAGGGGTCGAATGCGAACTACCGGCGGTTGAACCGGCATCACGGCGAGGTCGTCATCACCGGACAGAACCCCGGCGCATATCGTCTGGACGGCCAACCGTGCCGGTACGGCATCCACATCCGCGTCCGCGTCAGCCAACCCATCCGCGACTATACGAGCGTCGGCGTGAACTGGACGAGACGAACGCTCGTGTTCGTCAACGACCCGCTGCCGATAGGCCGAGAACGCACCGGCGCGATGGTCGGCTTGGACAGGGGTTGCGTGCATACGCTCGCCACGTCCGACAATCGTTTCCTCGACCTTCCCAAGCAGCGTTTGGAGCGTATCGACAAGGAGATACGCCGCCGTCAGAAGGCTCAGGCGCGACGAATCGCCATGTCCGGCGAAACCGTCAAACAATACCGGCGTCATGCGAGCCGCACCTACGAGCGTACCGGTCGGGAACTCAGCCGACTGTACGCGAAGGCGCACCGCATCATAGACGACTGGCAGCACAAGACCACCAGCATGCTCGTCCGCGAATACGACCTCATCGTATTGGAAGACCTCAACCTGCAAGACATGAGTCGTAAGGCGAAAGCCAAACCAGACCCGGAAAGGCCGGGCGCGTACCTGCATAACGGCCAGTCGGCGAAACGCGGCCTCAACCATGCCCTACGTTCCGCCGGTCTCGCCGGAATCGTCGGCAAACTCGAATACAAGACCCGGCTGACCGGACGAAACCGTCTCATATTCGTCAACCCCGCGTACACGTCGCAGACATGCAGTGAATGCGGTTATTGCGACAGTCGAAACCGTGAAAGCCAAGCGGACTTCGAATGCAAGCAATGCCACATGAGCATGAACGCCGACCTGAACGCCGCCCGCAACATCCTCGAACGGGGATTAGACCATCTCATCGGCTTGGACGAAGCCGGGCACGCCGAAACGGAGCCAGACGCCCAACCCGCCTATCGCGGGAAGGACGCTTCCGCCATGACGTGCGAAACCTCAACACGATAACAACACGTGTTGGAATCCCGATGTTTCAACACCGGGAGGACGTCAAAGCAAGGCCACCCAGTCCTCCAGATCCGTCCTGCGGATCCTGACGGTCGTGGACCCCTTCTCGAAATGCCTCAGATCGCCTTGCACGACCGCGGCGCGCACCACCTTCTCCGGAATGCCGCACAGGGCCGCCGCCTCGGGGACGGTCAGCGCGAGACGATGCTCGACGGGGACGAACGGCTTGTCGGCCATGTCAGGCTCCTTACGACGGGAAACACGATGGACACCCATGGATATGCGTTTCCCGCCCGGCAGGACGCCCGTCACATGACGGCCGACATGGACGCCTTCTCCTGCAATTGCGAATACGCGTCATGCAGGATGAGATTGCCCGGCACGGTCGCCAGCAGGAACGCGAGCACCGCGGCCGCGATCGAACGGACCAGACCCTTCGCCAGCCCGACCGCCACCCTGAACGCGATCCAGGCGACGAGCAGCCCCACGGCCAGCGTGACCGCGCCCCTCGCCCCGACGGGCAGCATGCCATACCAGGCCACGACGGAATCAAACATGACGGAACCCCTTTCCGAAAACGTCCTCCACCGAACCCGTCATATGCGTCCCGTCCGTTGACGCATACGCGCGCGCATGGAAACCCCATTGCACGAATACCAGAAACAGGCCATCCGGTTCGCCCTGAAGGCGTTCGCCTCCCCGTCCCGCGGATGCGGCCTGTTCCTCGAACCCGGATTGGGCAAGACGCTGACCAGCATCGCGGTCATGGACATCATGCACGCGGCCGACCCGCACGCCCGGTTCCTCGTCATAGCGCCCGCACTGGTGGCCCGCAACTCGTGGCCCGACGAGCTCGAACGCTGGAAGAACATGCACTCCCTGACATGGGCGGCCGCCGTCGGCACGCCGCGGCAACGGTCGAAGGCGCTGGACGCCGGCGCGGACGTGACCGTCATCGGGCAGGACAACCTGAAATGGCTGGACGACAAGGTGGGGGACTGGCCGTGGACGGGGATCGTCGTCGACGAGCTGTCCGGCTACAAGACGCCGAGAAGCAACCGGGGACTCATCCTGCGCCGGCACGCGAGACAAGCGAAATGGACGCTCGGCCTGACCGGCACGCCCGCCACCAAAAACCTATTGGACCTGTGGGGCGAGATCGCGGTCATCGACCGGTCCGAGACGTTGGAACGGTCCATGACCCGGTACCGGGACCGCTGGTTCACCCCGACCCGGTACATCGACATGGGAGGATGCCGGCAGCCCATCGACTACCGGCCCCGCGACGGCGCCCAACAGGAGATCCTGGACCTCATCGAACCGTTCTGCCTGAGCATGAAGGCGTCCGACAGGCTGCCCGGCCTGCCGTCCATGATCGAGACCGACCATTGGCTCGACATGCCGAAACCGACCCGGGACACGTACGACCGGCTGCGTCGGCAGATGGTCGCCGAACTGGGCGACGGGACGACCGTCACCGCCGCCAACGCGGGCGTGCTCACCGCGAAGCTCGCCCAACTGACGTGCGGATGCCTGTACCCGGACGCGGACGATCCGGACGGGACGATCCGGCACGTGGACGACGTGAAACTCGACGCGCTCGCGGACATCATAGGCGCGGCGGACGGGCCCGTGCTCGTGTTCTACCAGTTCAAGGACGAGCTGGAGCGCATGCGCGCCCGCTTCCCGGGCATGCGCGAGGTGCACGAGCAAGGCGTGCTGGAGGAGTGGAGGCAGGGGCGGGTCCCGCTCCTGGCCACCCACCCGCAGGCCGCGAAATACGGGTTGAACATCCAGGACGGGGGGCATGAGATCGTGTGGACCAGCCTGCCCTGGTCGTTCGACGACTACCGGCAGGCATGCGACCGATTGCACCGGCAAGGGCAGAAAAGGACGGTCCGCGTCCACCGGCTCCTGGAGTCGAACACCGTGGACCGTCGCAAGCTCGACGTATTGACCGGCCGCATGATGCTGCACGAGGCGGTCATGGACGCATTGGAAGGAGAGACGGCGGGCGGTGGCCAAGTACATCGACGACCAACGGTCGAAGGAGCGTGAATCGAAATGACCATGCGCAAGGTGGCGCAGCGCATACCGTTCACGCCGTCCAAGACCCAAGCCTCATTGTTGGAACGGTGCTTCGGCGACAGGCGTTTCGCCTACAACCAGCAGGTCGAGGCGTTCAACACGTACGACAAGGAGACGAACCCGAACCCCGAATATCCGAACGTGACCGGCATGAAGAATGCGAACGAATGGCTCAAGGACAGTCCGATCCCGTCGAACGCGTTGAGCAACGCCATCATGGACTTCCGCAAGGCACGGTCGGCGTACTTCCGCAAAGCCCAGTACGAGAAGCATCGTCCCCGTTTCGTCTCAAGGAACGACAACATCCAATCGTTCCGCAATACCATGCCGATACGCCGTATGGACGGCAACCGGTACCCGTTGTCCAGGAAGCTTGGCTCGGTGCGCATCCGCAAACGCGACCGGCTGCGTTATCCAATCGAGAATCTGTCCAGCTGGACGGTGAAACGTGAGAACCGGACGTACTGTCTCGTGCTCCTGTTCGACGTGGACATCCAGCCGAAAACACGAGCCGAGGGCCGTATCGGCATCGACTTGGGTGTCAGGGATCTCCTCACGCTGTCCACCGGCGAGAAAATCGACTATCCGAACCGGCTACGCCGATTGGAGGAGGACGTCAAACGGGAGCAGCGCAAACTATCCCGTCGAACGAAAGGATCGAACAACTACCGCAGACAGAAGGCAATCGTAGCCAAGGCGTACGCCAGGCTCCGCCACTACCGCGATAACTTCCAGCACCAATTGTCCCACAGGCTGATAGAAGAGAACCAATTCATCGGCATGGAGACCCTGATGGTACGGAACATGACACGGAAGGCACGCAAGAGGCTGGACGCGGACGGCAGGCCCATGCGCAACGGTCAGTCACGCAAACGCGCGATGAACCGTTCCATGCTCCGCGACGGGTGGAGCGGCCTCGTGGACAAGCTCTCCTACAAGGCGGAATGGTATGGTCGCACCCTCGTCCAAGTGGACAGGTTCTACCCGAGTTCCAAACTCTGCCACGACTGCGGGCACAAGTACAAGGAGTTGCGGCTGTCCGAACGCGAATGGGTGTGCGAACGGTGCGGAATCCCACACGACAGGGACGTGAACGCCGCGTTGAACATTCGCGACGAGGCATTGCGGCTCAGCCGAGAACAAGCATGACAAAAGAAGAGGAACCGGCCGACAACCGGGGATAACCCGCTAAAAATGGGAAGCCTCTGGATTCAGACGTATCGCCTGAATCCAAGCAAGCCCAGTTCGCAGGAATCCCGTGGTTGAAACCACGGGAGTGTCAAATGCGAATCAAGCAGGGAGACCAGTCCGTCCGTCAACGTCGTTTCGGCATGGGATATGTCCTGTCGAACCAGTCGCCCGCCTGTTCGGCCATGGCGTCCGGATCATACCCGTCGCCCCACGCCCTGGCGTCGTTGCGCGCCGATTCGACGAGCATGCCGCGCGCGTAGTCGCGGGCCTGGGAGCGGGTCATGGTCTCGCCCTCCAGCGTGTAGGTGCGGCGGCGCGGATGACGCACGAAGTCGGCGTACAGGCGCGCGTTCGGGCCCGGGTACGATCCGGCGACGCTCGAAACGCTTCCCTCGACCGGATCGTCGCCCAGAAGACGGCGCAATTGTCCTGCATGCGAGGGTTTCGGCCGGATGGAGTTTCGGATCGGGGCCGGCCAGTCGGCGTGTTCCGCCTCGCCCATGCGCCCGTCGTAATAGGAGGAGGGCGGCGTCACGTCCATGCCCCCGGACGCGCCCGTGCCCCCGTCATACGTGCCCGCATACCCCTGGGGCAGTCCGGACGGCCTGTGGCTTCTCCCATGCGCGTCAACGGTCATGACGGGTCTCCTTTCCCCGGGAAAACAACGTTCATCGCCTCGCTATGCGAGGGCGTGGGCCTTGTCGAGAATGTCGGACACGGCGCGCAGATACTCGTCGTACGTGCCCCCACGGCCCGGGATCCGGTCCCATGCGGCGCGCAGCATGTCCGGATCGTGCACGTCCCCGGCCCGCGACCAGCGGCCGAGCCCGCCCGGATCATGCCCCCATCCATGCCCAGCGAGTGGAGGATCTCCACGGCCCCCAGCATCGGCCGGCCGGCCGCCAGGGCCCGGCTCGCCCGCGGATCGTCCAGCACGAGGTCGAGGCGTCCGGCGCCCCCGTCCAGGACGCCGCCCGCCGCCTCGAGGCGCGCGGACCTGACGTCCACGCCCAATACGGCCAGCTCCGTGTCGGTCAGACGATTCAGCATGACGGGCGTGATCCCATGCCGTTCGAGCCATTCCGCGGTCACCTCGAACGGCATGCCGCCCGTATGGTCCATAAGCGCCGGATCATGATCCTCGTCCACATCCTCCAACGGGGCGAAACGACGCCGCTTCGCCCCGAACAGCGCCTCCCATTCCGGCAGGCCGCCGCATGCGAGCAGGTTCGACGAGCCCGGACGCGAGTTGCGCCCGTCATGGTAAGGCAAGAACACCAGGCTGCTCACGCCGCGCTCCATCTGACCATGGATGTGCGCGTCCACCGCCTCGTCCCACAGGCGTTCCCTGACCGGCCGGGAGGGGTGGGCGGACGCATGATCGTTCCGGTATTCGGCGAGCCGTTTCTCATAGGCGGCGCCGGCGCGCAGCAGTTTGACGCTCACGCCCAGCTCCCTGTGGAGGATCGCCTCCTTGCTGCACCGTTTGCAGATCATGGTCAGGAGCGTGGGCGTGACCGTCTGCCCCTTCGCCATGCATCGCATGGCCTGGTCCTCTATCCATTCGCGCACCAGGTCGGAGGCGCGCGCGTCGTCGCGCAGCAGGCCGGCGACGCGGCCGGCGGGCGAGTTCGATCGGGTCGGGTCGGCGTATCGGCTGATGATCCTCTCCCATTGGGCGGGAGTGCATGCGAGGTTTTCGTCTGACATGCGGGCGCGTATGCGTCCCGGGACGCATATCATGCGTTTCGCCACCACCCAGCTTCCCGGTCGGCGCAAGGCGACACGCCGTACGCGGGCTACCCGCATAGCCGGCCGTCATGTTCGACGCTTTCGACGAGACGTGGTGGTCGGCGGGATCGGCCCTCAACTGGTGGGACAGCCGCGTGGCCGACCCTCCCGCATGGCTCCCGGACAGGGAGCGGGCGCTCGCATGGCTGAAACGGCATGCCCCCGTCACGGGGGCGGCGCTCGCGCTCATCCGCTCGCACAGGACCTGCGAGACAAGCCAACTCCACGAGCTCGACCCGTCGTACTGG
>OGPJ01001630.1_pt1 | contig 15371 bp, 9 predicted proteins | sample 1552831 | NCBI WGS metagenome assembly OGPJ01 (sample SAMEA2579914, study PRJEB22360) | human gut metagenome | biome: human gut; feature: human-associated habitat; material: faeces | place: Denmark | collected 2008/2010
GTCCGAGGCGGAATAAATCCTGTTCTGCCTTCTGTATTCCCGGGGCGACAGTCCCCAGTACTGGTGAAAACGCCGGGAAAAATAGAGCGGATCATGAAATCCGGAAAGTGTCGCGACTTCTTTGCAGGAATAGGGATAGAGCCGCAAAAGCTTTGCCGCCTGCTCCATGCGCAAAGTATTGATATAATTCATCGGCGTGATATGGAAATATTTACGGTAGATCGCCGCCAGATGTGGCACGGATATATTGAAGTGCGCAGCAAGCGTATCCAATGAGATATCCTTTGTAAAATGATTGAGAATATAAAGTTTGATTTGCTGAAGATGTGGCGGAATCACATCCTGCGGCCTCACACAGAGACGGTGCAGTTCATAGAAAAACAACCTCACCAGCTGCTTCTGAATGAACGGATCCGGTTTATTCTGCGTGATCTCATTGTAAAGCAGTATCAGATATTTCGCAAAGATCTGACTGGCATCGGCGGCAACCGGAACCCCCGTCGGAATGGGAAATTCCATCAGAAACTCATTCATTCCCGGGTCGTCAAGAATGATCCACGAATGACGCCACGGTATTGCTGAATTGCCATATCGGTGTGATGACCGGGGCGGCCAGAGCATGACTGACTTCTCGCAGTTCACCTCATCAGAAGTTCCGGCATTCAATACGACCGGGTCGTCAAAGTAGACCAGCAGCCACGGCCAGGGATATGCGGTTTTCTCGCCATGCCGGATCAATGCGGGCAACATGACTTCATTCAGAGCCAGACCGCGGATCAGAAATTTCTGACCCGCAGCTTCCCACGGAGTCGTGTTGTCGTAAAATGAAATTTTCTGATCAATCATCGTTTTATCCATATAATTCATCTGATTATCCATGAATAACATGTTGGATATTATATATTTTTGACATATAATATAAAGTGGTGTTTATAAAGATTCAATGATGATGGATGAAATGAAAAGAAATTATTCTGTTTTTCCCGGCAACGTCGGTTCCTGCCCGGATCGTTGTAACCGCAGTTGTCTCGACAATACCGCCGCCACGCTTCTGATCGGTGAGGCGGACTGTGGCGCGGCACGGGATTACGGTCACATTCCGTCCGGTTATGGAAGTACGGCTGAAGCAGCCGCCCTTCACCCCAAAAAATACGGCAATCGCCTGTTACATGTCCATAGCAATGACAGGTATCGTCTGTGGTACGATGACATGATCGTCGGGGCAGTACACACCATGGAAGAGCCGGAGTTTTTCTACTTGCTTCATCGTGCAGAATATAACGGTTCCATGGCCATTGCCCCGTCTCCGTATCGCGAAGGCGGGCGTGACGCGGTTGCCGAAAGTGCCGAGTGGCTCAATCTTCCGGAATCCCTGGTCGATGATATCGAGCAGAATAAGATCGGTGAAATGTTCAAAAGTTGCTATGGTAAAAGAAAAGAGGCGATCGAGGCAAACCGTTTCATGCGCCGGCTGCTCTTTCGGGGGATGACCAGATGAACTTGAAGTTCCAGCCTTTCGCACCGGATGCCGTTCAGCTCGGCGGAGAAATTCGGCGTCGCATGGAGCTGACGGCGGCAAAGATTCTGCATCATCTTGATGTGGAAAATGTCTTTGTTCGTCATTTCCGGCACCGCAGTGAAATGCCGGACGTTCCCGGCGGTTTCACCGGATACGGCATGTTCCTTGATGCATTGGTCAAAGCCGCGATGCACAGGATCGGCGGCGATGAAATGAACCGCTTCAAAACAGAACGTCTGGCCGAATTGATCGCAACCCAGTCCGCAGACGGCGCAATCACGATCTTTTCCGGCAAACCGGGATTCTGGGACAATCACGATCAGGCTTACATGATCCAGGCGTTTGTGCTGGATCACCGCTATTGCGGAAATGAAAATGCATTGCAGGCCGCACTCAAGCTCGGACACTTCCTCATTAACCGCGGAACAACCGTCAATCTCGGTTTGGAAACCGCGTTTCTGATGCTCACCGAAGAGTCCGGCGACTGTCGTTTTTCTGATTATTGCCGTGACGTTTTCAAGCTTGATCAGTCGATTGATGCTTATGACCGAATGATACCGGTCAACGGGGTGGCGCACGTTTACACCTGGATCGCCCGCTGTCTGGCGCAGCTTCAATATATGAAATTGACGGGAAACGATACTGCACTTCTCCGTGAAGGAACGCAGGAACTTTACCGTCGGATATTCAGCGGTTATTCCTCAATATCCGGCAGCTGTACCGGTGGATTCTTTTGGGGGGAACTCTGGGACGATACGCAGATCGGGCAGGGGAAATGGGGGGAAACCTGCGCTTCGGCCTATCTGCTCCGCTGTACGGCAAAATATCTGGAATTCGATGCCGATCCGCAGCTGGGCGATCTGTACGAGCGGGTAATGTACAATGCATTCTTCGGAGCGCAGTCCGAAGACGGCCTCCGCCAGCGTTATTTCATTCCATTCAACGAGCCGGGTGAATGGTATGAACATGAAACATACTGCTGCCCGAACAACCTGCGCCGGATGATGTTTGAACTGTCCGATGCGGTTTATTTCAAAACGCCGGACGGTGTTGCGATCAACCTTTACACCGATTCGGTGCTTACTGTACCGGATGCCGTGATCCGTCAGAAAACTGACTATCCGGAATCGGGAAGCGTGGAAATTACAATTTCGGCAAGGAAAGCGTTCACCCTGACGCTGCGCATTCCGGGGTGGTGCAGACACGCTGTGGTACAGGGAGAATTGGTTTCCGCTGGCTGGTTTAATATGGAGATTCCGGAAGCGGAAACGCATATTACCCTGCAATTTCCCATGGAAGTACGTCAAATTCGCGGGAACATGGCGCAGGCACGGCGAATCGCATTGCTGCGCGGCCCACTCGTCTATGCGGTCGAAATGGAACGCAATCAGCTCAGCGGTCATGCCATGGATCTTTTGACGATTGACAACACGAAGCCGTTTTCGGTTACGTCGGAAGGGATTGAAACCACGTGTCTCATCCCTAATCAGGAGCCCCCGGAACGAAAAGTGCTTTTTACACGTTTTTCCAGCGAAAAACGTACCCGCACCTATTTCCCGGCAGTTTCGACGGAATCGGTAATGAATGATTCTTTATTTCACCCACAACTCTAAACAAGAGGCAGGGAAATGAAAAAGACAAGGGAAAATCGAACGTTACTGAAGGATACCGTAAAATCCTCGCTGATCGGAATCTTAACCGCAATCGCGATCCTCGCCCTGCTTTCTTTTACCGCAGAAAAGAAACCAGGCGGAGAAACGCCGCATAACGGCATGTGCGCCACATCGTTCCTGCTTGTGCCGCTGATGGGCCTCACGCCTCCGGCCCGCCGGAAACGATTTCATTTCACGCTTATTGAATTGCTCATCGTGATAGCGATCATTGCGATTCTCGCCGCCATGCTGTTGCCTGCGTTGAACAAGGCACGGGAGAGAGCGCGCGGTATCCAGTGTATCAACAATCTCAAACAGTGCGGACTTGCGCTCAACCTCTACACCAACGATCACAAACAAATCTATATGTACAACGGTATCAATTATACCCGCTGGCATATGTATTTGTGCAAAGAAGCAATGATAACCTATAAAGGCGAAGCCGGCGCGAAAATAAACGGGGGCAACTACATCACCGCCGGGAGCATCCTCTGCCCCGGAGCCGAACCGTATACGATCAAACCGGTCACCTGGAAAGGACCGAACGGTAATGCAAGTGAAGACCTTGGTTTGAATACCAGCAGTTACGGTACACCGCACGTCTGGGCTGTTCATACAGGAAATATTCCATTCGACGCCAACTTTGATACGGCGATGAAACGTTTCAGCGCCGACGAAGAAAAATCTTTCGTCTATATTCCACATCTTGTCACAAATCCATCAACATTTCTTCTGATCGCCGATTCCGTCCGCAACAGCACCGAGCGCTACCAATGGTACACGATCCAACTGCGCAATGCCGGTACCGGCTCCGGCTATCTTCACGGCCGTCATTCCAATCGCGCCGGCATCCTCTATGCCGACGGGCATGCGGAACAAAACGGCTCCGGCGAATACAGCGTCAAATCTCCCGCCGCGGTCGGTCAGAAACGTTTCATGGATGCAAATGGCATTATAAAACCTCTGTAAAAGGAAACTTAAGCATGAAAATCAAAACTCTCTCCAGTTTTGTCGCCTCTCTGGTGGCAGGAACAACTTTGTGCGCAACTTCCGGTTCGGCGCTCCAGCAGGAGGTTGATGCGGCTCGTCGTGCGAAAAAAAACTCCGTAACCCTCACGCAAAAAGAGTATCGCATCCCAACCGGCGTTAATCTTACGAAATTCAAAGACTTTACCATTGACGGCAACGGTGCTAAGATTGTCATCACCAATCCGCGCTCTCAAGCCTTTGTACTTTGGAACAGCACAGATATCACCATAAAAAACCTCACGGTTGATTACGATCCGCTGCCATATACACAGGGTGTCATCACCGCGATTGACGGTAAAGAACTCAAATTCACAATCGATGCCGGTTATCCCCGGCTAACCCCGGAACTCCAGTTGAACTACATCCACATCTTCACCCCCGACGGCCGGCGCTGGAAAGAGAACTGCCCGGACGTCTACGGCAAACTCAAAATGCTTTCTCCTGATGAAGGTATCTTTACGATGAGGAAATCTTATGATGTTGAACCCGGGGACCGTTTCGCGGTCAACTACCGCTCTCCGGCGGCATTTGACATAATCCGCTGTGGTAAGGTTACCTTTGAAGACATCACCATTCACGCCTCGCCGGGGGTAGCGTTCCTCAGTCGTTATGGTCACGGCGAAGAGCTTTTTCACCGCGTCAAAATCGTGCGCGGGACGCCGCCGGCAGGTACGACCGCGCCCAGGTTGCTTGCCGGCAATGCCGATGGAATCAACATCGCCTCCAACCGTGGTGGTGTGAGCGTCCGCGACTGTGAATTCAGCTATCTCGGCGATGACAGCATCAACTTTCACTGCGAACTGATGCCGCTTGTTGCCAGGGTGGACGAAAAGGTCATCGATACCGTCTATCCCTATCCGAAATCTTCCACATTCCTTGAGGAAGTGTACGCCCCCGGCGATCGGGTTATCTTTGTCCGTTCCGGTGATTATTCTGTGATCGGCGAAGCGAAAATCGTCCGGATCGAAGTGAGTCCGCGTTCGAAAGCGGTCGCACCTCGAACCCCGGATTTCTTTCCGGTGCACAGTTCGAGAGGTTTTACGGTCTATGAGGTCGAATTCGATCGTCCTGTGAATTTCCCGGAAGGCAGCTTTTTCTATGTTCCCGCCAGCTCGGCGCAGGGATTTGAAATCGTCAACAATTACTTCCATGATCACCGTGCCCGCGGACTGCGTCTGATGTCTTCCAATGGCGTAGTCGAAAATAATCGCTTCGAGCGGTTGAAATCCTGCGCAATCGCTCTTGGAGGCGAGTTCAACTGGTGGCGCGAAGCCGGCTGGTGCGAAAATATCGCCATTCGCAACAATAAAATGATTGATATTGGTTTTGGTTCGATGGCGTCTCCCGACAATTACGTCCCCGCCGTAATCGCAACTTTCGCCCGGCTCGACCGATATCCTGGCGCCTATTATGGCAACCGCAATCTGGAAATCACCGGGAACGAGATCAAAAACGCTCCCGGAGCAGGAATCCTGCTCAACTACTGCGACGGCGCGAAGGTCTCCGGCAACACGATTGAGAACGTACTGCTCTCCAAAGAAGTGCCCGGCCGGAACAATGGATTCAAAGACCCCGCACCGGTTTGGATTCAGAACTCGGTTAACATTGAAGCTCAAAAATAAAATAGGGGAAAGAAAATATGAAGTTTTCACCGTTCATCTGCATGTTGCCGGCCTTCTGTATTCTGACGTCGGCGGCGGGAGTTCCGGAACTGGAACAACTGGTCCCGGATGCGAAGGGCTTCGAGTTGATCTACAAGCTCGATCCCAAAGGAAAAAAAATCTTGCAACTTGACAATTCGGAAACACTCAGAGGAAAACTGACGCGTATCGGTTACCTTTTGAAACTGACTGACAAACAGGGGCAGATGAGCTGGGCATATGCCGAAATGGATCCCTTTACGCAAGAACTCCACAAGACCGGTCTCCCCTCTCCCGGGACGGGCGTCATTCAAACCCTGGTCACCAACTTCAAAGTCGTCTCCAACGTCCCCGGTGTGGAGAACGGCACCTTTGAGAAGGGTAATATTGAATTCTGGCCGTTCAATTTCGGCCCGTACAACTCGAAAAAGATTCCTGGTGCTTCCAGCAAAGATTTCGACTTCGGCGACATGCCTGCTGCGAATGGCAATTACGGCTGCATGCAAATTCACAACTATCTCAAGAAGCAGACGATAATCGGATTCAGCGGTTTCCCCAACCCCAATAGGGATCTCGGCATCGGCAATAATCCCCGGGGAAATCCCGATTGGACGTTTGCCGCAAACTCCAGGAGTTATCAAAACGCCGAGTTCTTCATCGTCGGCAAATTTGACTCTCTTGAAAAAATCAAACCTGTCGTGATTGACAGCGACAAGATTAAAATGTCGGTTAAGCTTGATCGCGATGACCCGAACTATCAACCGGGGGAACCGATGAAGTTCACTTTTTCGTTTGATTTCGGCGATCAGAAAATGCCGGAAAACCCGTGCGTCTTCCACTGGCGGCGCACCGGAGACGACGGCATTACGCAGAACGGCAAAGTTGATGTTATTCCAAACCGGCCTTTCTCTGTTACTGTAAGTTCGAACCAGCCGGGATTCGTCCGGCTGCAGGGGTGGCTGCGCGACTATAAGGGGCGGGATCTGAATTTGCTCTATCCGCATCCGTGGCTGAAGAATCGGGAATATCGCCGGAAAGCCTTCGACGGCGGAGCCGGGGTGCAGATCGACACGCTGCAACAGGCAGTCCCCGAACCGGAAGATTTCGATGCATTCTGGACAAGGCAGAAAGCCAGACTTGATAAAGTTCCGGTAAAAGCGACCATGAAAGAGGTCCCGTTTTACAACTCGGGCTACAAGATGTTTGCCGTTTCGGTGGATTGCCCTAGTCCGCGACCGGTAACTGGATTTTTGGTCGTTCCGGTCGGAGCCCGGCCGAAATCTCTTCCGGTTCGGGTTTCGTTTCAGGGATACGGCACTGATATTCAGCGTGTGGCAAGTCATGCGCCCGGTCAGCTCCATTTCAACGTCAACGCCCACGGCTATGATCTACTGCAGGATGATGCGTATTACAGGGATTTCTTTGCCAAAATCAAATCGAATGGTCAGGGATATGCTTTCGATCCGAAACAGAACAGCGATCCGGAGACCGCCTACTTCAACGGTATGGCGCTGCGGGTGATGAGGGCGTGCCAATTCGCAAAGACACTGCCGGAATGGGACGGTAAGAATCTGATTGTCTCCGGGGTCAGTCAGGGAGGACTGCAGGCGATCTGGGCTGCGGCGCTTGATCCGCAGATCACAGAAGCTCTCCCCGGGATTCCGTGGTGTGCCGACATCGGCGGCCCGACGGTCAACCGGCAGAACGGCTGGCGTCCGCCCTACACTCCGGCGCTCAATTATTATGATGCGGTGAATCACGCCAGGCGGATTCCCCGCAGTTGTCGTGTGACGATCACCAAGGCCGGTTTGGGCGACTACATCTGTCCGCCGAGTGGTTTAACGGTTCTTTACAACAATATCACGGCGCCAAAGAAAATTGTTTATATGCAGGGTTCCAATCATGAATTCACCCTGCCCGACTGTCAGTGCTTCACGAGGTCGGCGGAATAGAAATATCATCATCACATGGAAACGGTATGATAACGCAAAAACATTCCGACAATGTCCCAAGCGTTGCAAGCGTCCATCTTCGCAGGTCTTCCCGCGGCAAATATCCGGAACGGCCTGCGTAAGGTCATGGTGTGTGATGCGGTGAATCATCAGACGTTGTCGGGGGACTGACAAAAGGCGTTTTTAAAACTTGACATCTGTTATCTGAATTTCAATCAAAATATGCTATGGTCAATTTTCATTCAAAAAAGATTGCATTCGGCATGAAAATGGGGACTGGCCTGGTCTGCGGAGGGCTGCTGCTGACGGCGCAGGCAGGAGGGGAAGTCGATCGGCCGCTGGCGGTAAATGGCGAGACCCTCCAGCGTTACTATCAGAATATCTTCCGTGAGAACATGCTCCGTTACCGGGAAGCAGTCAAGGCGGCTTCCTCCAGAGAGGATGCATTGAAACTGGTGACAGCCGCTCGTGCACGGGTGAAAAACTCCTTCAACGCTTTTCCGGCAGAAAAGTGTGAATTGAATGCTCGGACGCTCGGAACCGTCGATTTCCCGGAGTTCACAGTGGAGAAAGTACTTTTTGAGAGCCGCAGAAATTTCACGGTAACGGCGAATTTCTATCTGCCCGGGAAAGGTAATGGGAAATTTCCTGCGGTATTATTTCTTTCGGGACATGCCGATAAAGCCAAGGCGGCTTCCTCTTATGTGAAAATTCCGACGATGCTGGCGTGCAAGGGATGCGCCGTGCTGGCGATCGACCCGATCCATCAGGGAGAACGGATGCAGTTCTTCGGAGAAAATGCTCCCGGCCTCTGTGCCGGCCATAATATTCTCAACCGCCAGCTGCTGGCGCTGGGGGAGTCCCTCTCCGACTGGTGCGTATGGGACGGTATCCGGGCTATTGACTATCTCCTGGCGCGACCGGAGGTCGATCCGGCCCGAATCGGCGTTCACGGCAACTCCGGCGGCGGAACAATGACAGCGATGATCGCCGCCATCGACGACCGGGTGGCCGCCGCAGCTCCCGCGTGTTACATCACCACCTTTTTGAATAACGTCGAAAATGAGCTTCCTGTGGATGGCGAACAAGCGCCGCGTGGCTTTCTCGTCAATGGCGGGGAAATGGCGGATCTTCTGCTTGCGCAGGCACCGCGTCCAGTTCGAATTCTTTCACAATCCGCCGACTTTTTCGATGTACGCGGAACCCGTGAAACCTATGCGATGCTGAAAAAAATCTATACATTGCTGGGGGCACCGGAAAACCTCTCCATTGTTTACGGTCCGGATGGCCACGGTTACGGTCCCGAACTGCGCCGGGGCGCGTATGAGTTTTTCGATGCGGTTTTTCAACTGAATTCCGACCGGGAAATGCAGGAAGGCGAACCGCCGGTCTATGAACAGCTTCGTTGTCTTCCCGATGGCGGCGTCGCCAGGCTTCCCGGCGAAAAACTTGTCCGCGATTTCATCGGTGAAAAAATGGCGGAATTGAAAAAAGTCCGCACTGCCCAACCGAAATCCCGCGAAGAGATGCAGAAGGCTTTGATCGAAGTCCTGAATATCACTCTGCCGGAAAAAACACCGCCCTATCGGGTATTGCGCCCCGTCTATTCGAAGTCGGAACGCACGGCTCATCTGATGCGCTTTGCGCTGGAAACGGAGCCGGAGCTGTTTGTAACGCTCTTTGCCACTGGTGACGGCAATCATTTCGGACTCCCGGCCGTGATGTCGGAAAAAGTCGAACTTTATCTGCCGCCTCTGAGTTGCCGCGATGAGATGGGCAATCTGCCGAAAGAACCTGCCCGCGGACGTTTCGGACTTGACTATCGCGGCATCGGCGAATCTGAACCCTCCAGCTGCGACCAGTGGAATCATGATTTTATTCAGGAATACAATTATGATTATCACTTTGCTTCACTCGGCGTAATGCTTGATCAGCCGATGATCGGCCGCCGGGTGCATGATGTTCTCCTGACAATAAAACTGCTGCGCGAACACGGGGCAAAGGAGATTACCCTGCGTGCGGCAGGCTATGGAATGTATCCCGCGATTTTCGCAGCCGTGTTGTCATCGGAACCAGTAAAACTCGTTCTCGAAGATCCGCTTATTACCTATGAAGAAGCCGGAAAAGCCATTATTTCACCAATTCCGCAATCCTTTGTTCCCACCGGAATTTTGAAGGTTGCCGACCTCGATGAACTTCTTACATTTTGTAAAATGGCGAGATAATAGTATGTTGCCCCATTGAAAGATGTGTTAAATTAAGAGAGTCATCGGAAAGGAGAGGTCATGGGCACGGCAAAACAATGGACAGGCAGGGAAAGCTCGCGATAGTCCCAGAGGGGGGCTGAAGGGTGAGTGTAATCGACTATGAAAACTGGAGAATTGCGGAAAAATATGCCGTCAGCGGCGCAGTCTCAGCCCGGAAATACGCAGCGCTCTTCGGCCGGAAGTCACGGCATCGCCCCCGGCCGTGCGGGGAACGACGATCCGGGTGACTTCGCGGCCATCCATGTCGCAGAATTCCGGTGAGCTCCCGTCCGGAGACGGCAAGGGGCATCCGGTAATCGGTTCCGTATTGCCAGTTGAACGCGGCGCGGTGTTCTCCAGACTGAATGCCGTCTACAGCTCCCCAGCGTCCATTTTTCTGCTGTTTCAGTTCGAGGAAGTGTTCGTTTTTCGGTTCGGGAGATTCGCAGAAGGAGAAGAGAAAGTAATTCCTCCAGTCACGGTAGATCGCGATTCCGCCGTTCTTCCACTTGTCTTTCGGGGCGCGGCTCCGTACCGGATGACCCGCTCTTCTCCCTAGGCCTCGACCGGGTCAGTAACTTTGCGCTCGGTTTTAAAACTCTCTCGAAATATAAGGAGAACTTCCAGAAAAATTATACCATGGAATATGAAATCACCGGCATCAATCTGGTTAAGTATTGACCAGAGAGGTTGACTCTCTGCGAATAATACGGCTTGATTTGGTGCAAATGCCCATTAATTAATCTGAAAAGGGTTGTGCCTCATATTTTTGGCTCATTTTTTCTAAGCGATTAGAGATTGCCAATACGGCCCGAGATGGGACCGAAAAAGTCATCTCGCGAACTCCGCAGCCGCGGACGAAGGCATTCAGGAGGTCTGGAACATAGAGTTGGCAATGAAAGTTAGAACGCCCTCTACCGGCCGCGAAACCGGTAGAGGGCTTGATGTTTCTTTGCGGAAAAGTGTCGCCCGTGGGCGACGTTTTTACCAGAGTTTTTCCAACTCCTGTTCCTGGCGGCGGAGAATTTCGATTCTCAGTTGCTCCTTCTCCTCTGGGGAAAAGGCGATTCCGAGAGGTTTCAACTCCTTTACCGCAGTGATCAGGGCTTGTCTTGATTTCGTGCTTTCTATCAGCTCGAACACCGTTGTGCGCGTGTCGAGTTTTCGTTTCAGCACATAGCTGAAAAAACTTTCTTCATCGCATGGGCCGAATTTTTCGGTCAGCTCATCATCGAGAATCCGTTTACGATATTCATCAACTTGCTTTTCAAGCTGTCTGCGGTTCGGGATCCCGCCGTTTGCGGCCTCCCGAGCATTGTTCCAAATTTTTACGACTACTTCCGGAGGCAGCGAGGCAAGTGGGCGAATCAATCGCTCCGGAATCAGCGTTCGGGAATCCTCCGGCAAAAGACTCCGCACCCGGTAACAGGTAATCAAACGATAACCATAGGAGCGATCGATGTGAAACATCTCCTCGCAGTAACACTGGAACGATTTGTACCCGCGCAGCAGATAGAGCTTCTCCTTTCTGATCCGTTCAAGCAGCATGCCGGTTTCAAAACAGTGCCGGACTCCGGTTCTGATCCGATCTTCGAGTTTGACCAGCTCGTCCAACTCCTGCTCCTCAGGAGTCTCGATTACAGCCACCACTGAGTTTTGACTTTCATTTTGTTCCTCTTTCACCATCATCCTCTTCTCACTCTTCCTTTTTGCTTCTAGCATAACAGCCCGGACCAGACTACGAAAAACGCATTCGTGAATCCGGGCTCCATGAAACCAGGCGGAAAAGACGCTTCTTCTTCAACCTTGCGCATGATTTTTTTTCACGAACCGGCACCCGATATATCCTCGAACCGCGCGCCCCTCATAACTGATATTTTTACTCTGCATAATGCCGTAAAGTTCAAACATCATTTCCTTGATCCGGCTCTGGATTTTTCGTTCGCTGGCAAGCGGCCATTTGCAACTTTGGGAAAAATCCCGGAATTTCCGGACCATCAGCTCGACCGTCAAATTGCTGTCCGGATCAAGTTCGACATAATTGCTGATGAAATAACTGACCGGATCGGAACTCATGAGCAGAGACTCCGCTTTTTTCATCTGCTCTTCGCTCCGCAGAATCTGTCTATTCTGACTCAGCAGTTCTGCGGCCCCGGTCAACGCGAAATTGAGAATGCCGCTCCCCTCCGTTGCCATGAGAACTTTATCGAACTGGTCAATTCTTTTCTCTGTCGGCAACGGCGGGCGTTCATAATTGATCACCAGCAATCGGCGTCGCCAAGCCCCCTCGTCCGACTCAAAGCGCAGCAGCAACCGGGAATTGCTGACGATGATGACGTTAAATTCCCCAATAACGACCTCTATCGAATTCTCTCCCTTGAATTCCGCAGTCAACGTGTCGTTTCCGGTGAGCGATTTCAACTTCTGCGCCCCGGCTCTCTGCAGAAAGTCCGACGGGACATCCCGACCGATCAGGAGTTTTTTGCCGAGGTAGCGACCGACTTCAAATCTCCCGGTCAGACAGTTGGTCCGCAACTCCACGCTATTGTCGCGGCCGATCAACTGTTCAATCACGTTGACCAGAGTCCCCTTCCCTCCCCCCGGAGTTCCCGAAAGAATCAGAAACGTCTGAGAGATATTCCGCCCCAGCAGACACTGCCCCATGTATTGCTTCAGGGTTTGAACGTCATCCTCCGTCATCGCCGTCAGCAGCAATTCGTTGAGGAATCGCTCATACCGGGCCCCGGGATCGAACGATACCGGCAGCTGATTCCGGCTGAAGTAATCCGGGGAAAATGGCAGCAACTGCCACTCCCCGTTCTGAAACTCCAATACGCCATTCTGAACATGGATGAATGGGCAAGAAGGAGGAACCATTTCACGGTTTACCGGTTGTCCTTTCCACTGCGTGAGCACATCCCGCAGAAATGATGTTGTCACCTTTTCCGCAAACTGTTCATGACGACGGATGATGGCTCGCAACATCTGGTTCATCAATGCCGGTTCTCCGATCTTTCGCCACAAACCACTTCGACCGTCATATTGCCAGAAACAACCTTCCTGGAAAATGACATTTGTAGTCCGGGCAAACCTAGCGGCCCAGTAATGTTCATTCAGTCTTTTGAGTTGCCTCGTTTTCTCATTGTAGAAGGCTGGCGCTCCATATGTTTTCCGCAACAAACGCAACGATCTGACGTCAACATGTTTTTTCTCGGTGTTCATAATTCCGCCTGCATAAATCGATTTCGTTTGAACGACAAATCATCCCCCTGATCAACGGTTCGTGAATGTCCATGAAACAGCGCCCGCTCTTCCGGAGTGGCCGGTTTGCTCCCTCCGAGAAAGCCTTTCACCAATGTCACCATGGAGCATCGGACTTCCCCGGTTTCGTCTTGTTCTTCCAGCATAACTTTCAACCGATTATTTTTTCTGGCGGAAAGCAACCTGCAACAGCGATCAGCCGACGACTCGAACTCCGTCCCCGCCTTTTTCTCCTCATGGCCGAGACGTGATTCGACCAGCAGCGACAGGTTTTCCCAACGACAATAGCACATCAACGGAGCCAGAATATTTTTCCCAATTTTAGAGGAAGGCACCGCGAGCAGGATGAGTGAAGCCCTTACCCGCTCGACCGCCCGTCGAACGTGTGCTTGCAACTCATCCCCGTTCCAATTGCACGGCAAAGAGCAGACGGTCGTTGTATCGTCAGCATCAAGCAACTGTGCAAAGTTCATCGCATCTTCCTGCGCGCAGAATACCACAAGCTTCGGCAAGCGGGCCGGAATGGCGTGCCCGAGGAACCGTTTACATTTTTGCCGCCTGATCTTCAGGAGTGTTTTACTCACAATCCAGGCAGGGACGGCCGGAGACTCTTCTATGACGGTCACCTCGCCGCGCTGAATCAGATCGCAAATGACGGCGGCATGTTCGCGGCGCGTGGACATCGCAGCAGGATCGACAAATCCGCAATTTCGAAGACTCAGGCTGTCAGGGATGGGAATACTGCCGATTTGAGCCTGCTTTATCAGGTCGTCCAATGGAATTATTTGATTATTAATATCATCTGAAGATGATGCAAGACTTATATTTCCAGAACAGTTAAGAATTTACGCCCTTTTTCCTATTTTATTAATCACGTCAAGAAAGTTTATCACATTCTGATAATCTGCACAAGAGAACATCGACATCGCCCAGTAAAGTTTCCGTCCTTTCAGGATGGCCAGCGATTCTTCGGAGATTTCCCGTACATCGCCAAAGCACCCCAAAACGATACCATCCTGGCGGAGATAATTATTGAGATACAAATCCGGCTCTTCCGTAATAACTACAGGCAAGTCTGGACATTGCGCCAGGCGCTCCTGGTTGAAAAACATGTTCCCAGACGGCCGTTCGAACAAAAGGATGGGTTGACCTTCTTTGGTAAAGGTCTTAATCAGCATCACAATCCGATTCCAGCCATCCGGGCACCAGGCCAAGGCACAATGGAAGATAGAACCATCAGTTTTCCGCAACAAAATTTTTTCTCCGGGAAGTAGAAGTTGAGGGTAGATTTCCAAAGGCCAGGTTTCTTTCACGCAAGTATTGCCCTCTCCGCAACGTTCAAACCCAATTTCCTCCAATCGATTGTAAAAATACAGCCCTATTTGGATTTCAATATCTGAAACCCAATATTCAGGTTCAACCGTAAATCCGGCCAAAGAACAACAAATTCTAAGCCGAGGAAACAGAGAGGCAGGAAATGCGCCAAAAGTTTTTTTCTCGGAATTAAATTCAATTGCACCTGTGTTAAGTCGGATTACAGAAGGATTCCACGCTGGAAATCCATTGATGTAGGTTACAGTATCAGCATTTACAGGATGCAAAGCGGCCGACGGGAAGACGGGAAGACATTTCTGTGGCCAAACGTCATAAATTTCATTCTGTCTATCGACGGATATAGCTCCTCTGCTCGCCCCTGGCCTAATATTGCTTATAACGTAAGCAATTGTTTCCCGGCCCCAATTCTGCGCACAAAAAAGCTCTACGTCAGAAAGTTTGGTTAGAATATCGGCCAATTTGATACATTTTTCTGTATCACGCAACCAAGGAGCTTCAATGGCTCTCATATCCAGTCCTCCCATCGTTTCCGCGGCAGCAGTCCATCCACGCTTCAAAGGAAGCGACGGTAATTCTGACGGCCCCCGGCTTGGACGGGGAGAGCTTCACGGCAATGAGGCTCTTGTCTTTGATGCGACGTACGATTGTTGCCCGGCTGCATTTGGCCAGTCGCGCGGCTTCCCGGATCGAAAGGAATTTCTCCTCGGGTGCGCAGATGTGATTCGACGGGGTCCCGG
>OGPJ01001637.1_pt1 | contig 15347 bp, 24 predicted proteins | sample 1552831 | NCBI WGS metagenome assembly OGPJ01 (sample SAMEA2579914, study PRJEB22360) | human gut metagenome | biome: human gut; feature: human-associated habitat; material: faeces | place: Denmark | collected 2008/2010
GGGCTTAAGCTTTTTATTCTTTATAAGACTACTTCTATTTAGAAAAAAAGAATTTAAAGAAGAAATGCATAAAAAATTCCACGTTGGCTGATACTGATAGAAAGGAAAATATTGGTGGCTTTGTGCGGTGCAGGGTTGATTTTGAGAGAAATTCTTAAAAAAATCTTACATCCGTGAAATGGTTGTGATATAATAGGTATATCAAGAGTTTATGTCAGCGCGTTTACAAATTTCATAATACGATACCAGAAAAGATGGCGTGCAGTTCGATATAACTTCGGATTGTGCGCTCTTTTAGCGTTGTCATACATCTGCAGGTTACCATGAGAGAAGTGTTAGAACAGGAGGCAGAAATGTTCAAAATAGGAGATTATGTGGCGCATTATAAGGAGGGCGTCTGCGAAGTAGTAAATATTGGCAAGATTGACATGGGCAGTTCGGACAAAGAGTATTATACGTTAAAACCGGTATATGATGCAGGTGGAACGGTATACACACCAGTCGATAATAAGCGGGATCAGATCAGAAAACTGATCACAAAAGAAGAGGCGGAGAATCTGATCAAAGAGATGCCAAAGATCGATATCATTGGTGTGACAAATGAAAAACAGCGGGAAGGAATGTACAAAAACGCATTGTTACACAATCAGTGCCGGGAGTGGATCTCACTGATCAAGACTTCATATGGAAGAAATAAGAAGAGATTACTAGCGGGAAAAAAGACGATCAACGTTGATGAGAGATATATGTCCAGTGCCGAGAAGTTCCTGTATGGAGAACTGGCAGTGGTGATGGAGATTCCGAGAGATAAAGTCAGCGGTTATGTGAAAGAGCACCTGGATGCGGAGCTGGTATAGGCGAATATAGGAAGAAAAAGAAAACTGCTGATAGCAGGTTCTTACGAATATATGATAATTTAAAAATAATGCTGCAGAATGAAGAAAAGTTTGCAGCATTATTTTTTATACCATAGTAAGCAAGAGAAGTTGCCGGTTTTGTAGATATCGGAGTATAGAATTAATTGGTTTTCTGGGTATCGTTGCTTGCTTTTGCTGCCTTTTCTGCATAAGTAGTAGTTACGAGATCCTTGTAAGGTGCGCGTTCCTTAAGCTCGCCTGCTTCTTCTAAGATATCCTGAAGAAGATCAAAGCTTTCCTGCCGGAAGATCAGATCTTTTTTCCATGTATCCTGCTCATAATAGCGGGAAATGATGGTTGTGATCGTATCCAGTGTGGTCTCTTTGAACTGAGGAGCGATTGCCTGGGCAATGTCTTCCGGTGTGTGGGATGCCACGTAGTCCATACCTTTTTGCAGTGCATTGGTGAATCCCTGGACGACTTCCGGATGTTTGTTGATGTAACTCTTCTTTGCAGAGAAAGCAGTGTACGGAACATAGCCGCTGTCCGTTCCAAGAGAGGCGACAACGTATCCCTTACCCTGTTTTTCAAGATTGGTTGCACCAGGTTCGAATTCTACGGTGAAGTCGTAATCGGATTTGTCTTCTGCGAAGGCAGCCGCAGTAGAACCGAAATCAATATTCTGGTCGATGGTGAGATCTGTAGCCGGATCGATATGGTTCTGGTTTAAGATATACTCAAATACCATTTCAGGCATGCCGCCTTTTCTACCGCCGATGACCTTCTTGCCTTTCAGATCTTCCCATTTGAAATCCTTAATATCTTCCCTGGCAACCAGGAAGTTCCCGGCGCGCTGGGTGAGCTGGGCAAAGTTTACAACATAATCATTCGCCCCCTCGTTATATGTGTAGATAGAAGCTTCCGAACCCATAAAGCCGATGTCGGCAGTTCCGGAGAGGACGGCCGTCATAGTTTTGTCGGCTCCGAATGGAACAGTATAGTTAGTACAAGACGCATCACAGAAAATCGACGGAGGTTATGGCATGGTCTTCATTCACATGAATCTCCTGAATGATGGAACGCCAGAAAGCTCTGCGATTTTCTTGTGATAATTGATCATACATGGTTCGGAAATCTGTATCCAATAGTTCTTCAAGGTAACCGTAATTCGTCACTGGTTCCGGAAGAGCGCTCTGCAGATCATTCAACTCACTTTCGACGCGTCCATACTCTTCATTGTAATAATCCCAATCAATCCGCCCCTTCTGAAATAGGAAATTAAGACGGTCCAATTCCTTTCTTAATTTCTCGGGAGATTGCTTTTTCTTTTGCTTCTCTTTCTCTTTTTCAATTTTCTCGCACTTTACTTTATAATTCTTGTATTCATTCTCTAAGTTATCAAGCAAATAATTTTCAACAAGGTTCTGGCTCAATCTGTGTCTGTAAGAACATATGTGATCGATCATAGCTCTGTTGCATCGGTAATAGCAGTAAGTTTTTTTGGCACCGGTTTTCCTGTTGATGATGGACGAACACCCGGTACCGCATAGCAATTGACCGCACACGGGACATCGAATCATTCCTGCAAACAGATAGATGCGGCCGGAAGGCGTAGCTTTAACATTTCGTTTTTGTATCTTCTGTAATTTGTTCCACTCATCTTCAGTAAGATATGCAGGGCAGTAAGGAAATCCTCGATAGGTGCCCTTGTAGAATTCGCTGGAAAGAAGCGTCCTCATGATTCCGAAACTGAAATCAGGATCATAGGTTTCTTGTATGTATCTGAGAGTGGCACATTTATTCTGATGTTTAAAGAAATATTCATAAAAGGCATTCACGACATGCTCCCGATCGGGATCTTTCACCATTCGCTTCTGACCATCGACTATCCCTGATTTGTATCCATAACCCATGTTCGCATCACCGAAGATCAGCTTACCGTTTCTAATGGATGCTTCATTCACAAATTTGATACGTTCACTGGTCGTATCGACTTCATTCTGACCAATGGATAGAACTACATTAAGCTGCAGTCTTCCGTCTCTGGTTTCCATGTTGATGCCTGGTTCACTGGTACTGATCCAGCGGACGTTGTGGTTGTCAAGAATATCCTGCACTTTATAGAAATCGGAGAGATTACGGAACCATCTATCGATACGCCAGAAGATAATAACATCGATTTTCCCGGCTTCTACGTCTTGCAGTAGAGAATGTATAGCCTTACGCTTTTTGAGCTCTTTACGGGCGGTTTTCCCTTCATCAGCATATATACCAACGATGGCCATATTGTGTTCTCGGGCATAATTTGTAAGATATTCTTTTTGTGCTTCAAGCGATTTGCCGTGCATCATTTGCTCGGTAGTGGATACACGGATATAGATTGCACAGCGTTCAACTTTAGTCGTCATATCATATCACCTTTCCTTTTTTATGTTACGCAAAAATGGGTACAAAAATAACACCTATACGGTGCTGGATTTTTGTGATACAATATTCTTGTTGAGGGAGTACTGTATCGAGCGAATCCTTCGCCGTATATATTACTCGGGATTTTCCCTGGTGTTTGGTAGACACCGGGGAATTTTTATTTTATTGTGGTGGATTACATACACCGCATGGTTCATAAGATCCTTTCACTTCTGAAAGGTGCTTTTCAATTTGTGATTGTTTTAAAAATCTACAGCCAGCTCGATGATACTTTCCGCCAGTATTGGTTATATAAACAATTGGATTGTTATCTTGTTGAGCTTGTGCCTGAGCTTGAGCGGCAGCCTCGGCTTCAGCTTTTGCCTTAGCAGCGGCAGCTTCTTGAGCAGCTTCTTGAGCAGCTTTTTCCTGAGCAGCCTTTTCTTGAGCGGCTTTTTCCTCAGCTTCTTTTTTGGCTTTTTCTTCAGCTAAACGCTTTTGTTCTTCTTTTGCTTTCTGCTTTGCAATAGCAGCTTTGTCTTCAACTTTTAATGTTAAGTTATTACTTTTTATGCCATCATGCTCTGCCCAGATTTTATAAGAGCCATCTTTAGTAGCGATAAAAGAAATCTTCTGATTATTGCTGGTTATTTTTCCACCAGAGCATTTAAAGTCACTTGAACTTAACTCATAATCACTAGGTGTTGTAGTCGCTTCTATAGAAATCTTTTGATTAATATCGTATGTTTGTTCTGTGTCTGCATTGAGAGTAATTTGTTCTAATTTATCGGGAGAAACAATGCCCGAAAGTGCGATTATGAGAATTAAAGCAGTGATAATTCCCTTTACCGGTTTTTTCCAGTTTGTATATTTCCACATAAGGAATAATCCTACAGGAAAGAACAAAATTAATAATGCAATAATCCAACCAGTTTTTTGATACCATTTTTTGTGATCAGGATCCTGAAAATTTGTTTGAGGTGCTGTAGGCATAGGTTGAGATCCTCCTTTGTTAGTTTTCTTTTGCTTATTTGATTGGCCAGTTGTTTGGGTATAAGAGATTCCCGTACCAGGAATACAAACAGAAGCAGTTTTCTTCCCAGTCGAACTAGCTGTGTAATGAACTCCTTTGCCACCAAAAGTGACACTGGTGCTTTTTTTGTTTAGATTGATTTTTACACCGGGAGCGATTTTAATACTTTTTCTAAATCGTAGCCCCATGCTGTTATCATTCCTTTCTTATGTATTTATTCAATCAGATATCTCCGCCATACAAATACTTTCGTATCAAGAGGGCTGCATATTTATGGTTAGAGATACTGGATAAATCAAAATCTAATTAGTAAATTTAATTTTAGTACAATCTAGCATTATATCACGTCCTTGAACATATCCACCTATACATCCATTTTCTCCAAGATAGATACTGGCGGAATCAAGTTCTTTCATGATATCCTCGTCAGTAATTGTGCTATCAAAGATGTGAATTGTTGTAGTGTAGATTTCTAATGCAATATCATCAGAAGCAGCTGTTACATATATTCGAATGCAATCATTACTGAAATTTCCATAATTTACAATGCTTATAGGGGATCCAGCAATTGTACCTTTTTTCCCAACAGCGTTATCATAGGCATGTAATCTAAATTCTGTTTGATAATCCGAACCATGAATATCCATATCAGTTATGTCTGTGATTGGGGTAGAAGCCGAACCGTTATAAAGATTTATAAATTGGTCTATTGTCGCAAATTCATCTTCTGTTTTAGATTTACTTTTTGGGACTACTTTTTGTTTTGAAGTTGATTGTTTTTCTTTAACAGTCTTAGTGTGAGAGGTGGTCTGACTTGTTTTACTTTTTGAAGATTGAGCACTCTCATGAGAACTTTTTGCACAAGCATTAAAAGTTAAACTCAATGTGAGAATTGAAAAAAACAATACAGTGATTTTTTTCATAAAAATTCTCCTTTTGTTATAATTTTTTTAATATCATCAAGTTAGGGATAAAATAAATTGTGTAGTTATCTACAGTTTTGTATTCCCCGTATTTATCCCGGTAACAGTCAATGCAGTCTTCCAGATATTCTTCTGTAACATCCAGATACTCTGCAATTTCATATTTATCTTTACAACCGTGTTCATAAGCTCTGATCAGACCGAATAATCCGATGCTGCGATTGTATCCCCAGAGCCGTGCCTGTCGCTCTTGTTTTCGATTACCGGTATATTCCATGTCAATAATATTACCGATAGAAGTGTAGTGGTGACCGAGTTCTTCTGCCAGAACACAGGCTTTTTCTGTAGTTGTATCTATATTATCTCTGATAGCAACAGTGCCATTACAATATAATCCCTTTATTCCATTACTTTCAAAAGGATAATCAATAACATCTATACCGTCTTTGCAGGCTTCTTCCTGTAGCTTCTCATATGTATTCATACAAACACCTCCCGCTCGAGTATATCAGATAAGCTGTTCTATAAATTACTTAGCTCGTTTATTCTTTACGAATTCAGCAAACTGTCTGATTTCATCCAGCTCAGATTCGGTGTATTCTTCACCGTCAAAATGAGCTGCAAGGGTAGTTGGCTCATCGTGTTCATCGTCTGCCAAATAATCAATAGTGCATCCAAGATAAGAGGAAAGCTTTTTTAACGTGGAAAGTTTTACATTATCAGTTCCTTTTGTGTAAAACCCCGCTATGGTTGTATATGGAATTCCCGATTCTTTGGATAAGACGGATTTATTTATTCCCTTTTCAGCCATTAAGGCATCTAATTTATCAGTAAATGACATATCGCGTACCTCCTGTTACTTCTAATTATACATATAAAATAGACTTTGTAAAGTAAAAAATTACCCCACAAAGTAAAAAAATACAATTTAGAGGTTGACAAATTACCCTGTAACGTTTATATTATAATCACAAACTACCCCGCAGGGTAATAATGAGAGGAGAGTGAAAATGTTTTCAAATTTAAATGCAGAAATGGGAAGAGCGAAATTGTCTATTAAAAGCTTATCTGAACTGACAGGAATAAATTATGAAACTTTGAAATTGAAGTTCAGAGGGGTAACAGAATTTAAGTTGTGTGAAATGGTAGAAATCAAGCGGAAAGCATTCCCAGACAAAACATTAGATTACTTATTTGCAACAGATGAAACAGGTTCAGAAGAAAGGAGGGAGTAAATGCTGATAGGAATTTTAGCTGCGCTATCGATGATAGCGATAGCAAAAGCAATTTATTGGAAATTATGTTTCCAGGGCGTACTTCTTTATATAGCTGAATGCGGAAATCCATTGCCTAACACTACTTTAATAAAGAAATACGCCGAGAGAGTAGCGTTGAAAGCTCTGCACATCAAGGAAGATTAAAATGTGATTTGATAACAAGGGATGCTGCCGACAAGGCAATCTGAGTTAAGTCTTTAAGTGATTGCACACCAAGTTCAGTACCAATGTCTTTTACTTTATTATAAAAAGAATCATTTCTGATGTTAGCAAGAAATTCATGTCCTTTAGGGGATAAATCCGAAATAGTGTAGCATGTTCCAGTAATATTGCCAGATGCTTGAAAAAAGAATTCATTAAGCTGGCATTGACGAATGTGATACATTACTTCATCAAAAGAATAACTTGGAAGCAATTCAGGAACTGTTTCTTTATCAAATCTCCAATGGTGGTTTATATCAGGAATTTCTTCCACAACAAGAAGTATATCTCGTATGCAATCAGGATTTAATTTCATTAATAATCATTCCTTTCATCATTTGATAGGAAAATTATACCAGAGAACCGCAACAAGTACAAACAGCGATGCATAAACATAACCAAGGAGATAGAAAGCAGGTGGCGAGTATGAAACCGGATATGGAAAAAATCATTGAGGTGTTGATATCTCTTCTGGAAGAACAGGAAAAGGTGGAAATCACCTACACTATTGAGAAAACCGCTTAGGCGGCAGAGAGGGGTGGACAAGCAGTATGAACTTAAAACCAGAAACACCACTGATTAAAAAGCTTGAGATCAAGCGTCTGGAAGATGAATGCGAAAATTTAAGACTGTGGCGTTGGAGATTAACTATTGCGATAGAGCTGATACTGATCACGGTATTAGGAGCGTGCGTGGTCAACTTTTATGCAATCAGGTGAAGGAGGTGAGGACATTGCAAGAGATACCAAGGTTGATGGATGATTATGAATTCCGGAAAGAACTGGAAAGAATCCGGGAGCACTTAGATGCAATCAGTAAGGATTCGAATACCGTAGAGGTGCGGAGAAATTACCTGATCAGCTGTGTGACGGTACCATCAGCAAAAATCTATACGCCGGATCAGTTAAGACAGATCTTTGATCTGACGTGGAAATAAGAAGAGCACCCGTATAAGCCGGCAAGCTTTGGGCGCTCAGAAAATTAGTCAACTATATTATATGAGAAGAAAGGGAATTAGTCAAATGATTAAAGCAACATCACAGTCCGTTTGTAGCGGAATAACGGGATGTCAGGTAGAACTACTTGGATCAGGAGCAGAACTGATAAAGGAATATAAAGGAGTTACAGCGGCAATGTATAGATCACTTCGCGGACATATGCCAGAAGAACTGGCAAAGGAAGTTCTGATAAGTATTACAAAGGAAGCCATTAAACAGGCGGAGGAGAAAAGATGAAGACGCTGAAAATTACAACGGATAATAAGATCTCTATCGTCGATGTAGATTTTAAGGATTTCAGATCTATTCAGCAGGCAGTCGGCGGATATTTCGAGACTGTGAAGACAAGAAAGATGTGGGACTACTTCAAAGCTCCGGTGATTATGCTGGTTGATGAGGAAGGGTTAATCAAAGGACTTTCTTGCAATGCAGTGGCTTCTGTATTCTATGGAATCGAAGAGCATGGTTGCATGATTGCCGGCGATGTGATCTTCGGGTTAGTTCTGGGAGAAGATATTATCGGATTTGGCAATCGGGATGCAGAGCAGTGGATGGAAAAGATGCTGAAAGATTTTCCTGTATTGCAGAAGGAGAACAGTCATGAGTGATGGAAAGATACATATTCCGGCCAGAAGGAAACAGCCGGTAGATGATCAGATGGTGGTCAAAGTAACACCGGAAGCATATAACGCACTGGTAGATATTTATAACGAATCAACTTTATCACTTAAGCAGATTGCAAGTCTTTTAATCGTAAAGGCTGCAGAGCAAGTGGTGTATGACAAAGAATAATTGGAGGTAAAGATATGGCAACATTGTATGAATTAACAGAAGAATATAGACAGCTTTTGGAGATGATGGAGGATGACTCCGTTGATCCAGAGGTGCTGCAGGACACATTAGAAGGTGTGGATGGAGAAATCGAAGCAAAGGCGGATAACTGTGCAAAGCTGATCCGTGAACTGAATGGTGTGACAAGTGTGATCAACGAAGAAATTGAGCGTTTAAAAGCGAGAAAAGACGTGATCTCCAACAATGCTGATAGAGTAAAAAAATATCTTGAGAAGGCAATGATCGATACCGGAAAGAGAAAATTTAAGACAGCTTTATTCGGATTTAATATTCAGAAGAATCCGGCATCGGTTGTAGTTGATCAGGAAGATAAGATTCCAGAAGAGTACTGGATTAAGCAGGATCCGAAGCTGGACAAGGCTTCACTCAAGAAGTGGCTTAAAGATAACCCGGCAGATTTTGCGCATTTGGAGCAGAGCGAAGGATTAAGAATTCGATAGGAGATATGGATATGTGGGAAGTAAGAGTAACACAGAAATATACATCAGATCACGGAATTGATTTAAGAGAAACAGCAGTTTTTAGAGCGCGTGGACTGACAGAAGTTGGTGAAATCATTGATACATTTAAGAAATATGGTATCGGAAAAATCAGTTATTCCATTACTAATGAACAGGAGGAAGAGTAAGATATGGCAACACCGGTTTTAATTATTGGAAGATCTGGAACAGGGAAAAGTACGAGCCTTCGCAATTGCGTAGGAAATGATAATTGGAATCTGATCAGAGTATTGGATAAGCCACTTCCATTTAAAGGAAAAATTAACGGCTGGTATTCAGATGATTATCAGCAGATTATGAAACTGTTAATCGCATCAAAAGCAAAAAACATCGTAATTGATGATGCCGGATATTTGATTACCAATATGTTTATGAATAAGCACAGTTCCGCTGGAGGAGGAAACGGAGTATTCACTCTTTATAACCAGATTGGAGATCATTTCTGGAATTTACTTCAGTTTATTTCTACCAAGGTCCCTGCAGACAAAATCGTGTATATGATTATGCATGAGGAATCTAATGAACTGGGAGAGATTAAGCCAAAGACGATCGGAAAACTTTTAGATGAAAAGGTATGTGTGGAAGGAATGTTTACAATCGTGCTTCGATGCATTGCTGAATCAAATAAGCATTTATTTGTAACCCAGGCATCGGATGGAGCTGTAAGTAAGTCGCCGATCGGCATGTTTGAGGATTTAACTATTGATAATGACATTCTTCTGGTAGAAAAGGCAATCAGAGATTATTACGAATTAGGAGGAACAGGAGAAGATGAAAAAACCAAATAATTATGAAAATACACAGGTTCAGGGCGAATTTACTCCTGTGGAACTTGGCGGACATAAATTAGTGATCAAAAAAGTTGAAGAAAGAATGTCGAAGACGAATCGACCGATGATTGTTGTGTACTTTGATTTTGCTCCGGGAGATAAGCAGGCAGGTTCGAATGTAAGTGTAAATGTACAGAACCAGAACAGAGAATTTGATTATGAAAAATTCGGACGAGCTGCTGCTGATGCCATGATTGCGGCAGGGATAGGATTTAAGTGTGATGAACGAGAGTTTGCAAGATTGATAAAGGATTTGATTGATTATGTATGATATCTATTACGTTGGAGCACAAAACTCTGAAAGAATTGATTTCTGCCAGTGGCCGTATATGGTTACTGGTGGAGATCTGTTTGATGGAGGATTCGATGCAATTGAGGATGATGATCGTATTCAGGGATGGGAAAGAAAGATTACAAGTAAAAAATTAAATGTAGAAATACGTGCGGTAGGAATGACGCTGGATAAGGCTGTTGATAAACTGGAAAATATAACTGAAAAAGATGTGGTAAACATAACGCCGGGGCGTCTCTATGTTGGCCCCAGCTATATGAAAGGGTGGATCGTCGGCACAACAAAGGATCGATGGGTACAAGATCTTGACAGTATCAGTAATGAGCTGACATTTAAGAGTGATTATCCATATTGGATTACAGAGGAAGAATTTCGGTTCTACAAGCAAGGCAGTGAAAGCTCTGAAGCATTGGAATGGCTGGAATATCCTTACGATGTACCTTATGAATTTTCTAAGGTCAGAAATCTCCAATATATCAACAACAGTAATTATACAGCTTCTGGATTCAAGATGATTATCTACGGTCCATGCATCAATCCACTGATTCGAATTGCGGGACATATATATGAGCTTCGGACGACGTTGTATGATGGCGAATATGCAGTCATTGACTCCAGTACCAGGTATGCTAAGGACAGAAAAATTGTCAAGGTAAAAGCTGATGGAACAGAAGAAAACCTGTTCAATAGCAAGAATAATGAGAGTTCTATCTGGGAGAAGATTCCGGCCGGACTCAGTATTGTGTCTTGGAATGGAGCGTTCGGCTTTGACATCATTCTTTTTAATGAAAGGGGGACGCCAAGATGGACTTTACATTAACGGACATATATGGACAGGAGAAAGGTCCTCTTGAGCATTGCGGTGTGAATATGGTCCTGGGAACAGACAATGATTTCCAGATAATAATTCAGAATAGTCTCTACGATAAGGAACGGCATGGAAAGAACTGCCGGTTCTTCTGTCCTGATACAGAGTACGGAGGACTGATTCGAAACACAAATCCGATAACATCCGATAAGACGGTGAAGCTTACAGGAATGACTTGGAGAGGACTATTAAATCAACGTGCAATCAATCCATCCAAGAACACATATGTCTATTTGAATGGCGAGGCGAATACTGTATTATCTGCGTATATTGCAAAGCTTGGAATGACCGAACTGTTCGAAGTGTCAGGAGAAGATAGTGGAATTATTCTTAAGAATTATCAGGTGCCGCTACAGACAATGTTACTAGATGCGTTTGGCCAAGCACTTGCATTGCAAGATGCGAGACTTGAAATCCGGTATAAACAGGGACCGGCAAATGGAAGAGGATATGTGTTACTCCGGGCAGTTCCGATTACGGATCACTCCAGTAATATAGAATTGAACGAAGATGGATCTGTAAAGTTGAATATCTTGGATTGTCAGAATGGAGTTAATCACCTGATCTGCCTCGGAGCTGGAGAACTTGAACAGCGGAAGCAAGTAGATCTGTACGCATGGCCAGACGGAAGTATCCGGAAAGAGCAGTATTATACAGGCATTGACCTGATCGAACAGTATTATGAGAATACAACCGTTGATACCCTGGCAGAATTGGAAGAAGAGGGAAGGGATAAATTTGAAGAATTAAAGAATTATAAGCAGCTGAAAATATCTGTAGACGATACAGATCTTGAACTTGGGGATGTTATTGGAGGTCGAGAACGGATCACCAATATTTACATGGCAGCACCGGTTATTCGGAAAATTGTAGATGTAACAGGGAAAGGGCGTACGAGTATTTCGTATAAACTGAAAGGAGAAGAGTAATGGCGAAATTTATAACAACCACCTTGATGGACAGTTATGCAGGTGGTCCACATATTACGGAGACGCAGATAGGGCTTGCGAATCAAGCAACATTCGGTCCGGATGATTATGTACTGGGAGGCGGTCGGGAATCTGAGGCGCAGGTGCTTACAAACAACAGCATTCGTATATTTGATGCAGTGTATTGCATACAAGGCCGTAGAGATGTAATTCCGGCAAGTGGATATACGGACGTGACCATTGCAAACGGTACGCAAGGCATGAATAGAAATGACATAATTGTTCGAAGATATAGAAAAGATGAAAGTTCTGAGATAGAATCTACGGAATATGCAGTGATAAAAGGCACACCGAATGCGGGAGAAGCACTGGATCCGGAAGTGACGATCGGAGATATCAGAACCGGTGCAACATTACATGAAATGAAATTGTACAGAGTAAAAATTGAGGGACTGAATATTACTGCAGTCGAGCCGTTATTTAATATTCTGAAGAACATGGCAGTATTGCAGCAGGAGATTGCTCAGACAAATAAGGATTTGACTGAGAAATTGGGGTTCCAAATGTTGCTTAACACCGATGCACAGCAAATCTATACGATGTATGGCGGAAGAGTAAAAGTAGTATCCGGAACCAAGGTGATTGATGTATCTCGAAATATTGGATACGTACGTGCATTTTCCGGCGAAGAATTAAAAGCATTATTTGGAGAGTCTTTTAATGCAACGCGACTTACTGTAACCACCTGTAATGGTGACGATGTGGCCCAAGAAACTCATTTTTACGAGCCGGAAATATGGAAAGGTGAAATATTTCAATATTTTTATCCAACCTCCGTTGAAGGGAAAATGCGCATCAACTATAAAATGGAATATGTATACGGGGATAACAGTTGACTCTGATTTGTAGGAGGGAAGTAAAATGAGAATATTGCAGTTTAGGGTGTCCGGTCAGAACCTTAGCGAAGACGGGGATTTTTCTGGATTAATTGCCGGTACGAAAGTCTATCTGTACGCAGCATATAACTTCGATTCGGAATGGGACGGTTGCAAGAAAGCAGCCGTTTTCGTCCGGTACGATAAAGAATATCCTGTCCCGATCATGAATGGAAAATGCAAAGTACCGGATGAAATCACGGAATATAAACGTTGGAAGGTGTATCTGGTCGGCGTGAAAGACGGATACAAGATTACGACAAATGAAGTGGAGGTGAAGCAGTCATGACATTAGAAGAAGCATTAGAAGCATCCGGAGCCGAACCGGTTAACGACATATTCCAGATCAATCCGGAGAACAGGGCGATCACAGTTCCGGAGTCAGAGCGGATCTTCGGTGTATCACATGACGGAAACACTGAAAGAAAACATTTCCGTTGTCCGAAAATCGTAGGAGACAACATCGATCTGTCTACCATGCATCTGTACATCAATTACCAGAATGCCAACGGACAGAAGTATCCTTATCTGGTAGAGGACGTACAGACGGACGGTGACTGTATAACGTTTTCATGGCTGATCGGTCCAGATGTAGTAGCGTACAAAGGGCAGGTTAAATTCATTGTGTGCGCCAAAAAAGGAGATAGGGCAATTTCGGAATGGAATACCACCATTGCAGAAGGTACCGTACTGGAAGGTCTGGAAGCCACAGACGAGGTGGTGGAACGAAATCCGAATATCATTACGCAGTTGTTGAATCGTATGCACGAGGTTGAAAAGATTGCAACAAAAGAAACAATGCAGGAATATGTAAACACATATCTCGCGGGGCATCAACAGGACAAAATCTCATACCGAGTAGTTGGAAAAATAGCAGTCCTTCCTGAAACTGAAACAAAGATTGCTTGCACAGGCATTGTAATTAACACAACGGAATTGTCAATGTCTGAATTAGGAAAAGAAGAACAGCTTACAACAACTGTTACACCGTCTAATACAACAGACTCTATAAATTGGGAAACATCTAACAACAATGTTGCAACTGTTACAAATGAGGGTCTTGTGAAAGCAGTCGGTTATGGCACAGCAGAAATTACAGTAACATGTGGTACGCAGACTGCAATATGTCATGTCAATGTTAAGCAGACGGAAACAGAAGTTGTGTCGGATGGAGTTGTTATTCCAGATATGTATAATACAGGCGTTGAAAATAGTATTCAATTGAAAGAAATAAACACTTCTTCTCTTTCGGGTACAACACGATTACAGATGACACAGCAAATTGCTGATAATTTCTGTAGCTCAGATGGAATTATTAGCAATTATCATTTTAACGGAATATATGTCGACTTCAATAAAGCATTAACTCAATCCGTTACATTCCGAAACTGTAAATTTACTGGTGATGATAAAATAGCTTACGCCGTTGCAGTTAGTGTATATGGAATTGATAAAGGAATAAACTTTGAAAATTGCGAGTTTTCACATTATAAATCTGCTGTCTTATCCGGCACATGGAAAGCTACATTTAATAAGTGCTATGTGCGTAATATGATGCAGGATGCATTTAAGATTAATCATTCTGACATTTATCTTAAAAATAGTTATATTCACTCATTGGGAATAGATACGACGTCTCATGCAGACGGCGTACAGATTGAAAATAATACTGCGGAAGTTACAGTGCACATATATAATTGCAGATTTGACCAGCCTTTTACAGCGAGCAATACCGAAAATGCAGCTATTTTTGCTAAGTGCAAAAATGCAAATATAATTTTAGATGTTCAAAAATGTTATGCAACTGGTGGAAATTATACTATCTATGCTTTGGGCAGTGAGACTGCAAAAGTGTCTGGAAAAATAGAGTGTGTAGTTGGTTGTAGTAGCCGATATGGAATCGCAAATATAGCAGATGGTGTTGAACAAAATGTTGTATCTGCTGGCAGCTTGCTAGTGAGCACTGTTCAAAATGGAAAATTATACGTAACAAATTACACGAATAATGAAAGGACATTAAAAATAGTTACAGATACCGGAGAAAAAACTGTGACAATTCCAAAATCACCTACTTACGACGAAAATCACACGCAAGAGTTTTCAGCGTATCCATATAATGTCGCTGTAGAATATCCAGCGGGAGCAAAATGGGTGAAATGCTACGAAAATAATAAATTAATAAGAACACAACTAATAGGAGAATAGAAATGGGAAAAGAAGCTAATATAGTACAACTGTACTCACCTGATGGCACAGAAGCATACCCGATTACCAGCGAACATTTGGTCCGTGACGATAACGGAAAAGAAATAATTGGTATATTACTGGATGAAATAGAAAATCTAAAAACACGTGTAGAGAAATTGGAAAAAACTAATTGACAGGAGGTACATATGGAAATCAGAGCAAGACCGTGAGGTCTTATTTTTATACGCAAAATTAAAGA
>OGPJ01001646.1_pt1 | contig 15291 bp, 9 predicted proteins | sample 1552831 | NCBI WGS metagenome assembly OGPJ01 (sample SAMEA2579914, study PRJEB22360) | human gut metagenome | biome: human gut; feature: human-associated habitat; material: faeces | place: Denmark | collected 2008/2010
GATGGCGAAACCATATTGTATTTTTCTTTTACTGTAGAAAAGTAATCGTGAATTGATTGCTGTGTAATAATGCAATTCGAGCGGGAGGAAGAAGGTATATTTTCTCGCGCAGATATCCAAGGAGCTTCATTGTGAGTGAATTCTTCTAAAACTTTTCCGCTATAGCAGCAAAGGTTTTTAATAACGCTGTCTAATATGGCGCGCTCTTGTGGATTCAGCAGACTGCTGTCAAATGTTTCACAAGGAGCGATAGGATCAAAATGATAATCGCGGTATTTAAAGTAGATATCTTTGTAAACAGGACCGTGAACCCAGGCTTCACAATCTTCGGAAAATAGAAAGTTACCGTAAAAAGCACTGTAAAAACCCTGAATGTAGTATAAGGCTTTTTGGAGAGCCAGTGGGGTGATATCTTCACATTGGTTCAGTATATATTTTATTGCATAAGTGATTTTTGAATTATTAGCGGATGAATCCATTGTTAACCGGAGTAATGCATCCACTGCTTTTTTGCTTTTTTTATAAGTAGAGATGGATTTCAGATTTCCCTTTCCTTTTTCTAACAGCAGCGAATAGTACTCAGGACTACTGTAAATTTTTGTTAATTCGTCAGAATATTGTCTGGTAGGAATATCTCCGTCATAATAGCGGGAAAATGTTTGTTCGCCCCAGCCTAAAAGTAGGGAAAGAGGGCGTTTTCCAATCGCATATTTTTCAGGAATGGCTACAATGTGCTCAAGAGGGATGATATCATTTTTTATACGGTATTGTTCATAAAGGGCTTTAAGGTTGTCGTCGTTTATCTTCGGAACATATACCGGAGCATTACAGTTTATACAATGTGCTTCTTTTCCCTTATATTGATATTGGATTCCTTTAATAGTACCAGTCAGTGAAACCGGTGAAATCGTATAGGAAACATCATTTCTGCAGTTTTCGCAAAATACAAGATTCTCAGCCATTTTAAATCCTCCTTATAAATTATCGAAATAAATATGTAATAGGTTTGTTTCGCTTGTGAAACGATATTACAATGGTTCTGCGGCCATTTGGAATATCAATTATATTGAATTTCGTATAAATGTCAACGGTTTCCGTATCACCATCTGAATTATATAGTTTAACTTGTGGAACAAAAACATATAAAACTTCATATTCATATCCTAATTTCGTGTTTTGTAGAGTATAACAAAAATCCTCCACGTTTATCTGCATTAGTATGGATTTTTGTTTTTCAGTACGAATATTATATTCATTTATAAAATCAATATTCTCTTGACGTTTATCATTTTGGGAGATAATGTATTTACCAGATGAAACACAGTTTTTTATTTCATTTAAAACGGTTTGAATTTCTTTTCGGGAGTGATTTTGATTGTAGTGTTGACTCATTCATATCACCTCAATAAAATAGTAGCACAATTGTATTGAAAAGTCAATGAAAATGTATCAATTGATACAAAAAGAAATGGTGGCTTATTTTTCTGCAACCGGGACGACAAAAAGTGCAGCGTTAAAGATTAAGAAGGCGGCGAAAGGAAAACTCTATGAGATCAAAGCTGAAGATCCGTATACAGAGGCAGATTTGAACTATGACAACGATGATTGCAGAGCCAATAAAGAGTAATAGGATGAAAGTGTCCGCCCAAAAGTAAAAGGCACGGTGAAAAATATCCGCAGTTATGATGTGATCTTTGTTGGATATCCGATCTGGTGTGGAAAAGAGCCAATGATCATTCGTACTTTCTTGGAAAAATATAACCTGAAAGGGAAAAAGATCGTGCCATTTTGTACCAGTGGCGGCAGTGGGATCTCCGGAAGCATGAAAGGGGTAAGAGCGTCAGCGAAGGGCGCAAAAGTGCAAAGCGGAGCAGATCTTACAGATTCTTCGGCGGCTGGTGTGGCAAAATGGGTAAAGAAGAAAGTGAAATAATGAATTGTAAAAATATGTAAAGAAAGAACCAACAGAAAGACAAAAATCTTTTTGCTGGTTCTTTTATGTTCTAATTTTTAATTACTTACCGTTCTTATTTACTTTCTGCATTTTCATTGCACGGACTTTGGTTGACAGACCAAACAATGTGATGAATCCGTCAGCGTCGTGGTGGTCATAAAGGTCACCGGTTGTAAAGGAAGCAAGGCTTTCATTGTACAGGGAATATGGAGAAGTTGTTCCTGCTTTGATAATGTTTCCTTTGTACAGTTTGAATTTTACTTCGCCGGTTACATACTGCTGTGTAGACTCGATGAATGCCTGAGTTGCCTCACGAAGCGGACTGAACCATTTTCCTTCGTATACGATCTGAGCGAGTTTGTTGCCCATTTCCTCTTTTACTGCGTAGGTATCGCGGTCAAGGATCAATTCTTCGAGCTGCTGATGTGCTTCGTAAAGGATGGTTCCACCCGGAGTTTCATATACACCACGTGATTTCATACCTACAACACGGTTTTCTACAATATCAATGATACCGATGCCGTGTTTGCCGCCGAGACGGTTCAATTCGCGGATGATATCAGAAACTTTCATGGCTTTTCCATTGACTGATTTTGGAACACCTTTTTCAAATGTCATTGTGACATATTCGCCTTCATCCGGAGCTTTTTCCGGTGTGGTACCGAGTACGAGAAGATGTTCGTAGTTTGGCTCATTGGCAGGATCTTCCAATTCCAGTCCTTCATGGCTGATGTGCCACAAGTTACGGTCACGGCTGTAACTGGAATCTGCAGCAAAAGGAAGGTCAATGCCGTGTGCGCGGCAGTATTCAATCTCGGATTCACGGGAATCCATGTTCCATTTGTCGTTTCTCCAAGGAGCGATGATCTTGATATCAGGAGCGAGAGCTTTGATACCGAGTTCGAAACGGATCTGGTCATTTCCTTTTCCGGTTGCACCGTGGCAGATAGCGACAGCGCCTTCTTTGCGGGCAATTTCCACGAGACGTTTGGCGATAACCGGACGAGCCATGGAAGTACCAAGCAGATATTTATTTTCATAGATTGCATGACCCTGTACACAAGGAACGATGTATTCGTCACAGAATTCATCGATAACATCTTCGATGTAGAGTTTGGAAGCACCACATGCTTTTGCACGCTCGTCCAATCCATCAAGTTCGCTTCCCTGTCCACAGTCGATGCAGACGCAGATAACTTCATAATCATAATTTTCCTTCAGCCATGGAATGATCGCTGTCGTATCCAGACCGCCGGAATAAGCAAGAACAACTTTTTCCTTCATAATTAAACCTCCGTAAATGTGATATAGAAAGGGTTTCAAGGTATCATCCTCTTTCGTGCGAGCACGAGAGTCTGATACTTTGAAACTCTGTTATCATAAATATACAACATAAATGAATATTATGCAAGAGGAAATGTGGATTTTATGTTTTCTTTTGATGAATTGTGAAATTGTACTTGCGTAAATGAGTACACAGGTGTATAATAAATATGCATTTGCATAAAAGATGCATGTTTATGCAAAATATTCATTGAATTATGCATAAAAGGAAATGGAGGACATATTTATGAAGAAAGTAAGAGCGGTGATAGCGTGTCTTATAGCGATGGTTATGTTGACCGGATGTCTGGGGCTTAACATGGAGATGACGGTAAATGAAGACGGTACATGTGGTTATACCCTTACATATTATTATGAACAAAGTACCTTTGAATTAATGAAAGACGATGCATCTAGCAGTGTGCTGACATGCGGAGATTTTACGCAGGACACAAAAATGATAAACGGAAAGACGTATCAGTCATTTTCCAGAACATTTTCCTTTGCGTCCAGAGACGAATTGAAAAATTTCTTGACAAATGATGCGGTTTATCTTGCTAAGTTTAAGCAGGATTCCAAAGCGGCGGATAAATATACATCGGATAGTTTTCATGCGCCATTCGAAAATGTGACATTGACGGCAGATACATTTATCGGTGAGGCAGGAACGAACAATTATACTTCGATGTCAACGAAATCGGCGCAGTCATCACAAACACAAAATAATGCGCGGGCGCTTGACGTCGCACAGATGTCTTCCCAATTAAAAGGAAAATCTGTAAATGAATATTATAAGGCATTGGGGCTCATCATGGATATTTCCATCGTTTTGCCAAAGCCAATTAAGGAATCCAATGGCGCAGCAGAAGGAAATAAAGTAACGTGGAATCTGGATAATTTACCGGATGATTCCAAACTGATCGCGACATGCGGAGATACGCCGATCATATCCGGCGACAAAGAAGCACCGAAGATTCAGGGCGTAAAAAATAATGCGCTTACAAAGAAAGCGGTGTCAGTAAAAGCGACAGATAACGTGAGTGTGAAAGAAGTGACAATTAATGGGAAACGTTTCAATGTGTCACAGTTTAAATTGGCAAAAAGTGGACGATATACAATAAAGGCAGTAGATGCCAATGGAAATGCATCGGTATTGAAATTTACGATTGATGCCAAAGCACCGGTTTTCAAAGGGGTACGACACGGTAAGGTATATCGGGGAAAAGCGACGTTGAAAGTATCGGATGCCAATGGAATCCGTTATATTAAAGTAAATGGCAAAAAACAAAAAGCCAGAAAAAAACTTGTTATCCGCAAAAAAGGTAAAAATACCGTGATTGCCTGTGACAAAGCAGGAAATCAATCGAAAGTTGTATTTACCATTAAGTAATAGAAAAGAGGCTAAATGATGATTAAAGTAGGTATTATCGGCTCGACCGGTTATGCGGGCCAGGAATTGGTAAGATTGTTATTGCAGCACAAAGAGGCAGAGATTGTATGGTATGGTTCACGAAGCTATGTCGATGAAAAATTCAGTGCTGTTTTTGGAAACATGTTTCAGATCGTTGAAAATGTATGTAAAGGCGATGATCTTCATGAATTAAGTAAGCAGGCAGACGTGATCTTTACGGCGACGCCGCAGGGATATCTTGCCTCGGTTCTCGATGAAGAGATTTTGTCAAATTGTAAAGTGATTGATCTGAGTGCGGATTTCCGTATTAAAGATGTCGATGTATATGAAAAATGGTATGGTATCGAACATAAGAGCAAACAGTTTATCGGAGAGGCTGTATATGGACTCTGTGAGTTGAACCGGGAGAAGATCAAAGGTGCACGCCTGATCGCAAATCCGGGATGTTATCCGACCTGCTCGACGCTTTCCATTTATCCGATGGTAAAAAATGGATATATTGACACCGATACGCTGATCATTGATGCCAAATCCGGTACAAGCGGAGCCGGTCGTGGAGCAAAGATTCCAAACTTGTATTGTGAAGTGAATGAAAATATTAAGGCATACGGGGTAGCGACACACCGCCATACACCGGAGATTGAGGAACAGCTTGGCTATGCGGCAGGAAAACCGGTAATGATCAATTTTACCCCACATTTGATTCCGATGAATCGTGGCATTCTCATTACGGCTTATGCAAAATTAAATCCGGGTGTGACAAAAGAAATGGTTCGTAAAGCATATGAAGAAGCTTACAAGGACGAATATTTTGTACGTGTATTAAATGATGGTGTCTGTCCGGAAACACGCTGGGTAGAAGGCAGTAACTTTGTTGATGTCAGCCCGAAAGTGGACGAGCGTACTGGTCGTGTCATCATGATGGGTGCCATGGATAATATTACCAAGGGAGCAGCAGGACAGGCAGTTCAGAATATGAACCTGTTGTTTGGACTGGATGAGGCAGAAGGACTTCGTCTTGTGCCGGTATTCCCGTGATAAGAAGTATTTTATTTGGCACGTTACGTTAAAATTTAGAATATAGAAATGAGGTTAATCGTATGCAGAGAATTGATGGTGGTGTCAATGCACCAAAAGGATATGAGGCGTCCGGAATAGAGGCTGGGATCAAATATGAAAACCGAAAAGATATGGCACTTGTATTTTCTACGGAACCGGCAAATGCGGCAGGAACCTTTACTACAAATGTAGTAAAAGCGGCACCGGTTCAATGGGATAAAGAGATTGTTGAGAGCGGACATCATGTCCGTGCGGTCGTTTTAAACAGCGGAATTGCGAATGCGGCGACCGGAAAAGAAGGAAAAGAGTACAATTATGAGATGGCATCGGAAATCGCAAAGGTACTTGGTATCGTGCCGGAAGAAGTACTGACGGCATCCACCGGAGTCATCGGGATGCAGCTTCGTATGGCACCGATCCGCAAAGGAGCACCGCTTTTGAAAGATGCCCTGACAACGGACCGCCAGGGGGCGAAAGATGCAGCCAGAGCCATTATGACGACGGATACGATTCTGAAAGAATGTGCCGTTACGTTTGAACAGGATGGCTTGACGATTACCGTCGGTGGAATGAGCAAGGGTTCCGGTATGATTCATCCGAATATGGCGACGATGCTCAGCGTCATTACGACGGATGCAAAAGTAAGTCATGAGGTGCTTCAGGGAATGCTTCGCGAGATCGTAGCAGATTCCTTTAATATGATCTCGGTAGACCGTGATACTTCCACCAATGACACCTGTGTGCTTTTGGCAAATGGAGCAGCCGGGGCAGAGGAGATCAAAAAAGATACCGATGCTTATCGGGCGCTTTATGAAGCAGTTTCTTATGTAGCAACCGATCTTGCCAAGAAAATGGCAGGCGACGGCGAAGGATGCACCCGCCTTTTGGAAGTGACCGTAAAAGGAACAAAGACCAAGCAGGATGCCGTTACCTTGAGTAAATCGGTGATTTCTTCGAACCTTGTAAAGACGGCGATTTATGGAAAAGACGCGAACTGCGGCCGTGTGCTATGTGCGCTTGGTTATGCCGGTGTAGAGTTTGATCCGGAAGTTGTAGATCTGACATTGCAGGCAGGTGGCGAAGAAATGTTATGGATTAAAAATGGTGTACTTACCGATTTTGATGAAGAAAAAGCTACCGAGATGATGGGAATGGACAAAGTAACGTTAGTATGTGACATGAAGCAGGGCGAATGCAGTGCGACAGCTTGGGGCTGCGATCTTACGTATGATTATATTAAGATCAATGCGGACTACCGTTCGTAACACTGTAAGAATATGGAAGAAAGGCAAGAGAAGATGGACGATAAATTAAATGATGTATTGATAAAAGCGGAGACATTGATCGAGGCACTGCCTTATATCCGCGATTTCAACAATAAAAAAGTCGTTGTAAAATACGGTGGAAGTGCGATGCTGGATGAAAAACTGCAGCAGAGTGTCATCAAAGACGTGGCACTTTTGAAACTGGTTGGAATGAAGCCGATCATTGTACATGGCGGCGGAAAAGAAATCAGCAAATGGGTGCGCCTGATGGGAAAAGAACCGGAATTTGTCGAGGGACTCCGTGTGACAGACGATGACACGATGGAAGTGGCAGAGATGGTTTTAAATAAAGTAAATAAACATCTGGTACAGATGATGGAAAAACTTGGTGTGAGAGCAGCCGGCATCAGCGGGAAAGACGGTGGAACCCTTCGCTGTGATAAAAAGACAGCAAACGGCAAAGATATCGGTTACGTCGGAGATGTGAAAGAAGTCAATTCCGAATTGATCGACACTCTTTTGGAAAATGATTTCGTGCCGATCATTGCGCCAATCGGACTTGGGGATGATTATAAGGCGTACAATATCAATGCGGACGATGCTGCCTGCGCAATTGCAAAATCCATGAAAGCGGAGAAATTGGTATTTATGACTGACATCGAAGGTGTTTGCAAAGATGCGGACGATCCATCGACACTGGTTTCCGTGCTGACACTGGATGAAGCACATAAAATGATCGAGGACGGTTTTATCGGTGGCGGAATGCTTCCGAAAATACGTAACTGTATTGAAGCCGTAGAACAGGGCGTAAACCGTGTACATATTTTGGACGGAAGAAGAGAACATTGTCTCCTGCTTGAGTTCTATACGAAGAAAGGTATCGGAACGGCAATTATTGGAAATGAGACAAATTTGTACCATCATGAGACAGAGTAAAGGAGCAGACGTATGAATACATTAATTGAAGAATCTGAAAAATATCTGATTCATTCCTACAATCGGTATCCGGTAGCAATGGATCATGGCGAAGACGTGTATCTGGTAGATACCGAAGGAAAAAAATATCTTGATTTTGGCGCAGGAATCGCCGTATGTGCGCTTGGCTACAGCGATGAGGAATTCAAAAATGCATTGAAAGCCCAGATTGATAAGGCGACACATTTTTCCAATTATTTCTACTCGGAGCCATTGATGCAGGCAGCAAAATGTCTGGCAGAGGCGACCGGAATGGACAAAGTGTTTATGGCAAACAGCGGTACAGAGGCCAATGAAGGTGCTTTGAAGCTGGCAAGAAAATATGCGATCATGCAGGGACATGAAGAACGTCACGAAGTCATTTCTATGAATAAAGCATTTCATGGAAGAAGTATGGGGGCGTTGTCCGTAACAGGAACAGAAAAATACCGTGCGCCGTTTGCTCCTCTTATTTCCGGCGTTCATTTTGCCGATTACAACGATTTGGATAGTGTAAAGAATTACATTAACGATAAAACCTATGCCATTATCGTAGAGGCGGTTCAGGGTGAAGGCGGCATTTATCCGGCAGACAAAGAATTTTTGCAGGGAATCCGTGACCTCTGTACCGAGCATGATATCATGATGATCTGCGATGAAGTACAGTGTGGTATGGGAAGAACCGGAAAAATGTTTGCTTACCAGCAGTACGGCATCCGGCCGGACATCGTAACGATGGCGAAAGGAATTGGAAATGGAATCGTTGTCGGCGCTTTTGCGGCAAAGACAGACGTGGCAAAAGCCCTTGTACCGGGTGACCACGGTACGACCTTTGGAGGAAATCCTTTGGCAAGTGCGGCAGTTGTAGCAGTAAACCACATTTTTAAAGAAAAGAATATTCTTGAAAATGTCAATCGTGTCGGCGAGTATCTTGGAAAAAAGCTGGATGAGATCGCAGCCGGAAGCAAAGTGGCAAAAGAAGCCCGCGGAATGGGACTGATGAGAGGACTGGAATGCGACGCGCCGGTCGGCGAGATCTGTGCGAAAGCATTGGACAAAGGACTTCTTCTCTTAACCGCCGGAACCAATGTCATCCGTTTTGTACCGCCATTGGTTATCAAAGAGGAACATGTGGATCAGATGGCAGAGATCTTGACGGAAGTTTTGAAAGAATTCGAGTGATTTAACTTTGTTTTTTTAAGTTTTTAAACTTTTTTATTAAAAAAACAAAAAAGTACTTGATTATTGAGAATAAATATTATATAATGTCTTTAGACAAAGACGTCAAAGGGAGATGTGCCCTAAATTGCACATTTTCTTTGGCGTCTTCTTTTTTTTACAAACAAGTCGCTTTAGAGCGGCAAACTAATGTCAAGAATGGAGGATTACTATGAGTGGTCAATATGTAGAAGAGTCAAAACGAAAAGCGCTCGGTATGTATCACCCGAGATTTGAACATGACAATTGCGGTATCGGAGCGATTGTAAATATAAAGGGAAAGAAAACACACGATACCGTTAAGAATGCATTGGAAATCGTAGCACATCTTGAGCATCGAGCAGGAAAAGATGGCGAAGGAAAGACAGGAGACGGAGTAGGAATCATGCTTCAGATCTCACATAAATTCTTCAAAAAGATTGCCACCCAGATGGGAATAGAGATTGGCGAAGAAAGAGAGTATGCGGTAGGAATGTTCTTCTTCCCACAGGATGAACTTCGCAGAAATCAGGCAAAGAAAATGTTTGAGACAATTGTAGATAAAGAAGGTCTTGAATTTTTAGGATGGAGAAAAGTACCGATTGCTCCTTCGATTTTAGGAAAAACAGCGGTAGAATGTATGCCTTACATCATGCAGTGTTTCATTAAGAAACCGGAGCAGGTAGAAAAAGGACTGGAATTTGACCGCAAATTATATATTGCACGAAGAGTATTTGAACAGTCCAATGAAAATACGTATGTAGTATCCCTTTCAAGCCGCACGATCGTATACAAAGGAATGTTTCTGGTATCCCAGCTTCGATTGTTCTTTGATGATCTGCAGGATGTGGATTATGAATCGGCGATCGCTATGGTACATTCCAGATTTAGTACAAACACACAGCCAAGCTGGCAGCGTGCCCATCCAAACCGCTTTATCGTACACAACGGAGAAATCAATACGATCCGCGGTAATGCCGATAAGATGCTTGCCCGTGAAGAGACGATGGAATCCGATCATCTAAGAGGAGAACTTCACAAAGTCCTTCCGGTTGTTAATACTGAGGGATCGGACTCCGCAATGTTAGACAATACGCTGGAATTTTTGGTGATGAGTGGCATGGAACTTCCGCTTGCGGTCATGATAACCATTCCGGAACCATGGGCAAATAACCGTTATATCAGTGAAAAGAAAAAAGACTTTTACCAATATTATGCAACCATGATGGAGCCATGGGACGGACCGGCTTCGATTCTTTTCTCCGACGGAGACATTATGGGTGCCGTGCTTGACAGAAATGGTCTTCGACCATCCAGATACTATATTACAGATGACGATCAGTTGATTCTTTCTTCCGAGGTTGGAGTAATGCCGATCAGCGAAGAACACGTTGTTAAAAAAGACCGTCTTCGTCCGGGAAAAATGCTTCTTGTCGATACGGTCAAAGGAAAATTGATCGATGATGACGAATTAAAAGAAAAATATGCATCCAGCCAGCCATATGGAGAGTGGTTAGACACGAATCTGGTTCGCTTGAAAGATCTTACGATTCCAAATAAACGAGTAGATTCTTATAACCATGAAGAAAGTCTTCGCCTGCGCAAGGCATTTGGTTATACGTATGAGGAAGTGAAAAATGAAATCCTTCCAATGGCAAAAAATGGAACAGAGCCAATCTCCGCAATGGGACATGATACGCCGCTTGCTGCACTCAGCAAACAGCCACAGCCATTATATAACTACTTTAAACAGCTGTTTGCACAGGTAACCAACCCGCCAATCGATGCGATACGTGAGGAAGTCGTTACTTCGACCACCGTATATATCGGAGACGCCGGAAACCTGCTGGAAGAAAAAGCAGAAAACTGCCATGCGTTAAAGATTGAGAATCCGATTTTGACAAATACTGACCTTTTGAAGATCAAATCCATGAAAGTGGAAGGATTCAAAGTCGCTGTCATTCCGATTACGTATTATAAAAACACGTCTTTGAAAAAAGCCATCGACCACTTGTATCTGGAAGCGGATCGTGCTTACAAAGAGGGAGCCAATGTGCTGATCCTGTCCGACCGCGGTGTGGATGAAAATCATGTGGCAATTCCGGCACTGCTTGCCGTATCAGCGATGCAGCAGCACCTTGTCACTACGAAAAAGAGAACTTCACTTTCCATGATCTTAGAGAGTGCAGAGCCGAGAGAAGTTCATCATTTTGCAACGCTTCTCGGATTTGGTGCGACAGCCGTCAACCCATATCTTGCATTGGATACGATCAATACACTCATCGACAATGGCATGCTTGACAAAGATTATTATGCCGCCGTAGACGATTATAACTCAGCAATCCTGCATGGTATCGTAAAGATTGCCTCCAAGATGGGAATTTCTACGATTCAGTCATATCAGGGAGCAAAAATTTTTGAAGCCATCGGATTGTCGAAAGATTTTATTGATAAATATTTTACCGGAACGGTTTCCAGAATCGGTGGACTTGGTATCGAAGATATCCAGAACCAGGTAGAAATGCTTCATGATAAAGCATTTGATCCATTGGAACTTGGTACGGATATTACGCTTGATAGTATTGGAAACCACAAGAGCCGCAGCGGAAAAGAAGAACATTTGTATAATCCGAAAACCATTCATCTGCTGCAAGAAGCCACAAGAACCGGCAACTATCAGATGTTTAAAGAATATTCCGATGAGATTGACAGAGAGGATCTGTATATGAACCTTCGAAGTCTTCTCACATTTAACTTCCCGAAAAAGGGAATTCCGCTTTCAAAAGTAGAAAGTGTAGATGAGATCGTCAAACGATTTAAAACCGGTGCGATGTCTTATGGTTCCATTTCACAGGAAGCCCACGAGACACTGGCAATCGCAATGAACCATCTTCATGGAAAATCCAATAGTGGTGAAGGTGGAGAGAGTTTGGAACGACTTACCATCGGCAAAGATGGCGTAAACCGCTGCTCCGCGATCAAACAGGTCGCTTCCGGACGTTTTGGTGTAACTTCCAGATATCTCGTAAGTGCCAAAGAGATTCAGATCAAGATGGCGCAGGGAGCAAAACCGGGCGAAGGTGGACATCTTCCGGGCAAAAAAGTATATCCATGGATCGCGAAGACGAGACATTCGACACCGGGTGTGTCCCTGATCTCGCCGCCACCTCATCATGATATTTATTCGATCGAGGATTTGGCACAGTTGATCTATGATTTAAAGAATTCAAACCAGGATGCAAGAATTTCCGTGAAACTGGTATCGGAAGCAGGCGTAGGTACTGTCGCTGCCGGTGTAGCGAAAGCAGGAGCCGAAGTTGTGCTGATCTCCGGATACGATGGTGGTACCGGAGCTGCTCCGGGAAGTTCCATCCACAATGCCGGACTTCCTAGGGAACTGGGTCTGGCAGAGACACATCAGACTCTTTTGATGAACGGACTTCGTTCGAAAGTAGTAATTGAGACGGATGGTAAATTGATGACCGGCCGCGATGTCATGGTAGCAGCCCTTCTTGGTGCCGAAGAATTTGGTTTCGCGACAGCACCGCTTGTTACAATGGGATGCGTTATGATGCGTGTATGCAACCTCGATACCTGTCCGGTTGGTGTGGCAACACAGAATCCGGAACTTCGGAAGCGTTTCCGAGGAAAACCGGAATACGTAGAGAACTTCATGAAGTTTATCGCAGAAGAAGTTCGTGAGTTGATGGCAAAATTTGGAGTACAGACACTGGATGAACTGGTAGGACGTACCGATCTTTTGAAGGTAAGAGATGACCTTGATATGGAACGTGCCGGCAAATTGGATCTGTCGGCGATCATCAACAACCCATTTATAAAAGAAAAGAAAAACAAATTTAACCGCAAAGACATTTATGATTTCAAATTAAATAAAACGATTGATGAAAAAGTTTTCTTAAAGAAATTTGCAGAGAACTTAAAGAGTGGCGAACCAAAGACCATTCAGGCAAAAGTAACCAATACCGACCGTTCGCTGGGAACGATCCTTGGATCCGAGATCACAAAGCAGCTTGGTGACAATGTCGAAGAAGATACGTTTGTGATCGAGTGTCAGGGAAGCGGTGGACAGAGCTTTGGAGCATTTATTCCAAAAGGACTGACATTGCAGCTCGAAGGAGACAGCAACGATTACTTCGGAAAAGGCTTGTCCGGTGGTAAATTGATCGTATTCCCACCTTCTCATGTCCAGTATAAAGCGGAAGACAACATTGTCATCGGAAACGTGGCATTGTATGGTGCGACAAGTGGTACCGCTTATATCAACGGTGTGGCAGGCGAGCGTTTCTGTGTAAGAAACTCCGGTGTACACGCTGTTGTCGAAGGAGTGGGTGACCACGGATGTGAATATATGACAGGTGGATGCGTGGTTATCCTCGGACCGACCGGTAAAAACTTTGCCGCTGGTATGAGTGGTGGAATCGCTTATGTTTTGGACGAAAACAGTGATCTGTATCTGAAACTGAACAAGACACTGGTTTCTTCCGAAGCCGTTTCCAACAAATATGACGTTATGCAGCTGAAAGATATGATTGAAGCCCATGTGAAAGCAACCGGCTCAGAAAAAGGAAAAGAGATTTTGGAGAACTTCAAAGATTACCTTCCGAAGTTCAAAAAGATCATTCCACATGATTACAAAAACATGATGCAGCAGATCGCGATCATGGAAGAAAAAGGTCTCAGCAATGAGCAGGCATTGATCGAAGCGTTTTATGCGACGCAGAAGCAAAATGCGTAAAAATAGTTGCAATATCACTTCAAATAATTTATAATAGAAAGGGTTGAGATGAAATGGGTAAACCAACCGGATTTTTAGAATATGAACGTAAAGGAAACAAAGAGATCACACCACTTGAGAGAATAAAGAACTTCAACGAATTTCACGTTCCGATGTCCCACGAGGAGAGAAAGGAACAGGCAGCCAGATGTATGGATTGTGGTGTTCCGTTTTGTCAATCCGGCATGATGATCGGAGGAATGGCTTCGGGATGTCCATTGAACAATATGTGTCCGGAATGGAATGATCTTTTGTATCTGGATAATTACGAAGAAGCATTGGGAAGACTTCTGAAAACAAACAATTTTCCTGAATTTACTTCCCGCGTGTGCCCGGCACCTTGTGAAGCTGCATGTACCTGTGGTTTGAATGACAGTCCGGTCACAATTAAGGAAAATGAAAATGCGATCATTGAATACGGTTATGCCAACGGATTGATGGAGGCAAAACCTCCGAAAGTACGGACGGGTAAAAAAGTAGCGATCATTGGCTCCGGTCCTTCGGGACTGGCAGCGGCTGACCAGCTCAACAAACGTGGACACAGTGTTACTGTGTTTGAGCGTTCCGACCGTCCGGGCGGACTTTTGATGTATGGTATCCCAAATATGAAATTGGAAAAAACTGTCATTGAAAGAAAAGTAAACGTGCTGACCGAAGAAGGCGTCGTATTTAAGACCGGTGTGAATGTCGGTGTGGATGTCAAAGCCAAACAGCTGTTGGAGGAATTTGACCGCGTGATCTTGACATGTGGTGCATCCAATCCTCGTGATATCAAAGCACCCGGCAGAGAAGCCAAAGGAATTTATTTTGCAGTAGATTATCTTACTCGTGTTACCAAACACGTATTAAATCCGGAATTTACGGATTTTGTAGATGCCAAAGGGAAAAATGTTCTGGTTATCGGTGGAGGAGATACCGGAAACGATTGTGTCGGATCTTCCATCCGTCAGGGCGCAAAGAGTGTTGTCCAGTTAGAGATGATGCCACAGCCGCCGAAAGAACGTACGGAGAGCAATCCGTGGCCGGAGTGGCCGAAAGTCTTAAAGACCGATTACGGTCAGCAGGAAGCAATCGCTGTGTTTGGAAAAGATCCTCGAATCTATGAGACGACGGTCAAAGAGTTTATCAAAGATGACAAGGGTGTTCTCAAACAGGTAAAATGTGTAAAACTTGCCTGGGAAAAGGACGAGAAGACCGGCCGCATGAAGATGAGTGAGATTGCCGGAAGCGAATATGTACTGGATGTGGATCTGGTATTTATCGCGGCAGGGTTCCTTGGAACACAGGATTATATCGCCAAAGATTTTGAACTGAAACTGACGGAGCGTACCAA